>Ga0181529_10002023_pt1 | contig 24996 bp, 24 predicted proteins | sample PEATcosm2014_Bin_36_FD_119763 | JGI IMG/M metagenome (GOLD analysis project Ga0181529, IMG submission 119763) | Peatland microbial communities from MTU Mesocosm Facility, Houghton, MI, USA - PEATcosm2014_Bin10_30_metaG | ecosystem: Environmental > Terrestrial > Soil > Wetlands > Peat | place... | reverse complement strand
TGGAGCGGAGACGGAGAGACGGCGGGAACGAAGGCGGAGCGCAACGCCGCCGCCGAACCGCAGACGGAAGCCCGCCGCTGTTGCGGCCAACACCCATTGCCGCTCGTGACGAGCGCGCGGTTTTGCGGAGTGGAACGGGCGACGGGCAGCCTGTGGAGCGCAGCAATCCGCGCGTTGGTCACGGCGGGCAGACAGGTTTGACTGAATTACATTGCGATGGGCTGTTGAAATTTAAGAGCGGCTCGCACGAGTTGTCGTATCTGGCCGCGATAATGCCGCAGCTCGTTATCGCGCTTGCGGTCGGACAGGTGAAATTCTTTCATGCGGGCCAGTTCGATTTGAAGCTGTTCGACCTGTTTGAGAGTGAGAGGTGAGAATCGGGTTTTAGGTTTGCATCCGAGCACCTTGCGGACGAAGATCGGGAAAGTGCGGCGGTGGGGAAACATGGCCTTGTGCATGACCTCAACTGGCAATCGGTGGCCAAGCAGACCTCCCGTGATTAAGCCGTCCCGATGGTGGCAGGCACGGTAGCGCCACTTGAGGAATGCCTGGTATTGGGCTGGCGTGGGTTGATGACAACCAACGTCGCCATTGGTGGACACGTCAACGATTTCAGGGTCGGGCGGCGGGCGCTTGACCCGGCCATGTTCGTAACAGCCGCAGAAGACGTAGGCTTGGAGTCTCATCTGTTCGTCTTTTTTGAAAGCTCGTTTGGAAGAAGCCTGGATTTCATGCCGCAATTTCAAGAAACCGCAAACCGCGACGCCAATCCCTCCAGCGTCATGTTGCCGGTGATGGCATCATGCGGAATAAGCAGGTAACTCCATTTTTTGCCGCCATGCTGATCCGCGTGTTCGGTTGCGTGTTTGCACCATTCGCCGGCGGCGGTTCTCTTGGCGACAACTTCGGGATTCTGCATCTGGTCGGCGCGCTTCGGTTCGCAAAGAAAAAGCTGCTTCTTTGTCTCAACCACGAAATCCGGTTCGTAAGCGGCATCCTTGTTGTAATAGATTTGAAATTGGTTTCGGGCGGGCTTGAACCATTTCAAGACGTCGCCGTCATCTTCAAGAATCACCGCAAAGCGACGTTCGGTGTCCACATCGAATTTTTGCTTGTCGTAAAGACATTTGCTGAAACCACCGAACACATAGCGTTTGATGTTCGTCGGGTCGGAAACCGTCATGCGGAAAGGTTTGATTTCGTCCGTGGCGTTCGCGGTATAGGCATTTTCTTTCAGGGCGGAAAAACCTTTGCTCACGGTTGCCTTGTAGCCGGTCGCTTTTTCCCAGCGATGTTCTGGCAACTGCATTTGCGAATGGATGAGCGCCGCGAGTTGTTGCTGGTGATATTGCAAGACGTTTATGGCGTCCTCTGCGGAAAGGTAGCTGTGCAAATGCTTCACCAATTGCCCGGCCAAGTCGTAAAGCAAATCCGCGTGGTCGTCATAGGAAATGTCATCAAAATCAATCAATGCCCGCACGATGTAATTTTCTGGCCGCTCTTCGACCAATTGGCCGCTGACATTTTGTAAAAATTCCTGCTTGGCCGTTCGCAAATGTTGAATCAGCAATTCACGGCTCACTGGCTGCAAATGTATCGAGGAACAATCCAGCGTGAACGTATTGAAACCGCTCGTCACGTCGCCAGTCGGCACAACCACAATGCGCGGAATATCAATCGTCTGGTCAATGACCAGTTTGGTGGCCTTGGCTACAATCGCCGCGATGTCCGGCTTGATGACAATGCCGGTCAACTCTGTCTGTGCCGGAGCAACGTAGGTGGCGGCAACTTCCTTGATGATGGCGGCCTGCACCTCGGCCTTCTGCAAATAATTTACCTGCGGCAACGTCTCGTGCTGCTGAATGACTTTGACGGTGATCTCCGCAATCTTCCGCTCCTGTTCGGTTTGGAACAAAGGCTCGGCTGCTTTGCTCGGCTTCTCGCCGGGCGTTGCTGGCGCGGGTGTGGCCGTCAGCTTCGCGATGATGGTCGGCTGCGCGATGACTGTCTTGGTCGGCTGCAAATCTTTTGCCGGGTCAAGAATGACCTGGGTGAGACGCACGGCGGAATCCGGTTTGTTCGCCTCGTCCACGATTTCCTGAAACTTGTCGTGCGCGACGATGTTCAAACGATCCACCGCCGTTACGCCGGTGCGGACACCGTAGGGCAGACGCAAGCCGCGCCCGATGGATTGTTCAATCAAAATGCGCGCGTTGGCGGCGCGTAACGGAACAATCGTGTAAAGATTGTTCACGTCCCATCCCTCTTTGAGCATATTGACGTGAATCACGATTTCCGTCGGCTCGTTTGGGTCTTCAACTTTGAGGAGCTTTTCAATCATCAACTCTTCCTGCGCGCCGGCCTGACTGGAATCCACTTGGATGGCGCGGTCTTTGTAGCGTCCCTCAAAAAACTTTTCCGACTGAATCAAGTCCAGCAATTCCTTGGCGTGCGTCGTGTCGCGGGCGATCACCAGCACGAACGGCTTCACCTTCCGGCACTCATTTTGTCGGGCGTAGGTTTCCAATTCGACTTTTGTGGCTTCGTGTAAATGGATGCCGTCCTCCAACTTTATCCGTTCCAACTGCGCCGAGGTGAATTGGCGCGCGTCAAAATTCTTCTGTGTCACGACTGCCGGTTCTTTCACAAAACCGTCCGCCATTGCGCGTGCCAGCGGATAATCATAGACGACGTTCTTGAACGGCGTCGCGCCCTTGGCCGTTTCAACGAACGGTGTGGCCGTCAATTCCAAGCCAAGCATCGGCTTCAATTCATTGATGGCGCGGATGCCTGCGGATGCACGGTAACGGTGCGACTCGTCCATCAACATCACGAGGTCGGGCAATCCGGCGAGATAATCGAAATAACTTTCGCCGATGTATTCCGAAAGCCGTTTGATGCGGGGAGAGTTTCCGCCGCGCACTTCGGAATTGATTTTTGAAATGTTGAAAATGTTAATGCGAACGCGGGTCAATTCAGCGAATCCACCGGCACGCTGATCGTAGTTGTCGCCGGTGATGATTTCAGGCGCGTCCGTGGCGAATTCTGCGATGCCTTTGAAAACATATTTCGGCGTGTTTGGGGTGAAGTCCGCAATCAGCTTGTTGTAAATCGTGAGATTCGGCGCGAGCACAAAAAAATTATTGATGCCCTTCGCCAGATGCAGGTAGGCGATGAACGCGCCCATGAGTCGCGTTTTGCCAACGCCGGTTGCCAGCGCAAAACAGATGGATGGAAACTCACGCTCAAAATCCGTCACCTTGAGGAATTCCGATTTGATGATTGCGAGCGCGGCGGCTGCATCCGGCGTTTTGCTCGGCGGCACGATCTCCGTGATGCGGTCGAGGATTTCCAGAGATTCCCGCTGCGGCGGACGCAAACTCAACCGGCCAGCAATGGCGTTGACGTGTCGGTTCATTTTATTTTTTCACTCCAAATCGGTGATGTCTCCCAACCGGCAGGGAAGCCGACTAAATTCAGTGGTATGTCAGGATAATTTTTCAGCAACTCACGCAAACGGTCTGCCCAATGACTTTGCGGCGCGATTTTTTGGAGTAACCAGCGTAAGAGCGTAAGCACCGAAAAAGTGCGCCGGTTGTCCGGCGTGGCGGGCTTGTGCCACTCCGGGTTGTTCTTTGCGTCAGGCACGAATGGTCGGATGGCGAGTTCACGATTCCAAAGCCGTGAATGATGCGCGCAAAGATTGCGGATATAATTCAGGCAAAATAACCAGCTCTGCAATACGTTGGCCGAAAGTCCAAGCTGGCTGGCAAGCTGTTTCTGCTCCGGCAAATTCAAGAAGCGGTAAAAAGTGAACAGCGTTCCGTAGCTCGCAATTTCTGCCGCCATCCAAAGCGGCAGTCCCGGTTCGCTGGAATACTTGGTAAGAAAATGCGGCACGAACGGCTCGCGGCTGCGGCTCGTTTCATGGTCAATGTCATCCACCATCCGCCGATGAGCGTCACCGGCAAACTCTGGGCGGAAATTTTTCACCTCGCGATAACCGAACGGCCCATATTTGCGGACGTGGTGTTCCACCATCAATGTCCGCAAGACCGCCACTTCCACCCGTTCAATCGCATCCATCACGAGTAGTCGCAATTGCCGGTCAAACGTGTAACGCCGCCAAATTTTGTCCAGCGACGTGCCGGGCGCGAATGTGTCGTCGGTGCGTTTGAACGGATGCCAGTAGGCCGTCAGCCGGTAATAACTGACTTGGCTTAACGTCTCAATCAGCCGCGCGCGGTCGGCCTCGAAACCTCGGCTCAAAAGTTGATCCGCCTGTTGCTCAAATGACAGCGCCGGTTTGGTATATTTCATGCCAGCCTCCCCGCCCGCATCCGGGCAATAAAAAACCCGCCACATTTGAGCTTGGTTTGCACCAGAGGCTTGGCAGGTATGCTGCCCATAAGCTGACATAAGCGCTTATGTGTGTCAACCCCTTTTTGCATGGCAATTTCGTTCGTCATTTACGGTTCAAAAAGTTGCTGTTGACCCTTCGGCGGTGGCGCTTTGGGCAGGTTTTCAATTTTCAAACTGTAATCGTCGTGACCCCACTCGCATTTCGCAAGCACCGCTTTGGGAATTTTTTTGATTTCCAGATGCGGATAGTTTTCCGCTTTGCCGCGAAACGAGGCGCAACAAACCAGCAACGAACGGCTTGACCCGACTTCATCGTTTAGCTGCGTCAACTGCTCGCGGGTCAAATGCTGCGTGGTGACGTAAATGAAACTTTTTTCCGATGAATTGCCGTGCTGCCAGTAAAGCGAATCGCTCGGTGCGTAGGTATAGCCCTCCAATTTGCAGACCGCCTCTGAAAGCATAACGGCATTGAATTCTTTATTGATGACGAGATTGCCCCACTTGTCCGTTTTCAAAAGTGATGGTGCAAGATGATAATAACGAAAGCCGCCGCCGCCTTTCCAACCAACAGCTTCGGTGATGCCGCCTGCGTCTGTGCCATCAACCACTTTTTGAATACGCGGAATGATATGCGTGTGGCAGGTTTCCTCTAATTCAGCAACAATCCAACGGCGGCCCATTTTGTGCGCTACGGCGCCGGTCGTGCCTGAACCGCCGAATGAGTCGAGCACCCAATCGCCGGGATTGGTGGCGATGTGGATAATACGGTGCATCAATTGCTCCGGCTTTGGATTATCGAAGACCGGCACATCAGGCAGCAATTCGATGAGTGTCTTCTTTGCTTCGTCGTTAGTGCTTACGTCGTCTGCGGGCCAGATTGTTTCTGGCGTCATTCCTTTATCATCATTCTCGTTGAGAAATTTTTTTATTCTCGGCGAATTGTCCCCGTCGGCTCCAAACCAGATATTTCCTGCTGCAATCTCCTCCGCCATCCGATGTTTAGTGTAAAGCCAGCATCGGCCTTTGGGTGGTTCAATTTCACGACCCGAAGGCAAACGCAATTTGTAAAATTGCGATGGAGTCGCATGACCAGCCTGTGCATTTGCTGAAACTGACTGCCACGGTCCACGAGGGTCCTTGTCAGGGTTCTTGTAGCGGGACAAGATTTCCTGACTTAATTCCATCGGGTTGCGCACCGATTCAAAGATGTTTTTGTCCTTCGCATAAACGAGGATATAGTCATGGTTAAATGAAAATGCCCGCCGATTTTCTCTTGATTTGCGTTTTTCCCAAATCATCGTCGCTACGAAATTTGCGCGGCCAAAGATTTCATCACACAGCACTTTGAGATAATGGCATTCATTGTCATCAATAGAAATCCACAGTGAGCCGTCATTGCGGAGCAATCGAAATAGCAGTTCAATGCGTGGTTTAATTAGGGACAGCCAAAGAGAATGTTCAACGCCATCATCATAATGCTCAAACGCACTTCCGGTGTTGTAAGGTGGGTCAATAAAAATGCACTTGATCTTGCCGGTAAATTCCTGCTCAAGCGCTTTCAGCGCGAGCAAGTTGTCGCCAAAAATAAGTTTGTTGTCGAAAATATCGTCATCAGTCACGCGATGCTTCGCGTGATACGACTTCGCCGGGTCTTCCAACAAAATGCGCGGCTCAAGCTTGGGTCGGTTCTCCTTCCCAATCCACGTTAATTCCAGTTTTTGTTTCTGATTTGCCATGATCTACAATTTCACATAACGATAGTTAGGTTTTATGCTTACGTTAAGAAATGTGCCTTTAGAGCTGGCACCCATGAATTCTTCATGGACGGTTTGGGGAACGTCAAAGTATTGATATACAGTGCCGTTCTTAAACCCAACTTCGAGTGTCATGCTTTGTTCGTCATAGCCAATGTCGGCAATGTTTGATGATGAAACTGGTATTCGGTTCATACTTTTTTCTTTGTTTTTTTAGTTTCTGTTTTTAGTTCAATCTGCTGCGCATTTGCATCCTGTTTCCTCCAAGCCTCAACAAGTGGCTTGTAATCTTCATTCTTGACAATCTCTGTCCAGCCACCGGAGCGTTTTCGTTTCCCATCCTTCCCTTTCGGAACAACTACCAGAGGGTCTTCGCTGTCAGGCCAGCGCCCTATCGGCGGAAGATACATTCTCGTTCGTATCGGCATGTTCACGGCTTCGCCTACTATCAATGCTTCATGCGTCCGCAAAATGGGCAGCATCGCAAACAACCCCTTAAGATTATCTGATGAAACCGAAGCAATTTGATTGCGGTCAGCTTCATTAGTTAGGCGAAGCGCGACCATGGTGCCGCACTGTGAAAGTATCGTGGTGTCGATTTCCGATGGTCGCTGGCTGACGAGCATAAGACCGACTCCGTATTTCCTGCCTTCCTTAGCAATCCGACGCGCAGCGATTGCAGCCCCGCCTCGCATTGATGCTCCAGCTTCTTTGTCATTCTTGTTCAAATATCTATGCGCTTCTTCTAATACAATAAGAAGTGGCCGTTCCCTTCCACCCACGGGAAGAGCACGTCCCCAGAATACTGCATCAAAAAGGATTCGCAAAACAGCGCCGATAAGATGGTCCAGCACCGTAGAAGGAATCCCCGATAGGTCTAGAACCGTGATTGGTCGCTTCGCACACATCCAAGAGGCAATGAGCGCATCCAAATCCTGTTTGGTGCGCCCTTTTGCGTCCGGCTCCCATTCTCCAGGTGAGAATAGAAATCCGAGTTGCTTGTCTCGAAGGCGAGAATGAAGGAGGGCCAATTGCTGCCGAAGATTGGCGCCTTCGTTAGCAAAGGAGACGTGGTTCTCTTTGGGGCCAGTGGTTTTATATGTGCGAAACTTCGGTGAAAGAAGCTTCATTGCATCACCAGCTTGTTCCGGTGTGCCGTCTGGACGGAGCACCAACGCATCCACAATGTCATCCTCTGAACCGCCTTGCTTCTTGGTCACCATCCGAAATTCGCGATAATGCTGACGAAACCAAAGTTCTCGTAGGCAAAACGGAATTGGTGTGTCGGCGGTCGCTTCCTCGCTTGGGATTCCCATCGACCCTCCCGCACCAATCGTAGTGGTGATAGCTTCCTGCTTGAGCGTCACAACCAAGTCCGCGATGACAGATCGTTGCTTATCATCCATACCCCCCAAACAGATTGTTGCGAGTTCATCAAACGCCAGTGCCCAAAAAGGAATGCACAACTTCTGTTCGTCGGTGCCCGGTTGAGGGTTGAGGCGAAATACGGTCGCACATTCTCCGAGAGCTTTCACATATTCTCCGTGAAGATCCAACAAAACAACACGCGCGCCTGGAAGCTTGCCTGAATCCGAAACTGCGGACAGCAAGGTGGCGACAGTCGTAGATTTACCTGCGCCCGTGCTTCCGACAATGGCAGAATGACGGCTGAGAAGTCGGTTTAAATCAAGATACGCGTGAATTGATTCCGCACCCGCCACCCTGCCTACCGCCACATATCCATCTTCATCGTCAGGAGAATAAATTGTTTTCAGGTCTGACTCGGTTACAACATGAACAGTATCCCCTATGGATGGATATTGCGAAATACCTCTTTCAAATTTTGCAGCGCGTCGCTTTTCTCCGACAAGCTCCACTCGTATCCAACGATTTCCGAACTGCGGCGCGAGCTCCGGTGGTCCGGGAGCAGCGCCAGCCCCGACCTGTGATATGATTCCGAAAAGATCGACATAGCCAGAAGGAATTCGAACAAATCCACCAACTTGGCCGACTCTATATCCTTCCCCATTTACAAATAGCAATCCACTCGGAGTGCTATCCGAAAGTTTGACGCTTATGTTCGAGCCATTGACGTCCTCAACGGTTCCGAGCATCGAAGGATCAGGGTTTGATTTCATCGGAATTACTTCTGCCGCAGAGTTGTTCTAGGAAAAGCCCAAAGTAATGAAAATCTCCAAGATTAGAAAATGAGTATTTTTCCAGTTTAGCAGCATCGCCTGTCGCGATTTCCTTTTCGTATAGCCATGGCTTGTTTTCGTCGCCACCACTGCGTTCAGGACGATATGTGCCAACACGGGTTCCAACCACCGCGCCATCCCGCGCAAGCACCGTAAGATTTGATTGCTTTCTGGCTAGTTCGACAGCTCGATTATGATTTGAAAGATTACCGAACATAAGCGCAAAACAATGAGCTTTGCGATTCCCTCGTAACCCATCGAGCAACGCTTCGTTTAAATGATCGTCAAGAAATGAGTAACCGCACACGATCAACCTTGGAGCATCTTCTTCTCGTTTGTCAGCATCATGAGCCTTCTTGAGGATTCCAGCTCTAAAAAATGCACGCAGCCTGTCAAGCATTGCCAAATACGGCATCCGTCGGCTTTGGTCATATTTAAGATGTGAAGGGTAGATCATAACCCTTCCAGCCGTCGCTTCGCGGGCGACCCGAACAATACGCGTTACTGGTGCGCCATTCACTTTATCGTCGATTTTCTCCCAATTAATTGAGCCATGAAGCTTCCATAGCCTTGTCCACCGAGCGGGGATTGTGTCATATTCAATTGATGCAAGATCAAACCAAGGCTCTCGTGAGCCAACGAAACCATCAAAATGTGGAAGAGGTTGCTCTTCGAAAGCCTGTTCAAATAACAGGTCGTAGTTTGGCGTAAACAATTCCAACGGATATAATCCCTGAAGGCCTCCAATCCACGACGCGAATCGGTTATAGGCGTTACGATGATCGGGAAGCGACTTTTTCATTTCTTTTACAATCAAGGCACAGATTTCCATGTCCAGATCACTCAATGCTTTTTTTGTCATCCCAAGGAAATCGGAATTACCGCGTCGATTGGCAAGGGTGCGCAACTCTGTCAAAACGTCCTCTACCGTTGGGAGGGTGCCGTCTGTCGGCTTGCACTCATCGTGAAGAGTATCCCATGATTTTTTGAATGTAGTGGTGACACTAGGCGTCTTCGATTGCTCTTCCTTATCGCGCAAGTCTAGCCCCAAAGCGACCCGCTTCGTGAGTTCTTCAACCGCAGGAATCAAAACCAAGCTTTTTTCGTTTGTCGCGTCATAGATGCCAAGCGGACAGCCAGCGCCGAGAAAGCACCCTATTCGCTGCTTGCCCTCTTCAAGCACTTCACGAAGATGTTTTGCTTGTTGGGCGGCATCATGGATAGCGCTCATTGGTGGGTTTACGGGAGCCATAATCGGTGTCGTAGGAAGCGCAACGGCTGGAGCCACAATCGCATCTTGGTTAACTGGAGTTTTTTTTGCTGTCATTTGGCTATCCTATTTTTGTCCCGGCGTCTTCCAATGCTTTCATTTCCAATCCCTCAATCTCCTGCAACGTCTTGCCAGCAATTCCTTGCATGTCGCCATACATACCGACGGTTGCTTGCATGACGCGCTCAATCTGTTCCTCGCGTTTTGCCCATTGCTTGGTGATTACTTTCCGTTCTTTGTCGAGGTCTTCCTTCATATTGGAAAAGGCTTCAACAATCGCCTGCACCCGCAAACGGAAACGCGGGCTGGTGAGATACGAATAAAGCATTTCCGATTTGGTCTGCTGGCCTTCGGATGCCTGACGCGTAACCGCCAATTCAATCAAGGACTGCCGGAGCATGATGGCGACTGGGATCGCAACGCGCGGATGCGCGACCCAAATGCCGTTGACCAAGTCAAAGGCTTCAACGTCCTTGGGAAGCACAGGGCTGATCAGCACGGCAATCTCTGCTTTCGCCGTGCGCTGATCGTCACGCAGTTTTGCAAGCCAGCCGTCTGACCAATTTTTTGTGCGTTTGGATTCCCAAAGAATTGTGCCGCAAGGTTGACCGAGCGGATTATGCACACGCTGCAAGGCGTCGCCGCCGAATTCACCTTTGGGGACTGGATCAATATTGTCGTGCGGGAATCTGGCGCGCAACAGCGTCTCAAGTTCTAGTTCCTGCACTTCGCCTTGAAGCTGCTGCGAGCCTTGCTCGGCGCGGCGTTTCAAATCTTCAATCTGCTTCTGCATCGAAGAAATGGTCTGTTCCTTTTCGGAAACTTTTAGCTTCAATTCGTCTTCTGCTTCCTTCCGCGCCTGCTGGCGGGTCGCGGTCAAGCCTTCTGCAATCCGTTTTTCAACGGTCAGGTCGAGTTCGCGCTTGGCGTCGTCAAGTTCGCGCTTTTGTTTTAGCAAATCGGCTTGGGTTTTTTGGGCTTCGGTTAGCTTCGCGTCCTTTTGCTTTAGAATTTCCTGAAGGTCGGCAACCTCTTTTGTTTTTTGCTCAATGTCATTGGACAGGGCAAGCTTGGCTTTCTTGGCTTCTTCGACAGCGATTTTCCCCCGCTCCTGCTGCACCCGCTGATTTACCTGAATTTCGAGCGAGCCTTTCTCTTTGGAAAGAGCAGCCTCGCGCTCTTGAATTGATTTTTCGCGTCCGGCAACGTCGAGGTCTTTTTGTGCCAACCGCTTCTCAAAATCAAGGCGCGTCGATTCAATGAGGGGAGCCGCCAACGATTCCGTCAGCTTGATCTCATTCTTGCATTTCGGGCAAATGATGGTTGGTTCGGCCATAAAAAAACCCTTTCATTCAGGTTCCGGGTTCGATTTCATTCTGATCATTAAACACGGAATCGTCCACCTTGTCGAAAGATTCTGGATCGGTCACTTCCGGCAAATGCTGGAAATGTTCGACCGCGTCTTCGGCTGAATCCGACAGCAAAGCAATTTGTTCCCCGAATTCTTCGATGAAATCGTCGAATGTGTCGTATTTCAGGTGTCCACGGTTCTCTGTGAGAGATTCAAGCCATTCCCAAATTCGCGGCACAACGACCAGACCGAATTCATGGTTTGCCCGAAACTCAAACTGAACGGTCATTTGATTGGAAAGGACGCCTTCGCTGGAATAAACCCGGATCGCGTAAAACTGGCCGGGCTGCTCACCAGCGCGCCGGGCTAAATCTGTCAGCCGTTCCCAAAACTTGGCGAAGGCAATTTTGACCCTGTTCCCGTTCGCCAATTCAAACTCAACCGGGTCAAAGCCAGCATTGTCAATGAAAGCATCGTCAATAAACACAAAGTCAATTCACTCAAGCCGCCAGCGGATTGAAAACAGAATTTCTTTCTGAAGCGACTGTTTCAATCGGGATTCGATTTCCGTTAGCAAGGAATCCTTGCGGGTGTCCACCGCGTCCTGGGCTTCAAATAATCCCCGGCGCTTCTCGGCGCGGCGCAATTCAAGTTCCTTGATGCGTTTATGCAGCGCCACTTTTGATTCCAAACTTGCGGCCAATTGCGCCTCGCGTTTGGTGTCCTTGATTTCACGGTCGAGGTCTTTCAACTCATGCTCAAGGCTTTCTTTGATGTCACCAGCCCAGCCCTCCAATTTTTCCATTTCCAATTCAAAAAATGTGGCGTTCTTTTCACTCAAGCTGGTGAGAACTGCTTTTTGTTGTTGTGCCAATTGGCTGTCCATCCGCCCGCGCGCCGTGCTGTTCGCGCTCAAATCCAATTGCGGTGATTCCGTTGCGGCCAGTGAAAACAAACGCTGGCACTGGTCAGAATCGATTTCCTGATTGTCATCCGTTATGCCTGCAAACAAAAGCCAGTCTTCCGTGTCAAATGATGAAATTGTCAGGCTGGTCAAAGACAACCAGCCACTTTTGCCGACAAGCGGTTCAAGAATGGAAATGTTTTTGCCCGCGCCGGTATATTTGAAAACAATTTCTGAAGGGGCTGGTGCGAGCGTCCGACATTCCTGGATGATGCGTTGTGCGAGCGGATGGCCGACACGGTAAAGGTTGGCATCTTCAACATTTTTGCCGCTGCGGTATGGGCCGGGATGAATCGTTTCCTCCGGGAATGGATTCCGCGTCAGGACAAAGCCCCTTGCGGGGCGGCCATTATCATCGGCTTCAAATTGGGCGAAATCCCGCAGATAAAATTTGGTCAGTTGCCAAAGCCAGTTGTCAAATTTGGTGAGATAATCACTGCTCTCCCGGTCGCTGATTTTCAGTTTTTCGTGGACTTCCTCATCAAAGTTTTCGAGCAACTTTTGACGGGTCTGCTGCATCTTTTCGTCAATCTGTTCCTCCAACTCTTTTTGGAGCGCGTTGAAATTAAATTCAATCTGCTCCGGCGTGCGGCACGTCTGGTAAATTTGAACGATTCGTTTTTCAAAATCCACGCCGGATTCAATTGCCCCAAGCACTTCATCGCTCGCGCCAAAAACGCCGTCGAATAATTTGAACTTTTCATCAAGCAATTGATAAACGCGCAAGTCGGCGGCGTTTGCCTTGTTCAAAAAATTCACGACCACGACATCGGATTTTTGGCCGTAGCGGTGGCAACGCCCGATGCGTTGTTCAATCCGCTGCGGATTCCACGGCAAATCATAATTCACAACAAGCGAGCAAAATTGGAGATTGATGCCCTCGGCGGCGGCTTCGGTGGCGACCATGACAACGGCTTCGTCGCGAAAATAATCCACGAGCGCAGCACGCATATCCGCGCTGGGCGAGCCGGTCACGCGGTCAGTCCCGGCGTGTTTTTTGAGCCAATCGCGGTAAATCTGTTTCGACTTCGGATCGGTATTTGTGCCATTGAACAAAACGATTTTCCCGGCGTATTCTGTGTTTTCGAGTAAGCCGCGCAAATACTCCTGCGTGCGTCTGGATTCGGTGAAAATGATGGCTTTTTTCTGCGCGCCCTTTTCAATCGCGGCGGCGAAACCGCGTTTCAATGCGGTAAGCAAAACTTCGCCTTTGGAATTTTTTATGATGGATTGGGCGAGCAACTCGAACTTTTTGAGATCGCCGACTTCTTCACCCATTTGCCGCAACTCTTCGGGTGTGTAACGACGTTTTTCATCCTGCGGCGTTTCATCTTCCGTCCATTCTTCCTCGGTTTCGTCAATCGTTTCAAAATCAGGCGCAACGTCTTCCGGCTTTATTTCTGCCGGGGTCTGCTCGGCGGCAATCGTTTCGAGCTTGCTTGAAAGCGCGCCCAACGTGCCGGAAATAGCAAAAGTGGATGATGCGAGCAATTTGCGCAAAATGAGCGTCATCAATTGCCGCTGCCCGGCGGGCAAAGCGAACAAGTTGGGGCGCTGCAAATAATCGGAAACGAGGTCGTATAATTTTTGTTCCTCTGCTGTCGGATGAAATTCCTGCACGATGGCTTTGCGATTGGTGTAGGGAACATATTCGAGAACCTGTCGGCGCAAGGTGCGCTGGCAAATCGGCTTCAACCGCGCTTTCAAGTCGGCGTGATCCTTCTGGCTGGCAAGGTTGGTGAATTGGGATTTGAAACTTTTCAAATCGCCGAACGTGTAATCGTCAATGACGCTGACCAGCCCGAATAATTCCAATAGCGAATTTTGCAGCGGTGTCGCGGTGAGCAGAATTTTGGGGAACGGAGCGACGGCATTTTTTATGGCGTTGGCAATGCGGTTGGCCGGCTTGTAAACATTTCGCAGCCGGTGTGCTTCATCAATGACGACGAGATTCCATTTCACCTGCTGGATATAAACGTCCTTGCTGCGGGCGAAGTGATACGAGCAAACGACAATTTCATCACGTTCAAACGGGTTTAGATTGCCCTTTTTGATTTGCTCGTTGAACGTGCGCGTTTCGAGAATGACGGATGGCAGGAAAAACTTGTCGGATAATTCTTGATTCCATTGCTTGCGTAAATTGGCGGGGACAATGATGAGTAATTTCCGTTTTCGCTCCGCCCATCTCTGCGAAAGCAAAATTCCCGCCTCAATGGTTTTTCCCAAGCCGACTTCATCGGCGAGAATTGCTCCCTTGGAAAGCGGCGAACGAAAAGCGAAAAGCGCGGCGTCAATCTGGTGGGGATTTAGATCAACCTGGGCATCAGCCAGAGACGCTGCGAGCTTCTGAACGCTGTCGGACGGACAGCGCCTCGTCAGAGCGTGTGCAAAGTATTTTGCATGGCAGCGGGTTATCGTCTCTTGGAACACGAAATTAAATCTAACAACTCGATTCGCCAATTAAAACCAAAATGGCAATGGGCGTTTAGCGGCGCGAGCGCGGAAGCCGGACAGTTCCGATGGGCTTTGCGGTTTTGACGCCTTTGACTTTCAACATGGTTTGCGCAAGCAGCCGCATCTGGTCGACGGCCACTTTTGGCGAGAGGATTTGTGCGAAACGGCCTTCCATTTTGTCCATGCCGGGAACAGTGGTTTCACCGAGATTGAAAAACTTTCCATTGCCGTGGCGGATGATGGGCAGGAATTTTTGTTTCTGGCCGCTGTGAGATTCGCCCATGAGGACGATGACTTCCTGCCGGTCAAACGCTTCGGATGGCGGTTCGGTCATGTCCATCTTTTCGCCGGGCGTCGCGGTCTTCATCCAGGCTTCGAGTGCCATGACGGAAACCGTGGCGGCATGGGCGATGCACACAAGCCGGGCGGTGGTGGCGAAAGCGTCTTTTTCGTCCGCGTCCACCAGCGAAGCCGGGACGAACATGAGCGGCCCGTCTGCGCCAATCAGGAAAAGCGTGGGCGACATTTTCCCGCTGTTGCGCATACAAAACCGAGCGTAATGCTCGGCTTGTGCCATCAGGTCGTCGAGGGTTTCGAGTTTGTTCGGTTGCACTTGTAATATGGTGATGCGAACGGACGGAAAGGACAAGAATCGGTTCACGCGGTGGGCATAATCTACCGCAATAAATTCGCGTGCTGTTTCAGCCATCGCTCGGCCTGCAAATAATTAGGAAATAGCCGCTCCACTTCTTGCCAGAATTTTTCTGAATGGTTCATCTGCCGCCGATGCGCCAGTTCATGCAGGATGATGTAGTCGCGCACAAAATCGGGCGTCTGAATCAAACGCCAATTGAGCGAAATCGTTCCGCGCCGTGAACACGAACCCCAGCGAGATTTCTGATTCCGCACAGTGACGCGAGATACATTCATCCCATGCAATGCTGCAAATTCCATGACGCGAAGGGGCAGTTCCTCCGATGCAAGATGGCGAAGGCGTTTTTGGATGGCTGGCCGCAAGTCAGCCTGTGCATCGGAAACATTTATCCGTTCGGTGCTGAAACAGATTGAGCCGTCAGCGTCAGGTTCAATGCGAACCAACTCTCCACGAAAAAGAATCTCCGTTCCCAGATTCCAAGTGTCAGGAATTTTTGGCCGGGCTGCCAGACGTTGGAATTGTTGTTCAAGCCAACCGACGTTTCGTGAAGCGAAATCTCTGGCTGCACGAATGCTCCCGTTGCGTGGAATCGTCACTCGCGCTATGCCATCAGGACGCAGGCGGAGCAAATAGCGACGCGCTCGCGGATGATGCACCATTAAAAGTGACACCGTTCGCGAGCCGACCTGCATCGCATCGGTCTTCGGTTCTTCTAGCTTTTTGAATGTGAAAAGTTTTTTTAGATTCACAAAATTATCAATCTCCCCACCAAGGTTTTTCAAACATATCCCGGTCAATTTGCGCCGGTTCAATACAGCGCGGATCATCTGTCTTCGGGCTGTTGACGAGATTGCTGACTGGATAAATTTTCAACGGTTCTTGCAGCGGACTGTTTAACGCTGATTGAAACAATTCGCTGCCGGGTTTGTTCTCCAACCACCAACGATAATGCGCCGGTTGCACGATGACTGGCATTCGTTGATGCAACGGGGCAATCTTTTCATTCGCCTGTGTCGTGATGATGGTGAAAGATTCGACGGTCTGGCTGGGCGGTGCTTCCTCCAAATCGGTGTCCGGTTGTCCTGACGATGTTGGCTTAATCCACCTTTCCCACAACCCGGCAAAACAAAACGGTTCACCACTTTTAAGCATGATCCGAAAGGGCTGACGTTTTCCCTCCCGTTCCTGCCACTCGAAAAAACTGTCAGCCGGAACCAGACAACGCCGTTGCTGAAACGCCTGTCGAAATGCCTGCCGGGTATTAAGCGTCTCGGCCCGCGCATTGATGAGCGCATTTCCAGTGGTCTCGTCTTTCGCCCAGGAAGGAATCAAACCCCAGCGCATCAATTTCACCGTTGGCTTTTTGTTTTCCATGAAGATCACCGGAGCCATCTGCGTCGGGGCGATGTTGTAACGCGGGCCAAAGAATGCAACGCACATGACGGCATCCACCAGCTTCATCAGCTCGGACAAATCCTTCGCGTTGGAATAACGACCACACATCGCCCAGAGTCTAATCGAGTCGTGCGCCAAAAGAAAATCCGCGTTGCAAAACGTTAATTATTTGGCTTGGGGAATTTCAACGTCTTGTTTTCAAACGTATAAAAAGGCCCAACACAAAGCGGAGTGTTATTGAACTCGGGGGCAATGTTCGATGTGGTAAAAATAATCTGGTGGCGCACCTTTGTGCTTTGAGACTGTTTCACGATGAGTTGCTGGAAGTGTTGACTGCGTTCTGCTTCCATGCCTTTGTCCTCAATGTTGTCGTTAGCGATGAATTTTGGATACCGGAAAAAAGGAAGATCAAGCGACGCAAAAAAGATTGCAAAGTGGACAGAGGATTTCAGGTATGTAATTGAACTCGCCGAAAACGAAAAAAGCTTGTCCACCGTGCAAAGATTTCGCTCGAAATCCACGACGACCTCGCGGGCGACTTTGAATTCATCCTGTCGTGGAAGATCGTTCCTCAATAACGCCACGGCATGATTGTTGACCACTTGCTCGGCTTCAATGCGCCGCGCGTCCTGTTTACTTGACGCCTGCTTGATACGAGCTTCCAAGTTTACAACCTCGTGTTTAGCTTCGGTGATTCTCTCGTCAAGTTCATGAAGTCGAGAGGCGAGTTTATGCTGTTTTTCCAAAGACTCTAATCGTCCCTCCAACAGTCCGCGCTGGATAAACATGTCATCTACTGCGGCATCTCTTGGAGATCTCGCTCTTTCCGTAAGGTCTTCAAACCGTCGTTGCGAAGCCGCCGTGTTTTGAGAGGCAGTATGTAACTCTTCTGCTTTGGCTGCAAATATCTCCTGCTTCTCTGCCAATAGGCGACCAGACTCTTGAATTTGGGCTGCAAGCTCATGTTTCATTTTCGCCATTCGCTTTTGGCGACCACTTTCCCCGACGGGTTTTTTGCAAAGGAAACAGTGACCATCCTCGTGTTTTTCATCGAGAGGCTGCAAGCATTCGGGACAAATCTGAAGTGTGAGGCGACCTAAAGCTTCTTCTGCCGCGACAGATTCTTGGAGAGCGATTGTTCTGCGTTCCAGATTTGAGATAAAATCTTTTGAATCCTCAATTTCCCATTCCAAAGCACCATACTCGTTCGCAAGCTCGGCATACTTCGATTTGGCTTGCCGCAATGCTTCTTGTGCGGCGTGAAATTCAACGTTCTGCGTGCTGACTGGCTGCGTATCGTTAGCTTCTGGCTTCGCTGTAATAGCCGACCGGATTTTGGATAATTGAACCTCCGTTTCGTTCATTTGTGCGATGACACTTTCAACATCCAAAGGCTGCCCTGACTCTGAAAGCGCACCTTTGAGACTATCGTGTTCGGCAATGGCGCGATCAAGATTCCGCCTTACAATGCGTAGTCGTAGTTCATCGCTGTAAAGCTGATCATCATAGATTCCGTATAAAAGCTCACCCACAGTTTTCCGAGTCAGAGGTGTGTCGAACTGCTCGTCTCGAAAAATCGAAAGGACGTTTGAAAGCTGGTCAACACAAACAAGCCTCAATATCTGGTGCATTGTGATGTTGCTGGAAGCCTCTCCGGGAACTTGAGGAAAGTTCAACATACGGAATAGCATTTGAGAATAACTCTCTTTGTTGTCCGAACGTCTGAATGGGAAAACTTGCCATCCGGTAAAGGGCGCTGCCAAAGCTTCATCAAGATTTCCCCAGAACACATCCATCGGCTGCATCCGCAATTTTGTTATTCCTCTGCGCAGCGTTACAACCGTCCGATTGATTTCTACTTCGGCAAGAACGCTTTCACAAAGGTCGGCTTCTGGCTTCCAGCCAATAAAATCACCACCCAGCGCGAAGAAAATAAAATCAACAATCGTGGATTTGCCTGTGCTATTATTGCCCCGAACGATGTTCACTCCCTCGTGGAATTGCTCATCGTAAACAGCAATGCCTTTATAGAGCACTACAAGCCTACGCAATAGCAGCAATGGCTCAGATTGGGTCATAGCGATTGTCAAATAAATCGGTGCGCTTTCGGATGCCGCCTCTTCCAAACATCGGAACTTCCAGAAACCGTGTAACCAAAAATTTCAGGACTTCATCGGTCTGAGCATTCTTCTCGCGGATGAGTTTCGTCATATCGTCTGGAACGGGTTGTTCAGTGCGAACCACCTTGCCGGATTTTAAGGAGTCGGCGTTGATGAGTTTAGTAGCGGCCAAGTGCGCAAGTGCCGCATTCTGTATTGGTTCAAGACGAGTGAATGCCCGGCGTGCATCTGGCAGCACTTCGTATCGGCTCTCAGTTTTCTGCACGGCTGATCGAAGACTGGTAGAGCCACGCGGCAATTGAGCGTCCTGAAGAGCGGCTGGGAAAAGCAGATAAAAATCCCATACTCTCAAACGAGGGGTTTCAACTTCTATGCGCCCGACCGTCTCAAGAAGCCGTAACAACCTGAACGTGCAATGATACGCATCAAAAAATGGATGGTAGAGCAACATATCAATCCCATTTTAGGTAGCAGTTTCCTGTCAGGAAAAAAATCATTCCGAAAACATGTTCGTCATAATAGCCAAATGGCGTGTTTTGCAACTCCGTGACTATCGGTTCAATTATTTGTGCTCGCACCAGTGCATCCACGACCATTCGATCAGTGCCAGATTTTATCGCTGGCGAAATCTGTGTGCAAAACACGCTGTAAATTCGAGAAAGGACAAGCGCATGGATTTCTTGAGCGCTTTCAAACAAGCTTTCCTGCGCGAGCTTCTTTACAAAACGTTCCTTTGCTTGGGTTGCAAAATGAATGACATCAGCGCGATTTCCATTGGTTAGTTTCGTGTCCAAACCAATTGGAACTGGCTCTTGCGGCTCTTGGAAACGTTTGAGTTCTTCGATAATCTTTTGTGCCCGTGCGTCCGCCTTTTGCTCTCTGACAAGTTTTTCAAGCAAGCGTGTCAGAACGCCCGTCGGTGAAATTGTTCCAATATTGACAGTCGTCTCATTTATTAAGTTGCCGCCGACAATGTTCCCGCCTGCTAAATTCCCAGACTGACTGACCGTGTTTTGGGGTTCGTCAGGCATGAAACTTTTTATTTCTTGTCGCGCCCAATGATGTCGCCACCGGCAACATTTCCAGACTGTGTGACCTTATTGACTCGCGACTTTTTCGTGACCTTCAATGTAACCACAGTGCTAATGCCAGCACCGGACAAGAAACTAACGATGATTTCAATGATCTCTTTCGCCGTCATAAAATTATGGTTTTGTATGAATTTGTCCCGGACTGGTTCACAATGTGTAACTGAATCAGATCGAAATTTCAAACCATTTCCAACATGGCTTCATTTTATTGCCCGCCGGTAATGGAATCATGATGGCGGTGAGGCTGGTATGCGTTGGAATCATTGCCGCTCAAAAACCGAAACCCGCCATCCGACCATGAACTGCCGCGCCGGCTCATCCGTCCCGGCCAGAGCGTAACGGTGAACGTTGGACATTGGCTGTCCCTGTGAATAACTTTTTTCAACTTGTTTTCTTGGGAAAAGTTGCTGGCAAATTAAAGTGGGCGATGCGACATGAGACCGGCCAACCGCATCCTGCACGTTGATGGCGACAGCTTTTTTGCAAGCTGCGAAATCGCTCTCAATCCGAAATTGCAGGAACGTCCGGTCTGGGTCGGTGGCGGACGCAAAGGCGACGGCATCGTCATTGCCGCCAACCGGATCGCCAAGAAATACGGCATTTCTACCGGCATGGCGTGTTTTGAAGCCAAACGCCGTTGTCCAACCGGCGTCCTCTGTCCACCGCATTACGATGAATACCGGCGCTTGTCGCTGGCCATGTTCAAGATTCTGGAAGAATACGCGCCCGTCATCGTGCCGATGTCCATTGACGAGGGCTTTCTGGATTTGTCCACGATGAGCCAGCACGTCTGGCGGGACACGACCCCGCTGAATTACATGAAGGGCATTGGCGAACGAATCCGCAAAGAAGTCGGATTGCCGGTGTCAGGCGGCCTGGCGAACTCCGCCAAGCTCGCCAAACTTTCCACTGACGTGGCGAAGCCCGGATTCATGGAAGTTCCGCAAAGTCAGGAAAAGGAATTTCTGAAAGACCGTCCCGTGCGCGAACTGTCGGGCATTGGCAAAAATCGCCAGCGCTCGCTGGCCGCCCTCGGTGCGCTCACCTTCGATCACGTTGCAAAATTGCCGTCCATGTTGCTCCGCCAAAAGTTCGGCATCTGGGGACAGGAACTCTGGCTGTTTGCCAACGGCCAGTGGAACGAGCCGTTGATTCTGGAAGTCAAAGACCGCACCACCATTTCCAGCAGCACCACGTTGCCGCAAGACGAACATGATTACGAAGCCGCCTTGATGTTCACCTTGAGCGAGTCCATCCGAATCGTCGGTCAATTGAGGCGGGAGCAAATGCAGACCCGTGAAATCAGTCTGGCAGTCCGTTTCAACGATTTTACGGAAGTCGGCACGAGTCACCGGTATCAACATCCGCAATTTCTGAACTCGGTCATCAACACCACGCTGGAAGCCATGTTCCGAGATTGTATGCAGAACGCATTCCGGCCAGTGCGCCAGATTCGGATTGCGATGTTTAATCTTGAACGCCTTGACACGCAGCCAACGCTCTGGGGCAAGACGGATGCAGAACGGTGGGGCGCGCTGGACGAGGCGGCGGCGCAATTGAACGAGCAACTTGGAAAAAATGTTTTGATGACGGGATCACAATTGGCATTGCGGAAACGGGACGCGGCACACATAACGCCGAAAGCGAAATGTCCGTTCACGCCGCAGCGTGAAATGGTTTTGAATTTGTTTGGAGAAAACTTGCCCTAGATCAACTGCCGCCAGATCGGAAACCATTCGGTGATTTCTCCAGTGGCTTCCAAGGGCGGCAAAGTGAGGCGCTGAAACCCTCTTTCACAGTGAACCAGCACACATTCATGGTCGCGGAGATTGCGGAGCTTGTGCGGTTTGATTTTGTGTTCCTCCATTTCGGAATAATTCACCGTGCGCTTTCCCGCACTTGAACCCCAGGACCGCTTCACAACCTGTTTCTTGCCGAGAAAATCGGCGGCTTGAACCGCGTCCGCTTCATCGGCAGACCGAAAAATCATTCGGTTGCGCAGATTCAACGTCAGCACTTTTGATTTGTCATTGCCAAGCGGTGGGATTAGCGACGTAGTGGATTGGGCGGCGGCAACAATGGTTGCGCCCGCTTCGCGGATCACATCCACGCAATTGTAATCGCTCATGCCGTCTTCGCTTGCGGTCATAAAACGCTGTGCTTCGTCCGCCCACAGGATAAGCAAATTGTCGTCGGCGCGTTCGGCCTTTGATTTGTCAAACCGGCGCAGCGCGTGATTGTAAAAAAGCAGTTTCAGGAACGTGTTCACATAACGCCGCTCGGTCTGGAACTTCTGCGGCATGGTCACGAGGATGATTTTGCCATCATCAATCGCCGAGAAATCGAACGTGTTTTCCTTGGTGCAAAACACCTCGGCCACTTCCGGTGTCAGGAAGTATTGCAGATAATTCCCGATGGTCTCGCGAACGCCGCCAAGTTGTTCTTCAGGCTGGTTGATAAAACGGTTGGTGAAATGGTCGTGCAACTCCTTGCGCCTGGGAGCGTCAAACAGGTCGTTCAGATTCCGCAATTCTTCCATCAGCAGGATTTTATTGGACAAAAGCGCGAACGCGCCGGTCAAAGTAACCGGCTGGTGCAATTCAAAAAGTAATTCCAGCGCGTGGGCAATATGCGTCTGCGCCTGGCTCTTGAAGAATCCTTTGTCACCGCCTTGTCCCAGGCTGGTGGCCGTATCAACCACAAATTTTGCATAGGTGGAAAACGGAATGCTGCGGTCGCCGGTTAGATTGAAGCGATGCGGCGGTTTCCATTTAAGGTCAGAATCATCCGTTCGGATTTGCAGGTGAATTAAATTCTCCGCCCGTCCATAATGGTGCGCCATCGCCGAAAGCGTTTCCCAATAAACGCCTTTTTCATCAATGCACAGCCCGCCCCAATTTTTTTCATTCTGGAAGACCTGATGGGCGAGTTGATTGATGCCGGAACTGGTTTTGCCGGAGCCGGTGTCGCCGGTGATGAGCCATCCCCGACAAAATTGATTGCGTCGCCACGTCAGATTGCCAAGCTTCGCGACATATTTGTTAGGTTTATGCGAAGCAAACAAATGCCGGAAGGCCAAGAACAGCAATAAAATGCCGTAGCCTGCAATGATTGCCCACACAGGCTTGGGTAACGCCGGCAGTTTATGCCAAGGGAACGGAATAAAATTGATTTTCATAACAGGAATTTTCCAAGAATCAAACCGATGAGCAGACCGCCGAGCAACGCGGCGGCAGCGGCGTAGATCGCCTCCGACAAGGGAAGGGTTTTAATCGGCACCGCCGTCGGATGCGCCGCCAGTGCCTCAATCAATTCCTCCAACTTTTCCCTGAACGATTTGGAGGATTCTGTGACGGCTGTGATGTCACTGCGGAACTGGTCCAGCGAAGGCATCTGGCGCTGGCGCAATGCGTCCCAATGTTTTTGATGAATCCGAAACAGTTCAACGAGGAGATAAACCGCATCATCGTCCCGGATTTTATTCTTTTCTTTCCACTGACTGAGCGTTTGCAGGAATTCCTCGTCAAAGTCCGGCTTCGTTTCTTTTGGGGTCGCACTCATGATTTTGCGGGCAGCAACAGTTCCGCCGCCGATTCAATTTCTGTGTAAATTTTTCGCTGCCAGGTTTGGAGTCGCTGGCGGTCCAGTAAATAAAAGGAGCCGTCCTTGACCGCTTCGGTGATGGGCAGGTTTTTCAGGCTCAATTCCTCGACCAGCCACGGTTGCAACCGCGTCATGGTAATTTCCTTCATGCCAAAATCCTTTCGCAGGTGCTTGCGGACGACGGACTGGTCATAAACGGCAAACTTGTCGTCGTGAACCGCGTTGCGCAGCACGACATAGGAACAGGCGTCGGTCAGCCGTTTTTCGATGCGTTGGAGTTGGTCAATGCTGTCGGCTTCGTGATTGACAGGGATGACGAGGGTCAACGCAGCGGACAGGATTTTGAGTGTCCCACGCAGGTCAATTAAATCGAAGTAATCAAAAAACACTTCGGTGGACGCCGCACGGCAATCCACCACCACAAGATCGGTTTTCTCAAACGCGCGGAACATGGCGTCCAACGCGCGAGGCTGGGACAAATCCAAAAATTCCACGGCCTCGCCGTGAAACCGTTTCAGGGTGGAGTTTTCGTTGTCGCAATCGCAGGCGGTGTGAAGGATGTTTTTGTCCTTGAGATACTGGACGAAGTTGACGGCAAAGAAACTTTTGCCGACACCGCCCTTGCCATTGAGGATGAGGTCGAGTCGTTTAATCATATTGTTCTCCGGGTGGTAGCAGTTCAACTTTGGCGATGTGCGGCCCGCGAATTTTCACCGGCGCACTTTGGTTCGGCACAGGCAATGCACCGACGGTTGTGGCGGGCGTGGCAGGTAACGCGGCTTTAGCCGCAGCATTCGGCGCAGTCTTTCGCGTCGGATTAAGGTTGGCATCTGGCGGCGCACGACGCGCAGCAGACGGTTGGCGCCGCCTTTCCTTCAGGATGCGGTGACAGAAGTTGATGACGCAGGTGTCGGATGCAGTGATTCCGCATTGCGTCAACAGTTCGCTGATGGCGCGGTAGGAAACACCTCGTTTGCGCAGCGCAGCAATGTCCTCCTTGAGCGCCAGCAATCGTGAAGCACGCGACTTGGTAGTCAGCGCATATTGTGACGCCGCATGACGGAACCGGTTTAGCGCATCAGGCAAGATGGCGGGTTTGTTCATATTGAACTTGGCATTGATGCCGCACAATTGTTGGCGGCAAACAGCGCGGATGGCGTGGCATTTGAGTTGGCAACAATGTGTGCATCACACGAAGCACCGATGTGCGCGCGAATGTTTGTTTCTGACGCCGGCTTGGCGTTGCAGCGCGGATTGCGCCATATCCTTCGCTTGCGAAGGGGTAAGGCTTGTCCTGTCTTAAACAGATTGAGATACATTTTGCCTCCTTTGTTGCAACAGTTCGTCGCGCCAGTTTTTGAGCTGCTCGGCGACAATTTGAATGCGGCTGGTTTGTTCAATGGCGTTCACTCCGATTCGTCCGGCGTAATGATCGCCCAGGCTCGATTCCGGCATCTGCATGACGGAATGGGTGGCGTCCGTGTTGATGCGCTCACCGAGTTTGTTTAGAACTTCGATGGCGTTCAGTAATTCAGCAGTGGTTGGTGTTAGCATAAGTCAGAGGGAAACGCCGCGCGGACAACAGCCATTTACCCGGCTGCTTTCCAATGACGCGGACTGGTTCGTTATCATGCCGACCAGTGAAGCAGTTAGCTCCGGTCGTTTTGTGTAATCTTTACACAAAATGAAGGCCGGGATTTGGGAGGCTATTTCCCGTGCTGACGGCCAAGACCCAATACAATTTGACGAACGCCAGGGAATACTTTGAGGAACACCTGT
>Ga0181529_10002022_pt1 | contig 24997 bp, 28 predicted proteins | sample PEATcosm2014_Bin_36_FD_119763 | JGI IMG/M metagenome (GOLD analysis project Ga0181529, IMG submission 119763) | Peatland microbial communities from MTU Mesocosm Facility, Houghton, MI, USA - PEATcosm2014_Bin10_30_metaG | ecosystem: Environmental > Terrestrial > Soil > Wetlands > Peat | place... | reverse complement strand
CCGCTCATTCTATGTGACGCAGCTCAAGTTGTTGAGAAACAACCTGGGGACGTAGCTCAGTTGGTTAGAGCGCTGCCCTGTCACGGCAGAGGTCGCGGGTTCGAGCCCCGTCGTCCCCGCCATTGATTCTAAAGAGCTTAGAATCAAATGGCGACCTAAAGTGACAAGAAATCCGGGTCCAATAAGGGTCCATTAAGCCTCAACCTGAGCTTTCTGCGGGTCCATCTCACCCGCGTTCTGACCCACGCCGGGAATCATCATCCTTACAACCTTGCTTTGTGCGGCCCGCTTGTTCGATCCCACTGCCTGCGTATAAACATCCAATGTGATCTTGCTGTTCGCGTGCCGTAAAAGCTCCTGGACGGTCTTCACATCTTCCCCGTTGGCCTTCAGCAGCGTGCCGAAGGTATGGCGGAAAGTGTGCCAACCGATGTTCTTGTAAATGCCGTTCGCCCTGGCGATCGGCTTGATGTACCTCTTCATCAAGTTGTCCGGCCAGTAGGGTTGTTCCCCCTTCATGGTCGGACTAGCGAAGACCCAATCCTCCTGCGTCGGATAGGGACTCTTGTTTCGCCACTGAAGCAGGTCTTCCGCCATGTAGCCGTCGAGTGGGACCGGCTTGGCGGAGGCTTCTGTTTTGCAATCCCCGATCTTCTGATGCCAGATCGACCGGGTTACTCGCAGCTCAAGATTGTCGAAGTCCACATCGACCCACCGAATGCCCAACAACTCGCTCACACGCAGTCCTGTGGCAGCGGCCAGCAGAACCAGGGTGCGCTCTCGTGTGTCGAGTTTGGTGAGAAGAAGCCGAAGCTCTGCGAGTTCGAGAACATCAGGAACGCGCTCCCGCTTCGCGCTCTGACGCACGAGCTTGATCGGATTCTTATCCGTCCACTCATAGCGCATTGCGTGACTGAATAGAGCACTCATCAGGTTCCGAATCTTGGCTCGTGTTGCTTTCGCCCGCTTGATCCCGCGCAGCCATTCTTCGACTCCAACGGGTTTGATCTGATCGAGCTTGAGTCCGCCCCAACGAGGTAGTACCCAATTCTCCAGATAGCTTTGATAGGCAGCTCGCGTGGGAAACGACTTTTGGCTATGGCTGTCTTCGTTCAATTCCTTGAGCCGATAGTGAGCAACCAAGTCCGCAATTGTTTCCGGCCCGCTCTCTGCCTGCGGGGTTTGTGCGTTAGCGTCGATGCGCAACGCGCGAGCTGCTTTGAGGGCGATTGCTTCGGTTGGCAACGTGAGTACATTTCCCACAATTGCTTTCCTCCGCTTGTTCGTGCCATCAGAGCTAGGCTCCCACCAACGAAAGACCCATACGTCAGGTCCACTCTGGCGCTTTTCACGCTGCACGCTTCCATTCTGATACCGTGTCCGCCTAGACATTCATTCTCCTGTCTTCGGCGCAACGGATGGCTGTTAACAGGCTAACGCCGCGCCGGGCAAAGGTCGAGACATTCGTTGGCTGAATTAGCTGGCGAGCTGGCGCTGAATCCACTCTTCAATGGTCGAGGCGCGGAAACGCCACAGCTTCCCCACATGAACGCCACGCACAATTCCTTTCCGGGCGAGCTTCTGTAACGTCTTCGGATGAACATTCATAATCGAAGCGGCCTCATCGCTATCGAGGAGCCTTTCCGGCACAGGCGCAACGGCACCTGTAGGGGGTTTCTTAGGCGATGGCGTGAAATCGGTGTGTTCAGCGAACTCTGAAGACATAAACCCTCTCGTATCATGCGCAGAATGATTTCGAAGGCCGCGTAGATCACGTGCTCTATGCGAGCCCGTTCGATAAACAAGAGTGACTCTGGTGGCTTCGAGAGTCCAATACTTCCCACCAATACCGCTCAAAGTTCTGCTTATGGTGCCTCGCGAGTCGTGGAGCTATGAGAGTGTCCGGGCACTCATCGGTGTCTGGACACTTTGCGGTATCTAATTGACACCGGTGGCCCGTGGGAAAACGATGAATTATCCACGGTCTCGTGTGGCCCGTCGGATCGACGTTCAACCTGCGGAGTGCAGCGCCATGTCAGATTCTGTGGAGTTTCGCCATCTTGAATACCTTGTCGCAATTCACGAAGGCAAGAATTTCACCAAAGCGGCAGAACGGGTTTATCGCTCCCAGCCCGCAATCAGTCAGCAGATTCGGGCGCTCGAAGAGGACGTAGGTTTCCCGATCTTCGTCCGTGGCGGAAAGGATGGTGTCTCTCCTACTCCCGCTGGCGAGCTTGTACTCAACTGGGCGCGTACTGTGTTGTTGGAACGCCGCCAGATTTTCGTCATGGCAAGGGCCATCTACAAGGGCGAAGTTCCACCACTAAAGCTTGGCTTCTCACCTTTCATAAATCCGCGTCTCCTTCAGGCAATCCGTGACATGTACAACGCGCTATTCCCAGGGTGTGAAATTCAACTATCCAGTGGAGATCAAAGACATACTCTGGAGCGAATCGAACTCGGCAGTCTGGATTGTGCACTGCTTCCCCTGCCTGTCAATCAAGATCAGTGGAACATGCTTCAGATCGGACAATCTCCATTAGTTCTCTGTATGCGGGCGGATGATCCCCTCGCATCGCAAGCAGTGATAAATCTTCACGAAGCCGCCCAGCGAATCAGAATCTTCCGCGATCCAGAGGTGCACCCATCCGCCCATGCGCGTTTGTCTGAGATGTTCTCCGAAGCAGGGATTCCGCTGCATCTGTCAAATTCAGCTGCCACTCCAGCCGACATGCAATGGATGGTCAAAGAAGGCTATGGTCTTGCTCTCATCGATCAGCTTTCTCCGCTCGAATCCGGCCTCGTAACGAGACCAATTGCGCGCGTGCATTGGACGGCAGACACTGCGCTTGTATGGAGCAAGACAGGCTCTCACATCGCCCTTCCATTGATTGAGAAGCTCATTAAACAAACCGGACTGGTGAGTAAACACAAGCAACCGAAGCCAGAGCACATTCGGCCTCAGCAACTCCGGTTGATTAGCTAATCAACACTCCCATAAGCCGAATCTTGGGCACTATAGAAAATACGTCTTGGACGTGAAGTAGAAGGTCGGCCTAACTTTCGTGACATGGCAGTACGAAATCTGCCTCAGGAGAGTGCCGATGTCACTTCGTTCACGTTTCCGTATCCACGGTCTCAACCGAAAGCTCACTCGTGCAGCGCATGTCATGGGACCGACGTTGATTGCGCTCGCACTCGCAGGCGCAACCAATGTCGCTCACGCCCAGGGAACGATGGACTTCTCTGGTGCTCAAACGCTGATGTCAACCTTCAAAACCTTTGCCATGTATGCCGGGGCTGTCATCTGCCTTGGTGGTCTCATCTTCGCGGGCATCCGCATGATGAGTGGACGCTTCCAAGACGCTATTCCCGGACTTTTCGGTGCTCTGTTCGGTGCCGGAGTCCTGGGATGGGGCGCGGGCTGGATTGGTTCTCTTACCGGACAGTCCATGTGAGGTGCGCCCATGACCAAGCGGGGAGAGCCGTTACCGATCAATCAAGCGCTGAATCGACCGAGAGCCAAACTTGGTCTCGATCTTACAGCATGGATGGCGATTGTCTTCGTCTGCGTAACGGTTTTCCTCGTTGGGTTTCGCCTGTTGGCGATGATGGCCTTCCCCACGCTCGCTACCGCCGCGTGGCTCATCGTTCGTAAACACCCAAAGATGTTCCAGCTCTGGGGCCTGAGCCTCAGCCAGAAGTCCTACTATGACCCGCGCAAATACTGAGCAGATCAAATATACGCCGTGGTTCGCAAAGGCCGGAGCAGCGTGCTCGATTGTGCCAATCTCGCGCTTCATCGGCCCGAATATCTTTGCGCTCAAGGGCGGCGGCTATGGGTGCCTCTTTGCGCTGAATGGCATTGATGAAGAGGGTTTGACCGACCAGGAGCTTGAGTCAAGGATGCGGTCGATTGAAGGCGCATTGCGCGGCCTTCCCGCAAGCTCCTGCCTGTATCAGTACACCCGTGTGATGTCGGGCTTCGCGTTGCCGCGCCAGAGAAACTACAGCAATCCCGTCACACAGGTTTTCGTCGATGACCGATTGGACTTTCTTGAGGAGAAAGCGGGATTCCGTCGCATTAATCTTCACTGGTGCCTTACGCTGGAACCATCGAAGCTGAAGGCATTTGAGCGTAAGCCGCAGGAGAACGCCGCTGACACATCGCGGATGCTCACGGAGCTTCAGAGAGCCGCAACGATTCTTGAAGGGCATCTCGGCAGCTTGTTGGGACTGCGCTTGCTCGACAAGAACGGCACATTCCAGTTTTTCTCATATCTCTTCAATCTCGAAGAGTGGGCTATCGAAGCACAGCTCCGTGATGATACCGGGGTAGACCGCCAGATCGTCAGCAATCCCGTCGCATGGCACAGCGATCATCTGCGCGTAGGCAAACGCTACGTGCAGATGTTCTCGCTCAAGACCACGCCGGAGGCGTCGAGGCCCTGCCTCTTCTCCGGCCTGCTATCACTGGGCTGCGACAATGTGTTGTGTTCTACATGGCGGCCCAAATCCAGCGCCGCCGCCCGCAGCGAGATCGACGCGCAAGAGAAATTCATCTCATTTTTCAAAGTCGGTGTGCTGACGCGCGTGATGAGTGGACGCGATACAGCTTCCCTTGAAACCGGAGCGGGTGCGAAGGCTGCCAACAGCAGCGTCGATGACTTGAGCCTTGTCATCCGTGAGTTGGACAGGAAGGCACAGGGCGAATACTCCCTGCGCCTACTGCTCGCTGCCAACAGCGCCGACCAGCTTCGCGACACCGCGCCGGTCGTACATCGGATCTTCGTCGATGCGCGTGCGCAGGTGATCGAAGAGACGCTTGGCAACCTCTCTGCTTTCTATGCCATGTTCCCCGGTAATGGCAAGTTCAACGTGTTCCCGATGTGGCTCTCTGAAGAACACCATGCGCGTTTGTCCTCCGTCTTCGCTCCTCACCTCGGCCATCCCCATTCTGAAGACTTGGATTCCGAGTACCTGAATGTCTTCGAGACTCGCACACGGACGCCATTCTTCCAGGACGTGTACGTGGAAGGCGTGCGGGTTTCGCTCATCATCGGGCCTACAGGTTCAGGCAAGAGCGTGATCGGCAATGCTACCGTTGCGCTGGAGCAGAAGTATGGTGGCTTCACTTACATCTTCGACATCGGCGGCAGCTATGAAAGCGTGGTCGAGCTGTATGGCGGTCGCGTAGACCGCATCGGCAAGGATGGTCCTCGCGTTGCGTTGTTTTCTCTTGAGCCGACGGAGAGCAACATCAAATTCCTGTATTCGTTCATCAAGCTGCTAATCACCAATGGCGGCGCGGAGCTGGAGCCGGAAGACGATGATGTGATCCACAAGGCGGTGCAGGACATCTACCTGCTCGACCCGGAAAATCGCCGTTTATCCAATCTTTTCCTTCCCAAGAAACTCGACCGTTACCTGTCGAAATGGGTTGGAAGAGGCGTGTACAGCGCCATCTTCGACAACATAGAAGACAGCCTCTCACTATCCCGCGTGCAATGCTTCGATTTCCAGGGCGTCAATAACGCCCAATATGCTGACCTGATTGAGCCGCTGATGGTATGGCTCCTCCGGCGCATCAACGATGTGCTCTATGACCCTGCCAATCTCGGCGTGCCCAAGCACATCCTCATCGAAGAAATCTTCAGTTCTATGAAAAATCGCCAGCTACTAGAGGGTGCTCTCGCGTCCATCAAGACCGTCCGCAAGAATCTCGGCGGCGTCACGATGATTGGTCAATCGGCGGAAGACCTTGGCGAGAATGCCGATTCCATCGTCAATTCCTGCACCTCGTTTCTCTTCCTGAAGGATGCCACGTTCAACCGCAAACGGTATGCAGAGCTGTTCAAGATGACGGAACAGCAGCTCGCACTGTTTGAGAGCTTGCAGGACCGCGAGGCGCTCTACATGCGCCGCGATGGACTAAGCAAAGTTGTTCGCCTAAATCTCGACAGCCGCAGCTATGCGACGTTTTCCACCAAGCCCAAGGACCGGGTGCGCCGGTCGAAACTGATTGCCAAATACGGACTCACCGAGGGCATCACGCGGTTCGCCCAGGGTGAGTCTGCATAACCGAAAGGACCAGAGACATGAAACCACCCATCCTTATCTTCGTCGCCTGTGGGCTCGCCTTCGCCGCAACCGTTGCCTCTGCCTCCGGCCCTGCTACTCCCGACGCAAAGCATCTCCAGCCGAACGCGCCTCGTACCATCACCGTGTCCGAGACGGACACGCCGCCTGTGGTTCGCGCCGGTTTGTTGCAATCGACGCTCATCCTGCTTCCCGATCAGGAGAAGGTTGCGAATGTCTTTGCCGGAGACACCGTGGATTGGGTTTTTGATGGTGGGCACGTTGCATCGCGCTTTGTCAGCATCAAGCCGAAGCTCGCGAGCAGCACGACGGACGTACATATCATCTCCGACCACGGCAACGAATACACACTCCAGTTGCGTGAAGTCTCCGGCGACGACGATCCCCACTTCGATTCCAAAATCTTAATTGCTCCCGGCGACAAAGCCGCGAAGGACAGGCTGGCTGAGCTGCCTGTCTTCGTACCCGCCGCCGAGTTGGACAAGGTAAAGCAAGAAGCAGCTTCAGCCAAAGCAGCCGAAGCCGCAACCCTGAAGGCCGAACAGAGCAAAGAAGAAGCCTATAGAAGCCAGTATCCCGGCTCCCTCCATTTTGATTACACATGGGATAAATCGAAGGGCAAAGAGCTTGGCTTGCAGACAATATGGCGCGATGACAAGTTCACCTATCTGCGCGGCAGCTTTCAGGAAACACCCGCTCTCTACGAAGTGAAGGACAAAAAGCCCTCGCTTATCAATTTCGATTTCTCGAATGGCTTGTATACCGTTCCGAAGAAACTGGACAACGGGTACCTCGCTATCGGCAAGCAAAAGGTGGAGTTCCACCGCACAGAGGAAGCGAGGTAGTCATGCCAGAGCCCAATCAGAACGTCCCTGCCACTGTGCCGGAACAGCCGGAGTCGAAGCCGCCGCTGCGGAAGAGTATGCCGGTCGTCATCGCCCTGGTCGTCATTATCGGGCTTATCGGCATCGCCAATCTCTCCAGCCTTTTGAGCGGAGATAAAAGGAATGCGCCAGCCAGCGCCATGCCCATGCGCCCAGCAGCGCCGAACGCGCAACAAGTAAGCAGCTTTGAGTCCCAGCAGCAGTTGCAGGCACAACGGGATGCCGAGGCGCGCCAGCATCAGCAGGAACTTAACGCCGCGCTCCAGCAGCTCCAGCAGACGGAAGGTGCGCCCGGCCCGGAGGCCGCAGGCGCACCACCCATGACCGCCGCGCAGCGTTCAACGATCTATGGCGACAGTCCGAATGCTCCGCAGCGCACTTCCAATATGTCTCAGGCACAGGCCGAAGCCAAGCAGAAGGAGCTTGCTAAAGAGAAGCAGCAGCAGGACGCGATTAACAGTGACACAGTAGCGATTGACTTCGAGCGCACAACACCCGCCGTTGCCAGGCCGGGATTGCCGGACGCCACGCAAGAGGCGGCTGCTAACGCAGCCGGCGGCGCGGCTCCCGCAAAGCCAGCCAGCGTAGATGCCAAGAGAGACAGCAAAGGTAACGCGATGGCCGGATATGACTTCGATACCTACGATGGCCGTCTGTATCGCATCTTCGAGGGCACGGTGCTTGAGGGTGTCGTCACGAACCATATCGACGGCGGATTCAGCGGCCCCATCATGGTCTCGCTCACGACCGACCTGTACTCCCACGACCATCAGCAGCTTCTCTTGCCGCAAGGAACCCGGCTGCTTGGAGATGTGCAGAGTGTGGGCAATGCCCAGCAGCGCAAGATGTTCGTCACCTTCCACCGCGCTATCTGCCCGGATGCCCGCACCGATCTTCAAGACGAGCGAATGCGGATGCGAGGGGCCGCATCTTTCCCCGGAGGTCAGGCAGAGAACGTGGTTCTGGTTTCCCGCCGGAGGGCATCGTCAGAAAGCCGGGATGTGCGTCGTTCAGGTGCGTGTCTCTCCACTCCATTCCGTCCTATGTTCGGTCACTGCTTCGGGGCTTATGCGACGCCCGGCGGCAGGCTCGCTCTTCTGCTTTGCTACGCACCCTCCGGGTTACGGTTTCCGTCTGCGACGGACCCTCCGTAAATGCAGAGCTTCGGCCTTGGGAGTCGCGCCCACTCGCTAGGCTCCGCCCGGTGTGACCCGAACAAAGTTCGGGAATTCAAAAACGGAGACACGACAATGTATCAGAACAAAGCAATCCTCATGGGCTTCCTTGGCAACGATGCTGAGGTTCGCAACGGCAAAAACAACCAGAAGTTCACGAAGTTCTCGGTTGCCACCAAGACCTCCTACAAGGACAAAGAGAGCGGCGAGTACATCTCGCATACCGAATGGCATCGCTGCATCGTCTTCGGTAAGTTCGGTGAGTTCGCGGCCACGCTCAAGAAGGGCGCACACGTCCAGGTTGAGGGCGAGATTCGCCACACCGAGTACACGCCCAAGAAGGCGAAGAAGCCGGTACGCACCAACAGCGTTCGGGTGACTTCCATCCTCAAGCTCGACCGTGCGGAAAAGGCCAGCGCGGACGAGCAGGAGTTCGATGAGATTCCCGTAGAGGAAGAGGCCGAATAGGCCCTCCCTCCGCATGGGTGAGGCCCGGCCAATCACCGGGCTTCTTTTCCTGCTAAAGCCCGCGCGATTCCACTCGCAAGAGGTTCCTTCTATGAGCCAAATTGCCGCCAGCTTTCTAAGACGTTGCTTCGCCCCCGAAGAAACCATTGCGATCCTGCTTCGCAGGCCGGATACCCCCGCTCCGATGCAGCGCGTTGTGCGCTTGGAGCAGGTGTTGAAGACTCGCTATTTGGCATGGCTCTCCTATGAGAACCAGCATGGTCGCAACAATGTTTATGTTGCCGCCAACCCGCTTCGCCCCGGCAGCCGCAAACGCACCAAAGAGTGCATCGCATCGGTCCGGCATCTTTACCTCGACATCGACGCGGATGGAGATGCCCGGCTCGCTACGCTTCGAGCATCGGAGATCGTGCCGCCGCCGACTTCTATCTTGTCCACTTCACCCGGCAAATATCAGGTACTTTGGCGCGTTGAAGGCTTCGACTTTGCGCAGCAGGAACAGATGCTCAAGCTCCTCGCGATCGGGTTCGGTGCAGACATCGCTTGCACCGACTGCAACCGTGTCCTGCGTGTCCCCGGTTTCCTGAATCGGAAGTACGATCCAGCCTTCAAAGTGACGGTCGAATATCCCGATGATTCCATCTGGACTCCTTATGACTTCCAGCTTGATGCAGGCGCAATCGATGCCATGCTCTTCGCGGCTACTTCGACGCCCCGCAAACCACCATCGAAGCACAGCAGTTCGGAGAGTGATTGGGCATGGGTTTCCCATGAGCTTGCGCATGGCAAAGACGCTGTAAAGCTAACGCGGGAGCTGGCTTCGCGGCGCTCTGATAAGCCCAATCCGCTGTACTACGCGCAACGCACCGTCGATGTCGCTTCGGCTCGCCTCTGGCTTATCGAAGGCATCCGCATCGACGATGTGATTACGATGCTCGAATCGCGCCGTCGCTTCGAGGTTCCCGCCACGCTTTGTTCCGCTCGTGCGCGGGAGATTGCCACAACTGCCCAACGCATGATTGCCCACAGAAAGTCCGCCTGATTTAACACCCAAAGGAGACCCCAATGCCACTGCTAGAAATCACCCAAACCCGCCACGTCAGCGCGTCGATTCGGCTCACCGATTCGACCGCTTTACTGGTCGATCAATATGCCGCCTTTGCGAAGGCTCCAGCGAACAATGTTGTGGAGGAAGCCCTGAAGCATGTCTTCGCTAAAGACCGCGACTTTCAGGAGTACCTGAAGTCGCCGGAAGCGCAGCGGATTACGCCGACACTTCGCGTGCGTCGCGCTTCTGCCAATGATGGTACTGAGGCATCCGCAAAGAAGCCGGTTTCCGCTGCATCCTCGTCTTCCCAAACAGCCGCAGTTGTGGCGGGATCGAGAGCATGATCCTCCATCTACATCCGTGGCAGTACCAAAGCGGTGCTGCGCACCGGGTGTATTTCGACACTCCACCCCTCATAGGGTCATGCAGGTATACCAACGTAAACCTGTTCAAACAACAGGAAATACGCTAAAGCCGGTATACGCAGGTATACCGGCCCGGAGCTATCAAAATGTCGCTCCTCACACCAGTAAACGGCACAAAGAATGCGACCAGTAAAACCGTATTCCGCAACACCACGCGCTGCTTGAAGTTGACGGAGGATGAGGCACGGCTGGTCGATGAAGTCGCTACCGCAAGAGGCGTTCCCCGTAGCGAGTGGATGCGCGATGTGATCTTGCGCGAGCTGCGTTCGGAGCCTGCACCCGATCCTTCGCTGGCGGAGATTCTTGGCGTGCGGCTGCTGTTGGTCAATGTCCTTCGTCCACTCGCTGCAGGGCAGAATCTCTCGCTTGAAGCGTTCGACAAGCTGCTTGACCAGATCAGCAATTTGAAACACGAGATGGCCGGAAAACTCCTGGCCGAAGGAAGGAGATAAGGCAATGGCAAAGACAACGTGGGGTCGGAAAGAGACGATCATCTGGCCCCAGAACCGGCCCATCTATACCTATGGCGCGATCGTCGCCGCCATCGTTCTGACGATCCTGTTTCTCTACGGTCGCCTTCGATTTGTTGGTACGCCGTTGCAGCAGTTTTACACGCCAGTCTACGTCCGCACTTCGATCTTCGGATCATTCAGCCGCACACATCGCAGCCAGTACCGGATGCTCTTTCTAACCGGGCGCAGCATGAAGCCGAGTCCCGCGATGAATGATGATGTAGTGCGCGGTAAGACCGTGGAACCGAGAGGCCGAATCATCCCTCTGGCGCTTTCCTCCGCTGCGCTCCAGCATGGCAACGACTTGCTCTTTCGCGGCCCGGTGCGGAGCTACGTGGACGCCCGGTTGTGCGACTACCTCAAGGTATCCATCTATAGGGGTAAGGACCTGTCCGCGATCTTAAAAGCCCCGCTACTTTGTGGCGCGGGACTCCTTCTGCTACTCCTGCCGTTTGCCGTCACCAAGGACGTGAAGCGCCAGAAATCGCTCAAGTACGGACGACGGCTGAAAGGCCCGGAACGGCTTACTCCGCAGGAGTTCAATCGGACGGTCAAAGGGCATGGCATCGGCTTCAAAAGCGACGGCATGAAGGAGATGATTCGGATTCCGGCGAAGGCGGAAGCACAGCACATGCAGATCATTGGCGACACCGGGGCCGGTAAGTCCGCGATGCTTTTTCAGGTGCTCCGGCAGGTCCGAGGCCGGGGTGATTCCGCCATTGTTTATGACCCGGCACGCGAGTTCGTGAAGCGATTTTACGACCCTACACGCGGTGATGTGATCCTCAATCCTCTGGACAAGCGCTGCCCTTATTGGGGACCAGCCGAGGAGCTGCGCAGCCGCTCCGAAGCAAAGGCTCTGGCCGCGTCCCTCTTTCAGCCGCCGCAGGATCGCAAGGGCGAGTTCTTTATCGAATCGCCGCAGAAAATCTTTGCCTTTCTGATGGCGTATGGGCCAACGCCCGATGAGCTGGTGCAATGGATGTCGAACCCGGATGAGATCGACCGCAGGCTGAAAGGCACGGAGCACGCGCACCTGATTGACCCGCGAGCGCACCAGCAGCGGGCCGGTGTTCTCGGCTCGCTTGGCCTGGTCGCTGACAGCCTGCGTTTGCTTCCCAAGAGAGAGGAAGGCAATGGCGCGTGGACAGCAACCGAATGGGCTGAGAAACGGCAAGGATGGGTCTTCATTACCTCGCTTCCAGCCGAGCGCGAAGCCCTCCGGCCTTTGCAGAGTTTGTGGATTGACTGGCTGGTTTTGCGGCTACTGAATGAGCCGACCAAAGAGCAAAAGCGTGTCTGGTTTGTGATTGACGAGCTGGCGAGCTTGCAGAAGTTGCCCCAGCTTCATACGGCGATCACCGAGGGTAGGAAGGGACAGAATCCGGTCGTGCTTGGCTTTCAAGGGAAGGCACAGCTTGAATACCTGTATGGGCATCTTGCCGAGGTGATGCTTTCGCAGCCGGCGACCAGCGTTTGGCTCACAACAAAGGAACCGAACGCCGGAGAGTGGGTCTCGAAATTCATCGGCAAAGTCGAGATCGAGCGGCTGCGCGAGACGCACTTTGATGGAACACGAGCGGGACACAACTTCACCATCGAAAGGCAAGTAGAACCGCTGGTATTGGAGTCGGAAATCTCCGGCCTCCCCGACCTTCATGCCTTTATGAAATATCAAAATTATGTGACCTACTTTTCGTTTCCATACTTTGATATGCCGGAGGTTGCCAAGCCTTTCGAGCTGCGCGAGCGCACGGACGACAAACTGCCTTACGATCCCAAAGCCGTGCGCGGCGGCAGGCCGGAGGCGGAACTGAAGCAGGAGCCGGAAGCCTCCGCTCCGGCACCCGAATCCAATGAGTCCGCAACCTCAGAAGTGATAGAGCCGGAGCTTTCTACCATCCTTGATGCCCACGAAGAACAGAACGTGATTACCCACGGTTGAGGAATTGGTCATGCTGAATATCTCGAAACCGCTGTCCGCAAGCCAGGCGCAGACCTATCACGAGAAAGAGTTCACCGCCGCCGAGCAGAACTATTGGAAGCAAGGCGACACCATTCAGGGCGAGTGGCATGGGAAGCTGGCGGACAAGTTTGAGCTGTCGGGTGCCGTGGGCGCGGAAGAGTTCGCCCGGCTTTCCGAAGGCCAGCATCCGCAGACCGGCAAGCAGTTGGTATCGCATCGCACCGTCCATGAATACCGGAATGCTGATGGGAAGATGGTCTCTCCCGTAGAGCATCGCGCCGGTTGGGATGCGACCTTCTCTGCGCCGAAATCCGTCTCTCTCACCGCACTTGTCGGCGGCGATGACCGTGTGCGCGAAGCGCACCGCGAGGCTGTTAATGTCGCCTTGAATGAATTGGAGCGGTATACGCAGGCCCGCATCGGCGGCAACCATTCCGCCGAAACAACCGGGCAGTTTGCGGCGGCGAAGTTTGAACATGACACGGCGCGTCCCGTAGACGGGTACGCCGCTCCGCAGCTCCACACGCACGTTGTCGTCTTCAATATGACCGAGCGCGATAACGGAAAGATGCGAGCCTTGCAGCCGCATTCTCTCTTCGAGAGCCAGCAGTTTGCCACCGCTGTCTATCAGTCCCATCTCACGTACAAGCTCCGCTCTCTCGGCTACGAGATCGAGGCGGGAAAGAGCGGAGCGCCGGACATCAAAGGCTACACGCAAGAGTACCTTGACGCCTCCAGTCCCCGCCGCCAGCAGATCGAAGAGGCTTTGTCCCGAAGCGGTTTTAGCGGGCCGGAGGCGGCGCAGATCGCGGCGCACAACACCCGCGATAAGAAAGTCATCCTGTCTCCCGATCAAATCCTGGCAGCGCACCGGCAGATTGCCGATGAGTTCGGTAATCAGGCCGACAAGGTTGTGGCTGAGGCGCGGGAGCGCAGGAAAGAACAAGCACAGGAACGACCGGATCAAGAGCGCCGCCAGCAGGTGCGGGAGGCCGTCACCTTTGCCCGCGATAAGGGCTTCGAACGTGAGGCTGTCGTGGACGAACGTGCCCTCTACCCGTTTGGCGAGTGCGGTTTCGACTTGAAGGCGGATTGCGGCGGAGGCGGCCATAGAAGTATGTTCGCCTTATGTTCGCCTATCACTGCCTGTCGCTGTCAACCGGCATTTGACCCTCTTCTTGTGCAGAATCCGCTAACTGATTGCAGACAATCACTTTGTTTTCTGTATGTTTCGCCTTTTGCCGACTTACACTTAGGTCATGTGTGGCCGCTATCGCCGGAAATCCGACAAGCAGCGCATCGCCGACGCCTTCGAGGTAACTGCCGGTCTGGATGAACTCGACCTCGGCCCGGATGACGATATCGCGCCCGGTTCCATGCAGCCTGTCGTCTCCATCAATCAGGACGGCGACCGCCAGCTCGAACTCATGCGTTGGGGATTTAAGCTGCCAGACCGTCTTCTCTTCAATGCGCGGTCGGAAGGCATCGAGTCCTCAAAGTTCTGGAAGGATGCTTTTCTGAAAGGCCGCGTCATCGTTCCTGCGGACGCGATCTTCGAGTGGAAGGAGATGCCGAAGGGCCAGAAGAAGCCGAAATACGAATTCACGCTCACTGGGCAGGAGCCCTTTGGCATGGCCGGTGTCTGGAAGCTCTGGAAGAACCCGAAGACCGATCTGTGGGAACGAACATTCGCTGTTATTACCGGAGAACCGAATGAATTGATGCAGCCGGTTCACGACCGCATGACGACGTTTCTGGAGCCGCGTGATTATGCCGAGTATTTAGAGGCTTCTGAAAGGCCGCCGCTTCATCTGCTCCGAATCCTATCGGCGGATGAGATGCGTGCGACTCTCGTAGAAAAAGCCAACATCACCAACCAACAAGTAAGTCTCTTCGATAGCCAATAAACATTGCGTCACGCTTGCATTTCATCTCGCCAAGGACGCAATTCTTCCTGTTGAAAACCGAATGGCAAAATCTCTGCGGCGTTAAAGATGCAGCGGATTGGCTTGCTCAGCCCTTGCTCCGCGATCAGGTCGGCGTAGTGATGATCTTGAAGCTGTTGGAACCACCAATCAACGATGTCCTTCTCATTGCCGTATGCGAAATTGAGTAGCGCACGAGTGTTCTCAAGCGTCAACCATACTTCTGCCGTCGAGTCATCGTCCGTGTTTGTTGCGATACAGCGCACGGGCAAGCCAGGTTGTGCGAGGTCGTCTGACATTTCTAGTTCAAGGCTGTAACGGTCAATGACTTTATTCGTCATAATCTTCCTCCATGAGTGCAGACCAATTTTTAGTGGTGTACTGATTCTCAGCTTGGCAGATGGTTCAGAAAATCGTTCGGAAAATCACTCTTCAAGAGTTTGCGGACCAAGCATTTCGTAATGAGTAGACGGCTTGTAATCGCGTGAGTGTGCAACAGGTCATCAGATGAAAGTGGCAACTCGCCACCGTTCCCAAAAAGTGCATGTGCAACCTTGATTCGCAGAGGGTTGAGAACATTTTCAATCACTTCTGACGCCTTCTGCCCGCGTAGATCCTGCGGGACTGCCGAGTCCAAAGTAGAGAGATCGAATGGGCGACGAATATAAAATAAGCCTTCCAGCCAAACCTTAATCTCGGCATGAGTGCCAGGCAAAGTTTCGTCAGGAGCGGTGTAGGTTGTGTTGTTCTTCTTGGCGTCCCGCGCGAGTCGCGTCCTGCGCGCGCGCAATGCTTCAAGAATCTTGAAAAGACATAGGAACTGATACACCGGACTATTTGTGTTCAGAGCCTCACGATAGAGAGCCGCAAAGCTGCGGAATTCTGGACCTGCATTTGAGGTTGGCTGAATCGCCATCGGAGCCTCAAGATATGGAGACATGAGGCTGATCGAGATGCTCCCATTGGACAATTCCTTTGTCTCACGATAGCCGACTTCAAGTGGAAGATCGAGATGGATACCCGACCATCGCCATTACAGCGAAGATTGGGGCGCTCAGTGGCCTTGGAAAATCGCAGGAAGCATTGGCGCTGGCGAATGAGGAGATGCAATGGGTCAATCGTTACCAGTTAGCTGAACATGCCTGCGACATTTTCCAAACCAGGGCAGGTGTGTACGAAAAGATGAACGATTGGAGTCGGGCGATATCCGATTATGAGGCTGCCGCGCGCTACGCAAAACAACTCTCCTACTGGCGGGGTTTGACGCAGGTTGATGGCCTACTCGCAAAGGCATATTTGCATCAAGGTGACCTGCATTCAGCGTTGACCGCTATAGACGAAGCGATAGCGGCCAATCAGCGCATCCCGGATGAGTTGTACTTCGTACCGAGAAATCTTGCGATAAAGGCCGAGATTACAGCGCGATTGGGCGACACGAGTGGTGCCAATCGTCTGTATGAAAAGAGCGAGGATATGCTGGACGCTCTTTTGAGCAAGGTGCCGACACCTACAGTTGAACGGCAACTTCTCTCTGACCTTAGCCAGGTATATTCGAAACACTTTATATCGCTAAGCGACGAGGGGAAAACGAACGATGCGTTCCGTGTCATTGAGCGTGCACGTGGGCGAGTAGAGGCGCAATCGTTGGCGCATCACGAAGTAATCACACCGCATCAGCTGAATCCTGTGGAGCAACACCTCACGCGGCTGAATGTTGAGCTACTGAACTCCGACGACGTAAGTACGCGGGCGCACACGCTCGATTTAATCTATGAGATAGAGCAGCAACTGAATCTGGGTGACGGAGCAGGCGGCGTAACACCTAGTCCGGTCGATATTCGTGATCTTGAGCGTGACCTTGGTCCATCTGAAGTCTTTATTGAGTATGTCTTGGATAGTCCGCAATCCTATGCGCTCGCGGTAACGGAACGCAGTACCCACCGATACACGTTGCCCTCAAAGGACGAACTGGAAAAAGAGGCGACGCAATACCGCACCGAGATATTGCAGAGGAAAGAGGACCGGGATGTCGCGCAAAGGCTGTTCGACGGTCTCCTGGCACGAATTCCGGAGTTCCGGGAAAAACAAAGAGTCATCATCGTGCCCGATGGAAGACTTCACCTGCTGCCTTTTGAGGCTCTGGCAGATCACGGGCAGTACCTCGTGGCGTCCCATCTCATAACCGTAGCGCCTTCGGGGACGGTTCTTCACATCCTGAGGGATCGCACGAGTCATAAATATGATGAGGAACTGCCATATCTGGGAGTGGCAGCGTGGACAATGAAGTCACCCACGCAGGCCACTATGCTCGCTAGCATTCTCCGATCGGTTTCAGGCCCAGAGCGAAAGGAACTCGTCGCTCTCCCTGAGAGTCAGCACGAAGTGGAAACGATCAGTTCCGATCTGCCCAGTCCAAACACGACTCTGCTCGGGACGGGAGCAACCGAGACAAATTTCAAACGTCTTCCACTCCATCGCTACAACGTCATTCACCTGGCGCTTCACGGATATGCAGACCCGGAGTTCCCTGACCGTTCGGCGCTGATTTTTGCGCCTCAGCATGAGACAACGGACGACAGCCTGCTTCAGGTTCGTGAGATTAGGAAGCTTCGTCTTAACGCAAATCTTGTCACGCTTTCCGCCTGCAACACCGGAGTTGGACCAATCGGTGAGGAGGGCGTAGCGAATATCGTCAATGCATTTATAGAAGCTGGATCGCAGAGTGTTGTGTCTACGCTTTGGGAGCTTGAGGATCACGCAACGACCCACCTGATGACCGTCTTCTACGATCATCTTGGACACCATGAGGGAAAGGCAGAGTCTTTGAGGCAGGCTCAGCTCGAAATGTTGAACTCTGGAGACCCTCCGTACTATTGGGCCGGTTTTGTGCTCGATGGGGAACCGAGTGGAAATCTATTCGAGTCATCTGCCAACACGAAATCTTTCAGGAGTCGCCAATGACCGCAGCTTTATCTACCTTCGCAGCAGCCCCTGTCGAACTTTCGCTGCGAGATCGTCGCGCCATTCTCGATCGTGTCCTTACCACGTTAAAAAAGCAGTTTTATCGCCCCGACAGGCTCAACGCTGATTGGGATGCCGCCGTGGATCGGCATCGACCATTGATTGAGAGCCAGGAAAATACGGACGCGTTTGAGCAGGCGATGAGCGATTTATTGGCGGAGCTGGGAGCGTCACACCTCGGGTTCTTTCATGCGAGTGCTCGCAGGGCGTCGAGTCGGGCAGCGCTGAGCGCAACCTACCTTGCAGACCAAACCCCCTTCGGAAGTCGCTGGATATTTCAGGATGTGCACAGCGGAGGTGCAGCCGCCATCGCCGGTATAGAAATCGGAGATATTCTCCTGACGGTTGATGGCCAGGACGTTATTCCGCCAACGCACCCAGTCTTTCCGATGGGAAAAGTGACTGAAATCGAGATCGCTGGCAAAGGTGACCTAAGGCGTATAGTCACGGTCGATGTAGCTAGGCCCAGGGGCAAAAAGCTGCACTTCATCGAGCCGACGCTCGTCCAGACGCGACATCTGAGCGATGGAGTGGGCTATCTGAAGATCGCAATGTTTCCCGGAATGGTCGGTGTCGAGGTGGCAAATGAAATCTCTCGCAAGGTCGAGGAGTTGGGACACATCGACAGTCTCATCATTGACCTCCGCGGAAATACGGGAGGAGGGATTGGAGCGCTTCGTGTGATGAGCATTCTTACTCCGCGGAAGATTCCCGTAGGGTTCTCGCTTGCGAGGAGCCGTGTTCCTTCGAATCTGGACGCCGAGAAGAAGAAGTTCCGGCGGTTTGGACAGATTCCGCAATCGAAGAAGGCGCTATGGGGGCTTGCTCTGCGATTTGCTCCCGCGATGCTAACCAAGAAGCCCATCGTCCTCCAAACGGAGGGACTAGGTGAGAAGGCATTTCAAGGAAGGGTGTGCCTTCTGGTGAACCGCCACACAGCGAGCGCTGCGGAGATGATCGTTGCGTTTGCGCGAGAGAACAACCTGGCCCGGATCATTGGTGAAAAGACTGCTGGCAGACTCCTTTCCGCTACTTCGGTAAAAGTTGGACAAGGGTTCAGGTTAGCGCTGCCTGTCGGAGCCTATTACACATGGAACGGCACTGTATTAGAGGGTAGTCCGATCGAACCAGACGATGCGATCGGGTTCGATTGGCAGCGGAGGCGAACCGGCGTGGACGATCAACTGGAATACGCTATTGATAACATTCACGCCGGGGGAGAAGAGCCAGTATTAGCGTCGCGACCGTATGTAGGAACGAACCCGCCGCAACCAACTACTTGATTTGAAGAGGATAGTAGTAGGAGGCTTGATCCTGCTCATGGGTAGTTGACAGGAAATAGGAGCCAGGTGGAGATTTCCTTAAATCGAGGACAACAGCAACTTCAATACGGTCGTGGCTGCCACTTGTGGCTCCGCTGGCGCGCGCTAGCAGATCACTGCCCCTTTGGTCGCGAGTTACGGACACTGCATATCGCCCAGGTTCGCTGTAGCGCGGAAGGATGATCGTGACCTTGACCAAGGCAGCAGGCAATGAGACGGCTTGGAGGGGGGCGGGTTGATCGCCTCGAAATGTTCCCGCATTCGATAAGTCCACGGTTTGAGAAACCGCTGCCATATCGGTCGCTATTCGGTCGTCGGTACGTCGTCCCCAATGCCTGCTGCCGAGGAACAACGCCGCAACCAGAAGGCACGATGCCGCCGCGACGGCAAACACAAGCTTCAAGCGACGGGAGCGACTTTCTTCGTGAACTGCAAACAATTGCCTCATGCAGAGTGGGCAGTTTGCTGCGTGGCTGACCCGCGGATCATCCAGTGAAATTTCGCTGGAGCGTTTCGCTAATTTGCGGAGAAAGAGTGAGTCGGGACATGGGCCTGCGGCAATGGTGTCACCTTTTAAGACACGCTCTTGATGCCGTTGAGCCAGCCACTTTTCAAAACGATCTTCCGGATTCGAAAATCCGAACAATCTCAATCGCATCCAGATAACTCCCCTGATTGGGAGAAGGTGTTGAGCAACGATTCTACCTCCCGAAAATATGCGCGTCTGACAGCAGTATGGTCCATATCGAGATGCTGGGCGATCTTCCTCCAGGAGTACCCTAGCCATCGCCACTCCGTTATTGAGCGTGCAAATGGCGAGAGGCGCGCGAGTAGCTCACCGGCGTAGACTCGTTGCTCCGCGTCAGATGGCCCGGTGTACATCGGTTCCAGGTCAAGTAATGACCCGTATGGAATCTCTCGATTTCGTTTAGTCGATTGCTGCCGTGCGTGGCGTTTGATGACGCTCTTCATCCGCCACAAGAGCTTGGTCTCGGTACATCCCGGATGCCGGCCTAAGTAGGCGAAGGTGTTTTGAACTGCATGATCCATAAGGTCATGAGCCGCTGCATGATCGTTCAGGTAGCTCCAGGAACACAGCAAAGCGTATGGCCATGCTGCTTTAGCAGCGGCCTCCAGATTCTGATCAGAAGCAGGGTGCCCGGTCGAATAGGCCCAACTCCACGTCAGCTCCTGCCAGATGCGACCTTGTGGCGGCATATGCGAGCGTTCGTCTCGAATGGGGTAACTACTTCAACAAGAAAAGTATAGACGACGCGGTTCGCCTTAGCTCCCCCGTAAATAAATTTTCGTAGCCGTGCCCCAAACAATATTTGAGAGTGCCTTTAGTAGGTGAGGGGCAGATCTTCGAGACTTACCGGACGGTGATATATGTTGGGGAACTTGCGAGAACGGGATCAATCGAAATCAACCACTGAGCAAGACCGGACTTTGAGGACAAGAGGGAGCGCAAGCGAAAAGGGTTTGCATGATTTTCGATTGAGGGTGAGACCCTGGCCGGAAGCTCGGAGACTGTCCGAATGTTCGGCAGAATGTTCCGCGCAAATCGCCGTCAATCTCATCCATGGGAAATGGAAGACACGGATTCTTGCACGGCTCCAGCACGGACCGGCCCGCCTGGGCGAACTGCGCCGATTACTTCCCCAGGCATCGAAGAAGATGCTGGCGCAGCACCTTCGCGAGATGGAGCGAGACGGCCTCGTCGTGCGGAAGAACCTGAGTGGACGAGTGCTTCATGTGGAGTATTCGCTATCCGAGTCAGGCGGTTACGCGGCGCTACATCTCATCAGCATTTTGCAGGATTGGAGCAACGTGCACTTGCCCTTCAGGACGAAAGAGTGAGTTCGACCACCCCGAAAGGAGACGGAATGCCATTGGGAATTGATCTCACAAGTACCGAAGGTGTACACTCAAGTGTACACAAGGAGGTGCCTATGCCTGCAATCAAGGTGGGGGTACGGGAGTTCCGCGAACAGATCGCCCGGTTTCTGGAGTCCGATGCGCCTGTCGCCGTGACGCGGCGTGGTGAGACTCTTGGAGTCTACGTGCCGACCCCACGCAAATCCACCAAATCCGCTGATATGACCGAGCTCCGCGCTGCGGCGAACCGCCTCGCAGCCGCCCTCTCCGATGTTGATGAGGAAGAGATCGTCGCAGAGTTCAAACAGATGCGCCGTGGAAGAAAGGCTGCCGCCCGCTGAAATGATCGTTCTGGACGCCAACATCCTGATTCGTGCCGTCCTGGGAAAGCGCGTCCGGCAGCTCCTTGAGACCTATGCAGTACACGGCATTCGATTTTATGCCCCGGAGGTTGCGTATGCCGACGCGGAGAAATACTTGCCCGCGCTACTGGCCAAACGGGGAAAGTCAAATAGCGATGTTCCCGCCACGCTAGCCTATCTGCAATCACTGATTGAGCCTATCGGCGAGGAGGCATACGGACTCTTCGAAGCAGAGGCACGGCAGCGTCTGCGAGATCGTGACGAAGAAGATTGGCCGGTTCTGGCCGCAGCCCTGTCGCTGTCCTGTCCGATCTGGACTGAGGACACTGACTTTTTTGGAACAGGGGTCGCAATATGGACTTCAGATAGAGTTGAAATCTTCCTGAAAGAGCAGTCGAAGTCCAGCGGTCCAAGTGAGGAGATTTAGCCCTTCGGAAAAGCTTCAGCGAGAAGACATTGGGTTGTAAAGGGCACGCAGCCGTTATTGATGATAAGCGGACATATCGGTACTAATCGGTGGCAGAAGCTCCAATTCTAGCGCCCCGCATTGGCGGCCGCCTCTTCAATCCAATCACCCAGATTGTCGCGACCGTCATCCGTGTCCCAATCGTAGATCGGGAAGAGATTCGACATAGTATGGTTATCCATATTGCAAAGATCATAGGCGACGTCAGGAAGAGGCATTGAACCAACGTCCCGCGCAAATTGCCAGCCCGATTTCATGTACTCCTTGAAGCGAACGCGATCATCGTCCACGACAAAGGCCAAGCTCCTGAAGGGATTTGAACCGGCTGGCGTGGGTTCACTGTTAGGCGTGGCTATCGAATTGATCCGAACGGCCAGTAAGCCATTACCTCTCATAAAGCTACGAAATATTTCGTAACGCACCCAACGGCGGAGCGCCGTATGTTGACCTACAAGCACACACGTCACGCTCGTATTCTTGAGTCCGTTACGTAAAAAAGTCTTTAGTGCTTCGACATTTTCACGCTCAGCGGCTTCGACAACAGAACTGTCGAAAAAACCAGCACTTGAGCGCTCACCTTGCGCGACCTTCGTGACCCAGGAATTTCGGACATTCCAAGCACGCATGACATCCGGTTTGTAGTGGAACGAAAAGAACGTCCGACGCGCCATTAGATGCAATCCTCGTAGCCAAATCTTTCAAACGCTATCGTCCAGCCTTTTTCGCCGCCGCTTCGATCCAATCGCCTAGATTCTTTCGACCATCATCGTTGATCCAGTCATAGGTCGGGTATATATCCGAAAGCAGAACATTCTTGCCGTTGATCTGTGTCTGCCAATTCTGGAAAGGATTTGAGCCCTTTGTGGCGGTACGCTGCGTGGCATCTTTCATGTTGTGGATATAAATGCCAAGCATCCCATTACCTTTCTTGTGGCTCTCTGCGATTTCATAGCCAACGTGGGGGCGCGTTGATGTCTCTGCTCCGATAAGGACGACGGTCACAGACGTTCCCTTCATCTGCTCATCGATCCACTTTTGTACGGTGGTAATGTCCTTCTTTTTGACTGCCTCCCATGCGGCTGCATCCCAAAACCCCGCGTCTTGCCGGTCCTGGGTGACCCAGCAGTTACGAACCTGCCCCGCCCGCCACACATCACCGGAATGATGGAAGCTAAAGAACACCCGTCGTGCCATCTTCTCTCCTTTTACCGATTTGGTTACGTGGCTCATCCAGCCGGACATCAAGAGCCGCATGAAACAATTGCGCGAAGTCTATGTTCTGCAAATCGAATTCGTTCGTATTGCCGAGGGTTTCGCTGAGCTGCCGCGCCGCGCCGCCAGGCCCCGGAACCGCAACTACTTTTGCTTCCGGATGGAGTTCGACGAACATTTTATGTTCCGCCAAAATGCCCTCCATGCCACCAATAAAAACAGCGGTGCTTAGGTCTGCGCGCCCTAGCATCGCTTTCCTCATGTTGAGGAGACTCGTTTCACGGTCATCGGGAATGGCCTCGATGTATTCGACATTGCCGAAGTGCCGGTTTTCTTCGGGAAAGATATCCTCAAAAAAGCGGCTCTGGTAAAGGACAACGGCGTCCGAGAAGCTGACTCCAAGATCTTCACAGACCGCCCATACCATCGGCGTGATTGCCGGATGGCCTCCCCATACAATCAGGCGCCGCCCGAGAGTGAGCGTCACAAATTCGCGAACAGCGCTTTGAATGAGGAAGGGATCGCCAGTCTCAAAGAAATTGCCACGGCCAGAGACGGGTATTGAGGCAGACAAAAATACGGCGCTCATGGTGCCACCCAATCCGCGAGTCCCCACGCAGCTTCGCTGGCTCTAATCCATCGGGCGGCGGGAATGTTTGTTCCCAGCCAAGCCAAATGATCGAGCCACTTGGGGTGCAGACCTATATGGTCGTAAACAACTGCAATCGACCGGCCGGAGCTGTTGTCCATCGCATCGTTCAACGTCACTGAAGTCGGGACCCCAACCGTCGGATAAGCCACTATTTCGGTTCCGTCAGCCAGAGTGATGTAAACAGCATTGTGAAGCCCAACGCCCGCCACGGACCCACCAATACATTCGACCGACTGCTGGAGATTTCTAAAGAGACTTAGGCTGCGAACGGCGTGGCTCTGTCCTCTCACGATTTCTAGATGGGTGCAAATCTTTTCCAACGCGCCATCTGATAGTTGTCCTGTCGCCGCGTCAACCTCACCGACGGTCAAGTCCACTCGGCTCGACGTTCCTGCGTAGCGTGATGGATTAACACCTGGCCAGCCAACCCGCAAAACCGAGATGCCCTTCGCCAGCGCCCGTCCATATTCCGCTTTCGTCCAACGCTTCTCGAAATAACCAGGCGTGTCCAGCATTATGAGGACGTCTGAATCACAGAGTCTGTGCCACAGTACAGCCTGGAAGTCTTCGCCGGGAGCAATCGCATGGGTGTCCAGAAAAACATCGAACACGCGGGCGGAAAGGGAATTAAATAATTGGAGAGCCGCGCCTCGTGCTTCATCTCGCCGATAACTGACAAATACACGGCGTTGCCGCGGAAGTAGGCCGACACATTCAAGAAGTGCTGTGCTGATCCGCAGAGGCCCATGACCTGTATATGTCAGGCAGTTGAACGGTCTAAGTTGATCAGGCAATTCGGCTGTAATACGCCCATCCTTCGAAGCAATAGGAAGAACCGGGATGCCGTTTCGTAGGGTGCCGTCCAGACCTTTTGACGAGACAGTCTCGGCCCCAAAGAACACGACGGCTGCCGGAGTTCTCTGCGCTACAGCAAAGTCATCAGGGAGGACCGACCACCCGATCTCATGACCCAATCGCAGGCCAAAGAGATCAGTGGCTTCCGAAATGTGCCTCTCCAACTCCTCTATTTGAGGAGCAGTAGGCGCACCCATGACGGCGAGTTCGTAAAGAGCCATCTTCGTTCCAGTCCGCAAACGCAGCAACTAGGCGGTTGTCAGGGCACTCATAAAATATGAGAAATTATGGAGTAAACACCATACACTATGACGATTGACGAAAGAAAAAATTGCTCGGAACAGCCAGCATCGGACATCGCTAGAAGCGATGTCGGACCGACAGTACAACAACCGAGTTGCTCACCTCTGGACACCACATTATTCGATTAGTGCTGATAAACGCCGTTCTCGGAAGTGGTCGCAGACGTGCCGCATAAAGTGTGGGTCATAGGCAGACGCGATGGCGGCAGGAATGGGTCGAAATGCGCAGGGCTGGCAGAGGTCGAGGGCAAAGGTTTAGAGGGCAAAGGTCGCGGGTCCGATAAGGGTCCAATAAACGTTGCCAAGAGGGATTCAGGGCGCTCAGGTAGCCATCCGTTACGCCTGGTTTCAATTAGTTACGCGACACGGATTAGCTGTCACGGCAGAGGTCGCGGGTTCGAGCCCCGTCGTCCCCGCCATACATT
>Ga0181529_10002021_pt1 | contig 25010 bp, 15 predicted proteins | sample PEATcosm2014_Bin_36_FD_119763 | JGI IMG/M metagenome (GOLD analysis project Ga0181529, IMG submission 119763) | Peatland microbial communities from MTU Mesocosm Facility, Houghton, MI, USA - PEATcosm2014_Bin10_30_metaG | ecosystem: Environmental > Terrestrial > Soil > Wetlands > Peat | place... | reverse complement strand
TTTTCCAGCTGAAGCCGTGTTTCATCGGATAATGCAATCGCCGCCGCCACACGCATATCGAGGTCCCCTCATCTTATGAGATGACCTTTGATATATAAATGACTCTATTTATGGCGGACTACAGTAGTGATGTCGGCGGATTCAAGCTCCAAGTGCAACAGATGTGATTTTAGCTGACCAGTGTTGGACTCATCTTCTTCCATTGAATTCGTGCACGGCATCCAGCATGGCAACGATGTTCTCCACTGGAGTTGCCGCCTGGACGTTATGAATGGTGTTGAAAACGAATCCCCCGCCCGGCGCGAAGATCTCGCATCTGCGCAGTACCTGTTCCCGGACTTCGGCGGCCGTTCCGAAGGGAAGAACCTTTTGCGTGTCCACCCCTCCACCCCAGAAAACCAGGCGGTCTCCAAAGTTGGCTTTGAGCTGCTCGGGGTCCATTCCGGTCGCGGAGCACTGCACGGGATTCAGGATGTCGATTCCGCACTCGATGAAGGACGGAAGAAACTTTGAAACCGCGCCGCACGAATGCTTGAAGGTCTTCCATTGCGTGTGCGCGTGAATCCAGTCGTTGACCTGTTTGTAGTATGGAAAGTACAGGCTATTGAAGGTCTTCACAGAACAGAAGGCGGAGGTCTGCGTGCCGAAGTCCGTACCGCAGATGAACACCGCCTGCACGATATCGCCGATCGCGGCGTGGATTTTCTCCAGATTCCCGATGGCAATCTCACATTGGCGCTCAAACACCTTATGGACGTAGTCCTGACGGCTGCTCGTTGATACGTACCACTCCGTAACATCGCGTATGCCCTTTGGGTGCTTGAGGAATGGTCCCGGAACCAGCGCGATATCGCCCAATGCGGTTCCACCAAAGGATGCGATCACACCGCGTCCCGATGCGGAAGCCGCCCGCGTGGTACGAACAATGTGGTCGAGATCGGCTTGCGAGATGGGGCCGAACTCCTCCAGATTGTCTTCCGGATTCAGCTTCTCTTCGTGGATCGGATCCTGGCGGATAATGCAGTCAAAGAAAAAGCCGCCACTGGGCATGCGCCCGCTTGGCGGGACAGTCATATCGCCTTCGGGGTAGATCAGCGTGTTGCCTTCGGCATCGACCGTGGTGTTGAAATCGTTTGGAACCAGAACTTCGAGCCCATTCAATTTCCAGGTCTTCCATTCATCCGCCGGAAATCCGAACATGGTGTTCCGCGCAAAGGTGCCGACTACATCGAGCCCCATTGCATCCAGCAAATCTTCTTCCAGCATCCCCAGCATCTGAAACGGCTCATGAACACGTACCGGACGCTTTTCAAGCCCATAACGATCCCGCAGAGCGGCCACGCAGCTCACATGTATTCCGGTGGTGGAAGATCCGCCAAAGTCGATCGGGATACGGTCCGGTTGCGTGTGGTTGAGCGTCGCGATGAGCCGCTCACGGCTTGACGTCGCACTTACTAAATTCGCCATATTGTTCGCTCCCCGCGCCCGCAGGCGGTGTTTTCGCCGTAGTCGGGCCGGCGTACCCTACAGGAAGGGCCGTGCCATCCACATCGGCCACACTCAACTACAGATCATAGCTTGCCTTGTCGTAGAGGCTTCCATACTGCGGCTCCAGATCGCGCATCAGCGTTGTCTCGTTCTTTGGAAAGCCGTCCAGCGCCTCATCGATCCGCGTCAGCCACTGCTGCTCTTTGCGCGACAGGAGTAGCTTCTCTTTTAGGACGCCGTCCTTCGGAATCTCCACGGCGGCGCGCCCCGCGGCAATCGTCCGCTTGGTCGCGATCATTTCGCTTCCGCAAGAAGACTTCTTACCAGACCGACCGCGCTGCTCGCGTTCTCGCCGTATCCATCCGCACCGATCTCTTTGGCGTACTGCATCGTCACCGGCGCCCCGCCGATCAGCACCTTCACGCGCGTCCGGACACCCGCGGTCTCAAGCGCGTCGATGGTCGTCTTCATCGCCGGCATGGTCACCGTCAGCAACGCCGACATGCAGACAATCTGGGGTTCCTGCTCGTTCACCGCGGACACAAATTTTTCCGGCGCGACATCCGTGCCCAGATCGATCACATCGAATCCACTGCCTTCGAGCATCGATGCAACGATGTTCTTGCCGATGTCGTGCAGGTCGCCCTTGACCGTGCCGATCACCACCTTTGCCGACAGCTTCTCCCCGGAGGCAACCATCAGCGGACGAAGCAGCTCCATCGCTCTCTTCATCGCACGCCCCGCAAGCAAAAGCTCGGGCACGAAGTACTCTTCTGCCTCAAACAGACGGCCCACCTCGTCCATCGCCGGGACCATGGACTCGGCGATCAGGGCCATCGGCTCCATTCCGGCTTCGATTGCGGCCACTGCCGCGGCGTGCGCCTTCTTCGCGTCACCGTTGAGAATTGCGTCGTAGAGATCTTGGGACTGAGACATGTTTCACACCCACAATGTTGAATGCGTTAGCAGTGAGCTTTCCGAGCGATCTCAACCGCTGTGAACGGCCTGACACGATTGATCGGGCCGAAGCACAGCAGACTGAAACAGAGCTCGGAAGTCAGACTGCTGCGGAAAAAAGGAAGAGCGGCCACATAGCACGCTCCAAGGCCAGCTAAAGTCCGGGGATACATCTGCCATTCCGCCCAGACAGCGAAGTTGCTCACCAGAGAAAACAAACCGATGCCGCCAGCGAACAGCCCGCTACACGTCGCCACGCGCGGGAACTGCGAAGCAAACCCCAGCCCAGCAGCATCGCAACCAGATACCAGGCCCATGCAACCACTCCATCGGCGGTAGTGGCCATTGGACTCGCCATTTTGCTCCAGCGGCGTCTTGTCACAACGCATTGCCACATAGCCCTGCGATCTGCTCATAATCATGCGTTTAAGCAGGACGTCCGCTGCCTGACCCCGTGCCGCAACTCCAGTTGGACCCAAAATGGAGCAAGAATCCAGAATACGGAGGCCGAGGAGCTTGCCACACAAACGATCGATAGCTACGCTCCACATTATAGGACGCTCGCTCGGATGTCTTCTCTTTGCGTGTCCAAATGTTGTCGTAAATTGCCTGGCGACACACGCGCGCAGCAGTTGTTCCTCGACATCGCGCGCACACAAGAGGCGGCCACGCAAGGTCCGCAAAAGACTCCCTGATACAAAACTTGCATTGATCCTACTTTTGGGGGATGAAGAGGCAAATTGGGGGGCGTAGAGTTCGAGACGGCCAAGAAACGTCGCTACCGATGTTTGGGAAACGACGGATCGGGTACCCGAGAGGAACTGGCGGGTAACGCCGGAGGCGTTGCCGGTTCCAGATGCAAGCGGTTTCATTGCCTTCCCGGCGACGCCGGAAATCAATGAAGCCCTTGTTCGGGGCTCGTCTCTTACTTACTTCTGGAGGTGGATATGCAATCGATCGGCGCAAAGAGGCTGGGAACTCTGTTGCTCATAATGGCGGTCGCCCTCGTCGGCTCTGGCGTTCTTGCTTTCGGGCAAGGCACCAGCGGCAGTCTGACTGGGCAGATCTCCGATTCTACGGGTGCGGCTGTTGTGGGAGCGACGGTCACGCTCAGGAACGTCGATACCAATTCTGTTCAGATGGCAACTTCCGGCAGCACAGGAATTTACCTGCTGAAACCGGTTATGCCGGGCAATTATTGGCTGACCATCGCAGCCAAGGGTTTTGCCGAGTACGTGCAGCATGGCGTCGTGATTACGGTCAACCAATATGGGACCCAGGATGTGCGCCTGAGAGTGGCCTCGGCCGCCAATGAAACGGTCACCGTCACTGCCGACACGGAGCTGATCAACATTACATCGGCGGAGCTGGGGGCAACGGTGAATGAAGCCGCCATTTCCGAGCTACCGCTGGACGGACGCGATCCTTCGAGCCTGGTTCTGCTGGCGCCCGGCACCGTCAACGTTTTGAATCACGGCGGCGAAGGGATCCAGACCGGATTCTCCTTTCCAACCGAGACCGGCGCCAGCTCCAGCGGCGGCCGCCAGGGCAGCACCTTCTATATGCTCGACGGCGTCACCAACATGGACAACTACAACCTGCTGACCTCGCCCTTCCCGAACGCCGACTCCACGCAGGAGTTCAAGGTCATCACCAGCAACTACGGCGCGCAGTACGGCTTTGCGCCCGGCGCGGTGGTCTCCATCGCCACCAAGAGCGGCACCAATAGCTTCCACGGCGGGGCCTTCTGGTACGTCCGCAACAACGCCATGAATGCGACCGACTGGTTCAGCCACCAGGCGGATACGCTGCGGCGTAACCAGTTCGGCGCTTACGCCGGCGGCCCGATCAAGCAGAACAAGCTCTTCGTCTTCGGCAACTACCAGGGCACCAAGATCATCTGGAACTCGACCGATTCGCTGACCACCACGCCAACCGCCGCCATGCTGACGGGCGACTTCAGTGGCCTGTCTGCCGATGGCGTCACTACGAACCTGGTCGGCCCCTTCAAGACCATCAACGGCGTGCCCAACCAGCTCGACACCAGCATTGCCAGCTTATCTCCGGCCGCGCTTTATTTTGCTAAATACGGCATGATCAAAAGCAGCAATATCGTGAGCAACAGCACGACTCTGACGACCGGTGTGCAGAGGGCGGACGGCGATATGATGTATACCTATCCCAGCGTCCACAACACCTACGACGAGGGCACCCTCAAGCTGGACTACAACCTTTCGCCCGCCCAGACCCTCACCCTGCGCTCGTACACCAACTACTACGCGCAACCGTCGTCCGACGTTCCGGGCAACATGGAAAGCGCCTACAACCACCAGTCGTGGACGGCCACCTTCTGGAATGAGGATTATTACTTCAACAACCTGCTGCAGCACACCTGGGCGATCAATCCGAATACGGTCAACACGATCTCGGTCTTCATGAACCAGATGAGCGCGCACAGCGCCGCCCAGGAGCTGGGCAGCGACGGCAAGCCGATGTGCTTCTCCAATAACAGCGGGGATCCTAATGGGGTTAGCATTGGGGTCAGCGAGCCCGCGGGCAGCTGCTTTATGGGGGCTCTGCGCATCAACTCGAACTACGGCTTTGAGAGCGGCTGGGATGAGCCCTCGGCGGAAGTCCGCAACACTTTGGGCTTGACGGATACCCTCAACAGGAGCCTCGGCAAGCACTCCATCACCGCAGGCATCGACCTGCTTCATCAGCACGCGGTCGAGAATACGGCGTATCCGACTCAGCCGTTGATCGGGTTTGGAAGAAGTGGAACAGGCGGGGGCACCAGTTCCTATACCGGCGGGTACCTGGCAGATTATTTGTTGGGCGCCGCATCGGGGTACATGCAAGGCGCCGGCGAGATTTCCGATGTGGCCGGCTGGCAGGTTGGTCCCTTCGTCCAGGACGACTGGAAGATTCTTCCCAATCTGACCATCAACCTCGGTTTGCGCTGGGATCCGAACACGCCTCCCGTCTCCCAAGGCGGCCGTGGCGCAGCCTGGGTCCCCGACGCGAACACCGTCGCCGGTTTTGCGAATAGCACCCCCGGCAAGCAAAGCATTGTGTTTACCAATGCTCCCGCGGGACTCCTCTTCCCCGGCGACCCCGGCGTGTCCGATACCCTGATGAACAGCGACTACGGTTACTGGGAGCCTCGCATTGGCGTGGCTTACCAGCCCAAGTCAGCGCCGCACACTGTCTTGCACGCCGGCTTCGGCATATTCAGCGGCCCGCTCCAGTACTCGGAGTACAACCACGCCGCCGACGTCGCCCCCTTCAGCCCCACCTTTAACTTCTCGGGATGGTGCTGGCCCTGCAGCGCCGATACTGCCTTGTCAGGCGGGATTATCCCGTTTGACAGCCCCTGGTCCGCCAGCGGCGCCGGCTCTCCCTATGCGACAAGCCCCTTCCCAGGGACATTCCCCTGGGCGACGACTTCCTACAAGCCGGCGAAAAGCATTGCCATTCCCAAGGGCCAGGTCGGCCAGGACTTCTCGCGCGACTTCAAGCTGCCCACAACGTATGCCTGGAACGTGTCGATCGAGCAGCAGTTCACCTCGACGACGGGCTTCCGCCTGGCTTATGTAGGCAGTGAAACCGAACACCTGTCGGTGGCCATCGACATGAACCCACCGTACGCTTCAAAGCTGCCCGTGAACAAGAACTTAGGGGACATCTTCGACGACCAGAGCTGGGCGACGGCGAGCTACAACTCGCTGCAGGTCAGCCTGGATCAGCACATGTGGCGCGGCCTCCAGGTGCAGTCCAGCTTCACCTGGTCGCATACCCTCGACATCGCCAGCAGCAGCAACATCTCCTTCGGCAATCCGGCGTTGGGCAATCCGATCAGCGCCGCATGGAACCGCGGCAACTCCAACCAGGATATGCCGTGGAACTGGATCAGCAACTTTATCTACCAGGCCCCCTCGCTCAAGGAAAAGGGCAAGCTAATGGAAGAGACGGTCGGCGGCTGGCAGTTGAGCAGCATCATCACCGCGCAGGCCGGCAACCCGTTCTCGATTGGCCAGTGGAATACGGACCCCGGAGTCGGCATGTGGAATAACCGCGCCGATTATACCCCGGGCGTATCCGCCAACGTGGGCAAGGGCGGCCACTGGGATTGGGTTAACCCGAACAAGGGCTACTTCAACGAGGCAGCCTTCCAACTTCCCGTCTCCTGTAACGACCAAACGCCGGGATGGTGCGGTTTCGGCGACACGAGCAGGGACGCCTACTGGGGACCGGGCGTATTTGGCATCGATGCATCGATTATGAAGAACTGGGCGCTGACGGAAGGAAAGACCTTCCAGTTCCGCTGGGATTCTTTCAACGCCACCAACCATCCGAACTTCGCGAACCCGGCGTCCACCGTTAATCAGGCTGCAGGTGTTTTTGGCGTGATCAGCGGTATGAACGGTCATCCTCGTGTCTTCCAGGGCGCTCTTCGCTTCACCTTCTGATTTAACGTCCTCACGGGAGGCCCGGGCTCAATGTCCGGGCCTCCGTTTTTTGCCGGATAACTCATACATCACTGGAAGCCGGACGCCGCGCGTCATGAAGGACGCTCTGAAATTGACCTTTTAACGAGTGGTTTTCAGTGCGGTCCAGGAGGCGCGGCCCCTGGGCGTGGTTCTCTATTCCCCAACTCCCTGTCTTCTCATCCCCGCCGCGGCACCCGTACCTCAATGCGCACTCCTTTGCCCGGCGCGCTCGCCAGGTGGAACTTTCCGCCCGACCGTTCCACCCGCTCCTTCATGCCTTTCAGTCCAAAGTGGTGTCCGTTTCCCTGGTCCGCCTGTTGCGGATCGAAGCCGCAGCCGTCGTCGTCGAGATTCAGCACCAGCCCGCCGTCGTTGTACGTTAGCGTCACATCCACTTGTGCGGGACGGCCGTGCAGCATCGAGTTGTAGACCGCTTCGCGGGCCACCATCAGCAGATCGTGCGCCATGGGCTCGGTGACTGCGAAGGGCGTGCCGCCGATCGTCAACGCAACCGGCACCTGGAACTCGCCGCTCACCTGCAGGGTCATGCTCTGCAGCTTCTCTCCCAGACTGCTGGCATCGCTTTGCTTGCGGAGATTCCATATGGCCTCGCGCGCCTCGTTGATGGTGCCGCGCAACTGCTGGCGTGCAAAATCCATCAAGCTGGTGTCCGCGCCTTCTTTCGCGCCATCCATGGAGAGCGCCTCCAGCAGAGCAGAAACACCAGTGCATCCTTGAATGACGGTGTCGTGCATCTCCCGCGCAAGACGGCTGCGCTCCCCAAGAACCGCTTCAAACCTCGACCGCACCTGGCGTACCCGGTACCGATAGCTCAAATAAATGAGTAGCACAATCATTGCCAGGCAGGCCGACAGGAACCACCACGTGCGATAGAAGAACGGCCGTTGCGCGATGGCGAAGGAGGCCTCGCTGACCACGTTGGGATTGCCGGCTTCAAACACCTGCACGCGGAAGCGGTAGCGGCCGGCAGGAAGGTTTGTGTAGTCGGCCGTGCGAGCCGAAGTGGGGGCGCTCCAGTTTTTTTCAAAGCCCTCAAGCATGTAGCGGAAGCGCAGGGCGTCCTGAGAGCTGAGGCGGATGGGCGTGTAACCAAATTCGAGCCTCCCGCTGCCCGGCCGCAGGGAAACCGGCCCGTTCATCGCCACCGGCCGGCCGTCGGCCAGAACCGTTTGAATCGTTAGTGGCGGCGGCGGCAGCGGCTGATGCTCCATGGGAAGAATGTGGATGGGGCCGAGATTGCTTGGGAACCAGACGTCGCCCGCCGGGGCGATGCATCCCGACGATTGCGTGCCGCCGTATATCTCGGTGTTGGCCGTCATGTCCGCGGTGGAGTAGAAGGTCACCGCCAGATGCCGCGGGAACGAGTCGGCCTGCGCGTCCAGCTCGCGGCGGTTCACCAGGGCGACACCGTTGGGTCCGCTGAGCCAAAGGTGCCCTGCGGCGTCTTCGAGAATCTGGTAGATGGCGTTGCTGGCCAGGCCGTCTTCGGCCCTGAAGTGCGCCAGCCTGCCCCGGCGCAGCCGGTACAGGCCGTTGTCGCGGGTCCCGAACCAGAGGCTTCCGTCGGAGTCCTCGTGGATTGCCCACACCTTCATTTCCGCCAGCGGCGCGATCGCGGGGTCGTTGAGGAAGTCATCGCCGCGCACGTGATTGATGCCGCGATCCGTCCCCACCCAGAGATCGCCCGCGCGATCGATCAGCAGCGCGCGAATGCTTGGGTACACCAGTCCATTGCCCACGTCGTAAGTGCGAATGACCGGTTTCACGTTCGAGGTTGCAATATGATTCAGGCCGCCGTCGGTGCCCACCCACATGCTGCCGTCGTGAGCCTGCACGATGGCGCGGATGAAGGTGTTGAGCGTGGAAAAATGCGCGGTTTTCCGGCCCGCGATCTGAAACAAGCCGCTGCCGTCGGTTCCCAGCCACAACGCTCCAGAGCGGTCTCGAAAAACATTGCGGACATGGACGCCGTAACCGCCCGGCAGCCTTTCGGAAACAACCGCGCCGTCTTTTCCGTGGAAGAGCTGTGCGGATGCCGCCCAGAAGCTGCCGTCGCGGTCAAGGTAGATGGTTCCGAAATCGGAGTCGCTCGGCGTGGGGAAGGGAACGATGCTCACCGGCGACCGCGTCAACCGCAGCATGCCGGCCTGCGTGCCGATCCAGAAGTTGTTCTCGCTGTCTTCAAAGAAGCTGAGCACGGTGTTGCTGGGCAGGTTGGAGGGAGCAATGATGTGCGTGGAGACGCCGCCATGCCACTGGAAGACTCCTTGCCCGATGGTTCCGATCCATAACACGCCGTCCCCGGTCTGGCGCAAAGTCCGCACCGTGCTGGCAATGCCCTTCACGGGCAGAAAACGATCCTGCCCGAGAGGCATTTGCTCAAGACCGGCCACGGTGCCCACCCACATGGTTCCGTCGCGAGTCTGAGTGATGGATTTAACCATATTCTGACCGAATCCCGCGCCGAGCGAATAGATCGTTGCTTTCATGTGTTCGATACATGTCAGCCTGTAACCCCCGGCCCACAACCGTCCCGCGCGATCCTGGTAGATGGCATGAACCGATAGTTTCGGAATGGCGGCAGTGTTATCCACCCGCACGAAGCGACCCTGGCTGAACTGCATCAGCCCGTTGTCTGTCCCCGCCCACACCGTTCCCGACGCATCTTCAAATACGGTGCGCACAAAGCCGTTGCTCAGTCCCTCCTTTGTTGTCCACGACTGAAAGCGGCCATCCAGCATCCGTACGATGCCACCGCCTTCTGTGCCGATCCATAACGCGCCGTCGCGCGAGACCTTCAGGCAGAAGACGCTATTCTCCCGCAGCGCAGGGGTGTTCTGGCGGTCGAAGACCGTGAAGTGGACTCCGTCGAAACGCAGTAACCCGCCGGTGGTGCCGATCCAGAGAAAGCCGTCCGGCGTTTGCGCAAATGCCTGCACGGTCTGCTCCGGGAGTCCGTCGGATGCCTGCCACACGTGGCGAGTGTATCCGGCAGGCGTACTGGTCTGGGCCGCTGCGCAACCGGCCGCGGCCAACAGAACCCAGGCGGCAAACGTGCGTACTCTTTGCATGGTGGCGCTCAGTATACCGCGAAGCAGTTGGAAGAATCGCGGGCCGCTCAAGAATCCGCGGTGAGTCCGACTTTCGGCGGATTGAAAAAAGGCCGCTGGGGAATAGAGTGGTGTTTCGCGAGAGCACTAGACCAGAGCCGCGCTTTGAAGCGGCCGGCAGGCACGGAGTGTATCGCAATGTTTTGCTGGAACCGATTCATCTCGAAGGGCACACGGATTCTCGCGGCAGGGGATTTGCTTCTTGTCTGTTTCGCGCTGCTCGCCGCACATTCGGCCGCGCCGTTGCGCGCGCAAACCGCCGGTACACCGATTCGCATCGACGCAAGCCAGGCGGCCGGCGAGCCCGGCCCGGCAAACTACGACGAGAGTTTCGCAACCGCGCCCGCGGGAACAACGCTGGGCTTGAACAGCCGCTATCTGACGCGCGATGGAAAGCCATGGCTTCCGGTGATGGGAGAGTTTCACTTCGCGCGCGTTCCGCGAGAGCAATGGGAAGACGAAATCCTCAAGATGAAAGCCTCCGGCGTGAACATTGTGTCCGCCTATGCGATCTGGATTCATCACGAGGAGATCGAGGGCCAGTTCGACTGGAGCGGCCAGCGCGATCTGCGAGCCTTTGCCGAGCTCTGCCAGAAACACGGACTGCTTCTGGTGGTGCGCATCGGCCCCTGGGATCACGGCGAGGCGCGCAACGGCGGCCTGCCCGACTGGGTCCTGAAGCAGGGCCCAACTCGCGTCAACGATTCCGTCTATCTCGCCAGTGTTCGCTCCTGGTACGCGCAGATCGGCGTCGAGCTTAAGAATCTCCTCTGGCAAGACGGCGGCCCGGTGGTCGGCGTTCAGCTCGAGAACGAGTATTCGAAGCGCGGGCCAAACGCCGGCGAAGCGCACATCCTGGAACTGAAAAAGATCGCCATCGCCAGCGGCCTCCACGTACCGCTCTACATCGTTACCGGATGGGACAACGCCGTGGTTCCACCGCGCGCCGTCATTCCCGTCTACGGCGGCTATCCAGACGCGCCTTGGGACAGCTCGACCACCAAGCTCTCACCGGCCGAGGTCTACGCCTTCCGCTTTCAGAGCCGCGTCGCGGCAAACGTGAACACTGACAGCGCCCGCGGCGAGCCAAGCATGAAGATGGACGCCGAAGACAACCTTCCGTACCTGACTGCCGAAATCGGCGGAGGCATCGAGGATACATACCATCGCCGCCCAGTGATTGCGCCCGACGACATTGCCGCGATGGTCCCCGTAATGCTCGGGTCGGGCGTGAACCTCTATGGAACTTACATGTTTCAGGGCGGCAGCAATCCGGACGGCAAGCTAACCACTCTTCAGGAATCGCAGGACACCGGCTATCCCAACGACCTGCCTATCAAGTCCTACGACTTCCAGGCTCCGCTGGGAGAATTCGGGCAAGAGCGCATGTCGTTTCGCAAGTTGAAGGTCTTTCAGTATTTCCTGAACGATTTCGGAGGCGAGCTGGCGCCAATGGCGGTGCACGCTCCCGAACTGCGGCCGCGCAACTCAGCCGATCTCTCCGTTCCCCGCGCTTCGGTGCGTTCCGGCGGCGACTCCGGATTCATATTCTGCAATAACTACGTCCGCGGCTACGCGATGCCCGCGCGCACGGCGGCACAATTCCTGATTCGCCTGCCTCATGGCACGCTCGCCGTCCCGCGCCATCCTGTCGATCTGCCTTCGGGCGCCTATTTCATCTGGCCCTTCAACCTGCGCGCCGATGGCATTACGCTTCGTTACAGCACTGCGCAACTCTTCACGCGTGTTGAAGACGCCGGTATCGACACCATCTACTTCGAAGCGCTGCCGGGAATCCCAGCGGAGTTGGCCTTCGATGCCGCAACGGTTCGCACTCTGAAGGCTTCGAGCGGAACCACGGTTCGCGATTCCGGCGTCATCTATGTTGGTGGAATTCAGCCGGGGGTGGAATCGTCGATCGATGTGGTCTCCTCGCAGGGCAGATCCGTGCGCGTGGTGGTATTGACCGCGCAAGAGGCCGGGGATGCCTGGAAGGTGCATCTCGGCCGCAGCGAGCGCCTGCTCATCACAGAGCAGGATTTTCTCGCCGATCCCGACTCGCGGCCGGAACAGATCAAGCTGCGTTCTCTCGCCACGCCGCGGTTCGCCTTCACCTTGACCCCGCCGCCCGGCGCTTCGCTTAAGGCCAGTGTCCCGCTCATCCCGGCTGCCGCGACCAGCCGGTCTGCCAGCTTCACCGCCGAGGCGCAGGCATGGAACGCCACGCTCGAATGCCGCCAAATTCGTGTCGCAGGCCTCGCACCGCCCGTCAAGTTCGGGCCTTCGGTCGATTGGCGCCCGCGCCGCGTGGCGCAGGCGCCTCCCGCAGGCGATCTTCCGCAGGCAGCCGAGTGGCAGATCAAGGTGCCCTCCGGAGCGCTCAACGGCCTTAGCGAGCTGTTCCTCAAGCTTGACTACCAAGGCGACGTGGCGCGCCTTACCGCGGACCACAAGCTCCTCGACGACAACTTCTCGAATGGCACGCCGTGGATGATCGGCCTCCGGCGCTTTCTCGAAGATCAAGGTCCTACCACCTTCGATCTGAGCATTCTTCCCCTGCGCAAGGAAGCTCCGGTCTACTTCGAGTTTCCCAGTCCTCTCAAATTCGAGCCGAACGGTCAAGCCGATAAGCTGAATGAGATTCGCCTGATCCCCGAATACCAGGAAGAAATCACCACGGAACCGCGCTGACGCGGGTTTCAGGCTGGAAACAGGGGCTCTGTCGGCACCGGTCCGTCATCGCGCCCTCTGAGTCCTTGCCGTGCTACTCCGGCATGCGAACCGGCAGGACTTTTCCGCATCACGCCCTGTTTTCTCAAGCAAATTGCCCGCCGGTTGCCTGATTCTCCGCAGTCAGACTTTCGTCTGATTCGCGTCCAATCCGCCGGGGCTATGATTCGATTTTGCAGACCGCGGCAAGCCCATGCTTGCTGCCTGAACCACGGGTGAAACCTTCATATTTTATGCGCCGTCATCTTCTCCATCTCTGTGTTCTTCCTCTGCTTCTCGCGGCGGCCCTTTTTTGCCGCGGGCAGGGTTACGCCATCGGCGCCGACGTCTCCTTCCTGGCGAAGTCCGAGCAGGACGGCATGGGCTTCAAAGAGAACGGCCAACCCAAGGACGTGCTCGCCATTCTGCGCGAACACCACTACAACTGGGTACGGCTGCGCCTCTTTCACGATCCCGCCGCCGCCGCTGACAAGCTGCCCAACGATCTCCGGTACACGCTCGCCCTGGCGCATCGTGCCAAGGCCATGGGCTTCAGCCTGCTGCTCGACCTGCATTACTCCGACAGTTGGGCCGACCCCGGCAAGCAGCCGATCCCGGAAGCGTGGAGCAAACTCGAGCACAAACTGCTTGTGGAACAAGTCCACGACTACACCCGCGATACCATCGCCGCTTTCGTCCGCGAGGGGGTGGCGCCCGACATGGTGCAGGTGGGCAACGAAATCACCGCCGGCATGTTGTGGCCCGATGGCAAGCTGCCCGGCAACTGGGACAACTTCGCCGATCTGCTCAACGCCGGCATTCGCGGCGTAGCCGACGGCAGCGCGCCTGGCCCGCGGCCCCGCATTATGATTCACATTGATCGCGGCGGCGATTACGATGCGGCCGTGCGGTTTTACGACAATCTGATCGTCCACCGCGTTCCCTTCGACGTCATCGGCCTCTCCTTTTATCCTTTCTGGCATGGGCGCGTGGACACGTTGCACGACAACCTGCGCGACCTGGCTCTGCGTTACCATCGCCCCGTCATCGTTGTAGAAACCGCTTACAACTGGACTCCGGGCGCCATGACCGGCAAGGAAGCCGAGTATTCCGAGAGTGCCGAAGGACAGTTGAAGTTTCTGCGCGCCGTGGATGCCGCCGTCCGTGCAGTTCCCGGCGGCCTGGGCCAGGGCGTCTTCTGGTGGGAACCCGCCGCCGAGGGCGACCTTCGCCGCCGCAGCTTCTTCGATAACGACGGCAACGTGCTCCCGGTCGTCGCCGCCTTCGACTGACTGGCTTGGCTCCGATCCGGCCTTTACATTCACAGCCGAAAACGCGCAATCTGAAGGAGGAAATCGGTGGACGAGCAGGATGGCATGAAGGAAGCAGCGAAGATCAAGGTCCTCATTGTCGACGACCACCCCATCATGCGCGTGGGCATAGCGGCCATCGTCGAGGCCACTCCGGATATGACCGTGGTGGCCCAGGCGGGCAGCGGCGAGGAGGCCATCGAGCTCTTCGAGAAGCATCTCCCCGACATCACGCTCATGGACCTGCGACTGCCCGGCATCAGTGGCGTGGAAGCGATTCGCACCGTGTTGACCCGTCATCGCAACGCCAAATTCGTCGTGCTCACAACCTACGAGGGCGACGAAGATATCCATCAGGCTTTGCAAGCCGGCGCGCGCAGCTACATCATCAAGGGAATGCCCTACGAAGCTCTTGTGAGCGCTCTGCGGCGTGTCCACGGCGGCGGCCGGTTCATTCCCCAGCCTGTCTCGCGCGCCCTCAATTCCCGCATTCCCAACTCAGACCTCAGCGCGCGCGAGCGCGAGGTGCTCAATCTCATCGTCCGCGGCAAGAGCAACAAAGAGATCGCGTCCGATCTCGGCATCACCGAGTCGACGGTCAAGTGTCACGTCAGCGTGGTTCTCATGCGCCTCAACGTGACCGATCGCACCCAGGCAGTCGTCACTGCGTTGCAGCGCGGGCTGGTTCATCTGTAGACGCAACCTTGTCAAAAGGCATCGTCTGCTGAGGTCTTCTCGATCCTTTGCACTGAGAAAAACCGATACCGGGATCTGATACTGTGCGGTTGGCTGGTCACGGGGCGTCTTCCTTGTCTCAACTCAGTTGGAGGTCCTCTTGTCGGTGAACCAGGTCTAACTTAAGGTCAAGGATGAACTCTAATGGCATCAGCAGCTTCGTGCGAGAGATGCAGGACTTTCCCTGATCTACCTATCCTTACGGAATAGCCGCCATCGGCGTGCCGGTTTCTCACCCGCAGTTGGACGCCGGGCGCGATGCTGTTCATTCGAAGCGACTTCACTATGGCAGCATCACGATCTGAAATGCTATCCACTACAACGGTTCCTTCCGCCACCATGTCCGTCAGTGGCACTGAATTCTCCTTAGGCACTTTTCCATCCATTGCGGGAATGCAATGCCCGTGCGGATCTATTTTCGGGTACCCGAGCTTGGCCTCGATTCTCTCTTCAAATCGCTCTGAGATGAAGTGTTCCAAGCGCTCAGCCTCCCCGGCGTGAGCTGGTATTCGAGTCTTTTTCTTCCCAACAACTACGCGCAGGTGCTCGATACCTTTCCCATTGTGCTTGCCGGCGGGAGTTCCAACGCGCCCTTCACCACGGTTGGCAGGAACGATCAAACGTACACGCAGGGCCGCAAGGTGACGCAGTGGCAGATCAATGACAATTTGATCTGGACGCATGGACGGCATAGCTTCAAATTCGGCGAGAACTCGCGCCGGCTGGACGTGAGTGACTAAGATCTGGGCGAAGGCGTTGTACCCACTGTTATCTACAACGATCTTGCGCAACTTACCTACGGCGCTGCATCCACGGCGACGGCGGGCTACCCGGTCACGGAGAAAGAGCGCGTGGCGCTCGGCAACCTCGACCTGTACGCGATGGATACTGTCAAGGCTGGCCAGAGATGGACTCTGGTGGCCGGGTTGCGTGCGACCTGGAACACGAATCCGGTCAATCAGCATGGCCTTTTCGCGCGACCGGCGGGATCGTTTCTGGACATGGAGCACAGCCTGAGCCAACCATTGAACAAGGCGATTCAAGCGAATGTGCGAGACTTGTTTCCCAGTACGCCGCTCTTCAGTTGGCAGCCACGGGCTTCGGCGGCTTACAAGCTTTCGGATAAGTGGGCGCTCCACGCTGGCGGCGGCGTCTTCAATGACATCATCCCCGCGCAGGTTGCCGACCTGGGCGCGACCAACGCTCCGTATGCGCCGATCTTTGTGGGCGGCATCAACGGAATCTTTCAAGGCAGCGGCCCGCAGTATGCAAACCGCGTCCCCGGCGTTCCGCTCTATCGCAAAACGCCGGTTTCTGGCGTTACGCAGACAGGCAGCCGTCAGTGGCTCAATCCGGACGCCTTCGCTTCCGTCGTCGATCCCAGCACCGGTGCATGTGCCGGAGGAGATTCGCCGGTCAACTGCCAGTTCGGCAACTCCGACCGCAACGGCGTTCGCGGGCCTCATTTCACGTACTCCGAGGTCTACCTGACCAAGAAGGTCCCAATCACTGAGCATGTAACCTTCCGCTTCGATACCCAATTGTTCAACGTCTTCAACCATTCCAACTTTGCACTGCCCAGCAATCAGGCGGGCACACCGGTGAATCCGGCAACCCAAACGGGCTTTGGCGCGCTTACCAGTACCATTTCTCCCCCCACTGGCTTGCTCGGCGTCGGCCTCGGCGGAGACAGCTCCCCGCGTATGATCGCGTTTCAGGGCAAGATTGAATTCTGAACTCCACGGAAAGATACGGCCAACCTGGCATGCGCGGAGCTGGTTCTCCATGAATCCAATTCGAATGATCCTAGGATTGCATCTTAGTTAGTGCTTGAATCAGATCAATGCTGCCCGATTGCGTTCTGTTGAGTGCTTGATTCGGCTCAATGTTCCCCAATTGTGTGCTGAGAAGTGAGGGAATCAGCGCAGTGAGGTCCTGGTAAGATCCCGAAGCGTTTCTTCAAGCTCGTTATGAGACTCGTAGATGGCGAGTTGTTCCGCGTTTGTTTGCAACTCACAAGTTCGGTGCGGGTCACGCATCCCGAAGCGCTATCGATGGGTTGACGTAACGTTCTCCGTACTAATTCGGCGTGGCTAAGATTCTAAGGCACGAAACTGAACTGGATAAGTGACTCGGCCTGACATCGCCAGCTGAGAATTACTTCGGTTTGACGGTCAGCCGCCCGAAACTGTGCCGAGTCCACGAGGAGACCTGGCAACAAGCTGACTTTGTGGGGACCGATTCGCTGACACAGCCACAAGGATCTATTTTCTGTTAACTTGATCCTCATGCCCGGCCCAAGCTGATGAACTCCTCACATGACGGTCAGGCAGCGCAGGTTGGGAGTTGCAACTTGTCGGCTACTTCAGCCGCCGTGATGGGCTTACTGAAATAATATCCTTGGATCTCATCGCAACCGTGTGCACGCAGGAACGACATTTGCGCTTCGTTTTCAACCCCTTCGGCTATCACCTTCAAATTAAGGCTCTTCGCCATGCTGATGATGGCAGTTGTAATGGCCGCGTCGCCAGGATCAAAAACAATGTTCCGGATAAAGGAGCGATCGATCTTGAGCTTGTTCACGCGAAACTGCTTCAAGTAGCTGAGGCTCGAATAGCCCGTCCCAAAGTCATCGATTGCCAGCTTGACGCCCAACTCCCTCAACTCCTGCAGGACGGCAAACATCACATCTTCATTCGACAGAAGGAGACTTTCGGTGAGTTCGAGTTCGAGGAATTCAGAGGAGAGCCCGGTTTCAAGAAGGACGTTCTTGACGAGCGTGCTGAAGTTCTCCTGACGAAATTGGATTGCTGACACATTGACCGCAATGGGGACAGGCGGAAGCCCATCGTCCCACCACTGCCTGGCCTGAGCGCAGGCTGTCCTGAGCACCCACTCGCCGATTTGCAGAATGAGGCCGTTGTTCTCAGCGATGGGTATGAACTTGTCTGGTGGAACAAGACCCAGCTCCGGATGCTGCCAGCGGATCAGCGCCTCCAACCCGATGATTGATCCTGTAGCAATCTCCATTTGCGGTTGATAAGCGAGGAAGAATTCCCCTTTGTCGAGCGCCAAACGCAGGGCGCTCTCCAGGGCCAAGCGCTCCGTGGCCTGGGCGTTCATCTCCTTGGTAAAGAAGCGCACGTCGTTGCGCCCGGCATCCTTGGCGAAGTACATCGCGGCATCGGCATTCTTGATCAGCGACTCGCCATCGGAGCCATGCTCCGGGAAAATGCTGATGCCGATGCTGCAACTCATGCCGAGGGAGTGGCCCTGGATGACGAACTCCGCGCCCATGGCCTGCATGACACGTTCGGCGGCAATGGCGGCGTCGGCAACACCTTCGACCTTGTTGAGCATGATCAGGAATTCGTCGCCACCAACCCGGGCCACCGTGTCCTGTGCCCGCGTGCATTGCTTGAGGCGCTTGGCTACTTCCTTGAGAACGATATCGCCAAAGGAATGACCGAACGAGTCGTTGATGATTTTGAAGCGGTCGAGATCGAGGAAGAGCAGCGCGACTTTCTCGTTTCTGCGCTGGGCGTGAGCAAGCGCATTGCCCAAACGATCCTGCAGAAGAGCGCGGTGCGGCAGCTCCGTAAGCGAATCGTAGTAGGCCAGGAATTGGATCCGCTCCTCGGCGGTTTTGCGTTCCGTAATGTCTTCAACAGTGCCTTCATAATTCCGGATGTCGTTGTACACGTCGCGCACCGCACGCTGACTCATTCGCACCCATTTTCTGCTACGGTCCTTGCAGTAAACTTCCACCTCGGCGCCATGTACCACTTCGCCCCTGGCCGCCAGCTTAGCTACTTCGATCATCCGGTTGGGATCGACAAACAGCTGGGCCGGCACGTTTTGAACTTCAGCCATAAATTCTTCTGGAGAACAGTAGCCGTGCAACTGCGCCAATGCACGGTTGATGCTGATGGGACGCCCTTCGGGATTGATCTGAAAGATGCCAAGCACGGAATCTTCAAAGATGGCCCGGTACTTTTCCTCTGCCTGGCGCACTGCGGATTCCGCCAGCTTCCGCTCGGTAATGTCGCGAAAGTACCAGATCCGGCCGCGATGCACCCCATTTGCATCGACGAAAGGACCAGAGTAACGGTCAAAGACCTTTCCATTCTTGAATTTGATCTCATCCCTGCTCTTTTCATGCTGGTGCTTATTGAGATACCGGACCTTTTCGATAAAAGCATCAGGGCTCTCGACTTGTTCGGTCACATAGCTGCGCACTTTCCGATCGTCCCGCGAAGCCAGCAATTCGCTCGGAATTCCAAAGTGGAGCCCGAACTGATTGTTTGCAAGGATGATGTGGTCCGACTCGTCGACGACCAGGATGCCGTCAATTGTGGACTCGGATTGCGCCTCCAGCAGCGCGGTCTTGAACAGCAGCGCTTCTTCAGACCGATTTCGCGCAGTAACATCGTACGCGACGACCAGGATTGCATTGGTCCCATGAAAATTCCGGTCGTGCCAGATGACTTCGACATCGATGATGTCGCCATTCTTCCGGCGATGCCGCGAGACGTTGGGCACCTGGAGTCCGCGAGTACATCTCGCTACTTTCTTCACAAGTTCCGGGATTTCCTCCTCGGGGCGTATGTCCGCTACGGTCATCGCCAGGAATTCCGTCTCGGTATATCCGTACTGAAGGATCGCAGCTTGATTGACCGCCAGGAAACGAAGGGTAGCGCGATCGAACACCCACATTGGGACGGGATTGGTATCGAACAGGAGGCGGTATTGCTCCTCCGAGTTCCGCAACGCTTCTTCCGCCCGCTTCCTGTTAGTAATGTCGAGCACGACGGCCGCCGCGCCAATCACGTCTCCTGCCGCGTCCTTGATCGGTGAGACAGAGAGAGAAACGTCGATCTGCTGGCCATTTTTCTTTTGGCGAGTCATCTCGATACCATTTACGCTTTGGCCGCTTCCAATCTTCCCCAGGATCTGCCGGTACTCAATCAAGCGGTCGACTGGGGCGAGAATTGCTATCGATTTTCCGATGGCCTCCTCGGCGCTGAATCCGAGGGTCCGCTCCGCGGCTGCATTCCAGGTTTCAATTTGACCGTCTAACGTGCATGAGAGGATTGCATCGTCTGAGCAACTTACGATTGCAGCCAATCGGCGATGCTCCTGTTCTGCTTGTCTGATCACGCTGATATCGATCAGGGTACCTTTAATCTCAAACTCCGGCCCCGCATCACCCGCAACTAGCGTTGCGTTGTTAAGAACCCAAAGGGCACTGCCGTCCCTTCGTTGCAGGCGTTGCTCGAAGTTGGTCAGCTTCTTATCTGCCCGCAGTTTCTCGATGAATCGGATCAGCTCATCGGAACTGAGGTAGCCTACACTGACGGATTGTCCTATCACCTCTTCGCGCGTTGCGTATCCGAACATCTGGCAAAAGGAGACGTTGCAATCCAGAACCCGGCCGTCGAGGCTGGTTCTGTAAGCGCCGGTCAGGCTTTTCTCGAATAAAAGCTTGTAACGTTCTTCGGCTAAGGAGATGGCAGGCCGAACCCGTTGGTCTCTCTTCAGGACGACAATAGTCACGACCACGGCGATCATCACGGTGAAGAGAATGGTGATGACATGGGACGTCCAGATCGTGATTCCGGAGTTCAAAGCCATTTTGAAGAATTCGAAAAGAAACATGAGGCAGCCAGTGGCCGCAGCAACTTTCAGCACCAGGATGGAATCGTCCTGGGAACGTGCAGCGCGCGATCCGTCGATATCGTGCTTGGATCGATCACGCCGAAGCGTCCACATGGCTATGCCGGCAATCATGAGCACAATCGCGAAAATGTCGGTCATGATCAAGAGTGAGGAGCCTTGTGGCGGCAGGAGATTGAGGAAAACGAACGAATCGGAAGTTCCGACGTGCGCGACCGCCTGTCCGAGGATGGCTTTCGATGTGGTCCAACCGACTCCTAGCCCGAAACAGCTGTGACTAGCAGAGATTGAGAGGAGAGATCCCGAAGAGAGATTTCGCCACGATGATTTCGATACCAGACGCATCCAAATGCCTCGGATCCTTCCAACAACTTTCTGGCACGAACTCAGCAGAGCCGGGCACATTTACGCAAGGCCTGCATTGTCAATGCTAGATTCAATGATTTCCGGGTGGAATTCCACGTTAGTTGCACGGGGCACGGAATTCGGGTCACGCCAAAAAGATCGCCGACGATTGGGATTGCACCGAGGGCGGGGGAAAGGGGCCGGTGCTGAGAGCTGGCTCACCATGTAGTTATCGTCGAGTCTCGGGGTTAAGTGAGCTAGAGGGTGGACGATGGATCAGAATCGGGCACGGGAACCACCTCAGGGCCCAGGAGTGGGGTCGTTCCTGGCTGGTCGCCTATCTGCACATTGCTTCTAAAAACCGCCGTCGGTAGGGGCAACGTCGCCGATGCACGTTTCGAATGCCGATTAGTCCCCGCAAGCGTGCAACTGGCCCTGGCCAGACAGGATGCAAAGGAACAAGATTTGTTCTTTGGGAGTCGGCTAGCGGGAAGGAATTGTTAGGAAGCAGGAGCTCGAGCTCAGCAACTCGGTACTGCGAATGATGCACTGGAAGACGCGGTGGTGTGAAGCACGGGGAATAGGTGTCTATCTGATTGAAAAAATAACATCGCGCGCGCGAAGGCCGCGGACTCCAGGCCGATTTGGGCCTTGTTTCAGCGATTATCGTGTTTTTGACGTGTTGATCATTGATGATTTGTAATGTTCTGTCGCTAATCTCATTTAGAATGAGCGACTTTCGGATGTTTATCCCCAGGTAGGGCATGTATTTTGGTGACCGATCTAGGGACCACTTGCGGGGACAATAGAGCAATCTCTTACAGCACAGCGCAAACATTAACTAATTGATAATAATGCTTGTGAAGGCCAAATGCCCCTTCTTGCAGAACCATGCAAAACCGCCTAAAACAGCTCCTAAGTCTGGTGCGGCTGCCAATTCCGCCACTTTCGCATCCTTTACTTTCAATAAATGAATGCCTCTCCCGCCGGGTCACCGATCAAGTCACCGAGTTGCCCTACGCGCGATCGGCCTACCTCGTACTCATCTGAATTGTACTGTGAGCCATGAGTTGTGCGACAGTGCCCACGCCCACGCACGCCATTACCAGCCATCCGATCCGAGCGTCTTTGTCGCTCAGCCCGCGTGGTATACTCCGGGTCAAAGTAACGTCATTAGGTTCTGGCGGGCGCGCTTTTCTTCACCGGGCGGTCCTGACACTTTGCGCTGCAACCAGGATGCGGCAAAGCTCGAACGATAGGGTTCCGAAGAAAGGGATTCCGTGGAAAGCCCAGCCGAATGCAGGTCCCCCGAAAGAACGCCCCCGTCCATTCTCAAAAGAACCTTCCTCTGGATCGCGATCTTGATCCCGCCAGCCGCCTTTTATCTGCTCTTGGCCAAATCGCTCGTGAGCCTTCCCTTCATGGATGATTATCAGGCAGTCCTGGGATTCTTATTGCAGTGGAAGAATGAGACGGGACTCGGTCGCCTCTTTCAGATCGCAACCTATCAGCACAACGAGTACAGGTGCATGTTCGGGAATGCAATTACGGGCATCCAGTACCAAATTCTTGGTCACACCAACCTTCAAGTGCTCTCGATCCTGGGCGACCTGTTTGTCCTCCCCCTCTTCGGCTTGCTCTATCTCATCTGGCGGGAATGCGGCCGGCCTCGCGACTACACAATCCTCGCGTTTGTCCCCGCCTCTTGGATATTGTTTCAACTGCAATACGAAAGCACCCTGAATTTCGCATCTTCCGGGCTGCAAAACATTCCAGTAATCGTCTTCGCGCTCCTCGCGTGTTTCCTGGCATCTAAAGCGGGCGCAACCGCCTTTCTGGGTACGCTTCTCAGTCTTTTGCTTTCCATCGCTTCGTCTGGGAACGGCTTATTCTTGATTCCCATCGGCGCAATCATTTATCTCCAGCACAGAGAATATAAGCGGCTTGTCGCGTGGTGCGCTCTAAGTGGCATTGCATGCCTGGTCTACTTTCATGGCTATAACTTCAAGGCTGAAACGCCAATTACTCACATGGATAATAATGTGCTGGGCTTGTTACAGCATTTATCCCTGCCCTATGCGGCGGCATTTCTAGGCTCCATTGCTGCGATGAGAAACCCGCTCCCTGCTATCTTATTTGGCATCGTCTTGGTGGGCGTGTTTATCCTCGCCACAAGTGACCGTCTTTTTGCTCGACGGCCCGCATTGTATTACTCCATGCTGTTCTTCATTGTCACTGGCCTCGCAGTTTCTGGTCTTCGCTCAAGTCTTGGCATTGCGTCGGCTATAACTTCCCGATACCGAATAAACTCTACTGTACTTCTGATCTTGCTTTATCTCTATTTGGCGGACAAATTTTATGGCATTCATCTTAGACCGCTAATTCTCAAAGCTTGTGCCTTCGTTGTTGGAGTTCTACTTATCGGCTTCACCGCGGAATCCGATCGCGTCGGCGAAAAGCTTCTTTTGGCAAGGCGGCGCGCGCTGGAGGTAGAGATGATGCGCTGGCAGCGGCATGAACCACGCCACGCTCTCGCTGCGTCGTTCCCCGGCGACTTTACGGCGGAGAATGAAAAAAATGGCCTCTACGATCCCATCGAGCCTTTCTTTTCAGAGTCGATACGCGAGGGCATTTACCAAATACCCGCGCTCCCCGCAGAGCACTGACCATCTCCGCGGCCTTACACGCGAAGAATCCGCATGCCCATCTGCTCGAACGGCGCCACTGCCTCGTCCGGCGTCGAAACGCCCGTAATCAGCATCTGAATCTCCCCGGCCGGACAAATGAACGCCGGGCTCACCTGCCCCAGCTTGCTCGCGTCGGCCACCACAATCGCTTCCTTCGACTGCTTCAGCATCTTGCGAAACACCAGCGCCTCCCCGTTTCCAGCGTCGAGGACCCCCGGTAAGCATCGAAGCCCGTCATTCTCTTCGACAACGGACAGGCATTTACGCCAACCCGAAATTACGCTTTATTATCCTTATTTATCATATACTTACGGCATTCTTGACAGATTTAAAACTCGCAGGGAGCAATCCCATGGGGGTTCGAGTCCCCCTCCGGGTACCGTCGTATGTCACAGAATATAAATTGGTTAATGGTAGATTTGTATACCGAAGATGCCTTGGCATCACCCTCTCAAGCTCACTTCGGTACAATTCGAGTGCAGAACGCATCTTCTTCTGTGTCAGAGAGTTATGAGGAAGCGACATCAGAAAGAGCGGCTACCTAGAATTGTCTTTTCCTACTTTTCGCTACGCTTCGGGTTGATCTGCGGGCTCGTGGGAAGGATTCTGGCTCTCAACAGCCATGACTTTGCTGCGCATCTGTCTTTAGCCACCTTGTCATTGGCCCACCAACCGTCCACTGTAGCCACCGCCCGGAAGCGTTTCGCCTTCCGCGTTCTGGTGGCGAATGTACTCCTCCGCATCGAACTTCCTGGCCGTCGAAGCCCCGGACATAGATCGCACCAGCCCGAAGATAGGCCGATTGAACCAGGGACGGTCGTGCCGCCCCACAATGGCCCAGGCTATGCCCGCGTATCCATTGGGGTCGCGCCCGTCCAGTTCGTAGCGATCATTTAGAAATACCGCCCACTCATAGGCCCTGGCTGGGTCGGGAGCCCATTCCAGAATCTTTTTCGCCCAGTACATGCGCATATAGTTGTGCATCCAGCCGGTATTCACCATCTCGCGCTGAGCCGCGTTCCACAGCTCGTCGGCGGTCTCGGCGCGCTCCAGTTGATCAAGACTGTAGCGATGCGCGCGCGAGTCGCCGGTGTGCTCAATCAGCGTCTTCCTGGCCCACGGCGCGGCACATTCCCAATTGTCGTAGTTCGGCTCATGGCGCACAAACAAGACCGCCAGTTCTCTCCACCCGATCAGCTGATCCAGAAATCTCTCGCCAGCCTCAGCCGCTGCCTTGCCCTCGGCCACAGCTCTGTTTACCGCCAGTGCAATGGTAATGGGGCCGATGTTTCCAAAATGCAGATAAGGCGATAGCCGGCTGGTTCCCTTAACCTCCGGGTGGTTGCGAGTGACCTCGTAATCCCTCAGTTCCAGATTCACAAACTCTCGCAGACGCCTGAGTGCAGCGCGGGTCCCGCCGGTGAAGGTGTCCACTGGGCCAATTCGGCGGTCCAGCTTGCTGAAGCCAGCGGTAATATCTTG
>Ga0181529_10002020_pt1 | contig 25012 bp, 21 predicted proteins | sample PEATcosm2014_Bin_36_FD_119763 | JGI IMG/M metagenome (GOLD analysis project Ga0181529, IMG submission 119763) | Peatland microbial communities from MTU Mesocosm Facility, Houghton, MI, USA - PEATcosm2014_Bin10_30_metaG | ecosystem: Environmental > Terrestrial > Soil > Wetlands > Peat | place... | reverse complement strand
GCGCACCCTCTTCCCGCTGGGCGATCTCACCAAGCCCGAGGTTCGCGATCTGGCCCGTTCCATGGACCTTGCCGTGGCGGCCAAGAGCGACAGCCAGGAGATCTGTTTCGTTCCCAACGGCGATTATGCCGCGTTCCTTACCGCCTATCTGAAGGAAACCGGCGTCGCTCCAGCCGAGACGCGCGGATCGATCGTCTCGACCGATGGACGCGTCCTGGGAGAGCACGAGGGCGTGCATCATTTCACCGTGGGCCAGCGCCGCGGATTAGGCGTCGCCGCCGCCGAGCCGCTCTACGTGATTTCCACCGATCCGCAATCGCAGCAGGTCATCGTGGGCGCGGGCGACGAGTTGTTGCGCGGGCGGTGTTTCGCGGCTAATTGCAACTGGATCTCCATAGCCGGGGTCTCGGCGCCGGTCCGCGCCGAGGTGAAGATCCGCAACAAGCACGCCGGAGCGGCCGCCACGCTGCATCCGTCCGCCGACCCCGCGCGTGTGGAAGTGGTCTTCGACGAGCCGCAGCGTGCCGTCACCCCGGGACAGGGAGCCGTGTTCTACCAGGGCGATCTCGTCCTCGGCGGCGGTTGGATCGCTTGACACTGATTGCCTAAATCGGAACCGGCTCCCTGTGTTCTGGTAGAATTCCCTCTTACCATGTCTCAACTCTTTAGGCGGAAGCCGATCGCGGCCCTGATCCAGGAAACCGAGGGCTCCGGCGGCTTACGACGAACCCTCGGGGCCGGAGACCTGATCATGCTGGCCATCGGCGCGGTCATCGGCGCGGGCATCTTCGGCGCCATCGGAACGGCCGCTGCCGGTCAAGTAGGTCCCAATGGCGAAGTGATCCGGGCGGGCGCCGGACCCGCCCTGGTTTTCTCGTTCCTGTTGCTGGGAGGCGCCTGCGCGCTCGCCGGCCTCTGTTATGCCGAATTAGCCTCCATGATTCCCCAGGCCGGAAGCGCCTACGCATATTCCTACGCCACTCTGGGCGAGTTGGTGGCCTGGATCATCGGCTGGGACCTGATTCTGGAATACGCCGTCGGCAACGTCGCCGTAGCCATTTCCTGGGGTGATTATTTCAAGACCCTGATCGCCGGCGTAGGCGTGCAATTACCCGAGTGGATGGCCACCGGATACCGCACCGCGCTGCTGAGTCCCGACCCCAAGGTCCACGGCTTGATGACGTCCGCGCCGCACGTCTTCGGCATGCCGATCCTCATCAATGTGCCGGCCTTCACCATCGTCATGCTGATCACCTGGCTGCTGCTGCGCGGCGCGCGCGAAAGCGCCACCGCCAACAACATCATGGTGATCATCAAGCTCCTGGCGCTCAGCCTGTTCGTCGCGGTGGGCATCACCCACATCAAGGGGGCCAATCTTCATCCCTTCGCTCCCAACGGCTTCACCGGAATCCATCAGGGCGCGGCCATCGTCTTCTTCGCCTACATCGGCTTCGACGCCATCTCGACAGCCGCCGAAGAGACCGTCAACCCGCAGCGCAATCTGCCGCTCGGGATCTTAGGTGGCCTGGGCATCTGTACCCTGATCTACGTGATTGTCGGCTTCGTGCTCACCGGCATGGTTCCCTACAAGGAACTGGCCGTTGCCGATCCCCTGGCGCGGGCTCTCGACCTGGCCGGTTTTCGCGCAGTCGGATGGATCGTGGCCTTAGGCGCGGCGGTTTCCATGTCGGCGGTCCTGCTGGTATTTCAATACGGCCAGCCGCGCATCTTCTTCGCCATGGCGCGCGATGGCCTGTTGCCCCGCTGGGCTGCCAAAATCCATCCGCGCACGCGCATTCCCTGGACCACTACCCTGCTGACGGGTCTGTTCGTCGCCGCCTGGTCGCTGGTCGGCGATGCTGGCGAAACCTACGATCTGACCAATATCGGCACGCTCTTCGCGTTCTTGCTGGTGAGCATCGGAGTGCTGGTGCTGCGCTATAAGGAGCCGGAGCGGCCGCGGCCGTTTAAAGTCCCGCTGGTGTGGCCGGTATGCGTGCTCTCCGCCGCCGCCTGCGTATTTATCATGCAGGGCCTTCCGCCCCAGGCATGGATGCGTTTCGGAGGCTGGCTGGTGATCGGGCTGGCTCTCTATTTCCTGTATGGATTCAAGCACAGCGGCCTGCGCGGCAAGTAGGCCGCCCGTCGCAAGATCGAGAGAGGACAGACCGCCGGTCGCGATGGTCTGTCCTCCATCTCTACCGCTTGCGCTGGCCCTGTGTCTGGTGACGGATCTTCTTCTTCATCGATCCGCGCGCGACACCGGCGGCCCGCTTGGCCTTGGGAGCGGCGGTCTTGCGCTTGGCGCGCTTAATCTCTTTACGTTTGGCTTTGTCAGTGACGTTCTTCGTATTCATCAGCTTCTTTTCAATCCTGCGTATTTTTCCACGAGCTTCTTGAGACCGAAACGAGGGAAGTTCACCGTGATCTTAGCATTATCGCCCTCGCCTTCGCGCCGCACCACCGTACCGGTCCCGTATTTGGGGTGCTCTACCGTCATTCCCGCGCGGTTCACTTTGCGCACCGGCGGCGGTGGCGCCGGTTTGGGCTGCGGCGGACTCGCAAACGGAGCCGGCGGCGGTTGCGGAGGAGTTTTGTTGGGATTGTTCTTCCCCGGGTTGAAATTCATCCCCCGCTCGCCGAAGAACTGCGAGATGTTGTCCACCGAGTTGAAGGTCTTCCCCGTGAACGTATTGCGCCGCGCCGCCTGCCGTACGTCGAACCGCTCGGCGTGCAGGCTCACTTCCTCCGGGTCGTCCCGCGGACCCATATCCAGGATCAGCTCCGCCGGCACCTCGCTCAAAAACCACGACGGCGTGGACCGCTCCTGCTCGCCGCCGCCGAATCGCCTCCGGTACTTGGCCCAGGTCAGAATCAGCCGCCGCCGCGCCCGCGTCATGCCCACGTAACACAGCCGCCGCTCTTCCTCCAGCGCGGCTTCGGAATGCTCCGAATTCAACGAGCGGCTGTGCGGAAACAGTCCCAGCTCCATTCCCGACAGAAAGACCAGTTGGAATTCCAGGCCCTTGGCATTGTGCAGCGTCAGCAGGCTGATGGGAGCTTCCTCATCGAATGCATCAGCCTCCGCCACCAGCGCCGCATGGTCCAGGAAATCGGAAATCGATTCGCCGCGTTCCGCCGCCTCCCGCGCCGCATTCAGCAATTCGTCCAGATTCTCCAGCCGCGCTTCCGCTTCCGGCGTCTTTTCCTGCTGCAGCATCCGCCGGTAGCCGGTATGATCCAGGATGAATGTCAGCACCTCCGGCAGCGCCGACGAACTGGCCACCAGCGACAGTTCCTGAATCAGATTGCGGAACATCACCAGCGACGATTGCGACCGCGTCGACAGCCGCTCATCGTGAATGATCCGCTCAATCGAATCCCACAGGTTCAACGAGTGCTCGCGCCCGTACCGCTCGATCTGCTCGACCGTGGTCCGCCCGATCCCCCGCGCCGGCGTATTGATGATGCGCATCAGGCTCACCGAATCGGCGTTGGAGTTTGCCAGTTTCAGGTACGCCACGATGTCCTTGATTTCCGCCCGCTGATAGAAGCTGAAGCCGCCCACGATGTTGTACTTGCGCCCGTAGCGCCGCAGCGCTTCTTCAATCTGCCGCGACTGCGAATTAGTGCGGTACAACACCGCCACGTGGTCGCCCGGATTCGCCGCCAGGTGCTTCTCCGCCGTATCGGCGATGAACAGCGCTTCGTTTTCCGAGTCGTACGCCGCGTACAGGCCGATGGAATCGCCGGCCTCCGATTCCGTCCACAACTTCTTTCCCTTGCGCGCCTTGTTGTTCTCCACCACCGCGCCGGCCGCCGCCAGAATGTTCTTGGTGGACCGGTAATTCTGCTCCAGCCGGATGGTGTGCGCCTTGGGAAAATCGCGCTCGAAATCCAGGATGTTGCGGATGTCCGCCCCGCGCCAGCTATAGATCGACTGGTCCTCGTCGCCCACCACGCACACGTTGCCGTGTGTTTCCGACAGCAGCCGGATCAGCTCGTACTGGCAGCGGTTGGTGTCCTGGTACTCATCCACCATGATGTAGCTGAGCCGCCGGTTCCAGGCTTCGCGGGTAGCCTCGTCGCTGCGCAACAAGCGTACGCTCTCCAGCAGCAGGTCGTCGAAATCCAGCGCATTGGCGCTGCGCAGTGCTTTTTCGTACTCCTCGAAAACCGCCGCCACGGTCTCGCTTTCCTTGTTCACCGCCAGCTTGTACAGGTCGTTGGGCGTCTGGTTGCGATTCTTGGCGCCGCTGATGCGCGACAGCACCGCGCGGTACTGCATGAATTCCTTCTCATCCAGTCCCAGCGCCCGGTAGCAGGCTTTGAGGATCCCGACCTGGTCGTCGTCGTCCCAGATGGTGAATCGCCGCGTGAATCCCGGACGCACCCGCGCCAGCGGATCGCCGTCGCGCCGCAGCAGCCGCACGCAAAACGAATGAAACGTGGACACCGTGGGCGCCGATTCCAGCGGCACATCCTCCAGCAGTTTGGCCACGCGCTCCCGCATCTCCGAGGCGGCCTTATTGGTGAAAGTGACGGCCAAAATAGCGGACGGGGGCACATGCCGCGCCGTAATGATATACGCGATGCGATGTGTAATGACCCGAGTCTTGCCGCTGCCTGCGCCCGCCAGGATCAAAAGCGGTCCTTCCGTGTGACTAACCGCTTCCCGTTGACGGACGTTTAGCCCTTTGAGAAAGTCCATGAGATGGGGATCTAATCAAGTTTAACAGGATTCCCCGGCAGGATGTCCCGCTCCGCCTGTTCTCAATCCCCCAGGAACTTGCCGATTGGCCGCAGTTCCTTGACGTTGTCGCATACCGCTTTCAAACCCGCCGTCAGCGGAATCGCCAGCAGCAGCCCCGGCGCATCCCATAGAAACCCCCACAGCATCAGCGAAAACGTCACCACCAGCGGGTTCAGGTGGACGCGCGACCCCACCAGCTTCGGATACAACAGGTTCAGCGCCAGCAGGTGCAGCAGCGACACCGACACCAGCACCAGCACGTACGTCGACACCGAATTCTGCGGCAGCGCCGCGAACAGCGGCGGCATCACCGCCAGCGGCAGGCCGATATACGGCACCAGGCTCAGAAAACCGCTAATCGGTCCCACCAGAGGCGCCAGCGGCAGACCCATCAGCCAGAACATGATGGAGCTGATAATCGCCAGCACCAGTCCCAGAAATGAATTGCCCACTACAAACGCGCGCACCATGTCCGCGATCCCCTGCAGGCTGCGCGCCGCCACCAGCCGGTCCTCCCCGTGAAACAGTTGCAGAAAGCTGCGATTGATGTGGTCCCGCCAGCTCAGCATGAAGTACACCAGAAACGGCACGAACGACATCATCAGCAGAATCTGGTACACCGAGCTCCACCGCGCCGTGATGAACGCGCTGATGGACGCCGGCTCGGTATGGATCTTGACTTCCGGAATCGCTCCCGGCGCCGGCGGAATCACCGGCGGAGGCTGCGCCGTACGGCTGTTCTTGCGCGATTTCGCCGCTGCTTCCTGGGCCCGCAGCCGCGCCTGCTCTTCCTCGCGCAGCCGCGCCGGAGCCACCATCCGCAGGGTGCGATCTTCCGCCGCCGCGACGCGTAGAGACACGCCATCCACGATGTCGCCGATGCGCTGCCCGTACTTCGGCAGGTCCCCATACAACACCGCCAGTTGCGAATACGCCCCCATCCCGATGACGTAGAGGAACAACAGCGCCACCGTGCACACCACGAAGCTCGCCAGGCTGCGTGGAAAACGCACGCGGATCAGCAGTTCCACAAACGGTTCCAGGATGAATGCAATGGTCACCGCCACCAGTACGGTGATAAACAAAGCCCGGCCGAAGTACAGGAGGGCCACGGCCACGCCCAGCGCAATGATGGTCAGCGCCAGATGCCGCGCCTCCGGCACGGCCTTGGCGGTGCTGGTTGCAGGCTTGATCACGAGGGCCACGGTACGGAGAGCCTTTCCTCGACTGTAACATGCTCCCCGGCGCCCATGAACCCCCCGGCTATAATGAAATTGCCTTGACGCCGGTAACCACCCGCATCCTCGCCCTGGACCTGGGAAAAAAGCGCATCGGCATGGCGATCAGCGACCCGCTCCGCATTACCGCGCAGGGTCTGCCCAACCTCAACCGCACCCGCAAACGCGACGACCTGGAAGAACTCGGCCGCCTCGCCCGCGAACGCGAAGTCGGCCTCATCCTCATGGGCAACCCCATCAACATGCGCGGATCCGAAGGGCGCCAGTCCCAATGGGCCCGCGAATTCGCCCACGACATCGAGCACCGCCTCGGTCTCCCCGTCAAATTCTGGGACGAGCGGCTGACTAGCGTAGAAGCCGGCCGCGTCCTGCGCTCCAGCGGCATCAGCATCGAAAAACGCGCCGCCGCCGTGGATCGCCTCTCCGCCGTCATCCTGCTGCAAAGCTACCTCGATTCCATCTCGCTGGGGCCGCTCGCATGAGACGCCTGCTGCGCCTCGCGGGCCTGCTTCTGCTGCTCGCCATCGCGGCCGCCATCTTCGGCCTGTACCGCCTGTCGCAGCCCTATCAGGGTTTCTCCGACGCCACTTTCGTCGACCTGCCCCGCGGGCTCTCCACCCTCGACATCGCCGTCCGCCTGGCCGACGCCGGCGTGGTCCGCACCCGCTGGGATTTCCTGGCTGCCCGCCTGGCCGCCGGCCGCCGTGCGCTCAAAGCCGGCGAATACCGCTTCACCACCCCCGCTACCCCCGCCGAAGTCCTGGACCGTCTCGCGAGAGGCGATGCGTTCTACTACACCCTGGTGGTCCCCGAAGGCAAGAACCTCTTCGACATCGCCGTCTCCGTTGAACAAATCGGCGTGTTCCAAGCCGATCGGTTCCGCAAGGCCGCGTCCGACCCCTCGCTGATTCGCGATCTCGACCCTCAGGCGCCCAGTCTGGAGGGCTATCTGTTCCCCGATACCTACAAGCTCACCCGGCACACCAAACCCGAAGATCTGTGCCGTCTGATGACCGCGCGCTTCCGCGAGGTATGGCGCGGCCTGGCCATCTCGGGTAATCCGCACGACCTCGTGACCCTGGCGTCGCTGGTGGAACGGGAAGGCAAGCTGGCCGAGGAGCGCCCCATGATCGCCGGCGTCTTCCACAATCGCCTGCGCCTCGGCATGAAGCTCGATTGCGACCCCACCACCATCTACGCCGCCCAACTGGACGGCCGCTATCGCGGAACCATCCACCGTTCCGATCTCGACAGCCTCAACCCCTATAACACTTATCAGCATCCCGGCCTACCGCCCGGCCCCATCGCCAACCCCGGACTGGCTTCCCTGCACGCTGCCCTGCATCCGGCCGCGACCGAAGCGCTCTATTTCGTAGCCCGTCCCGACGGCTCGGGCTCGCACCAATTCTCCAAGGACATCGCCGCCCACCAGAAGGCGGTCGGGATCTATCGCCGTGGCGTCCGCAAAATCGTCCGTTAAACAGCGCTTGCGCGAATTCCTCCTGGCCGAGCACCCTCCCGCCATCACCGGGGAGGTCTGGAAGCATCTCCTGCAGACGCTCGCCCCCGTCTCGGAAAGCTACCTGCGCGACCTCTTGCGGAAGACCGGACTGCCCTTCGCCCAGCCCTATTGCGGCATCCGCCAACACACCTTCGAGGACCTGGAGCAATCCCTGCGCGATATGCTCGCCGTCTACACCGATGCCGTGGCTGCCCGCGACCGCGACCGTGCCCGTTACTGCCGCCGCCAGGTAATCGCCGCCAAAGACCGCGCCAAATTCCAGTCGAGCGATCCCCAAAAGCCCGAAATGGTGCAATGGATGCTGGTCTGGCTCGAGAATCCCGAGGTCTTCCCCGCGTGGGTGGAAAGAAGAAAAGAAGTGAACAGTAAACAGTTCACAGTTGACAGTAAACCAGCCCCGTAACCCCGGTTGACTATCCTCTGCCAGCCGGTCTGTTTTGACTGTGAACTGACAACTGTAAACTGTCTACTTCTTATAGTTAAACCGGTACCCCAAAATCGCCTTAATCAGCAAATGATCCGTCCCCGCGGTCACGCCTACCCCGACCCCGAAGTTGAATTCCCATCGCTCGCCGAAATCTACGTCCACCGCCGGGACAATCTGCTGCTCCTGTTCGTGGATCGGATCGAACTGCGTCGCCGGTCCCAGCACGCCGTAATATTCCACACCCGCCGCTACCTTCTTGGTAACGTCGTAGCTGAACTTGAAATTCGGCGAGAACACGAAGCCCCGGTTCGCGTCCGGACCGTGCAGCGTTTTGTCGAACGCCGGGTTGAACGCAAAATACCACCGCCCCAGCTTCTCCGGCGTATCGATGATCGGCCGGATTTCCCACGTCCACGTATCCGGCGAAAAATTCGGCCGCTGCCAGCCGATCTCATTCGACAGGCTGATCCCGATCCGTCCCGTATACTTCTGCGGAATGGCGAACCGCGGCCGGATGTGCGACCCCACGTAATACCACGTGCCGTCGTTCTGGATACTGGTGAACACGTAGAACCCCGTCTCGAACCATTCGTCGAAGCCATGCGTGATTTCCAGCGTCTCGTGCTCCGCATGGTTCGTGGGCAGGACCCCGAACTGAATACCTTTGCTGCCCGACGCCGTGAAGTTGCTGTGAAGTTCGAACATGGTGACATTGGGTTGCACCAGGTCTGAGCCGTACACCTGCACTTCGAAGTTGCCCTGGGCCAGCGCCGCGCTGCTGCCTCCCAGGAAGATGAGCATGCCGATCCAATAACGCAAGAATTCCCTGTCCCCTTTGTTGCAAGTGTGAACTGGCGGGTCGCGCCGTCCCTACAACTGTAAACCAGTTTTGCCGGAATTTACCGGTGCCCGTGCGCCATCGGCGCCATAGCCGGGTCGCCCGCATATTGCAGCATCGTCATGAACCCGAAATCCATATGCAATTGCATGTGGCAGTGAAACAGCGACGGACCCGGGTTGTCCGCCACCAGGTCCACTTCCACTTTGCTCCGTGCCATCACGTCCACGACGTCCTTGAACACGCCCCGCGTCGCCTTCCCCGCGACGTTCACCAGTTCGAACGAATGGCGATGCAGATGCACTGGATGCATATCGTCGCTCTGGTTATCGAAGATCAGCCGATACCGCCCGTTCGCCCGCACCCGGATCGGGTCGGTCTTGGGGTATTCCTTGCCGTTGATCGTCCAGTGGTCGATGGTGCGGTTGCCCATCCACTTCGGCTTGAACACCAGCGGGATGCGCTCGTCCGGCTCCGGCCTGCTTTCGTCCCTGCCGAAGCGCGTGTAGTCCCAGTGCTCCGCCGCCGGCGCCGTCCATTGCGGACTGCCCGTACGCCCCGCGTATTCCACCACCACTCCCAATCCCGCGTTCCGCATGGCGTCGTCCGCATCGCCCAGGATGGTGACGCCCGGCTGGTTCATCTCCACCACCGCGTCGACCCGCTCCGCCGGCGCCAGTTCCAGCACCTCCACCGCCGCCGGATTCGGCACCGGGTTGCCGTCCAGCGCCACTACTACGAACCGGTGTCCCGGAAGCGCCAGCCGGTGCGTCGCCGTGGCATCGGCGTTGACGATGCGCAACAGCACCCGCTCCCCCGCCCGCACCCGGATCGGCTCCCCGCCGCCCAACGCGTGGCCGTTGACGGTGTAGGCGTTGTACTGCACTTCGAGCGACCCTTCATTCCCCTCGCCCGGCGCGCCCTGCGTCGAGAGATACGGGCGCCAGCCGTGCAGCGCCAGCGGAATCTCCTGGTCGTAGCGCGCCCGGTTCTCCCGCGGCTCCACGATCAGAATGCCGTACTGCCCCGAATACGTCGCGCGGTGCAGATTGCGTCCCGCATAGACGTGCGAGTGATACCAGCGTGTCCCCGAGGGCCGCGGCACGAAGGTGTACCGCCGCTGCCCGTGCGCCGGCACCATCGGAGTGCCTTCTTCCGACGACCCGTCCACCTCCGGAGGAATGAACAGCCCGTGCCAGTGCACCAGTTCCGGCGACGCCGTCTCGTTCACCACATCCACCGTCACCGCGCGCCCTTCCGCGAAGCGCAGCACCGGGCCCGGAAACGTCCCGTTATACCCCGTGGTCTGGATCGTGTGCTTGGGCGCGATGGTGACCTCTACTGCCCCGATCTTCAGCGTCAGATCGGCCGGCGGCTGCGGGTCCACGAAAAAGGCGGCAGCGGTCGAGAGGAAATCTCTGCGCGTCGGAGGCATGGGTCGGCGTGCGGTCCGCCAGTCGGACCGTCCCTACAACTGTAAACCAGGGATGACGACGGCGGGTGAGTTGCCGCGGACCGTTTCAGCCTTGGAACCTTTGGCCGCAGCCCCTCAACGAGCGGTTCATTTTCCAAGCTAAGTGATTTTCCCGTATGATGCTGCGCGGTTTTGGTGCCGATATGCGTTTTGAAGGCGAACGAGGGGTTGTGGGAACGCCATCGTTTCGCATGCGCCGGATAACGGAGATTTCATGTATTTTCAGACGAGAACGATCGCCCTGGCGGCATTTCTGTGCGCCGCGCCTGCTGTTATGCACGCGCAATTCGACTTCAAGGTCGATGGGCTGCCCTTCCAAGTCCACAGCTTTGCTTCGCAAGGATTCATGTACACGAGCGACAACAACTACATGACCATGAACACCAGTAACGGCAGCTTTGCCTTCACGGACTTTGGGGCGAACGTCTCCACCCAGATCACCGACAAGTTCCGCGTGGGAGCGCAGCTCTATGATCGCAACGTCGGCAAGCTGGGGGGCTGGCATCCCGACCTGGATTGGGCCGTAGCCGACTACAAGTTCAAGGACTGGTTCGGCATTCGCGCCGGCAAGGTGAAGACCACCCTTGGCCTGTTTAACGACACCCAGGACCTGGAATTCCTCCACACATGGGCCCTGCTTCCGCAGTCGATGTATCCGCTCGACCAGCGCGGTTCCACGATCAGTCACATCGGTGGCGATATCTACGGCGCCATACCATTGAAAAAGCTTGGGGAGCTGAACTATACCGTCTATGGCGGTGACCGTCCCAACGACATGAATGGCGGCTATGTGTACGCTTTGGAAACTTCCGCCAAGCAAGGCACCGATGCGAACGGCATTTCTATCGTCGTCCCCTCCAGCTCCCGGACCATCAATTCCTATAACGGCCCCGCATACGGGGCGGACTTGCGTTGGAACACGCCTCTAACCGGTCTGTTGCTCGGCTCTTCCTATCTCGATCAAGACCCCACCACCAAAGGCTTCTTTGTCGCCACCAGGATCCCTTTCCTCATTCAGACCGAGAAGGATCTCACGAATGCGTTCTATGCGGAGTACATGCTGAGGGGTTTTCGGTTCGACGCAGAGTACCGTCGCGAGATAATGGATACCAGAACGACCAGCTCGAACGGGGTCCTGGCAGCGCCAACCGACAAGGATATGCGCAGCGCTTATGTGGCGGCCTCCTACCGCTTGACGAAACTGCTGGAAATAGGTTCTTATTACTCGCGCTTCTACTACAACTGGGCCTACCTTCACAGCGACCCCCTGAATCACGTTTTCGATCAGGCCATCACCGCCCGCCTCGATTTGCGCAAGTACCTGGACCTCAAGATCGAAGGGCATTTCATGAACGGAATTATGCCAAGCGCAACCGTAAGTCGCGGCTTCTATATCGCCCCTAACCCCGCCGGACTGAAGCCGGATACACGACTTCTGGTAATCAGACTGGGATATCACCTATGAGGGACCGACACAAGCATCGAAAGGAAAACATGATGAGACGCATCCAATATTCACCGATTACGCTTCTGATCCTGGCACTCTGCGCGCTGCACGCATGGGCCGGCGACCTCAGGGTGATCGCTAATCCCAGCGTAGGCGCGTCTTCGGTCTCCGCCGACGAGCTCAAAGGCGTCTTCCTGGCGACCAAGACGTCGCTCTCCGACGGCAGCCGCGTCGAACCCGTGCTGCTGAAAGGCGGCGCTACCCACGAGGAATTCCTGAAGGCCTATGTCGGTAAGAGCGACGCCGCCTTCGAAACCTATTACCGCAGCCTGGTGTTCACCGGCAAAGCCTCTATGCCCAAAGAGCTTGCAACCGATGCCGACATGGTGGCGTATGTCGCCAAGACCAAGGGCGCTATCGGTTATGTGAGTGCCGGAGCTGCCGTCGCCGGCGTCAAAACACTGGAAGTGAAATAAGATCCAGAGGAACCCCCAACCGCCGCGAAGTCGCACCCAGGCTGCCATGCGGCGTTCCACCCCCCTTCTTGAAGGTCTTGGCGGCGTGGTCATCGGGTGGCAGCCAAGAGGCAGGGAGCCGGTTACTAATGCTCCGCCCCTCAGTAACCGATATGGGAAGTAAAGTGCGACGGCGCCACAACATGGACGCCGTCGTCCCAGGGCAGAAAACGCAAGCAAAAGGGTTGAAAACATGATCACACGCACCCGGATGTTCTTCTTAACCGTGCCGATCGTCCTGTCCGCCGCTGTTCTGCGGGCCGGCGACGTCAAACTGATCGCCAACCCCGGTGTAGGCGCATCTTCGATCTCCACCGACGAGCTCAAGCGCGTGTTCCTGCTCGAGAAAAACACGCTCGACGACGGCACCCGGGTAGAACCGGTGGTGGTCAGAGGCGGCCCGACGCACGACGCCTTTCTCAAACAGTACCTGAGTAAGACCGACCTTGCTCTGCAAACGTACTACCGCAGCCTGGTGTTCACTGGAAAAGCGACCATGCCCAAGACTCTTGGGTCGGAAGCCGATGTGGTGGCGTATGTAGCCAAGACCCCAGGCGCCATCGGCTACGTCAGCGCCGCAGCCGCCACGGCGCGCGTCAAAATATTGGATGTGAGGTAGAAGAACCCTCCTCCTGTTCCGCGACAGCTTGCGGCGACCGGCGTTTCCCCGGGTCCTTTGTCTCGCGGGCTTTCGGCCCTGCGTCGCGCCGATCTGCCGGCTCAGACATTCACTTGCAGGATAGGAACGAGCCACTCTATGAGAGCCTCGCCGTGGCTGTCGTCGTCAACCCTTCACCCGACTTGCCGCACTGGGCGCATCGTTCTTCCTAAAGTTCGATCCACTTCCTGCCGATAAAGAGCTCAGGCCCGAGCACTAGCTCATAAGAGCTCACTTTTTAAGGAGATTCTCTCGCGTGACTCACATAAGCAGACTTCTCGTAACGGTCGCCGTGGCGTGCGCCGCACTCCACGCGCAAACAGTCGCCAGCTCGATCGTTGGCACAGTCATCGACACAAGCAATGGTGTCATCCAAGGCGCCGAAGTGAAGGTCATCGATCAAGGTACGCGGACTACCCGCACCGTGACTACGGATGCACTGGGGTCGTTCCGCCTTTCCAATATCGCTCCATCGATATACTGTCTCGCTATCACACGCGAGGGCTTCAAGACGTGGGCGGTTGTCGACGTCAGCCTCTCCAGCGGGGAAACCCGCGACATGGGCCGAATCAAGCTCGAGGTCGGCAGCGTCAACGAGCAGATGGCCGTCAACGCCGAGGCGACGCCTGTACAAACTAAGTCCAGTGAAAAGTCGTCGCTCGTCGATGGCGAGCAGTTGAACCGGATTCCCCTGAAAGGCCGCGACCTATTTGGGTTCATGAGCCTGATTCCCGGCGTCCTCGACACCACGAATCGCGATGTCACCTCTCCCACCGGAGTGGGCGGCGTCACCATCAACGGCAATCCCAGCGCCAAGAACTTCATTGTCGATGGGATCACGGACATGGATACCGGTTCCAATACCACCATCCACTACGAGCCCAATATGGATTCCGTCCAGGAGCTTAAGGTCCTGACGGCGAACTACCAGGCGGAATATGGCCGCAACTCCGGCGGCGAAATCTCCGTCGTCACCAAGAGCGGCACTCGCGACTTTCATGGCGCCGCGACGTGGAATCACCGTCATGAGGAGTTCGACGCCAACACCTTCTTCAACAATCGCTCGGGCATCGCCCGTACTCCGTATCGCTTCAACGTGGAAACCTGGAGCCTCGGTGGTCCCGGCTACATGCCGTGGTTCAAACGCACCAAGAACAAGCTCTTCTTCTTTGTGTCGCAGGAGTATACCGGCCAGGCCGTGGCCGCCACCACTCAGTATCGCTATGTTCCTACCTCCCTCGAGCGCGAAGGCAATTTTTCCCAGAGCTACACCACCGCCGGCGCGCTCATCAAGGTCATCGACCCTCTGAACGGCGCACAGTTTCCGGGCAACGTGATTCCGGCGAGCCGCATTGACCCGATGGGCTTGGCGGTCCTCAATTATATGCCCGCACCCAACAACCCCTACGGCGTGGCTACAGCGGGGTCCAACGGCTTGGCCAACCAGTACAACTTCCAGGATGCCGGCAGCAGTCCGCACACGCGCCGCAACGATATGGCTCGCGCCGACGCCAACCCCACTTCGAAGATCTTCGCCTACTTCCGCTATATCAACGACTACGACGACCAGACCGTTCTCTACCAGGGCATCCAGTGGAAGACCGCCGGCGTCGTCGACCACCCGAACCCGGGCCACGGCTATGTCGCCAGCCTCGCTTACGTCATCTCTCCCAACCTGATCAATCAGTTCACCTTCGGCAAGAGCTTCGACACCTGGGATTACTTCGAGGACGATCCCGCCTCGGTGGATCGCTCCGACGTGGGCAATATCCCTTTCCTGTTCCAAAAGACCCTGTCCCCTGCTTCGGATCACGATGCCATGCACAACTACGTGCCCTCCATCAGCTTCGGTACCACGCCGTCCAATCCTGCCGCCATCGGAACCGGCACCGCCGAGTACTTCAACTCGAACGACATATGGACAGTCCAGGATAACTTCACAGCCAACCGCGGCCGCCACACCGTCAAAGGCGGCATCTACGTGGAAAAAACCTTCAAACTCCAGCCGATCGGCGATACATATGCGGGCACGCTGAGCTTCGCGGTGGATGCCAACAACCCGCTGAATACCGGCGATGGCTATGCCAACGCGCTGCTCGGCAATTACGACACGTATGCGGAATCCACCCTTCGTACAACATTCAACGCCCAATACTGGAATGTGGAATTCTATCTGCAAGACAACTGGCGCGTCACCCGCCGGCTCACGGTCGATATGGGCATGCGCTTTTACCACCAGTCGCCGCAAGTCGACCTCAATCATACCTTCGCGTACTTTAATCCGGCGCTCTACAGTGCAGCCGCCATGCCGCGGATTTACGTTCCCGCATTCAACGCCGCAGGCCAACGCGTGGCTAAGGATCCGGGGACCGGAACGCTGGAGCCGGTGAGCTACATCGGACTCTTCGTTCCCAACACAGGCAACCCCTCCGACGGTATGGTCGTCGCCGGCAAGAACGGCGCCAGCCCGGATACGTATACCACCAGAGCGCTGGAACCGGCCCCGCGGCTCGGCTTTGCCTATGACGTCTTTGGCAACGGCAAGACCGCCATCCGCGGCGGCTTCGGCTATTACTTCAACCGCCTCGATACCAACCAGGTCGATAGCATGTCGGGTCAGGAGCCGGTCGCGTTCACCCAGACTAGCTACTATGGGTCTCTGTCCACCCTCGGCAGTTCCGCCGGCTTGTATTCACCCGGAGCCGTCAGCTTCTTTGCCGGCAAGGTGCCCTTCGACTACGTGCGCAACGGCAGCATTGGCGTCCAACAGGCTCTCCCCGGCGGCATGGTGCTCGAGGCGGCATATGTCACCAACTGGAACAGCAAGCAGGACCTTACGGTGAACATCAACCCGATTCCTCTCGGCGCCGATTTCATGTCGCAATACGCCGATCCCACACTGCCCGGCAAGCCGCTCACCGGCGCCCTGGAACGCCCCGCGTACCCCGGATACACCAACGTCACCGAAGAGGAATTCGTCGGACATTCCAATTACAACTCGCTGCAGGTCACGCTCACCCGTCGCTACTCCAGGGGCTTGATGTACGGCGTCTCCTATGCTTGGGCGCATGCGCTCGGCGTCACCGCCTACGATCCCCTGGTTGCCAATAACGACTCCCGCAACTATGGCGCGCTGACCACCGACCGCCGGCAGACCCTGGTGTTCTACTACGGTATCGACCTGCCCAAACCGGGCAAACATTACCACAGCAAACCGTTGTCGGCGGTTGCCGATAATTGGACGCTCTCCGGCGTGACCACCATCTCCACCGGCGCACCCTTCAGCCCCACCTGCACCAGCTCGGCCGGCACCGATATCACAGGTTCGGCCAGCGAAACCGCCCGCTGCCTGGTTGTCGGTAATTCCCAGGCCCCCGGTCCGGCCGGTACCTATTTCAACACCGCGGCCTTCGCATTGCCCTCCGTCGGTTCCATCGGCAACCTGGGTGTCAACGCACTCACGGGCCCCGGATACACCAACTTGGACGCCACCATGCAAAAGTACATCCATCTATGGGGCGAACACGCCGGACTCAAGATCCAGTTCCAGGGCTACAACATACTCAACCATACGGAGTATTCAACTTACACCTCGAGCGCAACCTTCAGCGCAACCGGCGCCCAGACCAACGGGTCTTTCGGCGAGCCATCCGCAACCCGGGCGGCGCGCATCCTGGCAGCCTCGCTGCGCCTGGAATTCTGAGTCTTCACCAGGGAGAAGAGACTTCAGGAGATTACTATGAGTTACTCAAGACTACTCCCCATAGCGGCGGCGATGTGTATCGCCGCCGCCCAGATCGCCCGCGCGGGCGATGTCAAGGTGATCGCAAATTCCAGCGTAGGCGCGTCCTCGATAACCGCCGACGACTTGAAAGGCGTCTTCCTGGGAACCAAGACTGCGCTTTCCGACGGCAGCCAGGTCGAACCGGTTGTGCTGAAGGAGGGCGCAACCCGCCAGGAGTTTCTGAAGGAGTACGTCGGCAAGACCGACGCTGCTTTCGAAACCTACTTCCGCAGCATGGTATTCACCGGCAAAGCCCCCATGCCCAAAGCCGTCGGCTCCGATGCCGATATGGTGGCCTACGTCGCCAAAACCAAAGGGGCCATCGGTTATGTTAGCGCGGGAGCCGCCGTCACCGGTGTCAAGACACTGGAAGTCAAATAAGGAGGAGTCGTGAAACGCCTCAATATCGCCGCCAAAATCTGGCTCAGCATCGGCATCTTCATCCTGGGCTTTATTCTGGCAACCGTGCTGGGCCAGTTGCAGGGGCTCAGCACGGAACGTACCATGCGGGAAACTTCCGATGCCCTCTTCCCGGCGGCGCAGCAAAGCCAGACCGCCGAAGCCGCGTTTCAACGCGTCGTCAAAGGCTTCGGCGACGCCGTCATCATGCAGGACTCCGGCGGCCTGGACCACGCCTCGGAGGACGGCCGCCAAGTCGTGGACGCGCTCAACGCCATCGCCGCCAATACCCGCCTCCGGCCGGAACGCACCAGCGAGGCCACCCGGCTCGCTTCATCGGCCGGTCAGTTTGTGAGCGACGCCAAAGCCACCTATGGAGCCATGCTCTCCGGTTCCGCGGGCATGAGTTCCGACACGCAACAGAAAATGCAAGCCCTGGCGTCGCGCACCGACGAGATCAATCAAGGACTGAAGAATCTCAAGGATCAATGCTCGGGCGATCTGAAACAGCAGTTGGGCGTCGTGCAATCCAATTCCGCCAGCCAGCGCTGGCTGGCGCTCGCCGTCTTCGGAGCCACCCTGCTGGTCGCCGGCGTCATCGTCCACCTCACCATCCGCCGGTCCATCACCGGGCCCATCGTCCGCGTGATCCACGGTGTCCGCGAAGCCGCCTCGGAAGCCGCCCAAGCTTCGAACGAGGTGACCAAATCCGGCCAGGTCGTAGCGCAGGATGCCCAGGAACAGGCCGCCTGCATCGAAGAAACTTCCGCTTCGCTCGAAGAGATCTCCGCCACCACACGCCAAAACGCCGACCGCGCCAAACAAGCCGATGGGCTCATGCACGAAGCCCTCCAGACCGCCGACAAAGCCGCTCATGCCATGGACGACCTCACGCGATCCATGGACGCCATCACCAAGTCCAGCGATCAGGTGGCCGCCGTACTGAAAAGCATCGACGAAATCGCCTTTCACACCAACATCCTGGCCCTCAACGCCGCCGTCGAAGCCGCCCGCGCCGGTGAGGCCGGAGCCGGATTCAGCGTCGTCGCCGACGAGGTCCGCTCCCTCGCCCAACGCGCCGCCGAGGCCGCCCAGCGCAGCGCCAATATCGTCGAGAAGACCATCTCCGACGTCAAAACCGGCGTTACCCTGGTCTCCCTCACCCACGCCGCCTTCGGCGAAGTCGCCGCTAAAGTCGCCAGCGGCAGCCAGGTCGTCTCCCAAATCGCCGCCAGCAGCGAAGAACAGTCCCGCGGCGTCGCCAATATCGGCCAGGCGATCTCCAAGATCGAGTCCGTTACCCAGAACAACGTCGCCAACGCGCAACGCACCGCCGAAAGCGCTACCGAAATGGCGCGCCAGGCGCAAGCCACCAACCACCACCTCGAAGAACTTGTGGCTGTGGTCGGCTTGCAGCACCCCTGATCCCAGAGCACCGCTACCCAGACGCGGCTGACGTGCCGGGCCCGGTAGGTACCCTAACCTACCGCCCCGGCTCCTCGGTTCCCACCGATGCCGGAGCGTAGTACGCCCGCACTTTGCGCGCCGCCGCCCGCCCCACTACTGCCGCCAACTCATCCTCCGACGCCGCCCGCACCAGCTCCGAACTCCCCAGCTGCTTCAATAGCCTCTGCACCGTCTTCTCCCCCACCCCCGGAATCGCATCCAGCTCCGACGTCAACTGCCGCGCATTCCTCCGCGATCGGTGGAACGTCACCGCGAACCGATGCGCTTCATCCCGAATCGATTGCACCAGGTGCAATATCGGCGAAAACCGGTCCAGCACCACCGGCTCGTCTTCCTGCCCCAGTACATAAATAATCTCTTCCCGCTTGGCGATCGACGCCAGCGGCTGGTCCGTCACCCCGATCGCTTCCAGCGCCGCCGCCGCCGCGTGCAATTGCCCCAACCCGCCATCGATCAGGATCAGTCCCGGCATCGGCGTCTGCTCTTCCTTGAGCCGCGAGTACCGCCGCGTCACCACTTCCCGCATGCTCGCGAAATCGTCGTTGCCGATCACCGTGCGGATGATGAATTTCCGGTAGTCGGACTTCTTCATCTTCCCGTCTTCCCACACCACCATGCTGGCCACTTTATCGGTGCCCTGAATGTGCGAGATGTCGAAGCACTCGATGCGCGACGGCGCTTCCGGTAGGTTTAGTGAGTCCTGCAAAGCCTCCTGGATGGCCTTCGACGATGGCTTCAGCACCCGGAACCGTCCGTCGAAGCTATGCTTCGCATTGGTCGCCACCAGGTCGAACAGGGCTTTCTTCTGCCCGCGCTGCGGCGTGCGGATCTCCACTTTGCGATTGCGCTTCTCCGACAGCAGTTCCTCCAGCGCCTCGCGGTCCTCGAAGTCCACCGGCACATGGATTTCGCTGGGGATGTATTGCTGGTCCAGGTACAGTTGCTGCAGCAGCGTGGAAAAGAACTCCGGCTCGTCGAATTCCTGCTGGTCTTCCCAGAAGAATTCCCGCCGGTCCACAATCTGCCCGTTGCGCAGGTGGAACAGGTTCAGCGCCACCATGGGAGGCTCCGCGTAGCAGGCCAGAATGTCCACGTCGTCGCCTTTCGCCGCCGCCATCTTCTGCCGCTCGTCCATCTCTTCCACCGTGGCCAGCAGGTCCCGCAGCGACGCCGCTTCCTCGAATCGCATCTCCTCCGATGCCGCCTGCATCCGCGCCCGCAGCCCGCGCGCCAGGTCGCCGTGCCGTCCCTCCAGGAACAGTTTCGTGTCGCGCACCGCCGAGGAGTACGCCTCATCCGTCGTCAGCCCTTCCACGCAAGGTCCCAGGCAGCGATGGATGTGGTACTGCAGGCAAGGCTTCGGATGGAATCGCGTCAGATCCACCTTGCACGACGGCACCAGAAAATGGCGATGGATGAAGTGCACCAGCCGGTGCGCCAGGTTGGCCGGAAAGAACGGCCCATAATAGGTAGCGCCATCTTTGCGCAGCCGCCGCGTCACATACACCCGCGGGAACCGCTCGTGGGTGAGCTTCACGTACGGATAAGTCTTGTCGTCGCGCAGCAGGATGTTAAAGCGCGGCTTGTACTGCTTGATCAGGTTGTTTTCAAGCGCCAGCGCCTCTTTTTCGTTATCGACGGTGATGTGGTCGATATCGGTGGCCTCGGAGATCAGCGTGCCGGTCTTGATGTCGCCGAGTTTTTCCTCGGAAAAATAGCTGCGCACCCGGTTGCGTAGGATTTTCGCCTTGCCGACGTAGATCACCTGTCCGGCGGCGTCTTTATAGAGGTAGACTCCAGGCGTTAGCGGAAGTAACGATGCCTTCTCTCGGAGGTCCATGGAAGGGGAGCTATAATCAGATTATGTCACGCTGGGCAATAGTGCTGGTTTTCGCGGCCGCCGGCTTGCTGTGCGCGCAGGATCAAACTCCTCCCCAACAAACCCCACCGCCGTCCACGCCCGATAAGAAGCCTGCCGACCTGAAGCGCGACCGCCCCCAGCAGGCCACCTCCGACAAGGAAGAAGTGCCGCCCGAAGAAGACGCCACGCTCTCCAAAGAGGATTTCTCGTTCAATCCCATGCAGTCGCAGCGCGACGTGACCGCCGGCGATTGGTACGAAAAGAAGGGGAACCATGTGGCCGCCGCCAGCCGCTACAAATGGGCCACCATGCGCAACGATGGCAACGCCGACGCCTGGCTGAAGCTGGGCGAAGCCGAGCAGAAACTCAAGGACGACAAAGCTGCTAGGGACGCCTATACCAAATACCTGGAACTCGACTCCACCTCCAGGAAGGCCGCCGAGGTCCGCAAAGCCCTCAACAAATTGAAGTAGCCGGCGTTTGTGTTATAATTTTGTTTTCGAAACCTGTAGGAGATCCCTGTCATCATGGCTCAAATTTGTGATATCTGTGGCCGCGGCCCGCAATTCGGGAATCGTATCAGCCACGCCCACAATGTGACGAAGCGCCGCTGGAACCTGAACCTGCAATCCGTCCGCGCGTTGATCAATGGCGCCGGCCGCCGCATTCGTGTCTGCACGTCCTGCATCCGCTCCGGCAAAGTCCAAAAAGTTGCGTAACTAGCCGTAAGCCGTTCGCCTTAAGCCATTAGCTCAACCGCGCGAAGCGCGGCCCTTGGTATGCCCGCGAAGCGCCCTCAGCGCCGTCCCCGACGCACCGAAAAGCTGCAGGCTGATGGCTATCCCCCCAACGCATACCGCTTCATCTTATTGATCAGCCCCTGCCGGCTCAGCCCCAGCAACCGCGCCGCTTGCTGCTGATTCTGCCGCGTTCCCCGCAGCGCATCCTCGATCATTCTTCGTTCCAGCTCTTCCACCGCTTTCTTCAGCGACTGCGCCACCTCCGGCCCCGCCAGCGGCTCGTCCCTTCCGATCGGCCCCGGCAGCTCTTCCCACGCATCTTCATCGGTGATCAGCTCCAGCCGCGCGCACGCCGCCAGCCGCATCACCTCGTTGCGCAATTGCCGCACGTTGCCCGGCCACGGCGCCGCGCACAACCGCCGCAGCACCTCCGGCGCGAACTCCATATTCGTCCGCCCGCTTTCCCGGCAATATTCCTTCAGGAAATGTTTCGCCAGCAGCGGAATCTCCTCGCGGATCTCGCGCAGCGGCGGCATGTGGATGTGTACCACCTTGATCCGGTAATACAGATCCTCCCGAAAATTCCCCTTGCCAATCTCCGCTTCCAGATCCTTATTCGTCGCCGCCAGCAGCCGCACATCTACCGGAATCGGAGCCCGTCCGCCCACTCGTTCCAGCACACGCTCCTGCAGCACCCGCAGGATTTTGGCCTGCGCCGTGGGGCTCAAGTCGCCAATCTCATCCAGGAACAGCGTCCCGCCATCCGCCTTCTGAAATTGCCCGATCCGCGACTGCACCCCCGTCGCTACGCCCTTTTCGATGCCGAACAGTTCGCTCTCCAGCAGCGTTTCCGGCAGCGCCGCGCAGTTCAGGGCTACGAACGGCCGCCGCGCCCGCGGACTGGTGAAGTGGATGGCTTTCGCCGCCATCTCCTTCCCCGTCCCGCTCTCTCCTGTGATCAGGACATTCACCAGGCTGTCGCGGATCCGCTCCACCAGCCGCACAATCTGCTGGATCCGGTGCCCCGTGCCGATAATCCCGTGCGACGCGTACTTGTTCTCTACCTCCCGCCAGAGGTGCGCGTTCTGCTGTACCAGTTCGTCCTGGTTGCGCCGCAGTTCGCCCACCAGTTGCGCCGTCTCGATGGCGATGGCCGCGTGCAGCGCCAGCGCAGTCAGCGCTTCCTCATCTTGCGCCGTAAAGACCCCGCTTCGCTTATTCAACGCCTCGAAGGCTCCGATGATCTCGCCGCCCTGGTTCCTCACCGCCACCGCCAGTACCGTCCGCGTCACATAGCCGGTCCGGTCATCGATGGCCGTGTAAAAATGGGCATCGGAGTAGGCATCCGCGACATTCACGGTCTCCCCGGTTTGCACAGCGTGTCCCGCAATTCCTTCCGCCGCATGGAATCGCAAAATCTCGCTGCTGCCCAGCGCCACTTTCGACCACAGCTCGTTCTTCTCCGCGTCCAGAAGAAAAATGCTCGCCCGGTCGCAATCCAGCAGATGCGTCGCCTCGCGCGCGATCAGGTCCAGCAGGCTCCCCAAGTCGCGCTCCGAGTTCATTTTCTGGCAGATGGCGAGAATCGCCGCCAGCTTGTCATCCAGTTCCGCCGACCGCTGCGACCCCATGGCGATTCAGTCTATCCCATCCGGCTTCCGCTGTCCACGTCGTGGACAACCTGTCTATCCGATGTACGTGTGTCCACTATCTAGACACCTCACCAGTACCCGCTGACTGCTCATAACAAGTGAGTTACGTGCCAAGCAGTTTTGGCAGCATGCGTGCTTTATCACCATTCGCGGTGGGGGCCATTCCTGATTATCGGAGGCGGACCGAACGAGTGGGCGGAGGACCACCCGTTCGGCTGACCCGGGAAGGCTCCACCGGCTGAACGCGCCCAAAAGAGCGCGGAAACCCCTGTCACGAAGCCCCAGACCTGCGCCCCCGCCACGTGCGGAGGCGCAGGCCACCGCATCCCAGCTATGCTGAAAGTGTCGCCTGGGAGCGTCTTCCTGTGAGTACTCCTCGTTTGCACCACTACTCCGTCCAAACTAACTGGGTCGGCAATCTCGGCTCCGGAACCTCGGCCTACAGCGCCTACAGCCGCAATCATGAAATCGTCGCTCCCGGCAAGTCCGCGCCCATTTCCGGCTCTTCCGACCCCGCTTTTCGTGGCGATCCCACGCGCTACAACCCCGAAGAGCTGCTCCTGGGAGCCATTTCTTCCTGCCACATGCTCTGGGTCCTGCACCTGTGCGCCGATGCTGGCATCGTCGTTACCGCCTATTCCGACGAAGCCACCGCCGAAATGGCCGAACACCCCGATGGCTCGGGCGAATTCACCGTGGCCGTCCTGCGCCCGCGCATGTCCATCACCGACGCCTCCCGAATCGCCGACGCCGTCGCCCTGCACCACCGCGCCCACCAGCTCTGCTGCCTCGCCCGATCCATGGCATTTCCCGTCAAACACCAGCCCGAAGTCACCGCATAGGACGTACTGCCGGTAAGGTCCGGTTGCCTCGTACTGCCCCGCTGCAAACCCGGACCTCTGGGACGTACCCCCTACTGCTCCAACTACTTAGCCACTTCCGCTTCCACCGCGCACCACGTATCGTCGAGTCATGCGGCTCTCATTGATTCTCATTTTTTCCGGCGCTCTCAGCTTCGCCAACACCTTGACCAACTCCACCTTTGGCCAGCCCGAGACGAATTGCAACTACACCCAAACGGCGCCCTACACCACCCCGACCTGCCCCGTAATCGGCGCTCCGTCGGAGTTCAATATCGAGTCCATCTCCGTGACCGTGGCTGGCGACAACGTAACCGCCACCATCGATTTCAACTATGGCGGTGGTCAGAGCCTGGCGCCCTTCGTCGATGGCAATGTCACGCTGCAGCCCGGCGACCTGTTCTTCTACGACCCCACCGACCCCACCCAGAAGCTGCTCTATGGCGTGGCCGTCGATTCCACCCGTCCCCATAGCAATCCCTTCATCGCCGGCGATCTCTACCAACTCGGCGGCAACGTCTCCGTGGAAACCGCCGCCAGTGCGCTGAACAATCCCAACGCCTACTACCGCCCCACCGACCCCGTGCTGATGACCGACACCAATGGAACCCCGTCCGTAGCCGGTATCGGCGACGGCGTCAAGGTGGCGCCCCTCGGCAACGGAACCACCGCCGCCGATTACTCCGTAACCCTCCAGTTCACCGCCCCCCAGGCTTTCGTGGACCTGTTCCAGAACGGCTCCATCGGCGTGGATTTCGCGTCCGCCGACTGCGGCAACGCCATCCTGGAGGGCAACACCGTCGGCACCACCACCAACAACTCGGCCGCGCCCGAGCCGCAAGACGCCACCCTGATGGCTCTCGGCATCGGCCTCATGGCCGCCGCCGGCTACTGGCGCAAAAAATCCACCCGCCGCGGCTAAAGCAGGTTCACGGCCGCAGAATCACCTTCATCAGCCCCGCTTCCCTCTGGTACAGCCGCTGGAACCACTCTGGACCCTCCTCCAGCGGCGCCACCGCGCTGATCAGCGGATCCACCCGAATCGCCCCCTGGGCCAGTAACTCGATGACCGCCGGATATTCCCCGCTCGACGCGCACGATCCCTGCAGCCGGATCTGCCGCGTCACCACATCCTGCAGCGGTACCTCCACCGACGGCGCCAGATTCCCCACCAGCGCCACCATCCCTCCTTTGCGCGCGCACGCAATCGCCGTCCGCACCGTCTCGCCCGCTCCCAGGCATTCCACCACCACTCCCGCGCCGCGACCCCCGGTCAACTCCCGCACCGCCTCCGCCGCTTCCGCGCCGCGGGCATTCACCGTCTCGCTGGCGCCCAGTTGCCGCGCCAGTTGCAGGCGCCCTTCGTCGATGTCGATC
>Ga0181529_10002017_pt1 | contig 25035 bp, 23 predicted proteins | sample PEATcosm2014_Bin_36_FD_119763 | JGI IMG/M metagenome (GOLD analysis project Ga0181529, IMG submission 119763) | Peatland microbial communities from MTU Mesocosm Facility, Houghton, MI, USA - PEATcosm2014_Bin10_30_metaG | ecosystem: Environmental > Terrestrial > Soil > Wetlands > Peat | place... | reverse complement strand
TGGATCGTCGTCAAGGCGCTGCTGGGATAGGCGGGGGGTGATAATCGTGACATATGAGAGAGATTCAAAGGCAAAACCACCGGCTGTCTGGCAGGCATATGCGACGTTTCGCCTGCGGCGTTCTTGTTGCGCTTGCCTGTGAAGCAGCCAACGGCCAGCCTGAGCCGCAACGCCCCGAGTTCGAAATCGCCTCGGTCAAAGTGTCGCCGCCTGCGATCAGCGGAATGATCCGGGTTTGGGCAAACGGCGGCCCGGGGACCAAGGACCCTACCCTCTTCACTTGCGAGAACTTCAGCCTGTCGAATCTCATAACGATGGCCTACGGCATCGAACACTACCGGCTCTCTGGTCCGGACTGGCTTCAGGCATCGATGTTCGACATCAGTGCCAGGGTGCCGAAGGGGGCCACGCGGGATCAATTCAAACTGATGTTGCAGAATCTGCTTGCCGATCGCTTCAAACTGGCGGTGTACCATGAACCGAAGGACCTGCCCGTGTATGAGTTGGTTATTGCGAAGGCTGGCCCGAAGTTGAAAGAGTCGGTCGAGGACGTCGCGTCCAAGGACGACACCACGGACGCAGCGCCATCCCGGCCACCCACGCCGGCGCCCCCCAAGCTCGGTAAGGACGGATATCCGGAGCTGGCGCCTGGCCGTCCGGGGATGATAGCGATGAATGGCCGTTATCGAATGTACTGGCCAAAATCGACAATCGAGAGACTGTGCTTCTATTTGGCAGGGCAACTCGGCAAGCCCGTAACGGACGCAACAGGCTTGAAAGGGAAATACGATATCAGCCTGTATTGGTCCTCCGATAGAGGACGACAACCGGTATCCTTGGAAGAATCGTCCGCACCAGCCGTGCCCGAGGTCGAGACCGAACCGACGCTTGCCGTTGCGGTTCAGGAACAACTCGGGCTAAAACTGATCGCAAAGAAGGGCCCTGTCGACGTTCTCGTGGTCGATCATGCCGAGAAGGTTCCGGCCCAAAACTGACGCACCGGTCTGTCCGGTAGCGTGACATGACCAATCGAATAGGGCTGGATCGTCGTCAGGGCGCTGCTGGGATAGGCGCGGCACGCCGTGGCTGCCCAACTTTTTCCGCCCGCGCACGTCTTACAATAAGTGAAGATGCTACGATTCTCTCTGCTCACTCTTGCCACTGCCGCGCTGTGGGCGCAGCCGGCTGCCCAGAAAGGCCCTGTACCGCCGCCGGATGTCGATAAAGCGCTGCGCGCGCGCATCAACGAATTCTGCGAGCTCCACAAACAGGGCAAGTTCCGCCAGGCCGAACAGATGGTGGCGGATGACACCAAGGATTATTTTTATAACGCCGGGAAGCCCCACTATTTGAGTTACGAGATTCAGTCCATCACGTACAACCAGGATTTCACCAAAGCCACGGCGATTGTGATGTGCGAGCAGGTTCTTCCCGCGCTTGGATTCCAGAGTCAGTCCGTTAAGATGCTCACCCCGTTCAACTGGAAGATCGAGAACGGGCAGTGGATGTGGTACTTGAGTCGGGATGCGCTGCTGTTTACGCCATTCGGAAAACTGTCGGATAGCCCGCACACGGAGGGCACCTCCACACAGCCGGCTCCCGCCGCACCGCCGGGACCGCCGGTGATTCCCACCAGTGTCGAGCAGTTCTTCAGCATGATCAAAGCCGACAAGACCGCCCTCAGTCTCAAGCCAGGAGCGAGCGATCAGGTGGTCATTGCCAACGGCACGCCTGGGTTGGTGAGCCTGGTAATCGTGCAACAGGTTCCGGGCGTGGAAGCCAAGCTGGACAGCGTCGACATTCCCTCTCGCGGCAAGGCCGTGCTTGCCGTTACAGCCGGCACCGGGGCGGTTTCCGGCGTCATACGGTTGCAAGTCAAACCAATCGGGCCGCGGATTTCGATCCAAGTCTCGGTTGAGTAGCTCAGTTGACAGGCGGAAGCGCCTGCCCCACGCGTCTGCAAGCTGGGACAGGCATTTTCGCCTGTCAGCCCGCTATGTCCGATCCGTCACAAATGGCTGTATACAAGTGAGTTGCAGCCGCCGCTGAAGACCCTCCCGCTCACCCCTTCAATTCCCCCGTTCCGATTCGATACTCGCCGTTCGATGGATAGCTGTTCCTTTTCAATTGGTTATCGGCGCAAGATGGCCTCAATCCGGGTATTTGGGATAGCTGGAATTAGGGATGGCTTATGAGCACTCAGACTGTCGAACCAATTGTGTCTCCGCCTGCCAACTTGGTGCAGATTGGATCCATTGAAGATATAATCCAGCGACGGCTGGCCGAAGAGCGCGCGCGTCTGGAGCGGGAAGCCGGCGTGCCCAAGCAGGACAACCACCACTTCAAGCGGCCAGTGGAGCGTCCGTTCACCAAAAGGGAGCGCGAATTCACTACACTGCTGTTCGGAGGCTTGACGTGGAAGCACGAAAAACTGGTGCACGGCGCGCTGGAGGGACTGGGTTACAAGGCGCGGCCGGTGCCCACACCCAATGTGCGCGCATTTCAGCTTGGCAAAGAGTACGGCAACAACGGCCAATGCAATCCCACTTACTTCACGGTCGGTAACTTGGTCCAGTACTTACAGACACTGGAAGAACAGGGTCTCAGTAAGCGAGAGATCATCGATAACCACGTCTTCTTTACAGCCGGCGCTTGCGGCCCGTGCCGCTTCGGTATGTATGAAGCCGAATATCGCCTGGCGCTGCGCAATGCCGGATTCGAAGGGTTCCGCGTCCTGCTCTTCCAGCAGTCCGGCGGCCTCAGCCAGTCGGACGCCGAAGCCGGTCTGGAGATGAATCTTGATTTCTTCCTGGGCATACTCAACGCGCTCAACTGCGGCGACGTAATGAACGAAGTCGCCTATGCGATTCGCCCGTACGAGCTCGAAGCCGGTGCGACCGATAAGATGCTCGACGAAGGCATGGAGTATCTGCACGGGGTCTTCAAAGCCAAGCGGCCGTGGAAGCTGAATGGGGGTATGTCGCGATATCTGGGCGGCTTCTCCGATACCGCGGAGTATCTTGGCAAGTTCGTCAAGCAGGTGAAGGGCGACGATTATCTGCCCGCGCTCGAAAACTGCCGCGACCGCTTCGACTCGATCGAAATCGATCGCCTGCGCGTGAAGCCGATCGTCAAGATCACCGGCGAATTCTGGGCGCAGACCACCGAGGGCGACGGCAACTTCAACATGTTTAACTTCCTGCAGCGCGAGGGCGCGCAGGTACTGGTCGAGCCGATCGGGACCTGGATCATGTACATGATCCACCAGGTGATTCAGAAATACAAAGACCTGAAGGGGCTTGAGGAAGGCGCCGTGCCGCCGCCTCTCTGGAAGCTGGGAACGCGCGCGAAGATCGAGCTCGGTTACCGTCAGAAAGTCGCTAAGCTGAAGCTGGCCGAAGCGATTTTCAAGAATGAATACCACAAGATCGTCGCGGCGCTCGGCGGCATCGCTCACCACTTAGCCGATCAATACGAGATGCAGCGCATCGGCCATCCATTTTATAACTCGCGCGCCGGCGGCGGCGAGGGTCACCTGGAAGTCGCCAAGAACATTTATTACTCGAACAAGGATTTGGCGCACATGGTGCTCTCCTTGAAACCGTTCGGCTGTATGCCATCGACGCAATCGGATGGCGCCCAATCGGCCGTGGTCTCCAATTACAAGGACATGATCTATCTGCCCATCGAGACCTCGGGCGAAGGCGAGATCAACGCACACAGCCGCGTGCAGATGGCGCTCGGCGAAGCCAAGAACAAGGCCAAAAAGGAATTCGCCGCCGCACTGGAGCGCACTGGATTGACACTGGAGGCCTGCCGCGCCTGGGTCGAAGATCATCCGGAAACCAGACGGCCGACCTATCGCGTGCCGCATACCAAGGGCGTGGTCGGCCAAGCCGCCAATTTCGTCTATCACATCGCGCAGCGACAGCGCGCGTAGGGGCCGGGCATGCCCGGCCCGCGCTGGGACCGCGGCTCTTCGAACGGACTCGAAAATGGATAAACACTTTCTCATTGGCATGGATGTTGGCTCGACCACGGTGAAGGCGGTGGTGATCGATGCCGCCACCGACCGGATTCTGTGGCAGGACTATCAGCGGCACGACACCAAGCAGCCTGAGAAGGTGCTCGAATTCTGCCGGCGTTTTGACACGGAGATCGAAGGCTTCCAAGCCGCCAACTCGCGCATCTTCGTCACCGGCTCTGGCGGCAACGGATTGCGCGATTACCTTGGGGCCAAGTTCGTGCAGGAAGTCAACGCGGTTTCGCTCGCCGTCGAACTTCTCTATCCCGAATGCGGCTCGGTGATCGAGCTGGGCGGGCAGGACGCCAAGATCATCATCTTCAAGAAAGATCCGGAGACCGGCCGCAAAAAGAAAATCCCTTCGATGAACGACAAGTGCGCCGGCGGCACCGGCGCGGTGATCGACAAGATCAACGCCAAGCTGCGCATTCCCGCCGAGCAGCTCTGCCAGATGGGCTACCGGGGCGTCAAGCTACATCCGGTGGCTGGCAAGTGCGGCGTGTTCGCCGAGACCGATATCAACGGCTTGCAGAAGATGGGAGTGCCACCCGATGAGCTGATGGCATCGCTGTTCGAGGCCATCGTGATGCAGAACCTTTCCGTGCTGACGCGCGGCAACACGCTGCAACCCGTGGTGCTGCTCCTGGGTGGCCCGAACTGCTACATCGAGGGCATGCGCGACTGCTGGAAGCACAACATCCCGAAGATCTGGGAAGAGCGCGGCACCCCGCTCCCCGAAGGCGTTCCGCCGCAGGACCTGGTGAAGACGCCGGACAACGCGCAGTATTTCGCCGCCATTGGTTCGGTGGAATTCGGCAAGACGGAAGACGCGAGCGTCGGCCAATACGCCGGCTGGGACAAGCTGGCGTGGTATGTCGAGATAGGCCGCGACGAGGAGAAGACCAAGCGCGGTGGCACCGGCGGCCTAGCCAAGGATGACGCCGAGTTGGACGCATTCAAACGCAAATACCGGCACAAGAAATTCGTACCGGCGACGTTCCAGCCGGGCGAAGTAGTGGAAGGTTTCGTTGGCCTCGATGGCGGTTCCACGTCCACCAAGGCAGTGCTGATTTCCAAAGATCACAAACGCCGCATCCTGGCGAAGACGTATCAGCTTTCCAAAGGCAATCCGATCGAAGACACCATCGAAGTGCTCGAAAGGCTGAATCGACAGATTCTCGACCAGGGCGCCGAGCTGAACATTCTGGGAGTGGGCACCACCGGCTACGCGAAGGATATCCTCAAGGACGTGGTGGGCGCGGACGCCGCGCTCGTCGAAACCGTGGCGCACACCGAGGCCGGCCTGCATTTCTACGACGACGTGGACGTGATCTGCGACGTGGGCGGCCAGGATATCAAGATCATCATCCTCAAGCACGGCCGCGTGAAGGATTTTAAACTCAATACGCAGTGTTCGGCCGGCAATGGTTACTTTCTGCAATCCACCGCGCAGGGCTTCAACGTTCCGGTGGAGGAATACGCGGACACGGCCTTCGGAGCCACCGGTTTCCCGTCGTTCGGTTATGGCTGCGCCGTGTTCATGCAGTCCGACATCGTCGATTTCCAGCGCCAGGGGTGGAAGCCGGAAGAGATCATGGCCGGCTTGTGCAACGTGCTGCCGAAGAATATCTGGCTCTACGTTTCGCAAATTCCGAATCTTTCCGCCATCGGCCGCCGTTTCCTCCTGCAAGGCGGCACGCAGTACAATCTGGCGGCGGTGAAAGCGCAGGTAGACTTCATCGAGTCGCGCTTCAAGGGCAAGGACGTGCAAGCGGACGTGATCGTTCACGAACATTGCGGCGAAGCCGGCGCGATCGGGGCCGCGCTCGAAGCGGGACGCCTGTTCGACAATGGCCGCAAGTCCACCTTCATCGGGCTCGAGGCGGCGCGCGGGATAGTGTACAAGACCACGCGCAACGAAAGCACGCGCTGCTATTTCTGCAAGAACAAGTGCCTGCGCACGTTTATCGACGTCAAAACCTCGATTGTCAACCTCGATATCAAGCCGCCGGTGAAAACCAAGGTGCCGCTCGAAGCCGGGGCGCAGCGGCTGATCATCGCCACCTGTGAAAAAGGCACGGTCGAAAACATCGAGGAGATGCGCCACATCAAGGGCGACCTCGACAAGGTGAAGAAGGCCAATCCGAACTTCGTCGAGATTGCCGCCAAGGCGGTTTTCCGCGTGGCCGAGGCGCCGCTGGTGGCCGACGCGCCGCCCAAACTGCAAATCACGCCCGCGCAAAAGAAGCGTGCCGCGCTGATGAAGAGGCGCTCCGATCTGCGCATCGGCATGCCGCGTGTGCTGAACATGTACTCGCAAACGCCAGTGTTCACGGGCTATTTCGCGTCGCTAGGCATCAAAGCCGAGAACCTCGTTTACTCCGACTTCACCAGCGAGGAGCTGTACAAAGAGGGCGCCAAGCGCGGCGCCATCGATCCGTGCTTCCCTTCGAAGCTGGGCATTCCGCACGTCCACAACCTGCTCTTCCGCGTGCACGCTAAAAAGCCGCTCGACATCATCTTCTTCCCGATGATCGATTGCCTGACCAGCGATCTCCATTCGGTGCAGGCCAGCCGCTCCTGCCCGACGGTGGCGGCGACGCCGGAAGCGGTGAAGGCGGCGTTCACCAAGGAAGGCGACCTGTTCGCCGAGAAGGGCGTGACGTATCTCGACACCTTCGTCAACATCTCGAAGCCGGATGTATTCGAACGGCAGATGTATGAGCAGTTCCGCGACATCTTAGGCCTCTCGCCGGAAGAGAACCATCGCGCCATAGAGCAGGGCTACCGCGCGCTCGATGTGTTCAACAACGTCACCATGCGCGGCGCCGCGCGCGAAGCCCTGGAGGCTCTTGAACGCGAGGACAAGCTGGGCGTGGTGCTGCTCGGCCGTCCCTATCACAACGATCCCGGCATCAACCACGAAATCCTCGAGGAGTTCCAGAAGCTGGGCTACCCGGTGTTCACGGAGGACTGCCTGCCGATTGACGACGACATTGTCTGGCGCCTGTTCGGCGACGACGTGCTGGCCGGTGAGATCGCCCACCCGATGGCCATCACCGACGTCTGGAAGAATTCTTATAGCGAGAACACTAGCCGCAAAGTGTGGGCGGCGAAGTACGTCGCGCGCCATCCCAACCTCGTGGCGCTGGAGCTATCGAGTTTCAAGTGCGGCCACGACGCGCCCATATACTCCGTGGTTGAGGAGATCGTCGAGCATTCCGGCACGCCGTACTTCTGCTTCAAGGACATCGACGAGAACAAACCGACCGGCTCGATCCGGATCCGCGTCGAGACCATCGGCTATTTCTTGAAACGCTACCGCGAGGACATGATCCGCAACAAGAACAAAGCCAGCCGCATCGATGAGCAGCTTCGCGATTTCGAAGCCAGGCTGCGGCGCCAGATGCTGCGCGAAAAATTGGATGGCATGGCGGACGCCTTCGAAACCGGCGCCATGCCGCAAATCCATGTGAGCGTCGGCGCACTGGCGGCGTCGAACCCGCCCGTGCCCCAGCTAGAGCGGGTGTCCGGAGATTGACAGAGTGGGGCAGGCGCTTTCGCCTGCCAACCTTCACCCGCGAATTCGGTTGCGCATCGCCAGCCGGTATTCCCGCCGCTCGCCGGCTTCGCGAAAGCGTCGCTGCTCGGCCTCGGTTTCCGGAATCACCGGAGCAACTGCGGCCGGCACGCCATTCTCGTCCATGGCGACGAATGTCAGATACGCGGAGCAGGTGTGCCGCTGCGAGCCGGTGAGCAGATTCTCGGTGACCACGCGCACCCCCACTTCGAGCGAGGTGCGGAAAACGCGATTCACGCTCGACCGCAGCATGATGAGTTCCCCGATGTTCACCGGGTGCAGAAAGTGGAGGCTATCCACCGCCGCCGTGACCACGCCGCGTCGCGCGTGCCGCATCGCCGCCATGGCGCCAGCCAGGTCCACCAGATGCATCACCTTGCCACCCAGCACGTGGCCCCAGCCGTTGGCGTCAATCGGCAGCGCCAGTTCGGAATATTCGGAGGCGGATTCGCGTACGGCTTTAGCTTCCATGTCACTCCTTGAGATTCAGTTCAGCGCCGCTCCGATTCGCCTTGCCGGCGCAGATAGCTGGCTGCATAGGCGCGCGCCTGCGCGGCGGTCCAAGCGCCTTCAGCCGGCGTGGTCAGTTCGTCTTGCGCCACGGAGAACTCGAGCGGTCCGTGCGCGAAGGGCCGGTGATCGCGCTCCAGAACATAGTACAGTCGAAGGAAGGCGCCATCATCGGAGACGATTGTGAAACGCGCCGCGTCCGGGCCGTGATCCGCCGGAAACCGCGCGCAGTGGCCGCGGACGTAGCCGAAGTTACAGAGAGTATCGAGCAGCGAATCGTCGGGCTGGAAGGGTTGATCCGGCACCGCGCGGCAGATCCCCGTCCACGCGTCGCCTAGCGGCAGCATGGCGCGCCGCGAGGCCACCGCGCACGGGCGCGGCTCGACCGGTTCAAAACAGGGGCACGACATCCGGGAGGTATAGTAGCACAATCATGGCGAGCAACCGATTGGAGATTCTGAAAGGCATGGCGGCCGCGAATCCGGACGACATCTTCGCGCGCTACGGCCTGGCGATGGAGTACCGCAACGTGGGCGACCTGGAAGCCGCGGTGGTCGAGTTCCGCGCGCTGATGGCGGCTCATCCGGATTACGCCGCCACTTATCTGCACGCCGGCCAAACGCTGGAGCGGTTGGGCCGTTTGGAGGAAGCGCGCGCCGTCTATCGCCGAGGTATCGAAGTCACCACGCGCATCGGCGACCGCCACGCGTGCGCGGAGCTCGAAGCGGCGTTGGGGTGACGCGCGCTCGCGTTATTATGAGTAAATGACGACTGCTCTTCCTCCTGTCGGCGCCGCGCGCGCCCAGGAGCTCATGGACCTGGAAAAAGAGTACCTGCTGCAGAACTACGCCCGCTATCCGCTGGCGTTGGCGCGCGGCAAGGGTTGCTGGGTTTACGATTTGGAAGGCCGTCGTTATCTGGACATGCTCGCCGGCATCGGCGTCAACGCGCTCGGTCACGCGCATCCGTGCATCACCAAGGTGATTCGCCAGCAAGCCGGGCTGATGATCCATTCGTCGAATCTCTATTACCACGAGTATCAGGGGCCGCTCGCGAAGCGGCTGGTGCAAATCAGCGGCTTGCAGCGCGCGTTTTTCGCCAACACCGGCACCGAAGCGGTCGAGGGCGCGCTCAAGATGGTGCACGGGCACGGCCGCGCCATTCATCCGGATAAGTTCGAAATCATTTCGCTCGATAACTCGTTCCATGGCCGTACGCTCGGCGCGCTCTCGGTCACCGGCCAGCCCAAGTACCGCACGGATTTTGAGCCGCTGATTCCTGGCGTGAAATTCGTCCCCATGAATGACGTCGCGGCGCTGGAGGCGGCCTTCAGCGACCGCACCGCGGGCATCATACTCGAGATGATTCAGGGCGAGGGCGGCATCAACCCGCTCACCGAAGAATTCGCGGCTAAGACGCGCGAGCTTGCCACTCGCTACGATGCCTTGTTGATCGCCGATGAAACGCAGTGCGGCGTGGGCCGGCCGGGCGTGTATTTCGCTTACCAGCGCTTTCATCCGGCGATTGTGCCGGACGTTGCCGTGGCCGCCAAACCGCTGGCTTGCGGTCTGCCGCTCGGCTTCATTCTGGCCAACGAAAAGGCCGCCGCGGCCATCAAGCCCGGCATGCACGGAACGACTTTTGGCGGTGGCCCGCTGGCTTGCCGCGTGGCCATCGAGTGCCTGAATATTCTGGATGAGCTACTGCCAGCCATTCAACGCGTCGGCGCATACTTCAAGGATTCGCTCGAGACGCTGGCCCGCAAGCATTCCTTCGTCAAGGAAGTGCGCGGCTGCGGCCTCATGCTCGGCGTCGACCTAGCCATCCCCGGCAAACAATTCGTGCTGGACGCCATGGCCGCAGGCATGCTCTTCAACTGCACGCATGACACCGTGCTGCGCTTCCTGCCGCCCTACATCGTCACCGAAAAAGAAGTCGATCGCGCCGTTCGCATACTCGGCAAGCTGTTCCGCAAAGTGAAGTAGCGGCCCCGCACCGCCCCAGCTTCCTGCGGTAATCTCGGAAGGTGACTCCTCCGCAATCGCTAAGCCAGCGCTTTCGCAGCCGCCGCACCTCGAATTTCACGGAATCGGTCATCCGTGAAATGTCCCGCCTGGCGGTGCGCCATCGTGCCACCAACCTAGCTCAGGGTTTTCCCGATTTTCCGGCTCCGGATGAGATCAAGCGCGCCGCGGCCGACGCCATTGCCGCCAATATCAACCAGTACGCCATCACCTGGGGCGCCACTCCCCTGCGCAAAGCCATTGCCGCCAAGCACGCCCACTGGTACGGCATGGAGTTCGATCCCGAGACCGAGATCACGGTTTGCTGCGGCGCTACCGAGGGCATGATCGCCGCCCTCATGGCCGTGCTCGACCCCGGCGATGAAGTCGTGCTCTTCGAGCCCTTCTACGAAAACTACGGGCCCGACGCCGAGCTTTGCGGCGCCTTGCCCCGCTTTGTGCCGCTCCACGCGCCCGATTGGGATTTTGACCGCGACGAATTGCGACGCGCCTTCACGCCCCGCACCAAGGCGATCATCCTCAATTCGCCCAATAACCCCACCGGCAAGGTATTCAGTCGAGACGAGCTGGAGTTCATCGCCGCCCTTTGCCAGGAGCACGACACGCTCGCCATCACCGACGAGATCTACGAGCATATACTCTTCGATGGCGCTCAGCACATCCCCATCGCCTCACTGCCGGGCATGCGCGCGCGCTCCATCCTGATCAATAGCATGAGCAAGACCTACGCCGTCACAGGCTGGCGCGTGGGCTGGGTGTTGGCGCCTCCCGAAATTACCGGCTCCATCCGCAAGGTTCACGACTTTCTCACCGTCGGCGCCGCCGCACCTTTATAACAAGCTGGCGTGGTGGCATTGCATCTGCCCGATTCTTACTACGCCCAACTGGCGGCCGATTACCTGGTCCGCCGCGATTACATGATGGAGTCGCTCAAACTGGCTGGCTTCCGTCCGTACTTACCCCGAGGCGCCTACTATGTGATTACCGACACATCCGGATTCGGATTTAAGGACGATTTAAGCCTGGTTCATCATCTAATTGAAACCATTGGTGTAGCGGCAGTGCCCGGTTCCAGCTTTTACGCCCGTCCAGAAGGCGGCGCCCAGCAAATTCGCTTTTGTTTCTGTAAAAAATATGAGACCCTGGAGGCAGCTCGATCACGACTCCTTAAGCTTCAATAGTCGCTATTCGGGCGAAGGATTCGCTTATGCTGCATGAGTTCCTGCTACCGGAGACCACCGTGCGCGAAGCCGGCACCGGATCCCAGATCGATCTCGGCGGACAAGTGAGCGGAACGTTGCTTCTGACCCTCGGCGTAACGCGCATCGTGGAACAGCAAAGCATCGGTATCTCAATCTGGGGCTCCGCCGACGGCGCTGACTGGGGATCCAAGCCGGTCGCGTCGTTTCCGCAAAAGTTCTATTGTGGCACTTACCAGATCGAGATCGACCTCACAGACCTACCTCAAGTGCGCTATCTCCGCGCTAAGTGGCAGGTGAATCGTTGGGGCCGGGGCGACTCCAAGCCGCTCTTCACCATCTACCTGTTTGCGCAAGCCGCGCACTCCGAATTGGCCGCTGCGTCGGCGTAACTGGCAGGGGCGGTAACCCTCCCCGCCCCCGTTTCGGTGTCCGTCTCCCTCACACCTTCTCTGTCTTGTCGAAGTTCGCCAGCAGGTTCTGCGCGAATCGGAAGAACCACAGATACAAACGCGAGCCCATCGGCGCCGGATCCGGCAGCGCACGCGCCGCCGCCGACAGGACGATTGCCGCCATCGCCCCGGTTAACCACGAGGGAATTGCTATGTTCATAACGCTCCTTAGAAGCTCTTTCCTACTCCAAACTCAAATACCGGCTGCACCGAATTCGACGTGATCGACGTCACCCGCATGACTCCAATCAAATAGAGGTGTCCCTTGTTGAATCGCTGCCCGATGTCGTAGAACATGGCACCGCCGGCGCTGAACGATCCCATCGTGGCGACCGGCGAAATCGCCAGCCCCGCGTCTCCCAGCGCCACCAGGGACCAGTTGCCGGTTTGCGCGAACAGATATCCCGCGCCCGTTCGGACTGTGCTCGTGGTGCTGGCCAATTCGATGGTCGACCACGAGTACACCTTGCTCTGTCCCACTTCGACGGCGAACGTCGTCCACCCGGCCATCGCCGGCCCGGCCGTGTTGTACCGGTTGTATTCAACTCCCGCGCCGGCAAGGTAGCTTGGGGTATAGGTGACCGTGTCGGACGTTTGCGCCGACAGGCAGCCAGCGGCCGCCAATGCCGGCAGAATGGCCCAGATGAGCCGGATTGTCCTTCTGTTCATAGTTTGTCTCCTTGACTGTTGGATCGACCTGCAACGGCACCGCGTCCTAGGAAACCGCCGTCACTACCCAAAGGTCGTCTGCCAGGTTTGGGTTGGTGACGTACGCGTACGGAATCGCGAAGTAACCTGCTAGGCCCCAGTCCGTACCCCAAGAGTTCGCCCCGATGAAATGCTGTGCCGGAATGCCATTGATGCCGTTATCGGTGTAGCCGACCAACCGCACGCAGTGGCCCCCGCACAAGCTCTCGCTTGGGTCCGGCATCGGCACCACGCCCGTTTTCGCCACATCGTCCGACTCGAAGGAGTCGTAAACCGAGATGCCGAACACGATGCCCCGTCCGGAAGCCAGCGCCCCTTTGACCGCGTCCAGGTCCTGCGGCACGCTGCTGTATTGGATGGCTTTCAGTTTCAGCGCATCGCTATAGCAGTGCTTCGGCGGCTTCACCGCGAACTTGCGCAGGATATACGGCCAATCGGTCTCGGGGCACGCCCCCTGCGCGCTGACGCTCTTGATCCCGTCGCGAATCGACGCGCCGCCATCTTCGGACACGGTTCCTTCCATTGCGCGCTCGTTGTAGTAAATGAAGAGTCGCGAGAGTATGCTCAGTTGTTCGCCTTTGGCCAATGCCTGCGCTTCCAGCTCCCCGGCGATTCCATTTCCCGTGCAGGAGCCAAGCTGCCCCTGGTCGAAAATCGGCGGCTGCTCCGGCCGCATGTCCAGGTCCGCCGGCACCTGCACCGTCCGCCGCGGTCTGTAAACCCGGTCGCGATGATCCGGCACATCCGGCTTCCATCCGTATCTACGCTTCGTATTCATTTCTTCTTTCAGTCCTTTCCTGACAATCTCGGCCGCTCTATGCATGGCGGTTTCGTGAGGCGTCCAAGCGCCGTTCTTACCCGTTTACGGCAAGCCGCGGGCCTGCTGTGTAATTCGGAATACCAATTCGCTCCGGCTGGAATTGCGGGCCCCCCGGGTTTGCTATCTTGAAAGTACCGGCTGGGGATTCCTATGATTTCGCGTGAAGAGGCGCTGGCTCTGTTTGCATCCGACGACCTGATCGGCATCGGCATGGCTGCCGATGCGGTGCGCCGTAAGTGGCACCCCGAAGGGATCGTCTCCTACATCATCGATCGCAACATCAACTACACCAATTTCTGTACCGAGTTTTGTACTTTCTGCGCATTCTACCGGCCGATGGGCCACGCCGAAGGCTACGTCCTGCCCAACGAGACCATCTACGAGAAGATTCAGGAGACCATCGATCTCGGTGGCACCGGCGTTCTCATGCAGGGTGGCCTGCATCCGGATCTCAAAATCGAGTGGTACGAAGACCTGTTCCGCGGTATCAAGCAGCGTTTCCGCATTCACTTGCACTGCCTTTCCGCTCCGGAGGTCACCAACATCGCCGAGGTCAGCGGCCTCAGCCTCCGCGACACAATTAAGCGTTTGATGGATGCCGGCCTCGATTCCATTCCCGGCGGCGGCGCCGAAATTCTGGACGATGCCGTGCGGCAGCGCATCAGCCGCCTCAAGTGCGGAGTGCAAGAGTGGATCGACGTTCACCGCACCGCACATCAGCTCGGCATGCGCACCACCGCCACCATGATGTTCGGTTGCGGCGAAACCATCGAGCAGCGGATGAACCACCTCGATCTGGTCCGCAACCTGCAAGAGGAAACCGGCGGCTTCACCGCTTTCATTCCCTGGACCTTTCAGCGCGAGAACACGTCGCTCGGCCGCTTCGTCAAAGAGGAAGCCACCGCCGTCGAGTACCTGCAAACGCTGGCTATCTCGCGTATCTATCTCGAAAACATCGAGAACGTGCAATCCTCTTGGGTCACGCAAGGACTCAAGACCTGCCAGCTCGGACTGCGTTTTGGCGGCAACGACGTTGGGAGCATCATGATCGAGGAGAACGTCGTCGCCGCCGCCGGCGCCCACCATCGCGCGTCCGAGGAGGAGCTCCGCCGCATCATCCGCGACGCCGGCTTCATCCCCAAGCAGCGGGACACGCTCTACCGTACCTACTTCTTGAATTAAGGTCCCATTCGCCGTGGAACTTTTTCTACCCAAGCCCGAATCCCACTCGCGGAGGAGTTTATGAAAGTACTCATCTTCCTTGTGCTGGCGAGCGCGCTTGCTCTCTCCGCCACCGACAACAACGTGACCGGGAAGTGGTCGGGACCAACCGTCCTGGCCCGGCCCGATGGAACCAACGAAGACGGCTCCGCTTTTGCCATCTTGAAACAGGAGGGATCGAGAATCACTGGCACTGCCGGGCCCGATGAAACCACCCAGTGGCCGATCACCAAGGGCGCCATCGCCGGCGACAAAGTCACCCTGGAAGTCAAGGACGCCGACGGTGTCACCACTTACAAGTTGAGCCTGGTGCTCGAGGGCGATCATCTCAAAGGCCCCTTCACTTTCAATACATCGGACGGGCAAACGGTGTCGGCCAAGGTCGACTTTACACGCGTGAAGTGACCGCTTCAGGCCGCTTCCAGATAGCTCTTCCAACACTGCAGCCCCTCCGCATTGTGGGCCTCCAGCGCCGCGAGTCCGTCCGCCGCCGCATGTGGGTCCGCCAACAGATGCCCGCCGACCCGCGCGATCTCATCCACGTGGTCGAATCCCGCCTTCCACGCGGCTGGCGCCCAGTCGATTGCATTGGAGACCACGGACGCCACGCCCTCCGCGACCCCGTCCGCAGTCACCATGTTGAACGATTCCGTGTAGCTCGGCTGCAGCAGCAGATGCATGTGCCGCACCGTCTCCCGGAACCGCGGCCACGTCTGCCATCCGTTCTCTACCAGCCGCGCGTGCGGTAGTCCGGCCATCATTGCCCGCACCGCGTCCATGATTCCCCCTCCGCCTTCCGCGCGTCCCGCCGAGACCCAGAACTCCACTTCCACACTGCGCCGGCTGGCGATCTCCAAGGCCGCGCCCGCCGCGCTCATCAGGTTCTTGAGCGGACGCGTGGCGCCGAACGCCCCAATTCGCAGCGTGCCGCCGCTGAATGGCACACTTGGGTAACTCCGCCGCTCCGGCTCCAGATAGTACAGATTCGTCAGATAAGCGCACGGAGCCCTGTACGCCGCGCGAATCCAATCGCAGAATTTCCGGCAATTCCCGGCCACGTGGAAGTTCCACGCTCCGCGTTCCAGTTCCATACCATCCCGCAGGCGCCTGACTCCGTTTGCGTCGGCCTGCAGGAATCCCACGTTGGAATGGCAGTTCACCGCGAACGTGATTTCCGGGTGTTCCACCGTGAGCCACTGCCACGCCTCCGCCGGTATCCACGGCGCCGAAATTACCACGTGCGAAACCGACGAGTCCAGCCGCCCACTCAATTCCGCCGCGCTGGCGATCGGCCAGACCTCTGCCGCGATGCCGTTCGCGCGCAGCACCTTCGCCGTGTTCAATGCCGCGACACCCAGTCCAATGTGACTGATGTTCCGGTTGGCCGCAAAATTCTTATATGCCAGTATTAGGCGCTGCACTGAGCGCATCGTGCGAGTCCCTCTTCCTGCCTCAAGAATGACGGACAGGCCCGCGCGATCCTCCAGACGCGGTCAGGTAACTGCTTGGGGGACTGTAAGATCAAAATCTGTTGCGCTGGTGACTGACAATGGTGTGCCCGATATCAGTTCTCAATTTCACCGGGGTGGCAAGATGATACCGTAACCCTTGGTGCCCACATGAAGATCCCTCTATTCTTGCTGGCGTGCTCGGCCGCGTTCGCCGCCGATGCTTCGCTCCAGATCAAGCTCGATCAGGTCGGCTACCTGCCGGACGCTCCCAAGATCGCGGTGGTGGCCGCACCGAAGCCCGCCGCCGAATTCCTGGTGCGCCGCACCGCTGGCGATGCCGTCGTCTTGCGTGGCAAGCTCACCGCCGCGCGCCCCGACGCCGATTCAGGCGACGCGGTCCAGCTTGCCGATTTCAGCTCTCTCGCAGAGTCCGGCCGCTACTATCTCGATGTCCCCGGCGTCGGCCGGAGCTGGAATTTCGCGGTCGGTGCCGATGTCTACCAGCGCGCTTACTACCTCGCCATGCGGTCGTTTTACGGGCAGCGCTGCGGCACCGCCGTCGATCTTGGCCCAGAATTTCCAGGCTTCCGCCACGACGCCTGTCATCTCGAGGGAGCCTGGCACGCCTCGTCCGGCAAGACCGGCCCGCGCGTTTCCAATGGCGGCTGGCACGATGCCGGTGACTATGGCCGCTACGTGGTCAACTCCGGTATCTCCACAGGCACTTTATTGTGGACCTGGGAGATGTTCGGCGCGCGCGTGAATCCAATCAAACTCAATATCCCTGAGTCCGGCAACGGCACGCCCGACATTTTGAACGAGATCAAGTGGAACCTGGATTGGATGCTCTCCATGCAGGATAACGATGGCGGCGTCTGGCCAAAGCAGACCAGCGAGCATTTCTGCGGCTTCATCATGCCGGATAAGGACAGCCTAGTGAGCTACGTTATCGGCACCGGCCAGGAACCCTACAAGACCTCCTGCGCCACCGCCGACTTCGCCGCCGTGATGGCGATTGCAGCGCGCGCTTTCCGTCCCTTCGATCGCGCTTACGCCGATCGCTGCCTGGCTGCCGCGCGCAAGGCTTGGGCGTGGGTGGCGCTTCATCCCGACGTCACCTTCCTGAAGAATCCGCCCGGCATCGGCACCGGCATGTACGATGACGCCAATTGCGCCGACGAGCGCCTGTGGGCCGCCGCCGAACTCTCCCGCACCACCGGCGACACGCTTTACGAGGACTACTTCCAGGCGCATTACACCGCGTACTACGTCGCGGCAACGCGGCCGCAATGGTGGTCCAAAGTCGGCAACCTCGCGCTGTGGACGTACACCCTGGGTGCCGGAAAGAGCGCCGCCGCCGCCATCCGCCGGGAGTCGCTGGCCGCCGCCGACAGCATGGTCGAGCGTACGGCCGCCAACGGCTACCTCAACAGCCTGGTCGGCAAAGACTACGAATGGGGATCCAACGGCAACGTCGCCAACTACGCTTTGCAGTTGCTGGTGGCCAACGCATTTCACCCCGATTCGCGCTATCGGAACGCCGCGCTCGATAATCTCCACTACCTGCTTGGCCGCAATACCTTCTCGCTGTCCTTCGTCACCCGCCTCGGAGAGAACCCTGTCCGCCATCCGCACAACCGCCTCGGCGCCGGCGGCGGCAACCCCGAGCCGTGGCCCGGCCTGCTTTCCGGCGGCCCCAACCCCGACCGCGAGGATCCCACGGCACGGAACCTTCCCGCCGGCCTGCCGCCGGCCAAGCTGTATGTCGATGACACAGCCTCGTATTCGACCAACGAGATCGCCATCAACTGGAACGCCGCGCTAGTCTTCCTGCTGGCCGCGACCCTGCCCGCGCCATAGAGCGGCGCCCGCTTCGAGTGGTGGCCCGCCAATTGCCGACTTAGCGACGATCCGGGATTGTGCGTTACACTCCTTTGATGGACAGTGAGAAGTCACATATTCTCGCGTTCCTGAAAGGTGGAAAACGCGACCGTTACCGGGAGATCCTCTCCAAACCGCGACTGCGCCACAAGTTCACGAGCCTGCTCGCGCACTTTACGGACTTCGACCCCAAGTACCGCCTTTCGATTCCGAGTAACAAACTCTCCGCCGAGAAGATCGCCCTCGAGCTGCGGAAACGTCACTGTCCCAGCGTCGTCTACGCCATCTCCGAAGACCCCAGGATCGACAGGAAAGAACTCCTGCTCGTCGAGGCTCTCAAACACATCGTCGGAAGCGGGATGGGCACAATCCTGTGCTGCATCCCCGGACGTCTCTCCTTCGTCGAGACAGAGGACGAGCGCTTCATCCTCGAGCGTCACGAACCACTGGAGAAGCGCGAATATGTCCGCTTCGTCGTCGGCCGCAACGAGGAGGACAGTCATGTCGAACAGGGAATCTTCCAGGCAGCGGCGCAAGCGCTGAAATCGCAGACAGTCGCCGGCTCGGACGCCGACGAACTGAACGAGCTGCGAGCATGGTTTAACGAGAACCTGGAAAGACCGACGTCCTTCGGGCGCGGCAGCCTTTGCCTCGGCATCAGTTGGTTCAAGACCGGCTCCGCCGACCACATCTCCAGAATCTGGGAGATGGTCAACATTCTCGAACGGAACGGCATTTACGTGAAGAAAATCAGAACGGACAGACCCGGCTACGTGATCTACGAAGACCAATGGCAACTGGTAGCCGAACCCTTCCGCAAAGGCACAGTGCCGAGAGGATAACGATACCGACAGAACGGTTGTCGCCACGAACGCCGCCTCGTCGTGGTCGACGCCGCGCCACCCGGAAATTGCGTTCCAGGGCGTCCCTTGGCTAGAAGACCCCCGTCCCTGACACTCACCCGCCGCCCTTGGTGTCCTTCAATACGTTCCGCCCCGCATCAGCCACCCAAACACCGCAACCCTCCCTGATTTTGCAATTATTAACCGCACCAATAGCTCCGCCGCCCGCCCGAAGTTCGTATACTGATTGATACAGGAGGAGACACCGTGAAGAAGCTGTTGGTTTTAGCCGCGCTCGCTGCCAGTTCCGCGATGGCGGCACAATGGACCGGGTACATCATCGATGAGATGTGCGCCGGCAAGAAGGAAATGCTGGGCAACGTCACCTGCGCGCAGAACTGCATTAAACGCGGTTCGCCCGCGGTGCTGGTCACCGACGACGGCACCATCCATAAGATCGCCGATCAGGACAAAGTCAAGGAATTCGCCGGCAAGAAGGTAACCATAACCGGCGATCTCGCCGACGGCGCCATCAAAGTCGAAAGCGTGAAGTGATCTCCGCTCGCGGCGCACGCATTCCTGCGTGCTGAGTCGAGATTCGTCTCGACTCTTCTTCGCGCGCCGGCAACCGGAGTCGGCGCGCTGCCGCCTCGCGGCAATCTCACTCCTGTCCTGCGCCCTCCTTCTCTGCGCACCGCACGCCGCCCGCACGTATAATCGGAGCTAAGGGCATTCTCATGCGGAAGCGGCTGATGTACGGATCTCTTTCCATCCTGCTGGCGGTCTCCGTCATCCTGGTGGTCTGGGAAGGATCGTTCAACCCGGGCAACTTCCGCCCCACCAATCCCGATCAAACGCTGATTTTCTGGGCCGTTTCCAGCCTCATTTTCCTCCTCATGGTGACCCTCGGCTGGATTCTGATCCGCGAGTTCGTCAAACTCTACGTCGAGCGCCAGAGCCGCCGCGAAGGCTCGCGCATCAAGACCAAGCTGGTCGTCGGCGCGCTCGCCCTCAGCTTCGTGCCGGTGTTCTTCCTCGTACTATTCAGCTACGAGGTCATGAATCGCAACATCGCAACCTGGTTTCGTGCGCCGGCCGGCAATGAGCTGACCGCCTTCGAGAACATCGCCCGCCAACTCGGCAAGGAGATGCAGGATGAGACCGACGCCCAGGCCGCGCTGCTCGCCGCGCAGCCCGAAGTCCGCCAGTTGCTCGACGGTGGCCCGCGCACGCCCGGCTTCCTGGCGCGGTTCGGCGATCATTACGAGCTCGCCTCAGCCGCCGTCTACGGCTCTCCTGCCGGGCCGCCGCTCGATTCCTGGGGACCATACCAGCAGCGGGCCAAAGTGGACCGCCTGGTGTCGGCATCCTACCCGATTCTCGAGGGCACGCGCCAAGTGGGCTTCGTCACCGTGACCGCGGAAGTGCCTGGCGACGTGGCGCAACGTAAGGCCCTCATTGGCACCTGGGCGCGGGAGTGGCGTGAGAATTACGACAACGCCCGCTCCGTGCGCCGCGTCAGCGTGATGCTGATGACCCTGATCACGCTCTTCGTGCTCTTCGTCGCCACCTGGATTGCGCTGTTCCTTTCTAAACAGATCAGCATTCCCATCACCGCCCTGGTCCAGGCCGCCAGCCAGGTCCGCGCCGGCAACCTATCCCACCGCGTGAATGTGCGCGCCGCCGATGAGCTGGGCTCGCTGGTGCGCGGCTTCAACCAGATGACCCAGGAATTGGAAGCCAACAGCCGCGAGCTGGACCGCCGCCGCCGCTTCACCGAGGCCATCCTCGAGAGCATCCCCACCGGCGTCATCTCCATCTCCTCCGACGGCACCATCAGGCTTGTCAACCGCGCGCTTCGCCAAATCTTCCCCGAACCCCGCGTGGAAAAGGCTACCCGCCTGGAGGACCTCTTCTCGCGCGAGGACACCGCCGAAATCAAGTACCTGATGAAGCGCGCCCGCCGCACCGGTGCCGCCTCCAGCCAAATGGAGCTGCGTACGGAAAATCGCAATCGCCACCTCGCGGTTACGGTTGCCGCGCTCGAGGAAAAAGTCACTTCCGGCTTCGTCATCGTCATCGAGGACTCGAGCGAGCTGCTGCGCGCCCAAAAAGCCGCCGCCTGGCACGAGGTGGCGCGCCGCGTCGCCCACGAAATCAAGAACCCGCTGACCCCCATTGCGCTCTCCGCCGAACGCATATCGATGCAAATCGACCGCCTCGATCTGCCCGCCGCGCCGCGCCGCATCCTCGATGAGTGCGCACAAACCATCAGCCGCTCCGTAGAATCAGTCAAGACCCTGGTGGATGAATTCTCGCAGTTTGCGCGCTTCCCGGCCGCCCAACTCGTTCGCTCCGATCTGAACGAAGTCACGCGCGAGGCCCTGGCCATTTTTCACGGCCGCCTGGATTCGATCGACCTGCGCACCTCCTTCGCTCCCGGCCTGCCGCCCGTCAACCTCGACCGCGAACAGTTCCAGCGCGTGGTCGTCAACCTGGTCGACAACGCCGCCGAAGCTATGCAGGATTCGCTCGTAAAGAATCTCTATGTCGCTACACAGCTCGGCGGTGCCGACACGGTCGAACTGGTGGTGGCCGATTCCGGCTGCGGCGTCAGTCCCGACGAAAAGGAAAAGCTCTTTCTGCCCTATTTCTCCACCAAGGGCCGCGGCACCGGTCTCGGCCTCGCCATCGTCAGCCACATCGTGGCCGAGCACGACGCCTACATTCGCGTCGAAGATAACCAGCCGGCCGGTGCGCGTTTCACTATCGAGATCCCGGTGGCCGCGGATGCCGAGGCCGCCGACACCAGTGCCGCGCCGGCGCAGCCCGCCGCCCCGGTGAAGACATGAAGCCGCGCCGTATTCTGGTTGTCGATGACGAACCGGAAATCCGCCGTTCGCTGGCCGGCGTGCTCGAAGACGAAGGCTATCTCGCGGAGACCGCCGAGAGCGGCGAAGCCTGCCTGGAAGCCCTGCCCGGCGGCGCTTTCGAGCTCGTTCTGCTGGATATCTGGCTTCCCGGCATCGACGGCATGGACGTCCTCGATCGCATCCAGGCCATACCGATCAGCGAGCGGCCCGTGGTCGTCGTCATCTCCGGCCATGGCAGCATTGAGGCCGCCGTCAAGGCCACCAAGCTCGGCGCATTCGATTTCATCGAGAAGCCGCTTTCCATCGCCAAAATCTCGGTCGTCGTCAAGAACGCGCTGGCGCACCGCGCCCTGGCCCTCGAAAACAGCCAGCTCAAACAGGACTCGACCGGCAACAACCGCATCATCGGCGAAAGCGTCCCCATGAAGGCGCTGCGCCAGCAGCTTTCGCTCATGGCCGCCACCAATGGCCGCGTGCTCATCTATGGCGAAAGCGGCACCGGCAAGGAGTTGGTGGCCCACGCCCTCCACGCCCTCAGCGCGCGCGCCGCCGAGCCGTTCGTCGAAGTCAACTGCGCCGCCATTCCGGAGGAGCTGATCGAAAGCGAGCTATTCGGCCACATCAAGGGCAGCTTCACCGGCGCCCACGAAGATAAAATCGGTAAATTCCAAAAGGCCGACGCCGGCACGCTGTTTCTCGACGAAGTCGGCGATATGAGCCTTCGTACCCAGGCCAAGGTGCTGCGCGCGCTCGAAGAGCAGCGCTTCGAACCCGTCGGTGGCCCCGGCAGCGTGCAGGTGGACGTCCGCGTGGTCGCCGCCACCAACAAGAACCTGGAAGAAGAAATCGAGCGCGGCAATTTCCGCGAGGACCTTTTCTATCGTCTCAACGTGATTCCCTTCGCCGTGCCGCCCCTGCGCGACCGCCGCGAAGATATCCCGCTGCTCGCCGACTATTTTCTTCGTGAGTTCACCACCGCCTATGGCCGCAAGCCCAAGGAGCTGACACCCGAAGCCTACGCCGTGCTCGCCGAATATCACTGGCCCGGCAACGTCCGCGAGCTGAAGAACCTGATCGAGCGCATCGTCATCCTGAATCCGCAAGTCCGCGTCGACGCCCGCCACATCCCCGTCGCCGGTACCCGCAAGCCGCAGGATCGCCCCCTCGACCGCTTCGCCAGCCTGCAGGAAGTCCGCGAATCCGCCGAGCGCGATTATATCCTCAGAAAGCTGGAAGAGACAGCCGGCAATGTCACCCGAACCGCCGAGCTGCTGGGCCTGGAGCGAAGCAACCTGTATCGCAAAATGAAAACGCTGGGAATTGGCCCGAAGGAATAAGCGATGACGCAGCCGTATCGAGATGGAAACGTGTAGCATGCCAAGAGTCTTGAAATGACTAATTCAGCGGGTGCCTGCTGTCTCGTCGGCGTTATGATCGCTACCGCCGCATGTAGCCGCATTTCCGCTGCGCCTATCGAGAGGCGTTTTGTCTGTAACAAGTTCGGATTCTCGATGCTCGTTCCACCCGGATGGAATGTAAAGACAATTGGCGTGCTTCCGATGTTCTTTAGCCTCGATCCAGGCGACAGCATCCCCGTCATTCACCTGCCCGAGGGGATGGCGACGATCCACATGGGTCTCGTGTACGGAATTCCGAGAGGTCAGCCTTCGCCGCAGTGGCTGCGGACGTTGCGCGATTACACGGCAGGGGCCGCACACGGTGGGGGTGATACTAACCCTGTGCTCGCACCGTTCCAGTTTCCGCCGGAGGCTGGGATCTCCGAAGCGATTGTGGTCACCTGGGATCTTCCGATTTCGTCGCCGCCGAAGCAGGTCCATCATTCAGTAATGATCTGCTGGAGGTTCCAGGGCAATTTCTTGGACGCTTGCCTCCACTATGTGGTGGGCGACCCCAAGGGAGCCGAGCAAGAGGAGACCTTCTTCCAGACGATTCGGAGTTTTCGGCCGCTTCGAAAGTGATTCCATCTACCGGATGAGAAAGGAGCTGATTCAGAAAAGCGGTGACAAGCATGTGTGCCAATCCTAAGTGGCTCCCGTCTGGCAGGGGCCGCCCGTGGCCCGGTGCGGCGCTCCTGGTCCTCGCCCTGCTGTGCATCCTGGGGTGTTCCAATGCGAGCGCTCGGCTATCCATTAGCCCGGGCGCGACAATTGTTCGGAAGGCCACAGCAGTCGGTGGGCGCGACGTATTAGAGATCGAAGCGCAGGCGGGCCAGACACTCTTGCTCGGGCTGAACAACGGACCCGAGTACACGGAGTACTCGGACGAACGAGGCAGAAGAGGCGAAGTACGAGTGATCGCTCCCGGCGACAGCGAGTCACGAGTCCTGCCATCCGAGGAGCGCAGCGACAGCGAGTGTGGCACGTGGATAAACGTCCTCCCCAAGACCGGCCTCTACCGTCTTCTTGTTCGGTGGCCGTCCAATAAACCATACGTACTCAGAATCACCCTGATGGACTCGCGCGATCCGAGGCTCGACGCGGGAATCACGGCGGATCGCATATCGATTGATTGGTCCACGCTTGGAGCGCCAGTAGCCCTGACTTTACAACCATTCGAACCGGTGGTCTTCGGCTTTGTTGACGACTTCCGGCCTGCACATCTGGCGGCTACTACCAGTTCCTTCGAGTTCCGAATCATGGCCCTGGATGGAATTAAGAAGATGCAATCGGACGCCACGCTTTGGTCGCAGGGAATAACGCGGCTGGAATCCGCTCTGCGGGCGAACTCAGGCCCAGTGCCGCCCGACCTGCTGCCGTTGAGCGGCTATCAGGACGCTGGGATCGCTTTCTGGGGGCGTCAGGAGAGGCTCGAAGGGAGAACGTGGGTTGGCATGCGATGGCTAGGGTGGTACACACAGGGCGGTGTGGGGGATGCCGCCGATCCAATCCCGTTGAACTACGTATTTGAAGCTATCAGCCGCGACGGCAGGTATTTCATCATGATGTTCGCCGACATCCTATTTTCGAATCCTCCCGCAGAGCTGCTGCGGACGGTGAAAGTCCTCAATGACCCAGGTCCCTCTGCGGAGGCGTGGGAAGCACGAATGCGAGCGCTCCAACCCCAGGTAGGCCGATACCTCGATGAGGCGGGGCCGGACTCCTTCACACCAAGTATTCGGCAATTCGATGCCCTTGCTCGCTCCATCGAGTTGAAGTAGCTTTCCCATCCGAAAGCAGCCGGAAAAGACGCATCTTCCGCCGGTCACCCCCCGTCGTTGCTCGCGCCGCAATCTGAACGCCAACTCGTTGCCATCTCGTTCCGCAAAGCGTGTTGCGGGGGTGGGGGCATCAGTGCCGCGCTGCTGACCTGAAGTGAACCCCTGGGCTGAGACACGAAGTTAAGGGGGTTATCGCCGTTCGCTGAAAAAGCATTGCACGGCGGGGTTGATGTCGTCCACTCTGGTTGTACCTGAGCGGAGGATAGGGCAAC
>Ga0181529_10002015_pt1 | contig 25064 bp, 23 predicted proteins | sample PEATcosm2014_Bin_36_FD_119763 | JGI IMG/M metagenome (GOLD analysis project Ga0181529, IMG submission 119763) | Peatland microbial communities from MTU Mesocosm Facility, Houghton, MI, USA - PEATcosm2014_Bin10_30_metaG | ecosystem: Environmental > Terrestrial > Soil > Wetlands > Peat | place... | reverse complement strand
AGTCGCCGCGCAACTGGCGCAAGAACCGGCTCGCACAGCCGCCTACCACATCGACCGCGCCCTAGCTTCTGAGGCCGTGCAGCAGCGCGTGTTGATGTACGACAAGTCCGGCGAGGAGCACTACAACCTGATTTCGGCGCTGCACAAAAGCGTGCGCAACAGCGACCCCGACGCGGCGCTCTACTGGCTGGCGCGCATGTTCGCCGCCGGCGAAGACCCGCTCTATCTCGCCCGCCGCGTCGTGCGCATGGCCGTCGAGGACATCGGCCTGGCCGCTCCCGAGGCGCTCAATCTGACGCTCTCCGCCAAAGAGGCCATCGACTTTCTCGGCTCGCCGGAGGGCGATCTGGCGCTGGCCGAGGCGGTGGTTTATCTCTGCCTCGCGCCCAAGTCGAACTCGGTCTACACCGCTTACGGAGCGGTGCAGCAGGAGATCGAGCAGACCCGCCAGGAGCCGGTCCCTCTGCACCTGCGCAACGCGCCGACCAAGCTGATGAAGGAGCTGGACTACGGCAAGGGCTACCGCTACGCCCACAACGAAGAGGGCCGCGTGGCCGACATGGATTGCCTGCCCGACTCGCTCAAGGGCCGCAGCTACTACCACCCCACGCAGGAGGGCCGCGAAAAGCAATTGGCCCAGCGCATGGAAGAGATTCGACGCATCCGCTCCGGCAAGCGCGGCGGAGCATAATTGCCCTTTTATTCGGTGTGGGAGCCATTAAAAGGTGCGGAAAACGCGCGTAAAAGGCATTACGTACAACCAGAGCTATTTTTGCTTAATACTGGCCAAATTTGCGGGCGGTAGGCCGGGGATTGATTCCCGGCATCGAATCGGCCAAAATTCGCGGCCTTCAGGCCCTGAGGTATGCTTTCCGGTCTCCTGTAATTTGGCCGTCAAGAGAAAAGCAACCCTCAGGGGTTAAAACCCCTGTTCCGTGGGGCTGCTTGATTGCCGGGGATCAATCCCCGGCCTACCGCTCCCGGCCCGCACTCTTCCCTGCATCCGGCGGGTTCGAGGATTCCCAGATACAAGGTCTGAAAATCCAAACATGGGCCATGCACCGGCCTGCCCAACATGGTAGCGCCGGTCTCCAGACCGGCTGTTGTGCGGGCGTCTCGCCCGCACCCCTCCGTCAGGCGTAAAATTCGCAGTTATGGTCAAGCCAATCGCTGGTCCCCAGCCTGCAACCGCTGCCGTCGTTCAGGGGGCGGTACAACCTCAGTTCGGTGAAGTGCGTATTCGGCAACGCGGACGCCTGCCCCATTGGGAGAAGGACGCAGGCCTGTATTTCCTAACATTTCATTTGGCGGACTCCCTGCCGCTGCCGGTCCTGGAGAAGATGGCGGAGCGTCACCGCATTCTGGTCGCGGCAAAGCGCGTGGGCGCTCATCTGTCGCCCTCCCAGGAGGTGCTGGCCGCCGAATTCAGCACGGCAAAACTGGAAGAGTATTTTGATCGCGGCTTGGGTGGATGTTTCCTGCGCGATCCACGCATTGCCGAACTCGTGGCCAACGCTCTGCATCTCTGGCAGGGAAAGCGGTATCGGCTCGTGGCCTGGTGTGTCATGCCCAATCACGTGCATATTGTTTGCCGATTGCTGCCGGGGCAGGAATTGAGCAAGGTGCTGCAAGGCTGGAAGTCCTTTACGGGCAGAAAGGCAAACGAAATTCTCGGCCGCCGCGGCGCGTTCTGGCAGCGGGAGTATTATGACCGGCTTATTCGCAATGGGGACGAGTTGGAGCGTGCTGTCCGCTATGTGGTGAATAATCCGGAACGAGCTGGGTTGAAAGGGTGGAAGTGGGTTTGGAGCGCGGGCGAGGACGCCCGCGCGACAGCCGGTCTGGAGACCGGCGCTACGAGCTAGTTGTGCTTGCCCTTCCACTCGGCGTAGGGGCCTTGGAAGTCTTCGATGCTGTCTTCGTGGAAGACCCAGAGGCGGGTGGCTACTTCGTCGATCAGATCGTGGTCGTGGGTGACTAACAGGACTGTGCCTTCATAGCGCTGGAGGGCTATATTTAATGCGTTGATGGCTTCCAGGTCGAGGTGGTTTGTCGGCTCGTCGAGGATGAGGATGTTGGGCTTGGTGAGGATCAGCTTGCAGAAGGCGAGGCGGGCCTGTTCGCCGCCACTGAGGGCTTTGGTCTGCTTGTCGCCCTCTTCGCCGCTGAAGAGCATCTGGCCCAAAATGCCGCGGATGTCTTCCACGTGGGCGTCGGGCTTCCAGCGATGGAGCCATTCGGCGACGGTGAGGCCGTGCTCGATGGTTGCGCCTACGTCCTGCGGGAAGTAGCCGATCTGGGCTTCGTGGCCCCAGAAGACGGAGCCCGAGTCTAACTCGAAGTCCTTGTCGGCGAGGCCGGGATAGTTCGCGAGCAGGCTTTTGAGGAGCGTGGTCTTGCCTGCCCCGTTGCGGCCCATCAGGCAGATGTGTTCGCCGCGCAGGAGGTTGGCGCTGAAGCCGTCGATGACTTTGTGATCGCCGTAGATTTTGGTGATGTGCTTGAATTCGAGGACATGCTTGCCGCTGGGGCGCGTCTGGTCGAAGCGAATGTAGGGGCGGGCGATATTGGAGCGGGCGAGGTCGTTGGTTTGCAGGCGCTCGACCTCCTTGCGTCGGCTGGTGACCTGGGAGGAGCGGGTACCGGCGGAGAAGCGGGCGATGAAGTCGTTGAGCTGGGCGATCTTCTTTTCGCGCTGGGCGTTCTGCGATTCGAGGGTGGAGCGGATCTGCGTCTTGGCCATCACCATCTCGTCATAGCCGCCGGTGTAGGTGATGATGGTCTCGTAGTCGATGTCGGCGGTGTGGGTGGTGACGCTGTTGAGGAAGTGGCGATCATGGGAGATGGCGATCAGCGTGCCGTCGTAGTTCTGCAGGAAGTCCTGGAGCCAGTGGACGGAGTCGAGATCGAGGTAGTTGGTTGGCTCGTCGAGGAGCAGTGCCTGGGGATGGCCGAAGAGGGCCTGGGCGAGGAGTACGCGCATCTTTTGCCCGCCCTGCATCTCGCCCATGCGGCGCTCGTGGAGGGCTTCGGGAATGTCGAGGCCGTCGAGGAGAATGGCGGCGTCGGCCTCGGCGGTGTAGCCGTCCTCGTCGCCGATGACGCCTTCGAGTTCGCCGAGGCGCATACCATCGGCGTCGGAGAGGTCGTCTTTTTCATAGATGCGGTCGCGCTCTTCGAGGGCAGCCCAGAGGGGCTTGTTGCCCATGATGACGGTGTCGATGACGCGATAGGCGTCAAAGGCGAACTGGTCCTGGCGGAGCACGCCGAGCTTGCGCGGGCGGACGACGGTGCCCTTTTGCGCATCCAGCTCGCCGGTGAGGATTTTCATGAAGGTGGTTTTGCCGGAGCCGTTGGGTCCGGTGAGGCCGTAGCGGCGGCCAGGGATAAAGGCGACGCTGACGTCCTCGAAGAGCACCTTCGCGCCGTAGCGCATGGTCACATTGCTGACACTGATCATTCTTATTCAGGTTCCTTATGGGGGCGCGACAGGGTTCGGCTGCGCAGACCGGATGACTTTGGGATGATAAGGCTACTCTTCTAGTTTCTCATAAGCGGCAGTTTCGGGGCATTTTTCCTATTTGTGTCGAGTGCGGCGTGGACCGGGAGGTCCACGAGACAGCCGGCCAGGAGGCCGACACTACTATCTTGATAGGCGCAAGAAAAGTCTTCGCCACTCAATGCAAGTTCAGTGAGTAGGCAATATACTTCTACTTGGAGGAATTCACCATGCGTATGAAGTATTTTCTGGCGGTTCTTTTTGTATTTGCCCTCGTATTGTCCGGCACAGCTTTTGGTCAAGCTGCGGGTGCTGCTAATCCCGCCAATTATGTTTCTACTGAAGGGATCACCATTCCGGATGGCACTCAGGGCGCACCGGAGGGATTTGCTCGGGAGGAGGCGATGCCTGGAAGAGAAGCCACCGACGCTCTGGCAGGGGAAAAGGCAAATTATCTCCTGAAATTCACTGGGGCGATTGCATGTTCCTCGGATGGAAAAGTCGCCACTGGGACAATTATGTTCAAGCCGACTCGGATCATGTCGTCCAAGGAGGAAGGAACGTGGATATTGATTTCAAGTTTCACTTTGGACCAGGAGGGTTTTTTGATCATCACGGATGCTTCAGGCGCTAAGTATCGGATTAAATTCGGACCGCAAAGCGGCACAATTACTGAGCTTGTAACCGTATCCCCTGATACGAAGAGCGGCAAGTAACCGAGGGTCCAAAATCCTGGCCATCCAGACCAAATGCTTTCTGTCGAACACAGCGAAATCAATGACTGTTGTCAAGGCGGAATTGCGCTTTCCAATCTATTTCTTCGCCCAAAGTCAAGTTCGCCTCGAAGGGCTTGCTCTGCTTGAAAATGAAGCCTTTAGCGGATAGGGTTGCGGACAGCCTTTTATTCCTCGCGGAGGACTTCGAGCGGGCGCAGGCCGAGGATGCGGTAGCTGGCGATCCAGCCGGTGGCCGTGGCCAGTAGGGCCGTGCCGACCAACGCAATCAGCGTGGCGCGCCACTCGATGTGGAAGCCGACTTCCAATTTGCGCAGCAGCACCCGCGTGAGCAGATTGGCGAAGAGGACGCCGACCGAGCCGGCCAGCAGGCCAAGGACGCTGAACTCGACGCTGAAGGTGCGGACAATGCGCATCCGCGTTGCGCCGAGTGTCTTCAGCACGACGGCCTCGCGCATCCGGCGGAAGCGCGTGCTGGCGATGCTGGAAGCCAGAATCATCAGCCCGGCGAAGATGGAGAAGCCGGCCAGAAAGCGGACGACAAAGGTGATCTGATCGACCACGCTCTCAATGCGCCCCAGCACATCGGCCAGATTGATCACCGTGACCGTGGGATAAGCCGCGAAGAGCGCCCGCTCCATCGCACCCACCTGACGGGGATCGATGTGCGCGCCGCCGTACCAGGTGGCTGTCTGGTTCCGGAGCAGGCCGGAAGGCAGGATAAACTCGATTTGCCCGCCCAGGTGGTTGCCGTCGGCGCGAAAGATTGCGGCCACCTTCAGCGCACGCGTGACGCCGCCCTCTTCCAGCTCCACCGCCGAGCCCAAGCCTAGATGCAGCCGTTGCGCAACGCCGTCGCCTACAGCCAACTCCGGCGCGTCAGCCGCCGTCCACCATTTGCCCTGCGTCACTTTGTCGCCGGACGGAGGCGCGTCGGCCCAGGTCAGTTGGGCATTCTCCAACATTCGCCGGGGAAAATGCTGCTCCTTCAGTTGGTCCAGCGGCTTGCCGTTGAGCGTGACAAAGCGCCCGGTCACCACAGGCATCAGCTCCAGAGCCTGACTCACTCCAGGCTGACGCGCAAAGAAATCCTTGATGCCCGCAGCCTCATTGGTCGTTACATCGATCAGAAAGACATTGGGCAGCTTGGGCGAGGCGGTCTCGCGCAGATCGCGCAAGAGCGCCGCCTGCATCAGATAGACCGTCAGGATGAGCATGACGCCGGTGCCCAGCGCGGCCATCACCGCTGCCGACTGGTTGCCGGGGCGATAGAGGTTGGCCAGCCCGTGGCGCAGGAAGGAAGGCAGGCGCAGACGCACGCGGTTGAGCAGGAAACGCAGAACCCAAAGCGTTATAGCGGCCATGATCAACAGGACGACCAGGGCGATTGTGAATAGAAGAGCGAACCAGCCGCCCACTTTGGCGGAATCCGAGAGCGCCCAGGCGATTCCGCCGAGCGCCGCGACTACCAGTGCGGCGAGGCCGAGTTGCAGGCGGCGCGCCCACCAGCTCGCCAGCCAGGCGACAAAGCCCTCCGGCCCCTGCTCGACGAGCCTGCGCAGGACCAGCACCGGCCGGACATTGCGCACGTCCAGCAGCGGCGGCAGACAAAAGAGGAGCGTGGTCAGCAGGCCCGTTCCCAACCCCGCCGCGACCGAGCGCCAGGGAAATTCGAGCTGCGTCTGAACCGGCAGCAGGTGGCCGAAGACCGCCGGCAGCGCAGCCATCACGCCTACGCCGGCGGCCACGCCGACAAGACCTCCGGCCAGGCCCAGACCTAATGTTTGCAATAAGAAGATCCGCAGCAGATCGCCGGAACTCGCGCCCACGGCCTTCAAAATGGCCAGCATGTCCATGCGCTGCTCGAGGTGGGCGTGCATGGCCATGGCCACGCCAATTGCTCCCAAGACCATCGCCACCAGGCAGATCAGGCTCAAGATCGCGGTAGCGTTATCCAGGCCCTGGCTCAGCCCCGGATTGCCCTCGCGGTAGTCCATCACCTGCGCATCGGGCAGCGCCGCTTCTACCTGCTTGCGCAGCGCCACGGGATCGGCTTGGGCGGTGAGCTTCATCAGCAGCCGCTGGGTGGCGCGGCTGCCGGTAACGATCAGGCCGGTGCGCTCCAATGCTGCCTGCGAGATCATCACCCTCGGTCCGATCGCCGCCATCGCGTTGAGGCGGTCCGGCTCCTGACGCAGCACCGCGGCAATTCTGAAATCCCTTCCGCCCAGCCGCAGCGTCTGCCCCACTCGCGCATTCAACCGGATGAGGAACTCCTCGGCCACCACCGCCGAGTCGCCGTCCAAAGCCTTCGTCAGGCTCATCGCCGGCTCCAGCTCGGCCTCGCCGTAATACGGGTACTCGGCAGGATCGACGGCCTTGAGCGAAACCAGTATCGGAACAGGGTCAGGCGGCGCGGAAGCCATGGAAACCGTTTCCGTCACCCAGGTTGTGCGCAAGCCGCCCTGCCGGGCAATCGCCGCGATTTTTCCGCTTTCCTCGGCCGTCGGCTCGTGAAAGATGCGCGCACTCAGGTCGGCGGCCATCAGCGAGCGCGCCTCCGTTCCCAAAGTCCGCTTAAAACTGTCGCTGAAGCCGCGTACGCCCACCAGCGCGGCCACGCCCACGGCCACCGAGAGCACCACAAAGCCGAATTTTCCCGGAGCGGAGCGCAGATCGCGCCAGCCAATGGCTTCAGCCCGCTTCCAACACAATGCGCGCTTAGCCATTTTTCTCCTGGGATGCGTACGGCAGGCTATCTTCGACAATCAGCCCGTCGCGCAACACAATTTTGCGGTCGGCGCTGCTGGCCACTTCAGGGTCGTGTGTCACTAAAACCAGCGTTGTGCCGGCGCGCTTATTGCGCTCCAGCAGCAGGTCCAGCACCAGCTTCCCATTGGCGGAATCGAGATTGCCGGTCGGCTCATCGGCCATCACGATGGGCGGCTCGACAACAAAGGCACGAGCGAGCGCCACCCGCTGCTGTTCGCCGCCGGAGAGCTGCACCGGGTAGTGGTCCACGCGTTCGGTGAGGCCAACCTCATCCAGCAACCGCCGCGCCTGAGCGAGCCCGCTGCCTTCCACGTTCAATTCGTAAGGAAGCAGAACATTTTCCAGAGCCGTCAGGGTGGCGATCAGTTGGTAGGACTGGAAGACGAAGCCGATCTTGGCGCCGCGCACCGCGGACAGCTCCGCCTCGGCCAGATTGTGGATGGGCACTCCGTCGAGGATAATTTCGCCGGAGCTGGGCGTGTCGAGGCCCGCCAGTAGGCCCAGAAGCGTGCTTTTGCCGCTGCCGCTTGCGCCGACGATGGCGATAAACTGACCGGCCGGAATCGTCAGGGTGATCCCTTTGAGTATCTCCACCCGCCGCGCCCCGTTTTGTATCCACTTCTTCGCATCCCGAACCTCAATCACGCTGCCGGCCTCCCTGACATTCTGTCTATGTAATCTTGAACCATCATCCTGAGCGGAGCGTAGCGATGTCGAAGGACCTGCTTTTCGCTACACTATCCATGTGTACGTTCGCCGCGCATTGTTTGTTTCGTTGGTGTTGATTCTTCTGGCCGCTGGCCCGCTTTGGGCCGCCGACCGGCCAGTCCTGGTCTGTTACGGTGACAGCATCACCGCCGGCTACGGCCTGCAAGACGGCCAATCCTTCCCCGACGCGCTGCAACGCAACCTGGACGCTCGCGGCTACCACTACGAGGTGAGCAACCAGGGAACCAGCGGCGCCACCACCAAGGACGCCGTCGCCGGTATGCGGGCGATTTTAGAGCTGCATCCCGCGGTGGTCATCGTCGAGTTCGGCGGCAACGACGGCCTGCGCGGCCTGCCTCTGGAGCAGACCCGCCGCAACCTCGACGCCGTTCTGACAGCGCTGGAAGAAGCTCACATCAAAGTTGTGCTGGCCGGAATCACGCTGCCGCCCAACTACGGACGGGAGTACATTCAAGCCTTTGAGCAGCTCTTCCACGAACTGACGGCGAAACACCACGTCGCCTTCGTACCCATGCTCTACAAAGACCTGATCAACGTCCCCGGCACCATTCAGCCCGACGGCATCCATCCGACCGCCAAAGGCTCGGAGATCATTGCGCGGACGCTGCTGCCTGTACTCGCGCCTTTGCTGCGAAAAAATTAGTTGTCAGTTCTCAGTTTTCAGTCATTACGCAATGCGGCTCATTGCATAGATCTTCCTGTGAAGGCAAGATTCGAATCAGCGCAGAAGAAACTGAGAACTAACAACTGAGAACTGCATTACCCCATCCCCACAACCGGCTGAAAGAGCGTTCCGGCCACGCGCCTGGCTATACCCACCAGCTCGCTTTGGCTGGCAAAGACCTTGACCAGCGGCGCCGAGGAAAACTCCGGCAGGTTGGCCTGCGCGCCATTGCGCAACTTTCCAAGGGCCAACTCATCGCCGGTGACCGCGGGCATCTCGGGCAGCAGGCTGCGCGGATGAATGCACAGGGCTTCCAGTGCTTCGACGTTCCCGGCCAGCGGTTGCAGCTCGTCGAGCGTGTGCGCCTCGGCGAGCGTGAAGACCCCGGCCTGGGTGCGGCGCAGGCTGCTCAGATGCGCCCCGCAGCCCAAATCCTGGCCCAGCTCGTGAGCCACCGAGCGCACGTAGCCTCCGGCGCTGATGCTGATCGTGAAGCTGGCTTCGGCCCCGTCGAGCGCAAGAATTTCGAAACAGGCGATATGGATCCGCGCGGCCTTCAGTTCCACAGGCTTGCCCTCACGGGCCAGCTTGTAGGCGGGCGTGCCGGCAATCTTCTTGGCGGAAAACGACGGCGGCATCTGCTGCATCTCGCCGTGGAAGCGGGCGGCTACAGCCTGTATCCTCTTCAACGATAACGGAGGGTCCGAAACCGCGGAGCGGTCCGGCCCGGCAGGCTCGCCCTCGGCGTCGTAGGTGTCGGTGGCGAAGCCGAAGCGGATGGTCCCCGTATAGCTTTTTTCCGCCGTGGAGAAGTACTGCGCCAGGCGGGTAAACTTGCCCAGCAGCAGCGGCAGAACGCCGGTGGCCATGGGGTCCAGCGTGCCCAGATGGCCGATGGAACGCTCGCAGGTGATCTTGCGCAAGCGATAGACCACATCGTGGCTGGTCATTCCGGCCGGTTTATCGATGACGAGAAGCCCGTTCACTTCTTCACTTTAGCTGACGGGGCCAGGTAAGGTTTCTCGACTATAGTGAAAACTATCGATGGAGGATATTTCAGTGTGGTTTGGCCGAATGCGGCAGGGCGAGGAGAAAGAGGTCTCGGATCTCGTCTGGAGAGTCTTCGAAGAATATGAGGCGAAGGATTATTCTCCACAGGGAATAGCAGAATTCAAATCGTTCATTGAACCGGAGTTTCTCGCAAAGCGGTTTGCGCAGAAAGGTTTCTTTCTACTTTGCTGCAAGGAAGATGAAAAACTTGCCGGAGTTCTGGCCATCCGCGATTTCTCTCACATCTCGCTTTTGTTTGTCACCACGGATTACCAGAGAAGGGGAATCGCCCGCCGGCTTCTCGAGCTAGCGATCAAGCAATGCCGCTCGCTGGATGGGAATCTCGACGCCATCACCGTGAACTCATCCAGATATGCAATTGAGGTTTACGAGAAGCTTGGATTTGAAAAAACCGGTCCCGAGTTGGAGAAGAACGGGATTCGGCATACGCCATTGCGGCTCAAAATTGACAGAGCAGCGTGAGCCTTCCAAAAGCTTAAAGGCCGCCATTACCCGGCTGGTGGACGAGCGACAAAAACTCCAGGCGGGTCTCCTTCTTGCGGAAGCAGCCCAGCATCGCCGAAGTTACCGTGGAGGAGTGCTGCTTCTCAATGCCGCGCATCATCATGCACAGGTGGCGCGCCTCGATCACCACGCCGACGCCCTGGGGCATGATCGCGTCCTGAATGGCGTCGGCGATCTGGCGGGTGAGCCGCTCCTGGATCTGCAAACGGCGAGCAAAGACTTCAACTAATCGAGGTATCTTACTGAGGCCAATCACTTTGCCTTTGGGGACATAGGCCACGTGCACCTTGCCGAAGAAGGGCAGCATGTGGTGTTCGCAGAGCGAGAAGATCTCGATGTCCTTGACGATGACCATCTCGTCGTAGTCCTCATCGAAGAGCGCGCCGCGCAGGATTTCGGACGGGTTCTCGCGGTAGCCCTTGGTGAGGAAGCCCATCGACTTTTCGACGCGCTCCGGCGTGTCCCGCAGTCCGTCGCGGCTTGGATCCTCGCCCAGGCGGCGCAGAATCTCGCGGACGATCTCCTCGGTGCGGAATCCGCTGATACCTTCGTCGATCTCCGCTGCCCGATGAATCGCCTTGCTCATCGCAATCGGTTGTACCATGGTCCTCATCCTTCCGCCCGGGGGAATCGGGCGCCGTTCACTCGCCCTCACACTCAAAAAAGTTGTTCTCGGTCTCTTCCACGCGCACCCGCGTCAGCTCACCGGCCGGCAACGCGTGCTTCAACAATCCGAAGACTACTCTACAGAGATTCTCCGTCGTCGGCACTTGATTCACAAAGAGCGGGTCGAGGTTGAGGTTGGCGTGGTCGAAGCGCTCGACGATCCGTGCGCGCACCACGTCATCCAGGTCGGCCAGGTTCAACACCATACCGGTCTCCGGGTCCACATCGCCGCCGACCAGGACTTCCACAATGTAATTGTGACCGTGGCCATGGGGATTGTTGCATTTGCCGTAGGTGGCGCGGTTCTCCTCCGCCGAGAGCGCATCCGCGTGCAACCTGTGGCTGGCGGAGATGGTGTATCGGCGGCCGAAGTAGGCTTTCATTGCTCACCCCGGTATTCCGCAAAGATCTCCGGCGTCTCGTAGACGCGAACGCGGCTGAGGTGGGCTCCGCCCGCTGCTTTCACTGCGGGGTTGAGGCGCTGCCAAGCGGCGATGGCCAGATTCTCCGTCGTCGGAATCGTCGCGGCTGATGCTGTCGCGGCAAACTCGGGGGCTTCGAGATTGAGGTGGCGATGGTCCCAGGCGGCGAGCACCTCGCGTTCGATCACATCTTTGAGCCATTTCAGATCGACGACAAAGCCGGTGATCGGGTCAACGCCGCCCGCCACAGTGACCTCCAGCGTGTAGTTGTGCCCGTGGCCATTGCGATTGGCGCAGCGGCCGAAGACCTGTTCGTTCTTCTCCGCCGTCCAGGAAGGATTCCAGTAGTAGTGCGATGCGGAAAACGTGGCCCGCCGCGTCAGATAGATCATTCCGACCCCTTACAGAACTAGATGCTACGAACACGAGCCTGGCTTCATAAGCTACGTATTCTCTTGGGCATTTGTTCTTTGCGCATGAGTAAGCGGCTCTTGGGATGGACGTAGAGACCCGTAACCTCCTGCGAACAACCCTGCCAATCATGGCACATAACGGTTCGCCCTTCGATCCAACATTCAGTTGCAACAAGACTCTTCAGGTAATCTCGAACTTCCGCTCCGGCGAAACTCCTCGAATCCGCAACCACACATACTTCGGCATAGACCTTATCCCACATGCGGCCAACACGACTGATCAAGAAGCGTTCCAGAACATTGAAGCTGGTATTACGCATCTTCTGGCGCTTTAGCCGAATATGATTAGCACTCTCATTGATCTGATCTCCTTGCACGTCCAATATAACCGCCTTCTTGCGAGGTGTCTTACTCTCCCAAGTGCGGTTGGCCTTTGGACGCTCAGCGATAATTTTGTTTACGTCTTGTCGCATCGGCTTCCTTTCATCCAAATGTGTCTAAGCCGCGTACTCACGCCCCTTCCAGCTTACGCGCTTCAGGATGCGGTGCAGAAATCAACTGCGATAGAGAGGCCAGACAAACAACGGCTAAGGCCCAACGATGGAAAGGTGGTTGCCGTCAGGGTCATCGAAGTTGGCAGCTTTCGTGGTGGGTGTGATGCTTCGCGGTTCGTGAGTGAACTGGACTCCTCTCCCTAGCAGCGCTTGATAGGCGGCGGCGACATCCTCAACAGAGAAGACGGTCTCGCCGGCGCCGGCGATCTGGCCACGTACTTTGGCCGCAGGCTCGCTGAGGCACAGGGTGACCGCGCCGGCATTCAGGAACGCGAAACCAGGGATCTCATTTTGAACCTTCAGGCCTAGCTGATCGCGATAGAACTCCAGCGAGCGCGCCACAACGTGCACACCCAGCATCACAACGCTGATTTGAGTAAGTTTGCAATCCGTCTGTTCCATGTCTGGTTATCCTCTCTGCAAACTGACAACTGCGGCATGACTTGAAAGCCGTAACTTAAATGATGCAATACAAGACCACAAAGTAGCAGCGAGAAGCTAATAGCTGCATTACGCCTCGTACTCACGTCCCTTCCAGCTTACGCGCTTCAGAATGCGGTGCTGGTACCAACTGCTGTAGAGCAGCACGACAAACAACGGCAACCCCAGCGGCGCGATGGCGCAATCGAGAAACGGAAAGTTGCTCTTGGCGACACGGCCGTAGAAGCGGAAGAGATTGCGCACCCACAAGAGGACGATCAGCCAGCCGTCGTAGACCCAGGGCATCATGTGTGGAGCAAAGTGCACGTTCCACAGCTCGACGGCCAGCACCGGTAAGACGAACAGCAGCAGAATGTCGAGGACGCGCCAGAGGGCCAGCGCCAGGCAGTTGGAGAAGAGAAGCGCAAGGTTCTTTGTCCAGCCCTCGATCATCGCCGCGGTTGTACGGTACATGCGCGTGGAGACGGCGTCGGCTGCGTAGCGGAAGCGCAGGCCAATCCTGCGCCGCTTGGCCAGGAAAGCCAGCTCCACGTCTTCGAGAACCTCTTCGGCCACCATTGCGTGGCCGCCGAGGCGGCGATAGGCCTCGCGCTCAATGAGCAAGAACTGCCCGTTGGCCGCGGCGATACGCTCGGCGCGGTCGGAGACCTTGGCCGGCGGATAGGCCAGTGCAAGTTCGGAAAAGATCAGCGGCATCAGCGAGCGCTGCGCAAGGCCGCTGACGATCTGGCGGGGCGAGTAGCTCAACATTCCGACCTTGTAGCGGACGGCCTCGTGCAGGGCGCGGTGCAGATTGCCCGGCTCGTGGTTCGTATCCGCGTCGGTGAAGAGCAGCCAGCGGCCCCGCGCGCGGCGGGCTGCCGTCCAGAGGGCATTGTTCTTACCGGTCCAGCCGGGCTCCAGCTTCCCTGCTCCGATCACCGTGACGCCGGCAAAGCCACGAGCGATCTCCGCGGTACGGTCTGTCGAGTGGTCATCGACGACGATCAACTCCCAGTCGCGGCCCAGATCAAAGACTTTCTCCGACTGACTGACAAGCGATTCGAGGCAATCGGCCAGGCACTCGTTCTCGTTCCGCGCGGGGATGATGACGGTCAGCTCCAGCAACTCCTCCGGCTCGGGCTGGTCGTAAACCGTCCTTGCCGGCACAGGCAGCGTAGCCAGCTCACCGGGCGTATCGGAGAGGCCGAGCACTGGTTTGAACCTTCCGGCCGTCCCGTTTCTCTCCGCTCTGTCCTTCGCCATGACTTTGCGCCCCTTCGCTCCGTATTATAGGGATGTGCGGCTCCCTCGTTTCCTCTCTCTCGCTTTCCTTTTGCCGCTGGCCCTCGCGCCCGGCTGCGACCGCGGCGCGCATCCGGCCCAGACCGGGCAGGTTGCTCCCGATTTTACCGTCTCCGACGGCTCGACCACCGTCCACTTGGCCAGCTACCGGGGCCAGGTGGTGTTGCTGAACTTCTGGGCCACCTGGTGCGCGCCGTGCATCGAGGAGACACCTTCTCTGATTGAACTGCATCACGCATTGCCCAGCGTGGCCGTGATTGCCGTCAGCATCGACGAAGACCCGGACGCTTACAGCCGCTTCATTGCCCGCCGCCACGTGGACCTGATCACCGTCCGCGACCCCGGCCAGAAGGCCGCCCGGCTCTACCACTCCGAGATGTGGCCGGAGACCTATGTGATCGACCGCCAGGGCGTGATCCGGCGCAAGTTCATCGGCGCGCAAGACTGGAGCAGCCCGGAGATAAGGGCTTATCTCAAGAGCCTGTAGCGCATACTAGGAAGAAACAAGCGGGGACCGGGAGGTCCACGCTACAGCCGACCAGGAGGTCGGCGCTACTGTTTCGTAGCCCGGAGTCCGGTAACGCCGGCAGCAGTGGCCTTCGCGGTTCAAGGTACGCCCTTTCCCATGTGAGGAGGCCTGTGAGGCGCGGTGAGGCCTCTTGCCTTGCTATCATTTCCCTATGACATCGGTGGAGATTCTCTTTCGCACGGCTGCGCAGCCCTCCAGTATCGATGCAGTGACTCGCGCGCTGGCCAATATCCGCGAGGTCTACGGCATTCACCGGCTCACATTCGACCGCGCCGCACGCACGCTGCGCGTGGAGTATGACGCTACCCGGCTCAATGCAGCGGCCGTCGCCAAGCTCGTCCGCCAGGCGGGCCTGGAGATTGAGGCCGGCCTTCCGCCGATTGCGCCTCAGCCGGCCCCGGAACCGGCGCCCGCAGCTTAGTTTTCTCGATTGCACAGCCGGAAAAACCCTGATATTCTGTCTATGGTTTCGCTTGAAATCACCCGTGCGCGCCCGTAGCTCAGCTGGATAGAGCGACTGGCTACGAACCAGTAGGTCGGGAGTTCGACTCTCTCCGGGCGCACCATAGATTCCTCACTCTGTGCTGTTCCAGAGACCTCATCCAATTCCTGGGGTTCTCATCCAAAGCGGCAAAGACCGCTGGCAAATGCAAGCGCCGTACTCCCTCCCCTACGGCTTGAATTCCTGGCTGGTCGTCACCTCCACGATGGCCTGAACAGGGAGTTTGTCGCTTGATCCGCCGGCCAGCACACGCACCTGTTCCTTTTCCACCCGCCAAACGTGGCCCGCCGCGTCCCAGTAGGCCAGATCGCGCGGTTTCAGCTCCAGCTTTACCTCTTGCTCCGCCCCGGCCACGATCTTTACGCGCTTGAAGCCCTTCAGCTCCAGCTGTGGGCGCACAACCGCCGAGCCCAGATGCTGCACATAGAGCTGTACCACTTCGTCGCCCGCCCGCTTGCCGGTATTCCTGACTTTCACAGTCACCTGGATGCTGCCATCCGCGGCCACTTTATGCGCGCTGAGGCTCAGGGCTTCATAGGCAAAACTCGTATAGCTGAGCCCATAGCCGAAGGCGTAAAGCGGCTTGTCTTTGCTGTAGAGGTAGGTGCGCCCATGGAGCAGGTTGTAGTCCATGATGGGCAGCAGTTGCGCGTCGCCGGTGGGCCAGGTCTGGGTAAGCCGGCCGGCCGGGGAGTAGTCGCCAAAGAGCACATCGGCCAGTCCGTGGCCCTCCTCCTGGCTGTTGTGGGTTATATGCACAATCGCGGGCAGATTCTGCTGGCTCCAGACGATGGCATAGGGAAAGCTGGCGCGCAGCACCTCGATGGTCCGGGGATTGGCGGCGAAGACCTTCTTGACCAATTCCTCCTGCTCCAGCACGATGGTTTTGCGGTCCACGCTCTCCTTGCCGTTGGAGGGAGTGGGGCAGACATTCCAGCCGGCATTGCACTCCGGGTGGTTTCCGACCACTACAATCGCCACATCGGCCTTGGCGGCCAACGCCGCGGCCTGCGCCGGGTCTGAGCCGTCGTTGAAGAGTACTTTGATTCCCTTGCCTGCCCCGTCACGAATCCCTTCCAAAGCGCTTACAGCATAGGGCGGCGTTCCGCTGTACCAATCCAGCAGCACCTGGTCGGCAAAGGGACCTATCACGGCTATGGATTTAAGCCTGGCTCGGTTGAGGGGCAGCGTGCCGGCTTCATTCTTGAGCAGGACAATGGACTCGTCGGTGGCCAGCCGCACCAGCGCCTTGCTGGAGTCGCGCTCCCACGGCGGAAGCTCTCCGTCGCCGCTACGGCCGATGCCGGCGTATGGGTCCACTCCGGGCGGATCGAACTCGCCCAGCCACAGAAGGACGCGCAGTTCATTGTGCAGCGCAGCGTCCATCTCCGCCTCGGTCACGAGATTGTCCTTGAGCGCCTTGGCAAGGTCGTCCTTATAAGTATCGAGGAAGTTGTTCACGCCCACCTTCACCGCCGCCGCCACGGCGTGCTCCTTGTCGGCAAAGCTCTTGTGGGCGAAAACCAGCATACCCAGCGCGCCGCCATCGGAGCAGATTATCCCGTCATTGCCCCACTCCTTGATCATCACGTCTTTCAGCACCGGATGAATGAGCATCGGTGTGCCGTTCCAGGAGTTATAGGCGGCCATCACCGCCCGCGAGCCGCCCTGCTCGAAGCCCATGCGGAAGGGCACGGAGTAATACTCGCGAAAGAGCCGTTCATCGAAGTCCGATGAGGTGTGCGAGCGGCCGTCTTCGTTCTCATTGGCCAGGAAATGCTTCATCAGCGAAGCGGCCTGCCAGTGCTTGGGATCGGGGCCTTGCAGGCCGCGGGCGAAGGCGACGGTGAGCGTACCAACCAGGAACGGGTCCTCGCCGTACGATTCTTCAGTCCGGCCCCAGCGCGGATCGCGGCTCAGGTCAGCATTGGGCGCGCGCACCACGACTCCGCCCCGGTCATACTCCTGACTCTGATAGTCGTAGCGGGCCTCGTAGCCCTCCAGGGCGGCTATCTTCTGGAGCAACTCCGGATTCCACGTTGCGCCGAGGCCTTTTTCCTGGGGAAAGGTGGTAGTGGGCAGCGCCAGCTTTCCCCTGCCGCCCCATCCGCCCGGCCCGCCCAGCGCCAGACCATGCAGGCCCTCCACCTGACCGGAAAAAGCCAGCCCCAGCCGGGGATACTTCGGATGGTCCGACATCAGTTGGATCTTCTCATCGAGCGTCAACCGTCCCAGCAGATCATTGATGCGCTGGTCGTCGGTTAATTTGGTGTCCCGGAAGGGGTAATCCGCCTGCGCCGAGGCCGCACGCGCCAGCCCCGTGACCAGGATCAGCCCCACCAATGCTCCTGAAAACATTCCCATTCCCCGCGCTTGCCGCATGGTTGTTTCCTCCTTTGCGAACAAAAAACTCTCACTTTCAGGATATTCGAGTGTGTTTCATCACTGCCCGACCTGTTTCTTCTGCAACCCCTCAGGGGTTAACACCCCTTGTTTCAAAGGTCATTTTCTGCACGATGAAGAGGCTGCTGAAAAAGGCTTGTTTTCAAACGAATCGGACAAAAAGCATACCGAAGGGGCTAAAGCCCAACATTTGTTTTGTTGCACTTGCGGCCCGACTAAAGTCGTGCCCTTTTACAAAACAAGCCTGCGATCGAGTTTTTCCGCAGCCTGTGAAGTTGTGCCCTGATACAAAACGGGCTTATGGAACACGCTTTTGTCAGTAGCTCGACCCTAATCCCTGTTCCCTGATCCCCGATCCCTGACCCCAGACCCCTTCTTCGCCAGCCGCGTCAGAACCGCTTGCTCGCGCAGAACCTGCATGAGCGGACGGGCCGGCGTTCCCCACAGCACGGTTCCCGGCTTGACGCGCATACCTTCGTTGGTGACCGTCTTGCCGCTCAGCACGCCTGCCTGGCCACCCAGGATGACGCCGGGGCCGATGTGCGCGTGGTCGCCGATGCCCACCTGACCGGCGATCACCGCGCCATTGCCCACCGTGCAGGAGCCGCTGATGCCCACCCCGGTCACCAGAATCACGTCTTCACCGATCTCGCAGTTATGGCCGACGTGGACCAGGTTATCCATCTTGGTTCCCCGGCCTATTTTTGTCTGCTTCAGCGCGCCGCGGTCGATGGTGGTGTTAGCGCCGATCTCCACGTCATCCTCGATCAACAGCGTGCCCTGCTGCGGGAACTGCGTGTATGCGCCGGTAGTGGAGTCGCGCACGTAGCCGAAGCCGTCCGCGCCCAGCACTGCACCGGCGTGGACGATGACACGATTGCCAAGCGTGGTTCCGGGATAGAGGACGGTGCGGGGATAAATGCGGCAGCCGTCGCCAATACGCACGCCCTCGCCTATGATCGCACCGGCTTCGATGCGGGTTCCAGCGCCAATCTTCGCATTCTCGCCAATCACTGCGCAGGGCCCAACCGTGACATTCTCGCCGAGTTCCGCGCCGACTCCTATGACCGCCGTGGGATGCACCCCTGTGGCGGGCAGCGCGGGCTTGAGCAACTGGGCCGCTCGCGCAAACCAGAGGCGCGGCTGATCGACTTCGACGATGCAATAACCTGGCGGATACGGATCGACAAGCCCGGCCCGCAGGACGACCACTCCAGAGCTGTGGGCCAATGCCTTTGCAGCCGAGGCGGCATCTTCGGCAAAGACCAGATGAAAGGCGCAAGCCCGCGCGGTAGAGCCCACGCCTTCGACCTCCCATTCCGGGTTGCCTTGCGCCAGCTTGCCGCCCAGCAGTTCGATCAGTTCGCCCAGCGTCATGCTTGCCTCCTTCAATACGGTCCCGGCTCACCGGCCGGCCTGGTCTTCCAGCGGCGGTGAATCCACAGCCACTGGTCAGGATAGCGCCGAATCCAGGCTTCGATGGCGCTGGTGCATTGCTGCGTGGCGGCGACGATGTCGGCCTGCGCGTTCCCGGTGCGCGCAAGAACCAGCTCCGGGCCAAAGTGGAGCACATAGCGGCGCTCGGCCTTCTCCCACAGCATAAAGCCCGGCAGCACAGCCGCGCCGGTCTTGAGAGCGATGTGCGCCAGGCCGGTTCCTGTGCAGGCCTGTCGACCGAAAAACTCCACAAACTCGCCCTGCGGCGGAGTCATGTTCGTGTCCATCAGAATGCCCACGGTCTCGCCCTGGCGCATCGCGGTGAGCAGGCCGCGGGCAAAGTCGTCCTTGGAGAGGACGCGGTTGCCATGCAGGCAGCGAATGCCGTTCACATACTCATCCAGCCGGCGATTGTCGAGGCGGCGAATGACCATGCCCATGGGATAGCCCATCAGCGAGTGGTAGAAGCTGGAGAGCTCCCATGCGCCCAGGTGGCCGGTGACGATGAGTACACCTTTGCCGCGCGCCTGCGCAGCCAGGTAGTGGTCGAGGCCCTCGGTGCGCATCCAGCCGCGTGTGTTTTCGGCGGTGTAGCGGGTCATGCGGCAGAACTCTACCAACTGCCTGCCGAGGTGACGGAAGACGCCTCGTAGAACGCGGTTACGCTCCTCTGCGGAGAGCTTGGGCAGGGCCAGTTCCAAGTTGCGCTCGCCCACGCGGCGCAGACGGCTGTGCAAGCGATAGATGCTCCAGGCGAGCACGCCGGAGAGCCAGCGGGCGAGGCCATGCGGCAGACGGCCCAGGGGACGCGCCACGGCCAGCACCAGCCAGAATTCGAGTTTTTCCCGCATCGTCTTAAGCAAAGATAAGTGTAGTCCCCGGCGCAAGCACAATAGGGGCAACCTGCAATGCATCCCACCCTAGCCACTCTGAACGTGCCGCAGATCCTTCGACTCGCTCTGCTCGCTCAGGAGCGGCGAGGGTAGGGCACCCGGCAGGCCGGTGGACCACCCATCTCGTTCCCTGTTCCCGATACGATTGCTACTTGCGGTTCTTGGCGGCGACAAATTGATGCGCCACGTCCAGCACAAAATCCTTTGCCCCTTCGGGAACATCCACGCTGCCTTTGAGGATGGACTCGAACTTGAGCGGCTGACCGAAGTAGAGCTCGGTGTCTTCCGAGTTCTGGGTCACGCTGGTGCCGTCCAGGTCAATGCCGGCAAAGAGTCCCTTGTTGCGCGAGTAGCTGAGCAGTTCTGCGTTCATCTTCCAATCCGTGGCGGCCTGACCAGCGCGTCCCACCGGACCCGCCGCCGCTGAGGCATCGCCGCCGATCTTGAATTTGTTCTTCAATAAATCCTGCAAGCCGCGATCATTGACGGCCACCAGCACCAAGTCGGTGGACTGACCGCCGATCTGAAATCCAAAAGACCCGCCCGCCATGCGAATGAAGACCGGCGCGCTCCAGCCGTGACCGGTGCGGCAGGTCACCACCCCCTGGCCATACTGAATGCCGCCGAGAAAAGCTCCCTTGATCATTCCAGGCACAATGGCGACGCAGGTGGCGCGCTCGAGGATATTCATGGGGATGGTATTGTCCTGGGCCGCCATGATCTCGTCCAGCACCGTTTTGGCGGCGTCGATGCGCGCCTGCAAGTTCTCCCGCGTGGAGCCTGCGAAGGCGGCCGATGTAAGCATGAAACAGAGGCAGAGCAAAGCGAGTGTCTTCTTCATAACCCGATCCTTTCCACAGACAGCCTACAACATTCAAGCGTCTGCGCGCATGGATTCTCCGAGAATGGGGGGAGGAATAGGACCGGATGAGCCGGTCTTGTCTTCTGGATGTAAAGATGTACGGTGGAGGGAAGGCTGATGGGGTGAATCGCAGGGCCGGGTTCGCTGTGAAAGGCAAAAAAAGAGGAGTTCCCAGGCTTCACGGAAGTCATGCCGCCTGGGAACTCCTTTCCCCAGATCTGCGTTGTTTCTGTAAATGATTCTGTGATAGTCGTCACGATTGCGTGTGATCAATATTGCTCAGAGAACAGGTTACGAAAGGAGTATGGACAAAAGTAATACCACATAGTAACTGATGAGTAACGTGCGGGAAACCGTTCTTCGGGCGCAGGAATCCATTATAATTCTTCGATCTAAACCATTGTATATAAACATGATAGAGCCTATGGCTGTTTACTCGTGATCCGCTAACCTCGGGCCTAATGGAGGAATCCGGCGGCGATCCGTCGAGCGACGATCATCATGGCGGTGATCACTGATTCCGGCGGCATCGAGCAGCGCGGGGTTCGACGCACGCATCAGCAGATCGAGCCGGTTCTCCGCGCCGGTTTTGCGCATCAACCGGCCGACATGAGCCTGGACGGTACGATCTTCGATGCCCAGCTCACGAGCTATCTCGCGATTGGAGTAAGCCTGGAGGATCAGATCGAGTACCTGGCGCTCGCGTTCGGTCAATCGAGGGGGGTCATTGGTGAGGCTGTCGTCGGAAGTTCCCAGCAACCGGTCGATCAGCGTGGAGAGCAGCCGACGCGGAGCCCAGATGCAGCCGCTGATGACCTCTTCGACGGCCTTATGCACAATCTCCGGGCTGGCCTTCAGATCGAGGTAGGCGCGAGCGCCGGCCATGATCGATTCCAGGACCAGATTGTCGTCATTCTCCGGGCCGATGACGATCAACCGCATATTGGGACGCTTGAGCCGGATGGCGTCCAAGGTCCATAGCCCCCCAGATGAAGAGTTCAGATCCACGACCATATACTCCAGTGTGGAGTCGGATAAGAGTTGGTCGATCTTCCCGACGACCGGAATCAGTTGCGCGCAGCCCTCTCCTGGACTGTGTTCGAAGATGCTGGCAAAGCCCTCCAGACGCAGCGGCTCATCGGTCAGCACGCCCACGCGAATCGGATCAGCGTTGTGAACCAAGCTCATCCCGCGCCTCCCGGCTCAGCAGTGGAACGCATGCCATAGCCATACGAGGAGACCTCCCGGCAGAGGAGGCCGGCAGCCAACTGCTTCTCGCTGAAGGACTCGATGATGCGGCGCTGGTCAGTCTGTTTTCTGATCCATCGGTCACTCTGAATCGACATAGGGCTCTCTTTCCAGGCTTTTCTTACGTCTTTTTTTGAGTAGATTAGTACTAAATGGGATTCAATCATTCATCCTACGAAACGTTTCTGTGATTTTCAATAGGTGAAACGCGTGATTCGGCCTCCTTGCAACAACAGGAATCCGGCCGGACCCTCCACCACGAGCCGATATTCCGGGAGGAAATATCGGCCATTGCGCATATTTGCCGTTTGGGGTTCCATAATCGTCGTAAATCTTGTAGCATCACTAGCGTAAGTCGTAGTACAGTCAATTCAGTTGCGCCAGCGAGGTACTCCATTGATTAAGCAGGACATCGTCCATCATGTGATTGAGCGCACGGGCCTGCCCCGCACCAAGGCGGAGGCTGCCGTGGATACGGTCTTCGAGGGTCTGAAACAGGCTCTGACGGCCGGTGAGCGCATTGAATTGCGCGGTTTTGGCGTCTTCAGCGTCCGCGCCCGCAAGACCGGCATCGGCCGCAACCCCCGGACGGGCACCGAGGTCAGCATCAAGCCCGGCAAGGCGGTGCGCTTCAAACCCGGCAAGGAACTGCACGCGCTGGAGACCGGCGAGCCCGCGAAATAAGGGCCGGCCAGAGAGAGGCTGCGCCTTCACTTCATGCACGTTCGCAATGTACACGGACGCGAGTTCTCACTGCCCCTGGCCACTGTGGGCGCGCTGATCGATTCCCTCGCCAGCCGCGAAGATCGCCTGTGGCCGACCGGCAAATGGCCGCCAATGCGCTTTGACCGGCCCCTGGCTGTGGGCGCGGTGGGCGGCCACGGACCTGTCCGCTATTCTGTCGAGGAGTACCGGCCCGGCCAGTCGATTCGTTACCGCTTCTCCGCGCCGCGCGGCTTCAACGGAACCCATGGCTTTGAAGTTGAGGAGCGAGAGGGGAAGACCGTTCTGCGCCACGTAATCGAGATGCGCGCCACAGGTCCGGCGTTGCTGAGCTGGCCACTCTTTTTCCGTCCGCTGCACGATGCCTGCCTCGAAGACTGTATGGACCGCGCAACGGTTTCGCTGGGAATCCGAGTTGAGCGCCCGGCGCGCTGGTCGATCTATGTGCGTGTGCTGCGCGCCGCTCGACAGTCTTTTATCAAGTCAGGACGACGATAACTGCCGAATGCGGCTACCCCACCACAGGTGGTGCGATAGAAGAGCGTGCGGCTGCCGTACCGGAAGTACGAGGTGGTTACATCAGCCGCAGCGCATCCACGTCCACAATCATGTTGCGGCGCGGGATCTGCGCGGCGTCGGCGTGCGCCAGCATACCGCGCAGGGCCGCGTTGAGCACTTTGCGCGAGGCTGCCTTGAGAATCAGATGAAAGCGGTAGACGCCTTTGATGCGGGCGATGGGCGCGGTGCATGGGCCGAGCACGCGCACGCCCTCTGGCGCGGCGCTCTGGAACCATTTGCCCAGCTCAGCCGACCAACCGGCTGCCTCATCCAGTTTGTTGGATTGCACCAGCACGTTGGCCAGCACGCCGAAAGGCGGATAGTGCATCCAGCGCCGGTATTTCAGTTCACGCTCTACGAAGCTGTTGTAGTCGTGGGTGCTCGCTGCGAGAATCGCGTAATGGTCCGGATAGTAGGTTTGCACGACAACGCGGCCCGGTAGATCGCCCCGTCCGGCGCGGCCTGAGACCTGCGTCATCAACTGGAAGACCCGCTCGGCGGCGCGGAAGTCGGGCATGGAAAGCGCGTAGTCGCAGCCCACAACCCCCACCAGCGTGACGCCGTGAATGTCGTGGCCTTTGGCGATCATCTGCGTGCCAACGAGCAGGTTGATCTCACCGGAATGCAGCCGCGCCAACAGCCGCTCCAGATCGTAGCGGCCGCGCACTGTGTCGCGGTCCATGCGGCCGATGCGCGCCAAGGGAAAGATTTCCCCCAGCCGGGCTTCTCCCTGTTCTGAACCGGCGCCAAGATAGTAAAGATGCTCACTGTCGCACTTGGGGCAGCGAGCGGGGACAACGCGCCGGAAGCCGCAGTAGTGACATTCCAGGCGCTGGCCTTCGCGCGCCACTTCGACATCTTCACCCGCCGGCTTGTGGTGGGTGAGCGCGATGGCGCAGTTCTGGCATTCCAGCTTTTCGCCGCAGGCGCGGCAGAGGACGGCGAAGGAGTAGCCGCGGCGGTTGAGCAGGATCAGCGCCTGCTCGCCGCGATCCAGAGCGGTCTGCGTCTGCTCCACCAGGGCGCGCGAAAAGAGCTGCTCCTGCCCGGTCTCCTGAAACTCGCGGCGCATATCGATTACTTCCACCGCGGGCAGCGGACGGTTCATTACGCGGTCGCGCATCTCGATGCGCTGGTACTTGCCCGCAGCCGAGTTCTGCCAGCTCTCGAGCGACGGCGTCGCCGAGCCCATCACTACCACGGCGCCCTCAATTTTGGCCCTCATCACGGCCACATCGCGGGCGTTGTAGCGCGGCGTCTCCTCCTGCTTGTAGCTCTGGTCGTGCTCTTCGTCCACCAGGATCAGACCGAGATGGGGCACCGGCGCGAAGATCGCCGAGCGCGTGCCGACGACGATGGGCGCATCGCCCCGCCGGATGCGCCGCCACTGCTCGCTGCGCTCTTCGGGCGTGAGCGCGGAGTGCAGCAGCGCGACTTTTTCTCCGAAGGCCGCGTCCAGCAGACCTACCGACTGCGGGGTCAGGCCGATCTCCGGAACCAGCATTATCGACGACAGGCCACGGTCCAGCGCACGCTGCATCGCCGCCAGATACACCGCCGTCTTCCCTGAGCCGGTCACCCCGTGCAGCAAAAAGGGATGGAATCCACCCAGGGCCGTCGCCAGGCTGGCCAGGGCGTCGATCTGCGGCTCGTTGAGCCGGAGCGGCGCGGGCTGGCTTTGCAAACCGCCCAGGCGGAAGACGGCCGGCCGCTCGTCAATGCGCACCAAACCGCGCCGCACCAGCGTTTGCAGCGTGGATGAGGGCAGATCTTTACGGCGCAGCTCGGCCAGCGGCAGCTCGCCGTCGCAGGCCGCCAACTCGGCCAAAATGGCCTGCTGCTTCACGGTCAGCGCGGGCAGCCGGGCCTCGGGAATGAGGACGGCAAACCGCTCCGTCCGCCGCGCATCGCGCTCAACAGCCGCCGTCTCGCGGACAATCCATTTCTTGCGCATGAGGCCGGCCAGCACCGGCAGAGTGGCTGCGGTAGCCGTGCGCAGCGTGGAGACCTTTACCGGCTCGCCCGAGGCAAGGCGCGTCAGTACACGGCGCTCAAGGTCCTGCTCCTCGGCGGAGCACTTCTCGTGCCGCCTCCTTTTGCGCTTCGAAGCATCCTTTGGTCCAAGAGCAAATCTAGGTGCCCCAGGACCGGAGTTT
>Ga0181529_10002014_pt1 | contig 25066 bp, 24 predicted proteins | sample PEATcosm2014_Bin_36_FD_119763 | JGI IMG/M metagenome (GOLD analysis project Ga0181529, IMG submission 119763) | Peatland microbial communities from MTU Mesocosm Facility, Houghton, MI, USA - PEATcosm2014_Bin10_30_metaG | ecosystem: Environmental > Terrestrial > Soil > Wetlands > Peat | place... | reverse complement strand
GCGGCACACGAACTACACCGCTACCGTTGCTTCCTTCCGGACCTGGCGGGGTTTGCAGCCGCCCGTTGCACGGAGCCCGAGACCTGACAAGTAATTATCGTAGCATGGGCGAAAAAACGGCAAGCCAAAGCATGCCCTGCCCCGGTCAAACCGCGGCGCGGAGCTTGTCCAGGAAGTGGAACAGGAACACTCCGACGACGGCGTTCAGGGCGCCGAACAGGAGCCAGCTTTGGTAATCGAAGGGGGGCTGCTGGGCAAGCAGCATCCGTTGCATCACCCAATACAGTGTCTGGTGGAAGAAATAGAAGAGGAACGATAGAAACAAGCGGACGAAAGTGTTGTCCACATTGAAATGCACACCGACGGAAGCGGCAAAATACCCTACCAGGGTCTTGCAGATGCCGAACATGCCGAGCGGGTTCTTGGAAAGCGAGTCTTGCGCCAGGCCGATCAGGGCTCCGGTGAGGATGCCGCCGACCTGGCTCCGCTGGGTCAGCGACAGATACACCACCACCATTAGCGGCATCTCGAGGAAGCCGAGAAAGGGGAAAAACAATGGAACGTAGACCTGGAAGAGGATGGCCAGCAGTGGGACGACAATGAACACCCAGGCGCGAAAGCGGGAAACCGGACCATCGCTCTGGCTGAGCAGCATGCGCCCGGAGGAGTACGCCATTATCTCTTGGTGCTCCCAGCCGGCTCGCCATTGGCCTGGTTGGAATGGCGGGTGGAATCGGTGGTCCTGGTGGTGGCGCCGGTAGCCGGCTTGGGGTCCGCATCGGCTGGCACGGCGGCAGCCGGCGCGGGTTTCTGCGGCAAAGCAGGTTTCTGCGGCAAAGTTGTGGTGATCCCGGTGAAGTCGGGCGGCCCGGATTCCCCGGAGCCGAATTTGTGGCCTTGCGCTTCGCCGGAGGCCTGATATTCCAGGCGCAGCTTGTCGGCTTCGGTAATGGGCGGCGGGGCGCCGGCGGCGGCGGGAGAGGCGGGCTTGGATTCATCCGGGGGCGGCGGAGCGATATACACGGGCTGATCGCCGACGGGGGTGGGCGGGATGTCCTGATGCACGCCCTGGGTAATAATCAGCACGTCCTCGAGACCGCGTTGCAACCCCACCGGATCGACGAGGATCTCCTTGAATGGCTGGGCGTCGCGCACGGCTCGCACCACGCCGACCGGAAAGCCGCGGGGGAAAATGCGGTCGTCTCCGGAAGTGTAAAACCACTGGCCCACCTGCACCTTCTCCTGAATCGGCACATAATCGACTTTCAAGAACGGGGTTCCCTGCCCTTTCAAGGTGCCGCGGACGCCGCCGTCCTGAGAGATCACGCCGGCGGCGAAATCGGCGTCGGTGGCGAGCAGGATCTCCGACGCGGTCGGATAAGCGGCAATCACTTTGCCGACGATTCCGTCCGGCGTCACCACGGCCATACCTCGCTCGACCCCCCGCGCGCTTCCGGCATCGACGTAAACCACCTTGGCATTGGAGCCGGCGCCGGTGCCGATCACGGTGGCGGCCAATGTCTTGGAAGGGGTGCGCGCCTGAAACACGCCGAGCGCCTTGGCCCGTTCGGCTGTGTTCAGTTCGTTCTTGAGAAAAACGTTCTCCAGCTTGAGCTGGCCGACCTGTTGGCGCAGGCGCCGGTTTTCGGCGTCTTCGTCGTGCAGCAGAATGTAGTTGCGGAAAAAGCCGACGCTGCCACCGCGCAGCAGTTCCACGACGCGGGCGAACGGAGTGACCGCGGTCACGGTCCAGACGCGGATGATGCGCACGTCCTGATCGTTTTTCACCTGTACCGCCAGCAGCAGAAACTGCGCGAAGATCACCAGCAGGAGGATGGTGAGGTTGCGGTAACGGTTGACGAACGACTCCATACGCGGGACCGCGCCCCTTTTAGTCTATCGAAATCTTGCGCAGCAGCCGGAAATCGCTGAGCATTCGGCCGGTGCCCAGCACCACCGACGCCAGCGGGTCGTCGGCGATGGAAACCGGAAGGCCGGTTTCCTCGCGGATTCGCTTGTCCAGGTTCTTGAGCATGGCGCCTCCGCCGGTGAGCACGATGCCGCGGTCGCTGATATCAGCGCTGAGCTCGGGCGGGGTGCGTTCGAGCGCCACGCGAATGGCGTTGACGATAGTGGCCACGCATTCGGAAAGCGCTTCGCGAATCTCGGTGTCGTTGATCGTGATGGTGCGCGGAACACCTTCGATCAGGTTGCGGCCCTTGATTTCCATGGTCAACGGCTTGTCCAAGGGGAAGGCCGAACCGACTTCGATCTTGATGGCTTCTGCCGTGCGCTCGCCGATCAGCAGGTTGTACTTGCGCTTGAGGTACTGCATGACGGCATCGTCCATTTCGTTGCCGGCCACGCGCACCGAGCGCGAGTAGACGATGCCCGAAAGCGAAATGACGGCCACGTCGGTAGTGCCGCCGCCGATATCGACGACCATGTTGCCGGAGGGTTCCGTAATCGGCAGGCCGGCGCCGATGGCGGCCACCATGGCCTGCTCTACCAGGTGCACCTCGCTGGCCTTGGCGCGATACGCCGAATCCATCACCGCGCGCTTTTCCACCTGGGTGATTTCGCTCGGCACCCCGATCACGATGCGGGGATGCACCAGCATTTTGCGGCCGTGCGCCTTCTGAATGAAATAATTCAGCATGCGCTCGGTGACCTTGAAATCGGCGATGACGCCGTCCTTCATGGGCTTGATGGCGACGATGTTCCCCGGAGTGCGGCCCAGCATCTCCTTGGCTTCCTTGCCGACCGCCTCCACCTCGCCGGTGGATTTATTGATGGCGACGATGGATGGCTCATTGACTACGATGCCTTTGCCGTGGGCGTAAACCAGGGTGTTCGCCGTGCCCAGATCGATGGCGAGATCCGAAGAAAACAAGCTAAATAGAGAACGTAAGTTCATTGATAGGATTAATTCGCGTCAGGAGGACGTGCCTGGGACGCCACAGTGAAGTCCTTTAGAATAATAGCACACCTAGGTGACCCGGCAGGCTGTTTTCGCGACGCCACAGACTGCCCAACAACTACCGCTCCTATTGGGCGCTCTTGAGATCGCGCCCCTTCTGGAAGAGCTCCGCCGCCTTGGCATCGTCCTTCTCCACGCCCGTACCGTTCGCATACATCCACCCGAGTGCGCCGCAGCCCGGCGCATCGCCGCCGTCGCAGGCCTTCTGGTAGAGCTGGGCAGCCCGCGCATCATCTTCCCGCACCCCTTTGCCCCTCCGGTACATCATGCCGAGGTCGACGCAGGCCGTTCCATCGCCGCCGGCGCAGGCCTTCTGGTAGAACTCGACCGCCTTGGCATCGTCCGCCGGCGCGCCCTTGCCCGCCTCATACATCGCGCCCAGCTCCCTGCAGCCCGTTGCATCGCCGCCGTCGCAGGCCTTTCGGTAGAGGCGGACCGCCTTATCCTCATTTCGCCACACCATACCGCTGCCGTACATCGATCCAGCATCGCGGCTACACCCCGGCGTGAACGCCGATAACACTGACATGCCCCGTGGGCGTAAGTCCACCCGAGGCTGGTGCAGCCCCTCGCCGTGCCTGCGTCGCACGCTTTCTGGAAGAACTGAACAGCCCTGCCGTGGTCCCTGAGTACGCCCTCGCCGTTGGCATACATGTAGCCGATGGAACCGCAAGCCCACCCGTCGCCGGCGTCGCACGCTTTTTGGTAAAGTCGAAGCGCCTTGGCTTTGTCTTTCCGCACGCCGTCACCTTGAGCATACATGTAGCCGAGGCGGGAGCAGCCCAATCCATCGCCACCGTCACAGGCCTTCTGGAGGAGTTGAATCGCCTTGGCATCGTCCTTCTGCACGCCTGTGCCAAGGGCGTACATCCCCCCGAGGTAGGAACAACCCTCCGCGTTGCCTTCACCGCAGACCTTCGAGTAGAGCTGAACCGCCTTGGTGTCGTCATGTTCGACGCCTTTGCCAGTGCCATACATGTAGCCGAGGTTGAGGCAACCCAAGGCGTAGCCGCCGTCACACGCCTTCCGAAAGAGCTGAACGGCCTTGGCCTCGTCCCTATGCACGCCCTTGCCGGTGCCGTACAGTCGCCCGAGACTGCTGCAGCCTTTTGCCTCGCCGCGATCGCAGGCCTTCTGGTAGAGTTGGAAAGCCTTCTGGTAGAACTGGACAGCCTTGGCTCTGTGCTCGTCCGTCCCGTCTTCATACATCCGGGCGACGTCGTAGCAGCTCTTTGCATTACCGCCATCGCAGGCCTTACGGAGCGATCGGGTGTTGTCACATCCAATCTGGGTGAAGAGTACAGCTCCCAGCGCAAGGAGCGCCTTGAGGGCTGTCTTGCCTGACATCTTGATCGCCTCCGGCAAATCGCGCGGGACGGCGCCCGCTGGCTTTCCTGGCAGGCCGTGCTCGCCAATTGCTCAGTAGACCACCCGGCGTAGCCGGAAACAAGCAGGCGTGCCATGGAGGATGCACAAGGGTCACTTCCCGGTGCGGGGCGAAATCCAAACTGCGGGGAGCGTTCCAGCCAGCCTGGTGTGCGCCAAGGTTACTGCGACAGAACCAACAGAAAGCCGTCTTTTACACCGCCACCGTAGCCGCCTTGCACGGCGTTGCTGGTGGTGGTGAGCACGCCGCCGGTGAAACCAGCGACATAAAGGGTGCCATCCGGCGCGACCGCCAGCGTCTGGCCGCTGTTAATGCTGGCTCCGCCGAAGTAAGTGACGTAGCCAAATCCGCTCGGGCCAGCCACGTGCGGTATCACTTTAGCCGCGACGATGTCGACGCCGCCCGGATAGAAGCGCTGGGGCGCGTTCGGCGTAGTTGGGAGATCGGTCGAGAGCGTGTAGCCCGTGACGTAGATATTATTCTGAGCGTCGGCGCCGATGGCATAACCCACTTCGGCATCCGAACCGCCCAAGTAAGTCGAATAAAGCAGGAACTGAGGATTGAACGGGTTCACCACGGCAACGAAGATATCGCCATTGCCGCCGTAGGTGCGCTGCGCCGCATCCGGGGTAACCGGAAAATCGCTCGACAGCGTATAGCCGGTCAAAAGAAGGTTACCGCTTGCGTCCACCGCCATCCCGCGCACCTCCTCGCTGGCCGATCCGCCCAAATAAGTGGCATAGATCAGCGATTCGGTTCCGAACTGGGAGGGGTCGAGCACGGCGACGATTAGATCGTAACCTCCCGTCAAGTTGCCGCTATAAGAGAAGCCGGCCATCGGAAACTCGGTCGACTCAGTGGAGGCGGCCATGTAAACCAAGCCATTGGGCGCAACCGCTACGGCGCGCCCGTCATCGTCCAGTTCGCCGCCCAGCAAAGTGGAGTAAAAGGGTGTGGCGGTGCTGGTGCTGAATTCGGTGAGAAAGGTATCCTGCCCTCCCCAGAGGCCGGTCTGGTAGGCGTTGCCGGTAACCGGAAAGTCGCCGGCCAGCGTGGTGCCGACTACATAGATGTTGCCGGCCTGGTCCAGATCGATGGCATTGGCGTAGGTGTTGCCCTCGGTGCCACCGAGAAACGTGGAATAGAGCAGAGAAACCTCGCCGTACCCCGCGGGGTTCAATTCCAGAACGAACCCCTCCGTCAAAACGGTCGTAATGGTGGTCGAGATGGAAGTAGGGACGGTGGGGTAGGTGGACAGGAGGGAATTGCCGACCATCGGAAAGTTGGCCGATTGGGTGGTCCCGGCGATATACACGTTGCCCTGAGCATCGAGCACCATGGCCAGCGGTATATCGACCGCGGAACCGCCGATATAACTGAAGTAAGTCGGCCGAAATCCGCCCGCGGCGCTGGTATCGAGAATGGTCACGAAGATGTTAGTCACTCCGACGCTGACGTTCGAGTAGGCGCCGTTAATGTAAGGCATGTCGCTGTTGTTGGTGGACCCGGTGACATACAACATGCCGTTCGCGGTCAGCTTTACCGCGTTGATTTGGTCGTCGGCTGCGCCGCCCATGTACGTCGAGTAAACCAGCAGCGGATCGATGACCAGCGGGCGCGTCCGATCATAGCGGCCGACGCGGAACGCAGCCACATCGTGCGAAAGGAGGACGTATCGGCCCGCCACCGCAACGTCGCCCTGCCGCACAGCGGGGCGCTTCTCGATCAGGGTGGCGTCACCGGCCTGCACCTCGAGATCGCCTGCGGACGTAATACGGAGGCGATCGGCGCCGCGAAACCGCATGCGAATGGAACCCGCGTCGGCCCCTGGCGCAAGCAGGAAGTCGTACTCCAGGCGGCCCTGGCTTCCGTAGTAGATTGCGTCGATGCCCCGGTAGACCTGCGCATAACGCACGCGCGCATAGCTGGTAACACCAGTGTGCCAGTTGGAGCGCTCGCCAACGAAATAATCGGTCCGCGCGGCGAGCGGTTCCAGCGGTTGGATGCGGGGCGGGGCTGCGCCCTCGAGCACCAGGTCCACGCGTCCGGCTCCGGGCAGGCCGACCGAGGGGCCGCGATCGGTGAGCGCGACTTTCACACCGCCCGAGCGCGCCAGGTAGCGCACGTCCGGACTCCACTGCCCCTGGTTGGCCTCGAACCGCAGCGGGAGCCCTTGCAACGCGGCGCGGGCCGCCGCCAGGGTGGGTGCGGGCGGCGCGGCATCGAGGCAACCGACTGCCAAAGCCAGGAGCGACAGCGAACCTAGGGATCGATACATGAAACCTCTATTAAACCACGCGCGACGGCTCTCGACGAGTGGGCTGCCGTTTCACAGGCGGCGCTTGCGCGCTACAGTTAGGGCATGCGGAGTTTTGTGTGCGCTGCGTTGATAGTACTGGCCGGAGCATGGGCGGCGGATCTGGCTGTGGTTCAGCCGAAGGAATTGGCAGGGCAACTGGCGGGCCATCGGGCCGCGATCGTGGTTCTCCAGGTCGGTCCGAATGTGCTGTACCGCAGTAAACACATTCCCGGCGCGATTTACGCCGGTCCCGCCAACCGGCCCGAGGGGCTGGAGCTGCTGAAGGCCGAAGCGGGGAAGCTGCCGCGCGATCGCGAAATCGTGCTTTACTGCGGCTGTTGCCCTTGGGACCACTGCCCGAATATCCGCCCCGCCGTGGAGTTGATGCGGCAGATGGGCTTCACGCATGTGCGCGCGCTGTATGTGCCGGACAACTTCAAGGCGGATTGGATTGACCAGGGGTATCCCGTGGAGGAAGGCGCCGGCAGAAGCGTGAATTAAGTGAGCAGCTTGAACGCGTGAACCCAATCGTTACGCAGAAAGCCGGGAATACACCAGAGCATGCACAGGGGCTCAATGGCGCGCGCGGCCTCCGCGTTGCCCATGTCCGCCACCTCCCAGCCGAACTCATCCAGGATTCCGCTGACGGACTTCTTGGCTGCTTGACTATTGCCGCAGATGAACATGGTCGGCTTGCCACCCTTGAATTGCGGATTCACCATTGAGGCGCTCCCGACGGAATTGAACGCTTTGACGAAGTTCGCGGCGGCGAACTCGCGCTGGAGCCGCTCCATGAGAGATTCGTCGAGGTCGGTAAAGAACTTCAATACACCGTTGACGGGCGGCGCATCTTCGATGGGATTGGTCGCATCGATGACGGCTTTCGCCGCCAGGTGCTTCGCGCCCGCCGAACGAAGTGCCTCCGCCGCCGCCTTGCCCTTGACCGCCAGAACCACCAGTTCGGCGAATGCCGCCGCGCCGGTGAAGCTGCCGACGCTAACCTTGGGATTTTGCGCTGCCCACTCCGTTAATTTGGCGGGTGTCCTGGTACCCATCATTACGTCGTGACCGTGCTTCAGGAAGCCGCCGGCCAACGCCTTCGCCACATCGCCCGAACCAAGAACTCCGACTTTCATCCCGTTCTCCTTTCACTGCCCTCTGCCTGGCTGTATCGCACTACTTCTCCGCCGCCTAACAGGGAATTATATCGTTTCACATTCCCGTGGAAGAGGGCGCCGGCATGTAACATCACGCATCCCACGCCGCGATTCTCCTTCCCGGGGGGGCCGATACGGCGGCGTCGCTTTGCGCGGCCAAGTGCCTTGTCAATATCGTGGTGTTGTACCATTAGGGTTTGCCATGAAGGCACTTCTGGAAACGTTGCGGCCTGGGGATCGCGACTGGGAGCTGGCGCAGGCCATCGACCCGGCGCGGCTGCCGGAACACATCGCCATCATCATGGACGGCAACGGGCGCTGGGCGCAACGGCGGCGGCTGCCGCGCGTGGCGGGGCACAAGGCGGGCATCGGCCCGGTGCGCTCGACGGTGGAGACCTGCGCGCGGCTGGGCGTAAAGGCGCTGACGCTGTATGCCTTCTCGGTGGAGAACTGGAAGCGTCCACGGCACGAAGTGGAAACCCTGTGGCGCCTGCTGCGTTACTACCTGCGGCAGGAACTGCCCGAACTGCAGAAGAACGATATTCGCCTGCAGGCCATCGGGCGGTTGGAAGCGCTGCCGGCGCCGGTGCGCGACGAACTGGACGCGGCGGTGGAAGCCACGGCCAACAACCGCGGCCTGCTGGTGAACCTGGCGATCAACTACGGAGGGCGCGCCGAAATCGTGGACGCGGTGAACGCGGTGCTGGAAATGGCGCGCCTGGAAGGCTCGCTGGCCGCGCTCCGCATGGACGAGGATCTGATCGCCACCAACCTCTACACGGCCTCGTGCCCGGATCCAGACCTGCTGATCCGCACCTCTGGCGAAATGCGCATCAGTAATTTTCTGTTGTGGCAGATCGCCTATGCGGAGCTGTACGTCACCGAGACGCTGTGGCCGGACTTCACGCGCACCGACCTGTTGGAAGCGGTGGTGGCGTACCAGAAGCGCGAGCGCCGCTATGGCGGGTTGCGCGCCGGCGCCGCGGACGCGCCGTCCGACCAGACCTTGATTCCCGCCCTCGGCCCGTCATGAAGCGGGTTCTGACCGCAGCCCTGCTTGTCCCATTGGTTGTCTACACCGTGTTGTGGGCCAATCCGTGGGTGTTTCTGGCAGTGGTCGCGTTGTCGGCGGTACTCAGCTACCGGGAGTACGATTTAATTGCGGCGGCCTACGGCTTCGGCGCGCCGGGAGTGTTCGGCTACGCGGGCCTGGTCCTGTTGGTAATCCCTTACCAGCATGCCTGGCTGGCAGTGACGGCGCTTGCGCTGCTGGCTTTAGTGCTGGCACTGCGCGCGGCGGAGTTAGCCCATGCGCTGCCGCGCACGTCCCTGCTGGTGCTGGGAGTGATTTATATTTTCGCTTGCTGGCGGTGCGCCGTGGTGTTGCACGAGCGCGGCGCGCACTGGCTGATGTACGCGCTGCTGGTGAGCTGGACCGGCGACATCGGCGCTTATTACATCGGCAAGGCGTTTGGCAGGCACCGCCTCGCCGATCGCGTCAGCCCGAAGAAATCCTGGGAGGGAGCGGCCGCGTCGGTAGCCACTTCCGTGCTCCTCGCGGGCGCTTACCTGGTGTATTTCGCCGGCGTGAGCGTCGCCGAGGCGGTGCTGCTGACCGCGTTGGCCAACGTGGCCGGCCAGTTCGGCGACCTGGTGGAATCGGCCATGAAACGCGGCGCGGGAGTGAAAGACTCTGGAGCCCTGCTGCCCGGCCACGGCGGTTTCCTGGACCGCGTGGACAGCGCACTATTCGTGATGCCGGTGGTCGCGGGCTGGCTGATCTTCGCCGGAAGGTAGGCGTGACTCCAGCTAAAATGAAAGTCCTCATCATCGGCAGGGGGGTGATTGGAACAATCTACGGCTGGGCCTTGTCCCACGCAGGGATCGATGTGACCCATGTCGTGCGAAGAGAGGGGTCTCCCACCGATACATTGGATCTATTGGACCTGCGCGCCGGGCATCCCAGACATTCGCAGGTGACCTATGCTCCCAGGACGGTTAGGCAGATCAGCCCGTCCGACAACTTCGACCTCGTTATCGTCGCAACCAAGCACTACCAGGCGGCTCAGGCGATCCAGCAATACCTGCCCGGCGCACCTCGCGCCACATTCCTCCTGTTCACGGCGAATTGGGATGGAACGGAAGAGATTGACCGCATTCTTCCAAGATCCTCCGCACTTTGGGGTTATGCCAAAGCCACTGGCGGCGTCGATGCTCAGGGCACCCTGATTGCAACCGTGGACCCGGCGGTGCGCCTCGGAATGCTGGAAGGTTCGGACCCGGACAAGTTCAAAGCCGTGACGGAATTATTCCAAAGGGCTGGTTTCACCCTGGACGTGAAGCCAAACATCATCGAATGGCTTTGGGTTCACCACGCGATCAATGCCGGCGGAATAGGAGTTTGTCTCTGGGCGGGAGGTATCGCCGAGGCTACCCGCAGCGTCAAGACCCTGAGGCTGGGGGTCCTGGCCGTGAGAGAGGCACTCGGCGTAGCTGCGGCCCGCGGCGTCAACCTGGAGAGCTATCCCGACGCGAAGAGTATTTTGAATACACCCATTTGGCTGGCGGGCCTGGCCGCCGCTTACGGAATTCGTTTCACCGAGAAGGGGCGGCGCCTTCTCAAAGCGAGTCACTTCGCCAACAGCGCGGACGAGATGAAGCGATTCTACTTCGATGTACTCAATACTGGAGAGAGCCGCGGCGTGGTCATGCCACACCTGTCCGCGTTGCGGGAACGGATCGAATGTTATCCAGTGGACCGGAACAGAGAGTAGCGCAATCGCGCGCGCTGGCGGGTAGCGCGGGAGTGCGGTCGGTTCCCCAACGGCTACAATGAAATTCTGTGCCTCTAACCTGCTATTTGGATGCGTTCTCGGGAATCGCCGGCGACATGCTGGTGGGTGCGCTGGTGGATTCGGGCGCCGATCCGCAAGCCATCGCCGCGGCGATTAGCTCGCTTGACGCGGGCGCGGTGGTGTCTTTTGAAAAGGTGAAGCGCAACGGCCTGGGCGCAACCCACTACCGCGTGACGGTGGGAGAAGCGCAAGTGCACCGTCACCTGTCCCACATCGTCAAGATGATCGAAAAGGCCGAGCTGCCGCTGCGCGCGAAGCAGAATGCGATTGCCGTGTTCCGTCGGCTGGGCGAAGCCGAAGCGGAAGTCCACCAGGTACCGATCGAGAAAGTCCACTTTCACGAAGTGGGCGCTTCGGATTCGATTGCCGATATCGTGGGCGCGTGCCTGGCCTTCGATCTGCTCGACGTGGATACCATCCTCTGCTCGCCGCTCAACGTGGGCAGCGGCACGGTGGAAACCGAGCATGGTTTGCTGCCGGTTCCGGCGCCGGCGACGGCGCGGCTGCTTGAAGGCGTGCCGATTTACGCGCGCGGCCCCGAGGTGGAGCTGACCACGCCCACCGGCGCGGCGGTCGCGGTCACACTGGCGCAACGCTTCTGCGTGCTGCCGGCGATGAAAGTGGTGCGCACCGGATACGGCGCGGGCAGTCGCGATTTTCCGCGCCAGGCGAACGTGCTGCGGGTGATCCTGGGCGAACCCACCGGCGCCGAAGAGGCGCTCACGGTTTGCGTGATGGAAGCCAATATCGACGATCTCAATCCGCAGGTGCTGGCCTACGCAACAGACCGGCTGTGGGACTTCGGCGCGCTCGACGTATCGCTGGAGCCGATCATCATGAAGAAGGGCCGCCCCGGCCACCTGCTGCGGGTGATCGCCAAGCCGGAACACCGCGAAGCCATCGCGCAGTTGATTTTTTCGGAGACTTCGACGATCGGCCTGCGCTTGCACACCGCCGAACGGCGGGTGCAGGCGCGCACCATGCGGGAAGTGGAAACCGAGTACGGCAAAGTGCGCGTGAAGGTCACCAGCGAAGGCTATTTTGCGCCCGAGTACGAGGACTGCCGCAAGCTGGCGCTCGCCTCCGGCGTGGCCCTGAAGCATATCATCGCGGAAGCCAATTCCGCCTATCTGAAACAGCAAAAATGAAATACTATCTCACCACCCCGATCTATTACGTCAACGCCGCGCCGCACATCGGCCATGCCTATACCACCATCGTGGCCGACCTGCTGAAGCGCTTCAAAGGCATGCAGGGCTACCACGCCGTGCTCACGACCGGCAGCGACGAGCACGGCGTGAACGTGGAGCGCGCGGCCGAGCGCGCCGGCAAAACGCCGCAAGAATTCTGCGATGTGATCGCAGCCGAGTTCGAGCGGCAATGGCAAATGCTGGGCCTCCAGATCGACTATTTTCAGCGCACCACCAGTCCGCAGCATGCGCGCGTGGTGCAGGACCTGTTCGACCGCTGCCGGAAAAACGGCTACATCTACAAAGGCTCCTATACCGGCCAATACTGCATCTTCGACAACCTGTATGTGAACGACGCCAAGCCTGGCGATCCGTGCCCGGATTGCGGGCGGCCCACCGAATCGATCACGGAGGAGAACTTCTTCTTCAAGCTGTCGGCATTCCAGGACAGGCTGCTCGATCTGTACCATTCGCAGCCGGATTTCATTCAACCGGAGACGCGCCGCAACGAGGTGATCTCGTTCGTCAGGGGCGGCCTGACCGACCTTTCGATCACGCGGACCAACATCAAGTGGGGCATCCCGGTGGAAGGCGAGGCACCGCACGTTTTCTATGTGTGGTTCGACGCGCTTACCACGTACCTGAGCGCGGTGGCGGGCAAGACGATCGACGGCGAATCGCTGTGGCCGGCCGATCTGCACCTGATCGGCAAGGAGATCGTGCGTTTCCACGCTGTGTTCTGGCCGGCGTTCCTGATGGCGGCCGAACTGCCTTTGCCCAAACGCATCTTCGCCCACGGATGGCTGCTGTTCGAGAATGACAAAATGTCGAAGTCGCGCGGCAACATCGTGCGCTCGGAGCCGATTCGCGAGGTGATGGGCGCCGACGCATTGCGCTACTTCCTGCTGCGCGAAGTGGTCTTCGGTCAGGACGGCAGCTTCAGCTACGACGCGTTGATCAACCGCTACAATTCGGATCTCGCCAACGGCCTGGGCAATCTCGCCAGCCGTACGCTGACGATGATTCACCAGTACCGGCAGGGCGTAGTTCAAGGGGAACCGGAACCGGAGATCGGGGCGATCGCTTATCAGACCATCAACGCCGTGCAGGATGCGTTCGACCGGTTCGAGTTCTCAAAGGGTCTGGAAGCCATCTGGGCGCTGATTTCGGCCGTGGACAAGTTCATCGTCGCGCGCGCGCCGTGGAAACTGGCGCGGGCGGTCGACAATGGCTACGCGCAAAAGGCGCTTGATTCCACTTTATACACGGCGGCCGAGGCGCTGCGGATAGCCACCGCGCTGGTCTCGCCCGTGCTGCCGCAATCGGCGCCGAAGATCTGGGCGCAGCTCGGCTTGGAGGAGCCGATCGAGAGCGTTCGTTTCGAGACGCTCGAATGGGGCGGCCTCAAGCAAGGCCAGCAGATCGGCGAAGTTTCGCCCGTCTTCCCGCGCATCGAGGCCAAGCCGGCTATCGAGCAGATGCGCGCGCTCGAAGAGAAAGTCACCGCCGAGCAAGCGGTGATGATGGGCAAAACCGCGGCGCCAGCGACACCCGCCGCGCCAGCCGCTCCGAAAATCGGCACCGAAGATTTCAGCAAGGTGGATTTGCGGGTGGGCGTGGTGGTTTCCGCCGAGCGGGTCAAGGGCGCCGACAAGCTGATGCACATGAAGGTGGACATCGGCGAAGCCGAACCGCGCACCATCGTCGCCGGCATTGCCGAAGCGTATACGCCGAGCGATCTGGTGAACCGCAAGGTGGTAATCGTCGCCAATTTGCAACCGCGGAAGCTGCGTGGCATCGAATCGAACGGGATGATCGTGGCGGCGTCGGTGGAAGGCGGCAAGCCGGTGCTGGCGGGCTTCCACGAAGACATCCCGGTGGGAGCGCGCCTCAAGTGAGGCTGATCGATTCGCACACCCATTTGGACGATGCCCAATTCAACGAAGACCGCGCGGCGGTGATCGAGCGCGCCCGCGCCGCCGGCGTGGAGCGCATGCTTGCCATCGGCACCGGCGGCGGTCCTCCGGATTTGGAAGCCGGGGTGCGGCTCGCCGGCGAGTACTCCTTCATGCTGGCCACGATCGGTGTGCATCCGCACGATGCAGCGAAAGCCACCGACGAAACTTTCGAGCGTCTTCGCGAGCTGGCCGCGCATCCAAAGGTTGTGGCCCTCGGTGAAATCGGTCTCGACTATTTTCACGATTTCTCGCCGCGCGACGTGCAGCGCGCGGTGTTTGCGCGGCAGTTGGGGCTTGCGGCCGAGGCGCGGCTGCCGATTATCATCCATTCGCGAGATGCCTGGGAAGACACGCGGGACATCCTCCGCCAGGAGTGGCGTGGCGAAGGGATCCTGCACTGTTTCACCGGCGATGCCACCATGGCGCGGCAGGCGCTGGACGCCGGCTTTTGCCTGGCGTTTGGCGGCGTGCTGACGTTTCCGAAAGCGGAACCGGTGCGCGAGGCGGCGCGCCTAACGCCGGCCGACCGGCTATTGATCGAGACAGACTGCCCCTACCTGGCGCCGGTGCCGCACCGCGGAAAACGCAACGAGCCGGCGTTTGTGCTGGATACGGCGCGCCGGCTGGGTGAAGTGCGAGGCCAGGCGATGGAGGAGATTGCCGCGTTGACGGCGGATAATTTCGAGCGGCTCTGTTTGCGGGGCGGGACTCCAAACGGTTAAACTGGGGAACCAAACATGAGTTTAGGCAAGCTCGGGCAGGCCCAGGCAGCGCGGGGGATTTTCGATCTGGTTCGCAACGACCTGGACCAGGTGGAGAAGAAGATTGCCGCCGAGTCGGTGGCTTCCGTGGACCCGGTCACGGCCATCGGCCGCTATCTGCAATCGGCTGGCGGCAAGCGGCTGCGCCCGGCGTTGCTGCTGATGTCGGCCAAGCTGGTGGGGCACGGCAATGCGGGTCCCAGCGCCATCCAGATGGGCGCGGTGGTGGAGTTGATCCACGCCGCCACGCTGGTGCACGACGACATCATCGACGCCGCCGAAACGCGCCGCGGCCGGCCCTCCAGCAACGTCAAATGGGGCAATCACACCTGCGTGCTCGCCGGAGACTGGCTGTATATGCAGGCCTTCCAGGTCGCGCTGCGGGAACGCAATTTCCTGATTCTCGATTTGCTGATCGGCCTCACGCAAATGATGGTGGAGGGCGAACTGCTGCAGCTCGAACGCATCGGCCGCATCGATATCACCGAAGCCGACTGCATGGAACTGGTGGACCGCAAGACAGCGCGCCTGTTCTCGGTCTGCGCGCGGCTGGGCGCGGTATCGGCGCACAGCGATGCGCAGACCCAGGAAAAGCTGGGCGAGTTCGCCTGGAACCTGGGGATGGCGTTCCAGTTGATCGACGACGTGCTGGATTTCACCGCCCGCGAGAACGTGCTGGGCAAGCCCGTAGGCGGCGATTTGCGCGAGGGCAAAGTCACCCTGCCGCTGGTTTACGCGCTCGAGAGCGCCACTCCCGCCGAGCGCCGGCTGGTGGAGACGGTGCTCGAACAACGAAGTTATCAGCGCGTGCCGTTTGCGCAGATCCTGGCGCTGGTGGAACGCTATGACGGCATCGACCGGGTTCGCGAGCGCGCCCAGACGTTCACCGAGCGGGCGCGGCAGGTGATGAGCGAGTTTCCGGAATCGGCTTACCAACGGGCCCTGATGGCGGTGACCGATCTGGTGACGGAACGCGACCACTAGCCAACCCAATTTCGAGCCACGGATGAACACAGATAAACACGGATTAAGAACCATGGGTTTGTCGTCGTACCCGTGTTCATCCGTGTTCATCCGTGCCTAGAATTCCTTTTCTCCGATGTCTTTTTTCGCAACCATTCTTCTGATCCTCGGCGCATCGCAATTCTATTGGGGATGGCGGGGAGTGCGGCTGGCGCGGCGCAAGATAGCCTCACCCATGCTTCGCAGGCTGGTGTACGCAGCCATCCCTGCGCTGGTGGTGGCGATGTTCGCGTACACCTTGCGCGAGTTCGCGCGGCGCCCGGAGCCGGTGCACATGACCCTGCGCGATGCGCTGCTGACCGCGCCGTTCGCCTGGTGGATCGCCAGTTCGATGGTCGGATTCCTGCTGGCGATTCCGTTTGCAATTCTGGCCGGCATGCGCGCGGTGGCGAGGCGGTGGCGCCGGCGTGCCGAGATTGCATCGCCGGAGCGGCGCGATTTTCTCGCGCAGACCGCCAGCCTAGTCTCCGCCGCTCCGTTCCTAGGTGGCGCTTACGGCTTACTCTACGGGCGCCTGAATCTGGAGACGGTGGAGCGGCCCATCCGTCTCGCCAACCTGCCGCCGGCGTTTCACGGCTTTCGCATCGCGCAGCTTTCCGATATCCACATCGGGCCGTTCATGACCGAAGAGCAGATTCGCAAGTTCGCCGCCATCGCCAACGCCCAGAAGCCGGATATGATCGTGCTGACGGGCGACTACGTCACCTTCGACGCGGGCACGCAGTATTCGGTGGTGGAGGCGCTCGCCGGGTTGCAGGCGCCCTTCGGCGTCTATGGCTGCCTGGGCAACCATGACGCGTGGGCGCGCGTGGAAGATTCGATTAGCAGCTTGTTCGCCGCGAGGGGGGTCCGCATGCTGCGCGGATCGAGCGTCTCCATCGCGGTGGGCGGCGATTGGTTCAACCTGATCGGCGTCGACTTTCAGAGCCGCCACCGCTTTGGCCCCTCCGCGCCGGTGAAGCGGCTGCTGGGAAACATCGAGAGCCTGATCGCGCGCGGCCACGTCAATATCCTGCTTAGCCATAACCCGGACACGTTCGATCGCGCGGCCGCATTGGGCATCGACCTGAGCATGGCGGGGCATACGCATGGCGGGCAGGCGGCGCTCGAATTCATCAGCCCGGAAATCGCTCCCAGCCGCCTGGTGACGCCCTACGTGGCCGGCCTGTTTCAGAAACCGGGCGGCCAACTATATGTGAATCGCGGCATCGGAACGATCGGCGTACCCATCCGCATCGGCGCGCCACCGGAGATCACGATCTACAAGCTGGAACGGGCATGAAGCGAAGCGTGGAAAAGCGCGCGCCGCGGTGACACTCAGACCTGCGGTCCGGCCGGCGGGGGAGTTTCCAGCACATCGCGAATCTTCTTCGCCAGCGCTTCCCGGCTAAACGGCTTGGGCAGGAATTCGACGCCGTCCTCGAGCACGCCGTGGTGAACCACGGTGTTGTCGGTGTAGCCGGACAGATAAAGTACTTTCAACCCGGGTCTGAGTTTGAGCAGATGGTCGGCCACCTGGCGGCCACTCATGTTCGGCATCACTACGTCGGTCAGCAGCAGGGCGATAGGGCCCGTATAGGACTTGGCGATTTCGATGGCCTCGCTGCCGTTGGCAGCGGCCAGTACGGTGTGACCCAGTTTCCGCAGTATCTTCACCGTGAGATCGCGCACGGTTTGTTCGTCTTCCACTACCAGTATGGTTTCGGTTGACGGCGCTCGATCCGGCTCCGCGGGACTGGCCGATGGCAGGCTGGCGGTCTCGTTGACGCGCGGGAAATAGAGCTTGAACGTAGTGCCCTGGCCGGGCTCGCTGTAAACCCAGATATCGCCGCCAAGCTGCTTGACCACGCCGTACACGGTGGCCAGACCTAGGCCCGTGCCCTTGCCCTTTTCCTTGGTGGTGAAAAACGGCTCGAAGATGCGCCGGCGCGTCTCGGCATCCATACCGCAGCCGTTGTCGCTGACGGCCACCATGACGAAATCGCCGGGCTTCACGCCGGCGTGTGTCCGCGCGTAGGTCTCATCCAGGTGCGCATTGGCAGTTTCCAACGTGATGCGGCCGCCCTTCGGCATGGCATCGCGCGCGTTCAACGCCAGATTGACGATCGCCTGCTCGATATGGTTCGGGTCCGCCTTGATATTGCCGATGTCCTCGCGCAGGCTCAGAACCAGTTCCACGTCCTCGCCGATCAGTCTGCGCAGCATCTTCTCGGTGTGCTCAACCGCGGTGTTCACGTTCATCACGCAGGGCTGCATGATTTGCCGGCGGCTGAAAGCCAATAGCTGTTTGGTCAGCGCGCCGGCGCGGTCAGCCGCCTTGAGCACCTCTTCGGCGCAGCCACGCAGTGGATCGAGCGGCGAAAGCTCATCCAGGATCATCCGATTGTAGCCGGCAATCACGGTCAGCATATTGTTGAAATCGTGCGCCACGCCGCCCGCGAGCCTTCCTACGGCTTCCATTTTCTGCGCTTGCAGGAGCCGCTCTTCGAGTTGCTTGCGATCGCTGATGTCATTGACAAAGGCGATCGCAAACAGGCCTTCGGTGGTCTCCACGTAGCTGAGGCTGATCTCGACCGGGAACTCGGTCCCGTCCTTTCGCCGGCCGGCAAGGTCCATTCCAATGCCCATCGGCCGAACGCGCGGGCGGGTGAAGTACTCTTCGCGGTCGCGTCCATGAGACCGGCGCTGAGACTCGGGGAGGAGAATCTCAATTCGCGCGCCCAGCAGCTCCTGGCGGGTATAACCGAACATCTCCTCCGTCTTGGGGTTGGCCAGCACAATGCGGCCGTTCCGATCGACGCTCAAGATCGCTTGCGACGCCGACTCCAGCAGCGCCATGACCAACTTTTCGCTTTCGTGCAAGAGAGTGATTGGGTCTCTGCGCTGGCTGGCGCCGCCCGCCGTGAGATCAGACATGGTCCCCCCGCTACTGCTGCTACCGATTCTAGCAGGTCCGGCGACGCGATAACTCTGAGATCAGGCGTGCCAGCTTGAAATCGAACTATGGATGGCTTGGTGGTGAGCTGCGGGCGGGTCCATACTCACCCGGTTAGGGGCGATGCAGGGGAACCGGCGTCGATTGTGCAGATTGTTCAAACCAGTGCAGCAACTCAGCGTCGTCGAAGTCCACCAGCCTGTGGATCGCTATATCCGCAAACATAGAGAGCAACGGCGATGAACCTCTGCCAGGATCGCCGATTCCCCGTCGGGATCGAGCCAACGGCAGTAGGAGCTCGAAAACGTGGCCCCGCGATGCTCCGTTGCGCAGGGCTGCGACAACATCCCGAGCTGTCTCGAGTTGCCGCTCCACGCCTCCACGCAGACTATCGAACAATCCCCACTCGTCAGGGCCGGCGCAGAGGCCATCTTCGAGTAACACAAAATCCAGAACCAGCTCGATTTCGGTGATCTCGGTTTTGATCCGGTTGCGGCGGGGCCCTCCTCCACCGCCGGAAATCCAACCGCCGCCACAACTCAGGGTCTCCGGTGGCAGGACATCGAGGTTGTTGCCGAACATCCCCCGCTCAGTAATCAAGCGCTTCGAGCCGGGGAGAATGAAGTTGCCGAGGTCCTGTGTCACGCCTCCCTGCCCGCTCAGGAAATCCATCTGAGCGCTCGATCCCAGAGTCGCGCATCGGCTCGGAATAATTTTCCCATCGGCGGTGGTGCATCGCCAGACATAGGCGAGCGCGATAATTGCTTTTCCGCTCTGATTCAAGAGGACGGCCGCCGTGTCCAGATCGGTGATCGGGAAGGCTGCAAACGGCTGCGGCCGATCTTCCATGTCGCGCACCAGCGCAGCGAAGCCTACCGACTCGGGACCGATGAGGGGCAGGCCGAATTCCGCGAGATCGCGATAGGTCGCCTTTACCATATCGATCTATGGTCGCAGTTCGAGACACGCCAGTAAACAGGGAGCGGTTGGCAGGCGAAAGCGCCTGCCCCACTTGCCGCGTCAACGGGTGATGGACGGAGGGGCTCCCGTCGCAGGCTGGGGATCGGCGCCGCGACGCTGGCGCCATTCGCTTTCCAGAATGCCCCAGGTGACAAGATCAAGCCAGCTCGTGCCGACGCGCTGGGCCCGGCGCAACACGCCTTCTTTAGTGAAACCGAGGCGCTGGGGGATGGCGCAGCTCCGGTGGTTGCCGGCGGCGCATTGGATCACCACGCGGTGCAGACGCTGCGTTTCAAAAAGATAATCCAGCATCCCGGAAACGCAGCGGGTGACGATTCCCTGCCCCTGGCGGCGGGATTCGATCCAATAGCCGAGGCTGCAAGCGCGGTTGGTCCAGTCGATGGCGTGGCACCCGATGGAACCGGCGAACGAGCCATCGACCCAAATGCCGCATTGCGGGCCGCGGTTATCGGCCCATTGCGGGCTCACCACCTCGTCGATGAAGTGGCGTACATCGCCGGCCGAATGAGTACCATCCACCCACGGCAGCCACTCGCGCAGATAGGCGCGGTCGCGGTCGACGACGGCGATCACGGCCTCGGCGTCACACGGCTCGAACAATTTGATTTCGATGCCAGGCGCTACGGTTCGCCGGAACACGATTCCTCCACCACCGCCAGCGCACGCACCGGAAAAGTGCCGAAGCCGGCCACTTTCACGGGAACGGCGAAGAATCGGAAACCCGAGCTGGGCAGCGCGGCCAGATTACACATATGCTCGCAAATGGGGATCTCCGCGCCGAGCAGAATTGTGTGCACGGGCCGCGAACCATCCGCAGTATCGTCGATGTTGTAGGAGTCTATGCCAACCAGCGCCGCGCCGCGATCCGCCAGCCAACGGGCGGCTTCGCCGGTCAAGAAGGGGTGCCCCTCAAAATATGCATCGGTACGCCAGTGCCGGTCCCAGCCTGTGTTCACCAGCACCGCCTTGCCGCGGACGTCCAACCCGTCGAACGCGGCGGCTCCGATCGCGCGGCCACGGTTCCGCACCACGATGCCGTCGAGATTCGCGAGCAACTCCAGGGGCAGTTGCGCCAGATCCAGTCCCGCCGCAAAACGGTGGAACGGTGAATCCAGATAGGTCCCGGTGTTAGCGACCATATCGATGCGCCCGATATGGAACTCCGTGCCCGGCTCGTAGAACGCGCGCGACGCCTCACGCGTGAGGAAGTCGCAGATCAGCGGAGCGGGCAAGCCTCGGTAAGTCACCATGCCGTGCTCCACAGTGTGGCTCAGGTCCGCCAGTTTGACTCCGCTCATGACGTTCCGGAAGGCTTCTGCGGATTGCGCGACCTGGAAATCGCGGGCAATTCCTGCGTCTCCGGTTGCACATATGCCGTGAGCCCGGACTGCAGCAACTCGAATGCGGTCTCCGGATCGTCGGCGTACTGGAAGAGGTTCAAATCTTCGGCGCTGATGGTGCCGTATTTCACCAGCGCGTCAAAGTTGATAATCTCCTTCCAGTATTTCGAGCCGTAGAGCACCACGGTCACCTTCTTCGCGAGCTTCTGCGTCTGCGTGAGGGTGAGGATCTCCATCATCTCATCCAGCGTGCCGAAGCCGCCGGGAAAAACCACCAGCGCCTTGGACAGGTAGGCGAACCAGAACTTGCGCATGAAGAAGTAGTGGAACTCGAAGCTCAGCTCCGGAGTGATATACGGGTTCGGGAACTGCTCGAAGGGCAGGCCGATGTTCAGCCCGACGGTTTTTCCGCCGGCATCGGAGGCGCCGCGATTGGCGGCCTCCATAATCCCGGGACCGCCGCCGGAGCACACCACGAAACGATAGGTGCCGTTGGTGAATTGGGCGGCCCACTCGGTGAGCATCTTCGCCAGCGCGCGGGCGTCCTTGTAATATTGGCCCAGCTCGCTATCCTCGCGCACGCGCGCCGAGCCGAAGAAGACGACCGTGTCGCGAATCTTCTGACGGCGGAAGTGGGCCAGCGGCTCCAGAAATTCCGAGAGGATGCGGATGGCCCGTGCGTCCGGGCTGTTCAAAAACTGCTCATTGAGGTAGGCGACCGGATGGCGGTCGCCATTAGGTGGAGTTTGGTTGGTCATCGCTGTTCTAATTGATCGACTCTTTTTTTCAATTCCCGTAGGGTCTTCAGCATTTCCGGCAACTTCTGAAATGCGGTGATGGCGCGCAGCCACTCGCCTGCATCGAAGGCGGGCGAGCCGGAAACGCGCGCACCGGGAGGAACGTCGCCGCCGAGGCCGCTTTGCGCATAGACGATGGCGCCCTCGTGCACGGTAAGATGGCCGGCCGAACCGGCCTGCCCGGCGAGGAGGACATTTCGCTCCAGCGTGGTACTGCCCGCGAGTCCGGCCTGCGCACAGATGATATTGTCCTCGCCCACCGCGCAGGCGTGGCCGATCTGCACCAGACTATCGATCTTGGCGCCGCGCCGGACACGAGTTTCGCCGATCGTGGCGCGATCGACCGAAGTGAGGCTCTGCACCTCGACGTCGTCCTCGATGACGGTAACCCCGGACTGGACGATCTTGGCGTGGGTTCCGTCGGCACGCTTGGCGAAACCAAAGCCATCGCCGCCCACCACCACGCCGTTCTGCAGGATCACGCGGTTGCCGATGCGGCAGAACTCACGCACGGCGGCGTGCGAATGGGCCAGAAAATCGTCGCCGATCTCGACGCCTTCGTAGACCACCACATGCGGGTGCAGGATGGCATTGCGGCCGATCTTCACCCGCTCGCCGACGACGGCAAACGGGCCGATGGAAGGATTCTCACCGATCGCAGCGCTGGCGGCGACCGAAGCCAGGGGGTGAATCCCCGGGGCGGGCCGTGGCGGCTGATAGAACAGAGCCAGGGCGCGGGCGAAGTCCAGATACGGGTTGGCGGAAACCAGACAGGCGATGTCGATGCCGGCCAGCGGCTCGGCGGCCAGAATCGCGCTGGCCCGCGTGTGCTTCGCCTTGGCGGCATACTTCGGATTGGCCAGGAACGTGATTTGGCCCGCGCCGGCTTGTTCCACCGTGGCGACGCCGGTGATCTCGATTTCGCCCGAGCCCGCCAAACGGCAGCCCAAGGCTTCGGCCAGAGTGTTTAGCTTCATAGGACGGTCTGCGGTTAACTTTCAGCGTACACCGGCGCGGGTTCGCGCGCGGACCGTGAAGCTAAACTCATCGAACCGCGGATGTCAAGAAATGAATCTTCCAATTTTACAAGGCGATAAAAATTGGTTGACATGCCGATTACAGCTCTGTTACTCTCCCAGAGTTCCATGATGAAAACCCCCAGCGCTAGCCCCTCCAAGATCCTCCTCGTCGATGACAATCCAGACGGCCTTCTGGTGCGCCGCCAGTTGCTCGAAGAACTCGGCCTGGAGGTGGAGACGGCGCTGAACGGCGAGGAAGGGCTGCGCCGTTTCGAGTGCGAGCGGTTTGACATGGTGGTTACGGATTATCGCATGCCCCGCATGGATGGCATCGAGATGATCCGCCGAATCCGCGCGCGGGACGCCGCGGCGCGCATCATTCTTCTATCGGGCTTCGTGGAACCGCTGGGGCTGAACGAGAGCAACACCGGCGCCGACGCGGTAATTGCCAAGACATCGGGCGAGCCGGCCATGCTGGCGCGCTCGGTGAAACGGCTGCTGAACCGGATGCCGGCCCGCAAGCCGGTGGCGTCGGCGCGTGCCACGGCCGCGGCGCGGGCAGTGGCGCTGTAAGAATCCTGCGAACCAATCCCATGCATCGTTTTCCGCGGCCGTTAGCGGCTCTGCTGCTGGTGGCGGCGTTGGGTGCGGCCGATCGCCATCCCTCCACGGTGAAACCCTCCGCCGCGGTGCGCCGCTGGATGAAGGGGATGACGCTGCGCGATGAAGTCGCGCAACTGGTGTTCGTGGCCTTCCCGGGCGCGGCGCCTCATACGCGGTCCCGCGAGTACCTGCGATTTCTACGGCTGATACGCGACATCAAAGTAGGCGGCCTGATCCTCACCAACGCCGCTAACGGCCGCACCATCCAGCACGCCGAGCCGTACGCGCTCGCCGCCTTTGTCAACCGGGTGCAGCACATCGCCAAGGTGCCACTGCTGGTGGGCGGCGATTTCGAACGCGGCGCGTCCATGCGGGTTGCCGGCACCACGGTGTTTCCGCACGCGATGGCTTTCGGCGCGGCGGGCGATCCGGAACTCACGCGTTTCGAAGGCCAGGTGACGGCGCGGGAGGCGCGAGCGCTGGGCGTGCAGTGGGTCTACTATCCCGTCGCCGACGTGAACATCAACCCCGACAACCCGGTCCTCAATATCCGCTCGTTCGGGGAGGATCCGCAAGCGGTGGCGGCCCACGTGGCGGCTTTCATCGAGGGCGCGCATTCCGATGCCCGCAATTACGTGTTGACGACAGCCAAACACTTTCCGGGTCACGGCGACACGTCGGTGGATAGTCATCTCAATCTGGCCACCATCCCCGCCTCGCGCGAGCGGCTGGAAGGCGTGGAACTGGTCCCGTTCCGCGCCGCCATCGCCGCCGGGACGGACGCGGTGATGACGGCGCACGTGGCGGTGCCGGCGCTCGCCCCGCCGGATTTGCCCGCCACTCTTTCCCCGGCCATCCTCACCGGCCTGTTACGCGGGGAGTTGGGGTTCAAGGGCCTGGTAATCACCGACGCGCTGGACATGGGCGGCATTGTCAAGGGATTTCCGGCCGGCGACGCGGCGGTGCGCGCGATCGAAGCGGGCGCCGACACGCTGCTGATGCCGGCCGATCCGGAAGCCGCCATCCGCGCGGTGGTGACGGCGGTGGAAAACGGCCGGCTGAAACGGGCGCGCATCGAGGAAAGCGTGGTGAGGATTCTCGCGGCGAAGGAGAAGCTCGGGCTCGACCGCAAACGTCTTGTCAACGTGGAGGCCCTGGGCGACCTGATCAATTCGCCGGAAGCCAACGAAAAGGCGCAACAAGTGGCCGAACGCGCCGTCACGCTGGTGCGAAATCAAGGCGCCCTGGTGCCGCTGGCCGCTCCCGAGCGCGCCTGCTTCCTGGTGTTGCCGGAGAGCCGGGACTCGAATGAGGGCCAGACGTTTTCCCAGGAGGTGCGGGCGCGGTTGGCGCACGCCACGGTGGCCACGCTTGATCCATCGCTATCGCGCGCGGATGTGGACGCCGCGCTGGTCCGCCTGACGTCGTGCGAAACGTACGTCGTGGCGGCCTTCGCGTCGGTGACCGCTTATCAGGGCTCGCTCGGCTTGGGCGGCGATTTGCCGCATGCGATGGAAACCCTCGCCGGCTCGGGGAAGCCGCTGGTGCTGCTGGCGCTGGGCAATCCCTACCTGCTGCGCAGTTTCCCCGCAGTCTCGGCATATCTGGCCACCTTCAGCAGTGTGGCGCCTTCGGAAACGGCGGTGGTGAAAGCCCTGTGGGGCGAAATCGAGATTCGCGGGCACTTGCCGGTCTCTATCCCCGGCCTGGCCGCCCGTGGCGATGGCATTCAGTTGAAAGCAGCGCGGGCGGGCGGCGCGGTTCAGTAGGACAGATGACCG
>Ga0181529_10002012_pt1 | contig 25070 bp, 15 predicted proteins | sample PEATcosm2014_Bin_36_FD_119763 | JGI IMG/M metagenome (GOLD analysis project Ga0181529, IMG submission 119763) | Peatland microbial communities from MTU Mesocosm Facility, Houghton, MI, USA - PEATcosm2014_Bin10_30_metaG | ecosystem: Environmental > Terrestrial > Soil > Wetlands > Peat | place... | reverse complement strand
GGCTGCGAGCGGGGTTCCGACCAGATTCACGCCGCGAACCAACTGCTCTCGCCCATCGGGATAGATGCGATAGACCATGATGGGAAGCACCTCAAAGGCGTTGGGCAGGGCCCGCATGGTCAGTGTGAATCCGCCCTGAATGTCGTCGAAGAGGAGTCCAAAGGGCTTGTTCTGCTGCTTGATCTGCGCGATCAGAAGCCGTTTCAACTGCTCGCGGGTTACGGGCCTGGAGTTGACAATAACGAGGTTCGACTGGCGCGCCACAGGCTTCATTCCAGCTTGCGCGCGACCATGGCCGTTCGAGTTGGGAAAGCCCGCAATCGGTGCACGGCTCATGAGGAAGCTTGTGAGAATGCCGTCCTTGACTGCGACGACGGGCCGCGCTCGCACACCCTCGTCGTCGAAGCTGTAGGAGCCGACCAGATCCACGCCGCCGTAGTGCTTCAGCGTGGGGTCGAAGTCCACCGAGAGGAAGGCGGGAAGAACTGGCTGGCCGACCATCTTGGTGAAGGTCTGGCCCTCGTCCTCGCCCTTCTGGCGCTGGCCCTCGACGCGATGGCCGAAGACCTCGTGGAAGAAGACCGCGGTGGCGCGGCCAGAGAGGACCGCCGGGCCGGTGTAGGGATCGACGACCGGAGCCTCGCGCAGCGCCTTCAGGTCGGCGATCATCTTGTCGACGGCCTTCAGAACGGTCGCGTCGTCGGGCAGCCCTTCGGGCGTAAACGCGGCGTAGGACTCATAGCGCGGAAGGACCATCCCGTCGTCGGCCTTGGAGGTGGCCTGAATCATCAGGCGATAGTATGTGGTCGAGCTTTGGATCGCCGCGCCATCGCTGGAGACAAACCAGCGGACCTCCTGATCGGCGGTGATTGTGGCCGTGGCGTTGTAGAGGTCTCCGTAGCGATGGAAGGGCTGGGTGTAGCGGCGCGTTCGCTCTTCCCACAGCTTGCGGTCGAAGGGCATCGGCGGAATCGGCTCGACCGACTGCTCCGGCCTCTCGTGGGAGAAGTCGTCGGACTTGTCCTCCTGCTCGATCTGGATTCCGTTGTCGGTCTTGGCGGCGGCCAACTGCGTCACGGCGCTCTTGTAGACCTTGTTCGTCTCGTCCCACAGAACGAGGCGGATGGGCAGCGGATCGTCATCGAAGGGAACGGAGACCTGGGAGAGGCTCCCGGCAAGAGCTGCGCTAATCTTGCCCTCTGCGCTACGGATCGGGTGTGTATTGTCCAGCGCAAAGTCGCCGACGCGAACCGAGACATGCGCCAGGCGATGATGGCTGGAGTCGCTGCTGACCAGGGCGCCAAAGGACGAGGTGACCGTATCAACTTTCGAGTCGGCAATCTCGTAGCTGAGATAGTAGGCCGCGACCGGCTGGTCCTTCAGTGCTGCGAAATCGCGGTCGACCTCTAACTTGGCGGCGGCCAGAACAGGCGACACACTGCCGCTCTTGGCCGGCTGCGCCATGCTGGAAGAGAGAGCCGCACCAACAGACACACAGAGACAAGCCAACACGCGGAGCAAAGTCAATCTCTTCAAGTGGCCCTCGGAAGCTCAGATATTTAGACGATCCATTGTAGCGTGCTTCAAGTCATCAAATATGGGGCTATTGCGAGGCCTTCATATTTCATCTTGCTTCAGTTTCAACAGTGGTTGCAAAAGGGTCATTTCGTCCCGGACAAGAGAAGATCTGACCTGTGAGCTTGAAGATCAAGCTAGCGTGACTTAGGCTGGACTGCGAGGATTTCCATGAGATTGGGTTGGCGCGGAAGTGCGGTGTTGCTGGCGATGGCGATAGCATGTGGCTCGAACTGCATCGCGGTGGAGGAGACGGAGCCAGTAAAGATTATTGCCAGTCAAAGAACAGAGATAAGAACGCCGTCGGGGGTGGCGACGCTTCCACTGGATATTTCGCTGGACTGGTCGAAGCCGCAGCCGCGAGTTACACGCGCGGTGATTCTGCTGCATGGCAAGGGCCGGGATGTGGACGGATACTACCGTGGGCTGGTGCGTGCCGCCCGCAAGGCTGGCAGGGCGGGAGCAGAGAGCATTCTGATCGCGCCACAGTTTCTGAATGAGGATGATGTGAGGGAACATCGCCTGCCGCAGGAGATAGTGCGTTGGCGGACAGGAGCGTGGGAGGCTGGAGGGCCAGCGGTAGGACCAGCTCCAATCAGTGCGTATGAGGTGCTGGATGCGCTGCTACTGCGACTGGCGGACCGGGCGACGTTTCCAAACCTGAAAGATATTGTGCTGGCGGGCCACTCAGGGGGCGGGCAGGCAGTGCAGCGATACGCAGTGGTGGGGAAGGCAGCGGCGGAGGTCGCCGCCAAGGGAATCCATGTGCGGTTCGTGATTGCCAACCCATCGTCGTACCTGTATTTCAGCGACGAACGTCCGGTGCCGCATGGCTTCGGATGCAGCGGCTGGAACCGATGGAGGTATGGGACGCGCGACGCTCCGGCTTATGTGAAGACTACGAAGAAGATCGGATGGGAGGAGATGGAGGCAGCGTATGCGAAGGCCGACGTGATCTACCTGATGGGCGATGAGGATACGGACCCCCAGCAGAAGGACCTGGATGTTTCCTGTGCGGGCGAGGCGGAGGGAGCGACGCGATTAGACCGGGGACGGGCGTATTTTGCTTATCTCAAGGCACGGCATCCAGCCGATTGGGGGCAGCGGCTCTGGCTGGTGGAGGGCGTGGCTCATTCCGGAGAGAAGATGGTGGAGGCACCCTGTGGTGTGAAAGCACTGTTTGCAACGGGGACATGCAAGGACGAGTAGCGCCAGGCTGGCCAGCTACTCCGGGACAATCCGCATGACCCCTTGTTTCACAACCCGCACCTTGTGGAACAGCCGGTATTTGCTCGCCGAGCACCCGGCGGACGGTCCTCATACGGCTGCCACAGGGAAGCTCATTCTGGGCTTTGGCAGCACTGCATCATGGATGCCTTTCATGAAGCCGCAAAAAAAATAGATCGTTTGAAACTTCCGCACATCTATGTGTGTTGATTAGCCAGAAGTTTTCGCCTTAGAGCGAACCCTGCCCTCCCAGCGGGCCATTGCGGAGTATAGGAACGCTGCACTGCCATCTTCGATTGTGAGATCGAAGGCGGACGCAACTCATATCCTTGCAATGGAGAATGCAGATTATGTTTGACTGCTCCCCCGCTGACTCTGCCCGCTCGTTTTTCGCTCAACTCTTCAAAACACGCTTTACCAGATTCGCCAGCCGAACTCAGGCCAGGAGCATTTCGCCGAGGCAGGAATCTCTGCCGCAGGAGAGCCTGGGCTGCGAATCTGTGCGCGATCGCACATGCGTGCAGACCTTTCTGAGGGCTGGATTTGGCGCAATGGGGAAGAAGTGTGCGCGGTTGGCGCTGGCTGGCGCGGCGTTAGGGCTGCTGGTGCTGGGTGGCACGCAGAGTTTGCAGGCGCAGACGGCGCAGCCAGGCGCAAGCGTGACATCGATTTACGTCGATCTCGCTGAAGGCGCGGCAATCGATGCTGCCGGAAACGTCTATAGCGGAACCGACTCTGGCACCGGCATTTTCAAGTCCACATACAGCAACGGCTCGTATAGCACGACGAATATCGGAGCCCTCGGGCTGGGTTTGACCAGCGACAACATCTTCGCCCTTGCGATCGACTCCTCCGGCAACATCTATGCAGCGAACCAGGCTGCCGGCTCCATTTTCAAAATCGTACCGGGCAGCGGTGGAACCTATACGGCGGCGACCATCATCACGGGTATTACCGGTGGTTCGGGAACGTCCGGTGTGGCAGTAGATGCGTACGGCAATATCTACACCAACAACTACGGCAACTCTCTATACAAATATATTTATTCCGGCGGCACCTATACCCAGCATGTGATCGCGAGCAACTTCAGCCTAGCAAGAGGTATGGCTGTAGATAACAACGGATATATCTACCAGACCGATGAGAGCGCAAACCAAGTCCGTGTGTTTATCCCCTCGGGCTCGATTGCGACTACAACAACCTATACGGCCGGAACTGTGTTTACCGGACTTTCATCGCCGGCCGGAGTCGCAGTGAAGAATGGCATCGTATACATCGGAAACGGCACGGAACTGCTACAGGAGACGCCGAACGGTAGCGGTGGGTATACCCAATCTGTGGTGGCAACCGGTTTTGACGCGCTGCGCGGCATCGCTCCGGACAATTCCGGAAACATCTTTGTCTCCGATCTGGACCTCGGACTCAAGAAAGTGACCAATGCCCTGCAAGACTTCGGCACGGTAGCAGTCGGCACAACCTCAGCGCAGCAGTCGATTGCGTTTGAAGTGCTTACGGCTGGAACTTTGGGAACACCCGTGGTGTTGACCAAGGGCATCACCGGACTCGACTTCAAGCTGGGTGCCGGCAGCACCTGTGTGGGGAGCCTGGCCGCGAACACCGCCTGCGTGGTCAATGTCACCTTCACGCCGCAGTACCCGGGCGAGCGCTATGGCGCGGTGGAACTGACCAATAGTAGCGGCACCGTGATCGCAACCTCTCTGATGCAGGGGAACGGCAGCGGGCCGCAGGTGACCTATAGCCCAGGCGTCATCGCCACCGTGGCAGGCACAGGCGTGGCGGGCTATAACGGCAACGGCATCGCGGCCACCAGCGCGGAGATCAACGCGGACGATAATGGCCCTGCGCTGGATGGTGCGGGCAACCTGTACTTCGCAGACCTGTACAACTACCAGGTGCGCAAGGTGACGGCGGCGACGGGCATCATCACCACCGTGGCAGGCACAGGTGCGGCGGGCTATAACGGCGACAATATCGCGGCCACCAGCGCTACTGTCGCGCCCGAGTCGGTTGCCATCGACGGCGCGGGCAACATCTACATTGCAGATAGCGGCAACAACCGTATCCGCAAGGTGACGGCGGCGACAGGCCTCATCACCACAATCGCGGGCACGGGCACGGGGGGCTACAACGGGGACAACATCGCGGCCACCAGCGCGGAGGTAAGCAATCCATATGAGATCGCGGTGGATGGGTTGGGTAATGTGTTTATCTCGGACACCGGGAACCATCGCATTCGCGAGGTGTCTGCGGCGACGGGCATCATCACCACGGTTGCGGGTACGGGCACGGGGGGCTATAGCGGCGACAACGGCGCGGCCACCAGTGCGGAGATAGCCAATCCACGCGGCATCGCGGTGGATGCGACGGACAATCTGTACATAGCGGACTACGGCAATCAACGCATCCGCAAGGTGTCGAATACAGGGATTATCACCACGGTTGCGGGCAACGGCAGCGGCGGCTATAACGGCGACGACATCGTGGCCACCAGCGCAGAGCTGAACACCCCGCTGGGTGTTGCCGTGGATGCCGCGGGCGATCTCTACATTGCGGACGCAGGCAACAATCGTGTGCGCGAAGTGATCGCGGCGACGGGCATCATCACCACGGTGGCGGGCAATGGCACGGGAGGATTCAGCGGGGACAATGGCTCGGCCACCAGCGCGGAGTTGAACGGCGACCATACGCTTGTGCTCGACAATGCCGGCGACATATATGTCACCGACTCCGGCAACCAACGAATCCGCAAGGTGACGGTGACGGCGCCGCCGCCTTTCGCATTCGCGGACACCTATGTCTATAGCGTGAGCGCGGACAGCCCGAAGACGGAGACGATCACGAACATCGGCAACGCCGCGTTGACCTTTGAAGTGCCGGGCATAGGCACGAATCCGAGCATCTCCTCGGGCTTCTCGATCGGTAACAGCTCAACCTGCCCGCAGCTTTCGACTCTATCGAGCGCCGTGACGCTGGCTGCGGGTGCGTCCTGCACGGACTTGATCAGCTTTACGCCCCAGGTGGTCGGCACCATCGGCGGATCGACCGTGACCACCGACAATACGCTGAATGTTGCCAATAGCACCCAGTCCGTTGGCTTGAGCGGCACCTCTTTGCCGCTGCTGACCAAGACGATTACGTTCCCGCAGCCGGCGACGCCGGTAACGGCGGGCAGCTCGGCCACTCTCGCTGCGACCGCCAGCAATGGCGACCCGGTCACCTACAGCATCACATCCGGTGCGGCAACCATCAACGGCTCGACGATCACCTATACCAACACAGGCACGGTGACGATTGCGGCGAACTCGACGGAGACCTTTGACTACGCGGCAGCAGCGACCGTGTCGGACAGTGTTGTGGTGAACGCGGCGGCCAGTTCCTATACGGCGCCAAGCGAAAATGTAGGCAACACCTCTGCAACCCAGACCGCGACCGTGAACTTCACCACCGCCGGGACGCTGGGTTCGATCAATGTGGTCACCAAGGGCGCGCCAAACCTCGACTTCAACTTCGTCAGCGGAGGCACCTGCGCCACGGGTACGTCTTACACCGCAGGCCAGGCCTGCACCGTGCTGTACAGCTTTACGCCTCTGTACCCCGGCGCGCGTGAAGGCGCAGTTGTGCTGCAGACCAGCGGCAGCGCGGTGCTGGGCACATCGTATCTCGGCGGTACCGGCATTGCTCCACTCGGCCTGTTTACCACCACCTCGCAGACCCTGAGCGTCACTGGCCTGAACGGCGCGCGCGGGCTGAGCGCGGACGGCTACGGCAACCTGTACGTGCTTGAGACCGGCAATGGCAAGGTGGACGAGATTGCGGCGGGGACCAGCACCGCCAACACACTGACAACCCTCGGCACTGGTACGGGCGCTACCGCCGTGGATGGCGCGGGCAACCTGTATGTGGGCATCTCGGCGGCCGATACAATCTACGAGCTGGTTGGGGGCAAACTGCCCGTGATCACCCTGGTCACCGGCACCTGCGGCAACGACGACAACCTTGAGGTGGATGGCGCGGGCAACCTGTACTTTAGTTGCTATTCGAATGGCGCGATCTACAAAGTGGATGCGGGCAGCCATACCCTGACGCAACTGCTTCCCGGCGGGGCGGGGCATCGCTTCATCGGGATGGCTTCGGATGCGGCAGGCAACATCTATGCGCCCGACTTCAATCACAATATCCTATATAAATTGCCCTTCGGGGCGAACAGCCTGACAACGCTGGTAACCGGCGGTTCGATGGACTCGCCGCATGGCGTGGCAGTGGACCCGGCGGGCAACATCTACGTCACCAACTTCAGCGGCTCAACCTACAATGTGCTGCGCTATGCAGCCAGCGGCTATGCTCTCACCCAGCTTCCCGCGACGGGCTCTCGCTCTATCGTGATCGACGGCAGCGGCAACCTGTTCACGATTCTTTCCAACGACGCCACTATCGCGGAGTATAGCCGCACCACGGCGCCGGGTCTCACTTTCCCCAATACAAAGTACGGCGCCAGCAGCAATTCGCTACAGACGGTCGAATTCGAAAATGACGGCAATGCGGCGCTGGCCATCACGAGTTACAGCGCCACCACTAATTTCAACGTGGGTGGTGCGGGCAACACCTGCGCGACCGGCTCTCTTGCCTCAGGCGCAACCTGCTTTGTCGGCGCTCAATTCGCCCCAACTGCGGTTGGCACGCTGACCGGTACTGCCAGCATTGTCGATAACACGCTGGGTATTGCCGGCACTTCACAGGTCATCCCACTCTCCGGTACTGGTACCCAGGCGACGCCGGCGATCACATGGCCGACTCCTGCTGCGATCAGCTATGGCACGCCGTTGAGCGGGACGCAACTGAATGCAAGCTCGACGGTGGCTGGAACATTCAGCTATAGCCCGGCTGGCGGCGTGTTAACTGTCGGATCGCATCTGCTGTCGGTGACCTTCACGCCGACCGATGGGACGGACTACACCTCGGCAACCTCGTCGGTGACGCTACAGGTCAATCAGGCTCCGCAGGCAATTACATTTACGGCGCCATCCGTGGAGTTGTACGGAGTAGCGCCGATCACGCTGAGCGCAACCGGCGGAGCATCGGGCAATGCCGTTGTGTTCAGCATTCTCTCCGGACCGGCTTCCATCGCCGGCAACCAGTTGACGATTACCGGCACGGGCACCGTGGTGATCGCGGCGGACCAGTTGGGCAATGCGAACTACTCGGCAGCGGCGGAGGTGGCGCAGTCTGTGACTGTTCTGCCCATCGTTTATACGTCGCCGACGGAGCCGGTAGGCACGGCCAGCGGAACGCAGACGGCAACCCTGCTCTTCAACTCCAGCTTTACGCTGGGATCGATCAACGTTCTCACCCAGGGAGCACCCGGTCTTGACTTCAATGCAGCCAGTGGAGGCACCTGTGCCGTAGGTGCGTCTTACTCGGCCGGCCAGACCTGCACGGTGAACTACACCTTTACGCCAATAGCGCCGGGCACGCGGTTTGGCGCCATCACGATCGTTGACAGCAGCTCCAACCTGCAGGCCAGCCTCTACCTGATCGGCAGTGGCACGGGGCCGCTGGCATTGTTCAGCAACGGCGGACAGAGCGTCTTCCAGAACACCTCCGGCGCTCTGAATGGGATTACTACTGATGCTGCCGGCAATGTTTATTACACAACCTTAAACACCGGCAACAACGGCGTGTACAAGGTCGCCGTTGGTAGTGAAATTACAACCCAGCTCGTCGGCGGACTTCAGCTCGGCGATGGCATAGCGATCGACGGCGCGGGCAATGTCTTCTATACGGATTACAACGCCGGGACTGTCAATGAACTTCTGGGCGGAACCGGAACTCCCATATTGATTGCGACTGAGTCGGCTCCGGAAGGACTCGCATTCGATGCTCAGGGAAACCTGTATGTAGTTGTCTCTGGGAACCAGAACGTAGTGAAACTGCTGGCAGGCAGCTTCGCCTCATCCACGACATACGGAACCGGTCTGGCCCATCCGCAGAGCGTTGCGGTTGACGCCGCGGGCAATGTCTACATTACGGACCGGGATGGTGCGAAGGCGGTTGTGGTCACGCCTGACGGTGCGACCCAGAACACCATCGCCACCGGGATCAACACCCCGGCCGGAATCACGCTGGATGCCGCCGGAAACATTTACATCGCCGCGATCGGCAGCGCGGAAGTGGAAGAGTTTGCGGCTGGCACATATACGCCGGCCACGCTTGGCTCCTTTGCGCAACCGGCCTTTGTCGCGCTTGATCCCTACGGCAATGTTCTTGTGGCCGACCGCGGCACCAACTCCATCCAGCAGCTGACCAGGGCCACGCCTGCGCCGCTGAGCTTCGCCACCACCAGCGAAGGCTCGACCAGCAGCGACAGCCCGCAGACGGTGACGCTGACCAACGATGGCAACGCTTCGCTGGTACTGAGCGGCTTGTCGACGGCATCGGCGAACTTCTCGCTGAGCGGCTCCTCGACGTGCAGCGCCAGAACAACCCTGGCGGTCAACGGCTCATGCAGCATCGGCGTGAACTTTGCGCCGACAACGCCCGGCAGCCCGTTGACGGACGCGGTGACGATCGCGGACAACAACCTGAATGTCGTGGGCGCCGTGCAGACGGAGCCGCTAAGCGGCACGGGCACGCAGCAGACCGCAATCGTGACGGTTGCGCCGGCGACGATCAGCTACACAACGGCCCCGACGACGCTGTCGGCTACCGTTGCCTATCTGGGAGCGACTGCACCAAGTGGAACGGTGAGCCTCACCATCGATGGCGGCGGCGCTGTACCGGCAACCTGCGCGGGTTCGTCTTCGCCGCTGACCTGCACGGCCAGCTACCCGACCGCGACGCTCTCGGCGACGGCGCACACCATCACCGCGACGCTTGCGGCTGACACCGACTTCGCCACCACCTCCGGTTTGGCGACGCTAACGGTGACGCCGATTGCGCCGACGATTACGTTTGCTGTGCCGAACCATACCTATGGCGATACATCGTTTACGCTGGCGGCGGCGTCGAACTCCGGCGCGCCCATTACGTACTCGCTGGTAAGCGGACCGGCAACTCTATCGGGATCGACGCTGAGCATCACCGGCGCGGGCCCAGTCACAGTGCAGGCTGCGCAGATTGCGGCCGGCAACTATATTGCCGGTTCGCAGAGCGCGAGCTTCACGGTTGCGCAATTGACGCTGTCCGCAGCCATCGTTGGCAATCCGACGAAGACATACGACAGCACCACGGGCGCCACGCTCACTTCGGCGAACTACCAACTCGCGCCGCTGGTGGGTTCCGATGCCATCACCGTGACGCAGCCCTCGGGCGTCTATGCCTCGGCGACCGCAGGACCGGAGCCCGTTACCGCGGCCCTGTCGGCGGCGAACTTCAGCGCTGTCTCCGGGCTGCTATCGAACTACATCCTCCCGGCCGTAGCAACCGGCCCGGGCACAATCACGCAGGCTGCAACCAGCTCGACGATCGCCTGGAACACGCCTGCGGCAATCACATACGGAACCGCACTCAGCGTGGCCCAACTCAATGCCAGCTCAACCATCGCGGGCAGCTTCAGCTATAGTCCCGCGGCAGGGACGGTACTCGGTGCAGCGACGCAAACACTGACCGCGACGTTCACGCCGACCGATACAACGGATTACACCAACGGCAGCGCATCGGTCACATTGTTAGTGAACCAGGCGACGCCGTCGATCAGTTGGCCGAACCCTGTCGCGATCTCCTATGGAACGCATCTGAGTGCGACACAGCTCAATGCAACCGCGTCCGTGGCTGGCACCTTCTCCTATAACCCGGCGGCGGGAAGTGTGCTGTCGGCAGGACCGCATCTGTTGTCGGTGACCTTCACGCCAACGGACGCGACGGATTACACGACGGCAACGGCAACCATGAGCCTCACGGTCGCGCCGATTGCTCTCACCATCACATCCGGCAGCCCGACGACGATCTACGGCAGCACATTGCCAACGATCGCGCCCAGTTACAGCGGATTTATCTCCGGCGATAGCGCATCCAGTCTGAGCACGCTGCCGACCTGCACGACCACGGCGACCAGCGCGAGCAACGTGGGAAGCTACCCGACCAGTTGCTCAGGCGCGGTGGATGCAAACTACATCATCAGCTACAAACCCGGCACCCTGACCATCACGCCCGCTGTGCTCACCGTTGCCGCCAACAAGCTGACCTTTGCCTATGGCGGCGGTGACGGCGACAACGACGAAGACGACGTCACCAACCCGATGACCTACACCATCACCGGCTTCGCGCTCGGCCAGACTGCTGCAACCGACCTTACGGGTACGCCGTCGGAGACCAGCAACACGCCCGAGGGTGGTCCGGTCGGCAGCTACACCATCAGCATGGCAGCCGGAAGCCTCAAGCTGAAGCCGGCCTACAGCAGCAACTACACCATCAGCTACGTCTCCGCGCCGCTCACCATCGTGCCGGCTGTGCTGACGGTGACCGCCACCAGCCAGAGCGATGTCTACGGCGCGGTGGACCCGGACAACTGTGGCCACCCGGAGCGCCACCTGGCCTACACCATCAGCGGCTTCGCCTATAACCAGAGGCAGAATCAGGTGCTGGATGGTTCGCCCACCCTGACCACAACCGCTACCGCGAAGAGCAATGTTGGGTCTTACCCGATCACGATCACTCAAGGCAGCCTGTCGTTGAACCGGAACTATGCCAGCAACTACACCATTGTCTTCGTCAACGGCACGCTGACCGTAACCCCAGCTAAGTTGAACGTGGTCGCCAACTCCTACAGCCGTCAGATCAACCAGCCGAATCCGGCCTTCGGCTACATCATCAACGGCTTCGTCAACGGGGACAGCCAGACCAGCGCGACCACAGGCGCGCCGGCCTGCTGCTCCACAACGGCTGTTACCAGCAGCCCTGTGGGCATCTACGCCATCACCATCGCTCCGGGCAGCCTCGCGGCGAAGAACGGCAACTATACGATCAACTTCGTCAACGGCGTCCTGGTCGTATACAACCCCAAGGACAGGAACGACCAGCACTGCGACGGCAACGGCAACTACCGCCCGAATCCCCAATATGATTCCAATAACTGGCCAGACATCTCCAGCTATAACTTCTACTGGGGCAACAGCGGTGGCGGGCCCAATATAACCCATTGACCTTAGTCATCATGATTGAGATCGTTACAGGAATTTGATCAGTGCCTGCGCCATACTCTTGTGGCTCAGGCCCTGTCATTGTTCAACCACTCGGCAGCGAGCTCAATGCCCGGCAGAAGAAGGTCATCCTTCGGATGCTGGAGGAAGGCCTGGTTCCAATTGCTGAACCGGCATGGCAGGCGAAACCGGCACTGCGGTGAATGGAAAAAGTCGACTGCCGCAATTGAATAGTGCTACCCACACCAGGAATTCAGGCTGCCAAAGCGACCACTACGACATGTGCCGGTTATGGCATCTTCGACTTCAATTGGATCATCTTGCCATCCACAGCGAATCTCCCGTATCCGCGATGGTGGATGGTCTTTGGATTCTTTTGCGCCGGATCGCTCCACGCCTTCACCACTTCAAGAACGAACAGACCGTATTTGTTGACCAGGCGAGTATCGACCACCTTGCATTCGAGATTGACGAAGCACTCAGCCACCAGAGGAGGAGCTACGCGCTCGGCCGGTACCGGCGTCAGACCGAATCTCGCAAACTTATCTATCTCCCGGCCCGAGCAGTTGCCGATCTCCACGACTTTAGCCGCCAGTTTCAGCGCAGGAATGGCAATCACGCACTCTTTCGTCGCCCGCAGTGCGGCAAAGCTGTAATCGGCATTGCTGACGATACAGGCGACCAGCGGCGGATTGAAATCGACCATCATGTGCCAGGACATCGCCATCACGTTGGCGCGGCCCTTGCGTGCGGTTGTCAGCAAAACCACCGGCCCCGGTTCAAGCAACTGGTAGACGTTCGACAAGGATAGATTTTTCATCGCAATCATTGTAGTTCCATCGCTTGCCGCTCTCTCTCTCTCATTTGTCCATGGATGTTTTCGATGGTATTGCCCAGAAGTTACCTCCTTCGCAATCGAAGATTCATCGCTCGCTGCCGTCGCAACTTCCAATCAGCGACTCCGAATGCAGTACGATGCATAGGTGCCCACTTGCGGCATGAATGAACGCCGTTTTGAGGGAGAAAACAACCGATGCAGCGACTTGGAATCCTACTCTCCGGACGCGGTTCGAACTTCATGGCCATCGCCGAGGCAATCCGCGAGGGCCGCCTGCCCGGTGCGGCCATCGCCGTCGTCCTCTCAAATCTTCCCGATGCCGCCGGCCTCGAATTTGCGCGCAAACTCGGTCTGCCCGCCATCGCCATTCCGTCGGCTGGCCGCAAGCGCGCCGAGCACGACGCTGAGGTTGTCGCCGCGCTGCGCCAGCATCGCGTCGATCTGGTCTGCCTCGCCGGGTACATGCGCATCATCTCGCCGGAGTTTGTGCGCGCCTTCCCCAACCGCATCCTGAACATCCATCCCGCGCTTCTGCCCGCGTTTCCCGGCCTCGACGCGCAGGCCCAGGCGCTGGAGTTCGGCGCCAGGGTCGCGGGATGCACCGTGCATTTTGTGGATGAGCAGATGGACCACGGCGCAATCATCATGCAGCGCGTGGTTCCGGTGCTCGACGAGGACACGGCAGAGACTCTCTCAGCGCGCATTCTGGAGCAGGAGCACATCGCCTACACCGAGGCCATCGCGCGCGTCCTCAGCGGCGAGTACCATCTCATGGGACGGCGCTACGTGCGGCGCGGCAAACAGTAGTGCGCGGAACAATCTGCGAGGTTCAAGCTTCAAGGTTGAACTGCACTCGCGGCCTAGTCATCGAGCAGGATGAGCGGGGCGGAAGAGGCTGTGGACCGACCCCATGAACCCGAAGGCCTGCAGCAGCCAGATGATGACCAGCACAATGACGATCCCGCGGATGATCTGCTTGATCGTGCCATCCATCGGGATGAGGTCGATTAGATACAGCACCAGACCGACGACGACCAGCGTAACGATGATGCCGATGATTCCAGACGTGAGCATTCCGGTTCTCCTGCATTGATTGGATGCAGAAAATACGGTGCGCTGTCGCGGATCGGCAAGAATAGGCAGGCAAAGTTCCCCGCCGTCAGACTTCCATGATCACCGGCAGGATCAGCGGCCTGCGGCTCATGTTCTTCTGGATGTAGCGCTTCAGGTCGCCGCGCACCTTCTCCTTGATGACGCCGTAGTCGGCCTTCTCCTCGTCGCTGGAGGCATCGAGCGTGCGCTGCACCACCAGGCGTGCCTCGGCGATTATGGCCGGATCATCGACGGTGAATCCGCGCATCACAACCTCGGGCGCAACCTCGACCTTGCCCGTGCGTTTGCTGATGGTCAGAATCGGCAGTACGATGCCGCCCTCGCCGATGCGCTGGCGGTCGCGCAGGATGATGTCCTCCACCACGTCGATCGAACCGCCGGCATCGATGCACACCCGTCCCACGTTGACCTTGCCGTTCTTCTGCGCGGAGTTCTTGTCCAGCTCCAGAATCTCGCCGTCTTCCAGCAGGATCACCTTCTCGATCAGGCCCAGGTTTCCGGCAAGCTCGGCGTGGCGCTTCAGGTGGCGATAGTCGCCATGCACCGGCACGAAGAACTTGGGCCGTAGCAGGTTGATCATCAACCGCATCTCCTCCTGCGATCCGTGCCCGCTGACGTGGATCAAGCCCTGTGTGCCGTCGTCATAGATGACTTTGGCTTCGCGCCGTTCCAGGTGGTCGATCATGCGGAAGATCGACTTCTCGTTGCCGGGGATGATGCGCGAGCTGAGCACGACCGTGTCCCCGGCGTCGATGTGCGCGTACTTGTGGTTGTTCACCGCTGCGCGCGAGAGCGCCGACATGGGCTCGCCCTGCGTTCCGGAGATCAGCACCATCACCTTGTTGTCCGGCATCTCGCGCACTTGCCCGGGGTTGATGATCAGACCCGCCGGCAGGTCCAGATAGCCCAGATCCTGTGCAATCTCGGTGGAGTTATCCAGCGAGCGGCCAATCACCGCGACCTTGCGCCCATGCGCGTCGGCCAGCTCCATCGCAATGCGGATGCGGTGGATCGACGAGGAGAAACAACTGAAGAAGAGCTTCTTTTTCGTCTGTGCGAAGATCTCATCCAGCCGCGGCCTCACCGCGCGCTCACCCGGCGTATAGCCGCGCCGGTCCACGTTGGTGGAGTCCTGCAGCAGGCACAGCACGCCGTGTTTGCCCAGCTCGGCAAAGGAGTGCAGGTCGAACGGCTTGCCGTCCGGCGCAGAGAGGTCGATCTTGAAGTCGCCCGTATGCACCACCACGCCCACCGGCGTGTGGATGGCATAGGCCACGCTGTCCGCCAGGCTATGGGTCACGCGAATCGGCTGGATTGTGAACGGCCCCAGCGTGAACCGCCGACCGGGCAGGACCTCGATCAGCTCCGCGTCGTCCAGCAGGTGGTGCTCGTCCAGCTTGCCCTCAACCAGCGCCAGGGTGAACTCAGTGCCATACACCGGCACGTTGATCTCGGAGAGGATCCACGGCAGTCCGCCGATGTGGTCCTCGTGCCCGTGCGTCAGAATGATGCCGCGAACCTTGTCGCGGTTCTCGGTCAGGTAGCTGATGTCGGGCACCACAATGTCAACGCCCAGCAGTTCTTCTTCGGGAAACATCAGGCCGGCGTCGATGACGATAATCTCGTCCTGCCAGCGTAGCGCCGTGCAGTTCATGCCAAACTCGCCAAGGCCCCCAAGGGGGATAATACGTAATTTATCTTGTGCCATTTACCTTGATTCTACAGCACCCATCGAACGGCCATGCTCCGCGGCTGAGATGCGTCGGGATATGCAACATTGGATGCAACGAACAGAGACGAGGTGATGGACACATCTCCATTCAATTTTTCTGACGTCATTCCGATCCATTCTTGTTGTCATTCTGAGCGAAGCGAAGAATCCCCGCATTTCGTCCGGGCGTGATGTCGTCAGAGTCGAGAGGAGTAGTCGTTGTGGGAATGCCCCCGAGTCGCGCCGCAGTACCACACCCCAGACGCCCCTCCGCCGCAGCCTTCTCGAAGTCTTCAAAGACTTCGTCCTGATGATCGAACCACCACTTCGCCTCTTCGGCTTCATTCTTGAAATCAGGCAGGATTCTCTTTTCGATCATCTCGCAGCTCCGTTTAATTTCACTGTTTATCTACTAGGGTCTCGCTTGCGTAGAGCATTCCATAACCTTCCTGATCGCAGCTCTCTCTTCCAGTTCTTCTGAACCAACAAAAGCCATGGGCGAGGCAAGCAATCGCCATCGTTTCCGCATACGGTGTAATCGTCTGGGCGAAAGTAATATTTGTCGTGGATACAAGCACCGAGGCCATCGCCGCATTCGTCGGGGTCAGCAATCGGTTCGCGGGCGACCCACGTCATAAGAATGTCCAGACAGACATATCCGACTGGCACCTCAAGTGAACTTGCCCTCTCTCCGTCAAAACGCGCTGAGGTGATTCGACCATCATTCAGACAGTCGATCAGAAGCGGTACAGTGATAGAACGGTTCTTCATCAGAGCGATCACTTGCGAAACAGGTGGTCGCGAAGTATCTGATCCTTCTTCTGGTTCTAGATGGGTGACAGTGGCGTCTGCCGCCCCGCCAGCATAGTACCTTATGTGAAAATCGCGGACATCGAGCAACGGCTCGATATATTTTTTGTATGCCGCTGAGCGCTCATGCGAGGTGCCGGGGACGCAATCCACACATTTCGGTTTAGTTTGTGCCACGAGAGTTTGCGCTGTTATCAGGAAAACGACCAAGGCCCGCATGTTTTCTCCTATCGCAACAAATCCTCCAGCGTGGTCGACAAATCCGTCTTCTCGTCGCGATACTTCACGATCACCGGCGTGTAGACGCTCAATCCCATCTGCTTGCCGTAGCCGCCCGTCACCGCGCGCGAGCCGGGAACCACGACCGCGCCCTCGGGAATGATCAGCGGAGTTTCGGCCGTAGCCTTCAACACCATGCCGCGCACCGTATCGTAGACCGGCGTACCCCGCGTCAGGATCGTTCCTGCCGCCAGCACCGCGCCGCGCCGCACGATAGTGCCTTCGTAGACGCCAGTGTTGCCGCCCACCAGCACATCGTCCTCGATAATCACCGGCGAGGCATTGATCGGCTCCAGCACGCCGCCGATCTGCGCCCCAGCCGACAGATGCACCCGCCGCCCGATCTGCGCGCACGAGCCCACCAGCGCGTGCGAGTCCACCATCGTCCCCTCGTCGACGTACGCGCCGACGTTGATATACGCCGGCGGCATCATCACCACGCCGCGCGCCACATACGCTCCCGACCGCACCGAACTGCCACCGGGCACAATCCGCACGCCGTCCTCCGGCGAAAATCTCCGAGCCGGGTAGGTTGATTTGTCGAGGAAGCTAAGCGCCCCGCCGCCACTCATCTCCGTGAGTACACCGATGCGAAATCCCAGCAGAATTCCGCGTTTCACCCACGCATTCACCCGCCATCCGGTCGGGGCATCCGCGTCGGGCTCCGCCGCGCGCAGCTTCCCCGCCTCCAGCGCGTAGCGCAGTTCAAGAAACGCACTCAGCGCATCCACATCGCTGACAGTATCGGCGCTCGCGGCAAATGACTCTTCGATCCTGGATTCGAGACTTGCAGTCGTCATGGTCTGCTCCGATTGTAGCGGGAACACGGCAATGCAGCGCATCGCCGTGCATCGGTTGCGTTGAACTGCGCGACTACGGCACACGCTGGATTTATGCGCTCACCAGCAGCCCAAGCTCGACGAGAATCTTCTCCAGCTTCTGCTGCGTGGCCGCCGTCACCGGAACCATGGGCAGCCGCAGGTGGTCTTTGCCGCGGCCCAGCAGTGCCAGCACAGCCTTTACCGGCGCGGGACTTGGCTCCGAAAAGTGCGCCTGCATCAGGCGGAAGTACTTGCGGTTGATCTCGCGCGCCTTAGTCCAGTCGCCACTGAGCGCGGCCTGCACCATCTGCGCCATCTGTGCGGGAATTGCGTTCGACGCCACCGAGACCAGCCCCGCTCCGCCCACCGAGATGATCGGCAGCGTCATCGCGTCGTCGCCACTGAAGACCTTGAAGCCGCTGGGCGCGTCGTTCAGGATCGTGGTGATCTGCGCCAGGTTGCCGCTCGACTCCTTGACGCCGATCACGTTCGTCAGTTCGGCCAGCCTCAGCACCGTCGCCGGCTCCATGTTGGTGCCCGTGCGCGATGGGATGTTGTACAGCAGGATGGGCAACTCCACTGCCTCGGCGATAGCGCGGAAGTGCTGGTACTGGCCCTCCTGGCCGGGCCGGTTGTAGTACGGGTTCGCCGTCAGCAGGCCGTCGAGCCCCGGAATCTTCGCCAGCTTCTTCGCGCGCTCAACCGCGACGCTGGTGGCGTTGTGTGTGCATCCGCCGAAGACCGGAACGCGTCCCGCCGCTGTGTTCACCACAATCTCAATCACGCGCGCGTTCTCGGCCTCCGTCATCGTCGAAGCCTCGCCCGTCGTGCCACATGCGACCAGAAAATTGACGCCCGATTCGATCTGCCATTCGACCAGGCTGACCAGTGCAGGCTCGTCGAGCGTGCCGTCCGCGCGGAAAGGTGTTACCAGTGCTGTGCCACAACCGAAGAGTTCCATAATGAGTGTCAGTTTACCTCTTTCCAGCGGAGGAATCCGTAAATGCTCTACACCCACTCGCCCGCGCGCATCAGCGGCTCTGCCGCGCCGCTCGCGCTGACGCCGTCCACATCCATATCCGCAGAGCCAATCATCCAGTCCACATGGATGAGGCTGGTGTTTGCGCCCAGCTTTGCCAGTTCTTCTTCGTTCATCTTCTCCCCGCCGACGAGGCAGGTGGAGTAGGCCTGGCCCAACGCGATATGGCTGGCTGCGTTCTCGTCGAACAGCGTGTTCCAGAACAGAATCCCCGCCGCCGCAATTGGCGACGAAGCCGGAACCAGCGCAACCTCGCCCAAGTGCCGCGCGCCGTCGTCGGTGGAGATCAGCCGGTTCAGCGCGTCCTCGCCCGCCGTCGCCGTGGCCTCTACAATCTTCCCACCCTCGAAGCGGCAGCGGATGTTTTCGATCAGCGTGCCCTGGTGCGAGAGCGGCTTGGACGCGCGCACCACGCCGTCCACGCGGTCCTTGTGCGGCGTGGTGAAGCACTCCTCGGTGGGAATGTTCGGCTGGCAATAGACGCCATTTCCCGCCGTCGTTCCTCCGCCCGCCCACAGATGCTCGTCCGCTAGCCCCACATGCAGATCCGTCGTTCCATCGTGCGACTTGAAGTGCAGCGCCGCGTATCGCTTCGCATTCAGCGTGTCCACGCGCTCCTTCAGCCGCGCTCCATGCGCCAGCCAGTCGGCCACCGGATCGTCGCCCGTAATCCGCGATGCAACGAAGATCGCCTCCCACAGCTTCGCCACCGCCTGCTCCACCGGCTCGTTGGGGAAGACCAGCCTTGCCCACTCCGGCGTCGCCGCGGCAACAATCGTCCAGTTGATCTCGTGCCGCGTGATCAGCTCCATCGCGGGTTTCGCCGCCTTCGACGCCGCAATGTTTGCGCGCGAGACCTTCACCGGGTCCTGCCCCGCAAGCAGCGCCGGATTCCCGCCCGCAATCGCCATCCGCGCCGCGCCATTCTTGAACGCAGTCGCAATCGCATCCTGCAACCACGCGGGCGAGTAGTCGAAGCTCGCGTCCGGAGCATGTTCGTAGCGCGCCAGCACGCAGGGATCGTCGCTATAGAACGTCGTTACCAGCAGCGCGCCCGCGCGATACGCGTGCTCCGTAATCCGCCGCACCAGCGGCAGCGCCTCGGTCGGCGCGGTCAGCACCAGCTCCTGCCCGGCGCGCAGGTTCAAACCCACGCGCACGGCGACCTCGGCAAGGCGGTCCAGTTTTTCATCGAAAGAGAGTGCGGCAAACGAAGCAGAGAGGGAAGTTGAACTCATGCCAATAGGCTAGGGGGCAGGGAATCGAAACGCAAGTCGCAACCGTTAATGGGCCGCTCTGGGCAACAACTCAGCCAGAAAAGTTTGACCGGAAGGGCACGGCTTCAGCTGCGCCAACGAGCCAGAAAAATTTGACCGGAAGGGCACGGCTTCAGCCGTGCCGAAGAGCGCACTTTTTAAGACTGTGGCTCCTTGATTGCGAAGCAATCAAGGAGCCACAAATAGAAGTCGTCAAACTGACCCACAGCCCTCCCTCCCAATCTTCCCCAACTCGCGCTTGATCGCCATCTTATCGAGCGTCGCCAAAGGCAGCGCCAGCAGCAGCGAAATGCGCCGCTCCAGAATCGTGAACGCCTCGCGGTAGGCCCGTGCCACTTCTTCGCGCGTGCCCACCACCGCCGCCGGATCGGCCACGCCCCAGTGCGCCGTCACCGGCTGCCCCGGCCACAGCGGACAGCTCTCCCGCGCCGCGTCATCGCAGACCGTGAATACGAAGTCCATCCGCGGTGCGCCGGGCGCCGCAAACTCGTCCCACGACTTGCTGCGCAGCCCATCGGTGCTCAGGCCGGCCAGTTCCAACTGGCGCAGCGCCTCCGCGCGGACCGCGCCCGCAGGATGGCTCCCCGCGCTGTATGCGGTGAAGTTGGGCGTGCCCTTGCGGTTCAGAATCGCCTCCGCCAGAATCGACCGCGCAGAGTTCCCCGTGCATAGAAACAAGACGTTATAGTGCGGCATCGAATCTCCTCAAAGCATGAAGTCGTCATTCTGGCGCAGCCAGAATCTCTGTATTTTGTTTGTAGCGCAACACCGTATTCCATCTCTGTAAAAATACTGTTAGACCTGCGCGCCCGCGCCAGCCTTGATCGCATACACCTTCACGCTGGCCGCAGCCGCGTTGATGTCGTACTTCGCCAGCAGAGTCTTCAACTCCTCGTGCAACGAAGCTTTCGGGCTAGCCGCAACGCCGCAGCAAGGCTCCGGCATCATCTTGAACGGCGTTGCCTCCTCCATCGCCGGAGAGCAGCAGCCCGACTGGTTCTCCACCTTGGCGTACGCGTTCAAGTCCTTGCCGCTATCCACAATTTCGACGTGCTCGAACCCAGCCGCCAGCAGTCCCGCGCGATACTCCTCGATCCGTATCGCTCCGGCGATGCACCCGACGTACGCCGCCATGCTCTCGGCAACGGCCTCCGGCAGCTCGTGCTTCAGCGCAATATCGCTCACCGCAACCCGGCCGCCGGGCTTCAGCACGCGTGCAATCTCGCGGAAGACGGCTGGCTTATCCGGAGCAAGATTCAGCACGCAGTTCGAGATCACGCAATCGACCGATGCATCCGGCAGCGGAATCCGGTCGATGGTGGACAGATAAAAATCGACGTTGGCATACCCGCCTGCCTCTGCATTCGCGCGCGCCCGCTCGATCATTGCTGGCGTCATATCGATGCCGATGGCACGGCCCTGCGGCCCCACCATCTTCGCGGCCAGAAACACGTCCAGCCCGCCGCCCGAGCCCAGATCGACCACCACCTCACCCGGTTGAATGTGGGCTGTTGCCGTGGGATTCCCGCAGGAGAGCCCCATATTCGCCCCCGCCGGAATCGACCGCAACTCCTCAGCCGTATACCCGAAGGCCTCCGCCACAGCCTTCACTCCCGCATCCTTGCTCGATAGCGAACTCTCCGCAACCGCACCATATTTCGCTCGCACGGCCTCCAGAACCTGCTCTGCCATTTCATCGCCTCCAAAAACATATCTGCTAATGCGACTATATGGCTTGCCAACATATTCGTCAAGGCGTATAAGTAAGCCATGCCAGCAAAGCCGCCGCAATTCAACAAACAACGCTTCTTCCAGGCTCTCGGCGACACCACCCGCCTGCGTCTGCTCAACCTCATGGGCGACCAGGAGCTGTGCGTCTGCTATTTCGTTGAGATCCTCGATCAGCCGCAGCCCAAAATCTCGCGCCACCTGGCTTATCTGCGCCGCGCCGGAATCGTTGAGGCGCGCCGCGAGGGCAAATGGATGCACTACCGCATCACTCCGCCGCAGGACACCGGCGCCGCCGCACTCCTGCGTCAGACGCTCACCTGGCTCAAGCAGGACCGCGCCATGCAATCCGACCGCGCCCGCCTCAGCAAAGCCTGTTGCGCCCCAGCCAAATTTGTAACTCTGCAATCAGCCCCCGCGCCCACTGCGGTCGCGCGCACACGAACTCGAAAGGCCCGCTAACTATGGCGCAGACCGAAGGCCGCACCTGCGCTCCGCTCGCGCGCAAGCATCTCTCCTTTCTCGACCGCTTCCTCACTCTCTGGATCTTTCTCGCCATGGCCGTCGGCGTCGGCCTGGGACACTTTGTGCCTCACATCTCCGTCTTCGTCAACTGCTTCCAGAGCGGCACCACCAACATCCCCATCGCTATCGGCCTCATCGTCATGATGTTCCCGCCGCTGGCCAAGGTGCGCTACGAAAAGCTCGCCGAGGTCTTCCGCAACAGGCCCGTCCTCGCTCTCTCGCTGGTGCAGAACTGGCTCATCGGCCCCATCCTCATGTTCCTTCTCGCCCTTGTCTTTCTGCGCGGGGAGCCGGCCTACATGCGCGGCCTGATTTTGATCGGCATAGCCCGCTGTATCGCCATGGTCCTGGTCTGGAACGAGCTGGCCGAGGGCGACACGGACTACGTCGCCGGTCTGGTTGCCCTCAACAGCATCTTCCAGGTCCTCTTCTACAGCCTTTACGCCTGGGCGTTCCTCACCGTGATCCCGCGCTGGTTCGGCTTGGCGGCGAGCGTCGTTCCCATCGGCATCGCGCAGATCGCCAAGAGTGTCGGCCTCTATCTCGGCGTCCCGTTTGCCGCCGGATTCCTCACCCGAACCATTCTCATCCGCCGCAAAGGAGAAGACTGGTACCGCGCGCACTTCCTCCCGCGCATCGGCCCGCTCAGCCTTATCGCGCTGCTCTTCACCATCGTTGTGATGTTCTCGCTGAAGGGCGATCTCATCGTGCGCCTGCCGCTGGACGTGGCCCGCATTGCAATCCCGCTGGTTCTCTACTTCCTCATCATGTTTTTGGTCAGCTTCTGGATGGGCAAGCGGCTGGGCGCGGACTATGCGCAATCCGCGGCACTCTCCTTCACTGCCGCAGGTAATAACTTTGAACTGGCCATTGCCGTCTCCGTCGCCGTCTTCGGTCTCAACTCCGGCGAAGCCTTTGTCGGAGTCGTTGGCCCGTTGATCGAAGTTCCCGCCCTCATCAGCCTGGTCAACGTCGCCTTCTGGATTCGCCGCCGCGCATTCGCCCCGTCGCCGCAGAGCCTCCCCCCAACCAACAACTAGCAACCAACAACCTTCAACTAGATCTGGCAGCTCACCATGCCGCGTTTTTCCAGGTACCGCTGGTGGAACTCCTCGGCCTTCCAGAAGGCGCACGCCGGCATCACCTGTGTCGCAATCGGTTTGCGATAGGCGCCGGTTGCGTTCAGCTCGGCGATCTTCGCCCGCGCCTGCCACAGTTGGTCGTCCGTGTGCGCAAAGATCACGCTGCGGTACTGCGATCCCCAGTCCGGCCCCTGGCGGTTCACCTGCGTCGGGTCGTGCATCGCAAAAAACGCATCCAGCAGCGTATCGAACGAGATCCGCGACGGATCGAAGGTCACGTCCACCACCTCGGCATGTCCCGTATGGTCGCTGCACACGTCCTTATAGGTTGGGTGCTCCAGATCGCCGCCCTCATATCCTGCCGCCGTTTCGATCACTCCCGGCATCTCTGCGAACCGGGCCTCAACGCCCCAAAAACATCCCGCGCCAAATGTTGCGTGCTCAATTGCCACTTTGTCTTGCTCCTTTACTGTCCCCGAATCCTGCCCCGAGGGGGCTTTCGATCGTCCGGCTGCTCAATGCCTGTTTCTATATCGGCGAATCTCCACCCGGCTTCGCTCTCCACTTCGCGCTCCGGCTTGTCGCTCCAACCGCTCTCTATCTATTTGGACTGTTCTCACCCCATCTTGTCTTCCACCGCAGTGTTAATCCGCGTGTATTTCTAGGCTCACCGGCCCACTCTCGTCAAACCCTCTTTTGGGTCATACCCACATCGCCAACCCCACCTCGCCACGCTCCGGGCACACCTCCGCACCAGTCGCGCGCGTAAGTCTCAGTCGTTGGCTCATTCACCGCACATCCCTGATTTAAACCCGCTTCCAGCGGCGTAGTTGCTCCCGGCAAAATCGTCCGCCGCGCCATCCACCCCCCCAAATCCCACGTCTTCAATCAACAACCTGCAACCAACAACCAACAACTCACAACTGCCTTCGTTTCTTCTTCTCCGGGGCCTTCAACTGGGAAAACTCCGGCGTCCTCTTCTTGGGAACCACTTTTTTCCCTGCCGCCGCCCGTCCCAGCGCCATCACCTCGCCCAGGGTCAACTCGCGGAACTCGCCCGGCGGAACGTCCAGCCGCAGCGCGCCGTACCCAATCCGCCGGATCTTCTCCACGTGGTGCCCAATCTCCTCGAACATCTTGCGCAACTGCCGGTTGCGCCCCTCGGTCAGCGTCACCTCGTACCAGGGATTGTCGCCGCCGCGCACCAGCTCCACCCGTGCCGGAGCGGTCACAATTCTGTCTCTCCGCCCGGCCCTTACCTCGTCCAGCCGTCCGCGGTCGATCACAATCCCCCGCCGAATCTGTTCCAGCCCCGCCGCCTCCGGAACGCCGCTCACCTTCACCAGGTAGGTCTTCTCCACGCCCGCTGCCGCCTTCGACAGCGAATTCGCCAGCTCGCCGTCGTTGGTCATCAACAGCAACCCCTCCGACAGATAATCCAGCCGCCCCACCGGATACAGCCTTACCCGGTCGCCATGCGGCCCGGCCTTTGGCTTCATCATCAAGTCCATCACGGTAGGCCGCTTCTGCGGATCGTCGAGTGTCGTCACATAGCCGCGCGGCTTGTTCAGCATGTAGTAGCGCCGCACCTCCGGCCCCTTCAGCAGCTTCCCATCCACCCGGATGTGGTCGCGGCTGGCGTCGTGCTTTGTCCCCAGCTCCATCACCACCGTGCCGTTCACCTGCACCCGTCCGGCCAGGATGATCTCCTCGGCCTTCCTCCGGCTTGCAATCCCCGCCGCCGCCAGAATCTTCTGCAGCCGCTCGCCCTTCGGCTCCGCGTCCTCAACCGGCTGCATCGCCTTTCCTGCCCCGCTACCCACCGCCGTCATCCCGACCGGAGCGGAGCGGAGTGGAGGGACCCCCGTATTTTGCTTTTGCCGTTGCCGG
>Ga0181529_10002009_pt1 | contig 25085 bp, 18 predicted proteins | sample PEATcosm2014_Bin_36_FD_119763 | JGI IMG/M metagenome (GOLD analysis project Ga0181529, IMG submission 119763) | Peatland microbial communities from MTU Mesocosm Facility, Houghton, MI, USA - PEATcosm2014_Bin10_30_metaG | ecosystem: Environmental > Terrestrial > Soil > Wetlands > Peat | place... | reverse complement strand
GTCGTCTGTGCCACGCCAAAGGTCGAAGAACAAAGACAGAAGACTGCCGTCAACAACAACACTACCGCACTCTTGAACTTCATCATGACACTCCCTCCAAAATTAACCATCTCTGATTACTCCCGCGGTGCTTCAGCCCATTCCAGGCACAATCCCTCTTAGCCCATCACAACAGACAGCGTAAACAAAAGAAAAAATGCTTCAACTTCCTCTAAGCAACCCTTCATAACTGCGCGTCCGGCATCAACGCCAGGAGCGCATCCACCGGTCTTACCCGCGTCACAATCCGCTCAAAAACGCGACATTGGCGACTTCCAGGCAGCCCCCGGCACCGATGAAATGCCCACCGCAACCCACGTCAGCGATCTGCCCTTCGTTGATACCCCGCAAAATGATTGCGTAACAGACGGGGAAGCCTGTCGAAATACCGAAAATTTGCAACAGAGATCGGATGCTACAGGGTTAGGGAATGAATATGCAAGTCAATTTCCTGCAATAAATAGTCTCAGAAGATAGGCTCCATCGGTAACCCAATACGGTTACCGATGCTTGTGTTGACGATATAGTAATCCACTTGATGCGAATTCAATTCCTCTGAATCCGGTTTTACAAGACGCATATCTATATTCTGATTCTGCACCGATAATCACTCGCTTTATTGATCTTATTTTTCGCATCGTCTGTTGACTGATCTGACATCTCAGCGCAAGCAAAATTTTACGCATTGGAGCCGCCTTTTCAGTCGTCAAAACCTGCTCTTGTAGCTCCTTTTTCGCAATTTCCTCTTGCTGTCGTTCAGACCCTCATCCAATCAACGGCGCTCGATTGTTTTTCTCGGCGACCGTCTCCAGCACACTTTTGCGAGAGAAGTTTTCCCCGTCGCTTTCTGTGCTGATGAGTACTCTCACATGGAGGCAATCCAATAGTAATCACGGAGGAAAGATTTCCCTCATGAACTTGCCCCAGGCAGCGATATGAAGATTAGCCATATCTCAGATTTCTGCCCCGGCAGAAAGAAGGAGTCGTCATGCGCGCTTCGAGCTTGCCTGAATTCCATTCGGAGCTATCTGGTCTGCATCCCTTCCCTTCTGTCGCGTTGCACGGCCTAGCGCTGCTGATTCTGCTCGCCCTGTGGCCAGCGCCTCTAGCTTATGGCCAAGCACTGGCCGCCGTCGCCGCCTCCTCCAGCTCAATCAACATTCCGGATCACATTTCTGATCGACTTTTGAACCGCATAGACGACTTCAATCTGACCACCATTCACGGCAGCACACATCCCGCCGTTCGCAACGCCATAGACAATGGCCGCCTCGCCGCCTCCAAGGCAATGGGCGATCTGGTGCTGGTGCTGACACGCTCGGACGCCCAGCAGGCCGCGCTCGAAGCCTTCAATCAGCAGCAATACGATCCCGCCTCGCCCAACTATCACCACTGGCTCACGCCGGAGGAGTTTGGCGCTGCCTACGGCGTCTCCCAGGCCGATCTCAACGCGGTGAGCAACTGGCTGCAGGATCACGGCTTCACCATCCAGGAGATTCCCCCCTCCCACACCTCCATCCGCTTCAGCGGCAACGTTGGCCAAGTCGAAACCGCCTTCCACACCGAGATGCACTCCCTCACCTCCCGCGGCGAAGCCCACATCGCCAACACCACAGATATCCAGATTCCGGCGGCGCTCGGCTCCGTCGTCGCCGGCGTCAAGGCGCTGCACAACTTCTTTCCCAAGGCGCAGCATCACGCCGGCCCGCAGCTCATCCGCAACTCCTCGGGCGGCTGGACGCCTGCCAACAACCAGTCCATCCTGCCAACTCCGCATCCGCAATTGTCCGGCACTTCCGCCAATGTCAGCGAGCAAGTCGGCGCGCTGCCGGAGTTCGGCGTCAACATCACCGGATACGAATATCAGCTGCTTGTGCCCTACGACCTGGCCACCATCTACAACTACAAATCCCTGTGGACCGCCGCCCAGCCGATCAACGGCACCGGCCAGACCATCGCCATTGCCGGAACCAGCAACATTGTGCTCAGCGACATTGCCACCTTCCGCTCGGCCACCGGCTTGCCCGCCAAAGCTCCCTCCGTCATCATCACCAACGCCGATTCCGGCACCACCGCCCTGCTCGATGACCGCATGGAGAACACCCTCGATGTCGAGTGGTCCGGCGCCGCTGCTCCCGGCGCCAACATCGTGCTGGTCACCTCCAAGCAGACCTCGCCCTCCACTGACTCCCTGTACCTCTCCGAGAGCTACATCATCAACAACAGTGTCGCCAAGATCATGAGCGTCAGTTACGGCGAATGCGAACTGGGATTGGGAACCGCCGGAAACACCGAGTATCTCAACCTTTGGCATCAGGCTTACACCCAGGGCATCGCCGTCTTTGTCAGCACCGGCGACTCGGCTGCCGCCGTCTGCGACGATGGCGCGGATGGCACCTCCACCGACTATGCCGCGCAATACGGACTCTCCGTCAGCGGCATGGCCAGCACTCCATATAATGTTGCCGTCGGCGGCACCGACCTCAACTGGACCAGCTCCAACTTCAGCTCCGTCAACAACTCCGCCAATATGTCCAACGCCGTCGGTTACATTGCTGAGGTTCCCTGGAATGACACCGTCACCAATCCCATCATCCTCAGCGAATTAAATCTGGGAAATGGCGTGAGCCTCAGCGCGGAGGGCTGGGCCAACGCCCTGCTCAAGGACTATCAAACCAGTGCGCGCCTGGGAAATGATTACCTCGACCTGGTTCCGCCGGTGGGCGGCTCGGGCGGCGTCAGCGCCTGCACCGTCTCTTCAGGCGACAACCCCTCGACCTGTAGCGGCGGCTATGCCAAACCCGCTTGGCAGACCGGCGTCACCGGAATCCTCTCCACCGACAAGCGCACCGTGCCGGACGTTTCCTTCTTTGCCTCCAACGGCTTTTTGGGCGCGGCTTATCTCATCTGCGACACCCTGCTGCCCGGTCCCACCGCCTCCGGCACACCCGCCTCCTGCAACTACGCCTCCTCCGGCAACGCCATGGAGCAGGCCGTCGGCGGCACCTCGGTCTCTAGCCCATTGATGGCCGGCATCATGGCGCTCATCAATCAGAAGGCCGGCGCATCCCAGGGCAATCCCAACGCCGAGCTATACGCCCTGGCAGCCCAGCAAAACTACTCCAACTGCAGCGCCGCTTCCGTCTCCAACTCCGGCTCCTGCCTCTTCAACGACATCAACTCCGGCAATATACAGACGCCCTGCTACGCCGGCAGCCTCAATTGCACCGTGCAAACCTCCGGAGACAAGCTCGGCATCCTCTCCGGCTACTCCGCCACCACCGGCTACGACAAGGCCACTGGACTCGGCTCGCTCAACGTCGCCAACGTCGCCAAGGCGTGGCCCTCCGCGGTTCCGCCCGCGCCCGTGGTCGGCCTTTCGCCCTCCAGCCTCAGCTTCGCCGCCACCAACACTGGCTCCTCCACCGCCGCGCAAACCGTCACCCTTACCAACACCGGAACCGCCGCGCTCACTCTCTCCAGCATCTCCATCACCGGCTCCAACACCATCTCCGGCAGCAGCGCCACATCCTTCTTGCAGACCAACACCTGCGGCGCATCGCTCGCGGCCTCGGCTTCCTGCACCATCTCCGTCACCTTCAAGCCCGCTGCCACCGGAGCGCTCTCGGCCACCCTCAGCTTCGCCGATAACGCCGCCAACTCGCCGCAAACCGTCGCCCTCACCGGAACCGGCACAACTCCCGCCGTCAGCCTCTCGACCGCCAGCCTCGCCTTCGCCGCCACCAACACCGGCATCACCACCGCCGCGCAGACCGTCACCCTCCGCAACACCGGAACCGGCGCGATGACGCTCTCCACCATCTCCATCACCGGCGCTTATGCCACATCCTTCGGCCAAACCAACAATTGCGGCGCATCGCTCGCATCCGGCTCCTCCTGCACCGTCTCCGTCACCTTCACACCCCTCGCCACAGGCTCACTCTCCGCCACCCTCAGCTTTGCCGATAACGTCCTCTACTCGCCGCAGACCGTCACCCTCAGCGGCACCGGCACGGCTCCCGCGGTCAGCCTATCGCCGACGAGCCTCTCCTTTGCCTCGGCCAACTCCGGCATTACCTCCGTCGCGCAGACCGTCACCCTGCGCAACGCTGGAACCGGCACCATGACCCTCTCCGCCATCTCCATCACCGGAACCGGTGCCACCTCCTTCGCCCAAACCAACACCTGCGGCGCAACGCTGGCAGCCAGCACCTCCTGCACCGTCAACGTCACCTTCAGGCCCATCGCCTCAGGCTCGCTCTCGGCCCAACTCAGCTTTGCCGACAACGCCGCCAACTCGCCGCAGACCGTCGCCCTCAGCGGCACCGGCACAGCTCCAGCAGTCAGCCTTTCGCCCCTCAGCCTCGCCTTTTCCACCACCGACGTCGGCAACTCCTCCGCCGCGCAAACCGTCACCCTGCGCAACACCGGAACCGGCCCGCTCACCCTCTCCAGCATCGCCCTCACCGGCACCAACGCCACCAGCTTCCTGCAAACCAACACCTGCGGCACAACGCTTGCGGCCACCTCCTCCTGCACCGTCTCGGTCACCTTCAAGCCCCTCGCCGCCGGCTCACTCTCCGCCCAGCTCAACTTCACCGATAACGCCTCCGGTGCCGCGCAGACCGTCGCTCTCAGCGGCAACGCCATTCTGCTCACGCCCACCGTCTCGCTCTCCACCGCCCAGCTCAGCTTTCCCGTCACCGCCGTCGGCTCCACCATCAGCCCCAGCTACAGCCCAGCCCAGGCCATCACCCTAACCAACACCGGCCTCGGCGCGCTGCTCATCTCCTCCATCGCCTTCAGCGGCAACAGCCCCAGCGCCTTCGCCCAGATGAACAACTGCCCAGCCTCCCTCGCGGCTTCAGCCAGTTGCATCATCCTGGTCCGCTTTGCTCCCACCGCCGCCGCTAGCCAGTCGGCAACGTTGCTCCTCACCGATAACGCCTCGCCCACCCAGCAATCCATCGCCCTCAGCGGCACCGGTGCCAGCGCGCCCATCCTCTCGCTCTCTGCCTCCGCACTTAACTTCGGCACCGTCTCGGTCGGCGGCATTCACTCGGTCTTGGCGCTCACCCTGGCCAACAACAGCGCCACCACCCCGCTCAATCTCTCCTCCATCGCCATCAGCGGCACCAATGCCGCCTCCTTCTCGCAGATGAGCACCTGCGGGCCGGTGATCGCGCCCAACTCCACTTGCATCCTCCTCGTGCAATTCGCGCCCGCCTACACCGGCGCGCAATCCGCCCAGCTCACCTTCACCGCCAACAACCCCGCCACATCCACCATCGTGGCGCTCACCGGCTCCGGCCAGTAGCTTCGCCGGCCCGGCGGCAACCCTGAGCGCCACTACAGACGGCCATCTCCGCTCCCCAACCAGGGACCGTTGATGGCCGTCTTTTTATTGCGCACATTTCCTTTTTTGTCCTCCTGAGTTCCAATATTCCCCGTACTCCTGTGCGAAGCGCAACAACGGCATAGGAGCCACGGTTTGTTCCATGCGGAAGGCCAGGGATACACGAACCCGCCCCGCATCTCCGCCGCTCATTCCCACATAGGACTTGCAAACCGTAACGTCCTTCGTTGGGACTTTCTTCATTTTTCTTAATCTTCCCCCTTTCCCTTTTTGATTCCAAGGCATACCGTTATCGCAGGGTAGTCGGCACCGCTCTGGTGATGTGGCTGCCTGGAACCAGGGGCTTGCTCGAATCGCCGAAACCCGGACCCTGGAGAGCAGCAATGTCCAAGCAGCAAAATCCGCCTTCATCCCCATCAGGCAGTGCCGGTGAGCCTTCGCCGCCATCCAATTTGGAATTGCCCGACAACATCCAGAACGTCAGAGAAGCCGATCAGAACCTGCGCGATTCGCTCCAGGATATGCGCGCCGCCCAGCGCGTCCTGCTGCACAGCGATTATCTCTTCCAAACCCTGGTGGACAGCGTTACCGACTACGCCATCTATATGCTCGACCCCCAGGGCAATGTCGTCACTTGGAATGTGGGAGCCGAGCGCAGCAAGGGATACAAAGCCGAGGAGGTGCTGGGGCAGAATTACTCTCTCTTCTTCTTGCCCGTGGATGTGGCGGCGGGTGTGCCGGCACGGGAGCTGGCGGAGGCGGCGCGCACGGGGCGCTATGAAACCCAGGCATGGCGGCTGCGCAAGGATGGCTCGCGCTTCTGGGCGCTCATCACCTTGACCGCCATTCGCAGCGCCGAGGGCGAGCTGCACGGCTTTGCCAAAGTCACCCGCGATATGACCGAGCGCAAGACCGCCGAGGAGGCCGGCAGCCGACATAACGCCCAACTGGAGCGCTTCCGTTTCATCGTCGAGAGCGTCGCCGATTATGTCATCTTCACGTTGGATGCCGAGGGACGCATCGACAGTTGGAGCAACGGCGCGCAAAACGTCCTTGGCTACTCGCTTCTGGAGGCGCTGGGGCAGGAGTATGCGCTGGTCTTCACACTGGCCGAGAGAGAAGCCGGTGCCCCGCAAGCGGAGATGGAAGAGGCAGCGCGTGTTGGGCACTGCACCACGGAAAGCTGGCGCGTGCGCAAGGACGGGACGCTCTTTTGGGCCAGCGGCGCGCTCACCGCCGTACGCGACAAGACCGGTGCGCTCACCGGCTACATCCGCGTCGCCCGCGACATGACCGCGCAGAAGCTCTCCGAGGAAAAGCTGAAGAGCCTCAACGCCGAACTGCAACGCTATCAGTTCATCGTGCAGAACGTTGGCGAGTATGCAATCTACACATTGGATGCCAAGGGGCGCTTCACAAGCTGGGGAAAGGAGGCGGAGCGCGGTTCCGGCTACAACGCGGAACAGGTGCTGGGCCAGGACTACTCCATCCTCTTCACCGAGGAGGAGATCGAGGCAGGCGAGCCGCGGCGGGTGATGGAGGAGGCCACGCGTACCGGCAACTGCACCACCAGCAGTTGGCGCAGGCGCCGGGACGGAACGCTGTTTTGGGTCATCGGGGCGCTCACCGCGATCCGCGACGAGTCGGGAGAGCTGACCGGCTTCATTCGCGTCGCCCGCGACATGACCGCGCAGAAGCAGGCCGAAGAGGCCTTGCATAGCCTCAACGCCCAACTGCAACGCTACCGCATCATCGTCGAGAACATTACCGACTATGTCATCTACACCATGGACGCCGAGGGCCGCATCGACAGTTGGGGACCCAACCTGCAAAAACTCCTCGGCTTTTCCGCCGAGGAGGTGCTGGGCCGCGAGTATGCCATCAGTTTTCCCGAGGAGGAAGTCGCGGCGGGCAGGCCGCGGCAGGAGCTGGAGGAGGCGGCGCGTACGGGCCGCTGCACCACCGACGGCTGGCGTACGCGCAAAATCGGCGAACTCTTCTGGTCCAGCGGCGTGCTCACCGCGCTGCGCGATGAGGCAGGCTCGCTCACCGGCTTCATCCGTGTCGCCCGTGACATGACCGCGCAAAAACGCCTGGAGGAGTCGCTCGCCAAGCTGGCCGCTGATCTGGAGCTTCGCGTGGCCGAGCGCACTCGCGAGCTGGAAGTTACCATCGCCGAGTTACAGCGCAAAAATCAGGAGGTCGAGGCCTTTGTCCACATCGTCTCCCACGACCTGCGCGCCCCGCTGGTCAATGTGCAGGGCTTTGTGCGCGAGCTGGAAGAAAGCTGCAAGAGCCTCAAAAACGTCATCCAAACCTGCCCGCGCTGGGAGTTCTGCTGGCCCGGCATCCATCCCATTCTGGAGGTCGAGATCGCCGACGCACTGCATTACATCTCCGCCTCCACCATCAAATTCGAGCGGCTCATCAACGCGCTGCTGAAGCTCTCGCGTCAGGGCCGGCAGATCTATCAACCGGCACGGGTCAACGTCTGGGAGCTGGCCACCAACTCCGTGGCCACCTTCCGGCAGGCGCTCGACGAGGCCGGTGCCGAGGTCGAGATCGCCTCCCTGCCTTCGGTCACCGCCGACGCCACGGCGCTGGGCCAGGTCTTCTCCAATCTCATCGGCAATGCCATCAAGTACCGAAGTCCTCAGCGCGCGCTTAGAATCGAGATCGGAGGACAAACCGAGGAGGGGATCGTCCACTATTGGGTGCGCGACAACGGACTGGGAATTCCCGAATACGGCAAGGAAAAGCTCTTTCAGGTCTTTCAGCGCTTCCATTCCCAAACCGCGGAGGGTGAAGGCATGGGGTTGGCAATTGCCCATCGCATTGTGGAGCGCCATGGGGGTAAGATATGGGCGGAGAGTCGGGAAGGCGAGGGAACCGCCTTTCATTTTTCCCTGCCCGCCAGTCCTGTTGTAACGTCGAGAATCACTCAGGGGTAGACCGATCATGCACGCATACGAATCAACCTTCACCATTCTGATTGTGGACGACGATGCAGGGCACGTGGAGCTGCTCCGCCGCAATCTGGGCCGCATCGCGCTGGGCAATCCGCTGGTCGCGCTGAGCGATGGCGCGCGGGCGCTCGACTACATCTTCCGCCGTGGCGAATTTGCCGGACGCGTGGGCGGAGACCCGCTGGTGCTGCTGGACATCAATATGCCCGGAAGCGTGGGCGGCGTCGAGGTCTTGCGCCAGATCAAGGCCAATCCGGCCACCGGCAAAACGCCGGTCATCATGCTCAGCACCACCGACGATCCCCGCGAGATCGAGCTGTGCTACGAGCTGGGCTGCTCGGTCTACATCACCAAGCCGGTGGACCCGCTGCAATTCATTGAAGCCATCAAGCGGCTGGGTTTCTTTCTGCAAATCATCCGTCTGCCCGAAGGCGATGAGGCGCCCTCTGCCTCATGAGCAAAGGGCTGCCGCTCTCCGAGGCTCCATCCTCCCGGCGCGTGCTGCTGGTGGAGGACAACCCCGCCACCGCCGAGCTGGTGCGGCGCACGCTGGCGCGCTCCCGCTACGCGCTCACCATCGCCGGTGGCGTCGAGGAAGGCCTGAAGGCGCTCAATGCCGAGGACGCCGGCGAGTACCTCGCGCTGTTGCTGGACTACAAACTGCCCGACGGAGAACCCTGGGTGGTGGCCGACGCCGCCCAGGCGCGTACTCCCGAGCTGCCCGTCATCTTTGTCACCGCCGTCAGCGATGAGAGCGTGGTCATCGAGGCTCTGCGCCGCGGCTTTGCCGACTATGTGAAAAAAACCGACGGCTTTTGGAATGAGCTGCCGCTGGTGCTGGAGCGCGTGGCCCGTCTGGGTCGCCTCAAAGGCCGGCTCGATGAAACCAGCGCCCTGATGGGTGCCATCGTCGAACACTCCTCCGACCTGGTCGCCGTCTATGGAGGCGACGGCAGGCTGGTCTACATCTCCCCCGTCTGCATCACCCTGCTCGGTATGCAGCCCGACGAGCTGATTGGGCGTTCCTGGATGGAGATCGTCGTTTCCGAAGACCGCGAGAATCTGTTGAAGATGCTGGCACAGTTGGAGCAGAGCGAAACCCATCCCGCCACCCTGCGCTGCCGCCACAAAGACGGCTCCGTTGCCTGGGTGGAGGCTCGCGCGGCCAAGCTCAAGGCCGCCACCACCGCCCAGCCCATGATTGTGCTCACCCTCCACAACGTCACCGCGCAGCGCGAGCACGAGCAGCGCATCGAGGCCTCGCTCAAGGAAAAAGAAGTTCTCCTCGGCGAAATTCACCACCGCGTCAAAAACAATCTACAGGTGGTGCAGAGCCTGCTGCGCATGGGTGTACGCCTCTTGCCCGCCGGCGAGGCCCGCACCGCCACCGAGACCACCATCCAGCGCATCCACGCCATGGCGTTGGTTCATGAGCGCCTCTACCGCGCCAAGGATGTCGCCAGCCTCTCCTTCTCCGATTATCTGCGCGACCTCTTCAAAGGCGTGGTGGCCTCCAGCTCCGCGCCCCCCGGGCAGATTCAACTCCAACTCGATACCGAGGAGATTCCTCTCACCCTGGATCGCGCCATCCCCTTCGGTCTGCTCGCCAACGAGCTGATCTCCAACAGCTTCAAGCACGGCTTTCCCAACGGACGCAAAGGCACCATCACCATCGCGTTGCATCGCGTCGAGGGCGTCGTCCGCATGACCGTCAGCGACGACGGCGTCGGTCTTCCAAAGAACTTCGATGCCGAGGCCTGCCCCTCGATGGGACTCAAGCTGGCCGCCAGTCTCGCCCATCAGCTGGGCGGCACGCTCCGCTTCTCCAACAAAAAAGGCTGCCATGTCGAGACCGACCTCAGCCGGCTCTAGGGATAATGTTTTTCTTGCCTATACACGATTGTGATACTCACGATGAAAAGGAATACCATTTCTTAGGAGCGTTCGCTTGAATGTTGCTTACTTGCTAGAATATGAATTGAATCGGTCAGAGACGGTGTGAGGCGGGATAACTGATGAGCATGAATTTTAGCACCGGGAACCAGACTTTTCGTCAGCTTTTCGGAAACGGACTACTCTACAAGGTTCCGAGATTTCAGCGCGACTATACCTGGGATGAAGACCATTGGGATGACCTATGGGAGGACATTCAGAATGTATTATCTCCTACAGGCGATTCATCTCACTATATGGGCTACCTGGTCCTTCGCACAGAAGATGCCAGGAACTTTGAAGTCATCGATGGACAGCAGCGGCTGACAACTCTAAGCCTTATTGCGCTAGCGGTCCTGAAGGTTCTACAGGAATTGGTTGATGGTGGCGTTGATCCAGAGAACAATGCGATACGCATCACTCAATTGCGCAATTCATATATTGGATACCTCGATCCGGTTACACTCATTCCACGGCCCAAGCTGACCTTAAACAGAAACAACGATGCATACTATCGTGACTATATTATTCCGCTACTTCGGTTGCCGCAGCGCGGTTTGCGAGCATCGGAACATCTTCTGAGAAAGTCTTTTGAGTGGTTTTTGTCAAAAGTTCGGGAGAGTTATGGAATAAAAAAGGACGGAGAGTCGCTTGCCAGATTTCTCGATGAACTTTCTGATCGCTTGTTTTTTACCGTCATGACCGTCCAAAATGATTTGAACGCTTTTCTTGTCTTTGAAACTCTAAATGCAAGAGGTGTCCGTCTTTCGCCAACGGATTTGCTGAAGAATCACTTCTTCTCGATTGTAGACCGGGAAAGCAATCATCAGGAAGAGATTGACACTCTCGAACGTCGATGGGAGAAGATGGTTGGCACGTTGGGTGGAGAAAGTTTTCCCAACTTCCTTCGCACTCATTGGAACAGCCGCAAGACTTTTGTCAGAGAGGCGGATCTTTTCAAGGTAATTAGATCTGGAACCAGAGACAAAGCTGCGGTATTTGATTTGGTCCGAGCAATGGAACAGGATATCGATGTATATGCAGGACTTACGAATCCTGATCACGAGCTTTGGAATAGCGAGCAACGCAGGCTAGTTCACCAGTTGAAAATGTTCAATGTTCGCCAGCCATGGCCGCTTTTGATGGCAGCCTATCGCACATTCGACGAAGCTGGATTTACTGAGATTCTGGCCGCGTGCAGCATTATTTCTTTCCGTTATAACGTAATCGGAGCGCTTGCCGGAAGCGAACAGGAGCGTGTCTACAACTCAATCGCTCAAAAAATCGCTGTGGGAACTTATGCTAGAGCCGCCCACGTAATCCGTGATTTGCGGCCTGTATACATCTCCGATGAGAGGTTTAAGTCTTCATTCGCGGAAAAGACCTTACAAACTACGTTGCCCCGCAACAAAAACGTTGTCCGGTATATTCTCTTTGAACTAGAGTGTGCGGTATCTGGCACGTCGTATGACGATGAGGATGCCAAGTACACGATTGAGCATATTCTACCGGAAAACCCGAGTGGTAATTGGCCTGGGTTTACGGAACGGGAGTCGGAAAATTGCTTGTACCGTTTGGGGAATATGACCATTTTGGAAAAGGAAATGAACCGCAAATTGGGGAGTTCCGGACATACGGAGAAGCTTATAGCTTTTGCAATGAGCCAATTTGATTTGACTAGGCGGGTTGCTTCGGAAAATGAGATATGGAATCCCGCCCGCATTGCAGTACGGCAAGAGTGGATGGCCACTCAAGCTGTTCAGCTTTGGCGCATTCCGCGTCTGCACGAATAGTTGGCGACGCGCCCGCAATTCCCCTTCCTGTTAGAATAGAAACTGCCGCACTGCGCGGCGATCTTATGCTGAATGCGTCATTTGGGCCATCTGTCCACTAACCACTGATCACTGACAACTGTTTTGTCCCCCAACCCCAGGCCCATCGGCCGAACCATTAGAAGGAAATGCCCTCCTGTGACCCAGACGATACGCAATATCGCCATCATCGCCCATGTTGACCACGGCAAGACCACCCTCGTAGACGCCATGCTGCGCCAATCCGGAACCTTCCGCGCCAACGAGCAGGTCGCCGAGCGCGTCATGGACTCCAACGAACTGGAGCGCGAGCGCGGCATCACCATCCTGGCCAAAAACACCGCCATCGTCTTCGAGGGCGGAAAAATCAATATCGTGGATACCCCCGGACACGCCGACTTCGGCGGCGAGGTCGAGCGCGCGCTCAAAATGGTCGATGGCGTCATGCTGCTCGTCGATGCCGCCGAGGGTCCGCTGCCGCAGACCCGCTATGTGCTCGCCAAGGCTCTCGAAGCCAAGCTCAAGCCCATCGTCGTCATCAACAAAATCGACCGCCCCGACGCCCGCCCCCAGGAAGTCCTCAACGAGATTTACGACCTCTTCATCGATCTCGACGCCGACGAGACGCAACTGGATTTTCCCGTACTCTACGCCGTGGCCAAGCTCGGGCAGGCCACGCTGGACCCGGCCAAACCCGGCGAGAATCTCCAGCCGCTCTTTGAGGCCATCGTCTCCACCATCCCCGTGGCCACCGGCGACTCCGAAGGCGCCTTGCAGATTCTGGTCACCAATCTCGACTACTCGGATTACTTTGGCCGCATCGCCATCTGTCGCGTCTTTAATGGCACGCTGCACGCTGGCGACGACGTCCTGATCAGCAAGCGCGACGGCTCGCTGATGAAGACCCGCATCACCAAGCTCTTCACCTTCAGCGGACTCAAGCGCATCGAAACCACCGAGACGGAAACGGGTGACATCGTGGCCGTCGCCGGCGTCGAGGGCATCACCATCGGCGAGACCATCACCAGCGTCGAAAACCCCGCGCCGCTGCCGCTGATTGTGATTGATGAGCCGACCATCGCCATTCAATTCAGCGTCAATAACTCGCCCTTCGCCGGACGCGAAGGCCAGTACGTCACCAGCCGCAACCTGCGTGAGCGCCTCGATAAAGAGCTGCTCACCAACGTCTCCATCCGCGTCGAGGAGACCGGCTCGCCCGACACCTTCAAGGTGCTCGGCCGCGGCGAATTGCAGCTTGCCATTCTCATCGAGATGATGCGCCGCGAGGGCTTTGAGCTATCCGCCGGCCGCCCTGAGATCGTCACCAAAACCGTCGACGGCACGCGCATGGAGCCGGTCGAGCACCTCACCATCGACGTGCCCGAGGCCTACACCGGCACGGTCATCGAGAAGCTCGGCCCGCGCAAGGGCGAGATGACCAAGATGCACAATCACGGCTCGGGCCGCGTGCGTTTGGAGTTTCGCGTACCCAGTCGCGGGCTCATCGGCCTGCGCAGCGAGATGCTCACCGAGACTCGCGGCACCATCGTCATGAACGCGCTCTTCGACGGCTACATCCCCTACCAGGGCGAGATTCCCCAGCGCCCCACTGGCGCGCTCATCAGCGACCGCCAGGGTCTCACCACCACGTACTCGCTCAACGGATTGCAGGAGCGCGGCGTCTTGTTTGTGGGAGCGGGCGTCGAGGTCTACGAGGGCATGATCATCGGCGAGCACGCGCGCGACAAGGACCTCGACGTCAACGTGGTGCGCGAAAAGAAGCTCACCAATATGCGCGCCTCCAACGCCGACGAGGCCATCCGCCTGGTCCCTTACCGCGCACTCAACCTCGAGCAGGCCATCGAATTCATCGCCGAGGACGAGATGGTCGAGGTCACTCCCAAATCCCTCCGCCTGCGCAAAAAAGTCCTGCAACAAAATCGCCGCCCCAAAAAATGGGAGAAGAGCGACGAGTAAGTTTGGATTCGGAGAGTTACTTGCTTTGAAAGGGCGCGGCTGGTAGGTCAGGGCTTTAGCCCTGACTGCCGAAAAAATATAGAAGGGTACGGGCTTCAGCCCGTACATAATTGGCATGAGTAGAGATGGGCTTTAGCCCCTGAGGGAAGGTATTTCGAAACTCTCTTGTGGCGAAGGGTAGAAAAGATAATTCACTCCGGCAGCTTCGCCTCCAGCACTTCCTGCGCCCTTGCAGCTCGCCATGCAGCCAGCCGCTCATAGAGCGCCGCGTCGTTCAGCGCCAGAATCTCCGCCGCAAAGAGCGCCGCATTGGCCGCTCCCGGCTTGCCGATCGCCAGCGTCGCCACCGGAATCCCCTTCGGCATCTGCACCATCGCCAGCAGCGAGTCCAGCCCGTTCAGCGGCGTCGCCGCAATCGGCACCGCCAGCACCGGCAGCAGCGTCTTGGCCGCCATCACGCCGGCCAGATGCGCCGCGCCGCCCGCCCCGGCAATCAGCACCCGCAGCCCGCGCCCACGCGCCGCCGTCACGTACTCAAAAAGCTCGTCCGGCGTGCGATGCGCGCTCAACACCCGCGCCTCGCAGGGAATCTCCAGCGCCCGCAAAATCTCCATCGCAGCCGCGAGCACTTCATAGTCGCTCTTGCTGCCCATCACCACGCCGACCAATGCTTGTCCGCTCATGCAGCCATTATACGAAAGCTCCGCTCAATGCCGAAACGCCGCCGTCACCGCCACTTCCACCACCGCGAAGATCACGCTGACCGCCGCCAAAAAGCCCTTGGCGCGCTGCCAGTTCTGCTCGTGCCGTTCCATGCGCCGCTCCAGATCGGCCATGCGCCCGCCGTTGCCGTCGCCCATCAAGCCGGTCATCTGCGTCTTCAGCACGCTCAAGTCGCTCAGCACCTGCGCCTCGAATTCATTCATCATCCGCATTCACTGTGCTCCATTCGGCCTGCAAATCACAACGGCAAATTAATAAATAATGCCGCGGAAAACTCCGAGTAATTCGGTGGCGTCGCGCCGTCATACATCCGGATATAAAACTTGTCGTTGGCGCTCTGCCGCGTAATCGTCATGTTAGGCTGCGAGGAGCGCATCACTAACTCGGAGTCGTTGCCTGCCATAAAAGTAAAATCACTCAGCCGAACCTCGAATCCTCCGCCCACTGGCGGTGTAACTCCGGCATTGACAGTCACCGTCGTTCCATTCAATGAAGTTACCGTTAAGTTATTCAGATTCGCCAGCACGGTAGGTGCAATCGCCGCCGGAAGCCAAGTATCCACAGGCACTGTCGCGCTGGTCTTGATCGCCAAATCATCGGCCCAGTCATTGGCAAAACTGATGGCATACTCCACTAAGTCTGGATAACTCGCCCGATAACTCACAGTAACTGAACGCACCACAACCTGTGAGTTCAGACTCAGTGAAGGCGCATTCAGCAGCAGCGCATCTCCCGGCCACACATCAGCAGCGAAGCTTAACGCGTTTCCTTTATAACTTCCGCTCCACAGCGCGCTCACGCTGGCTGCGGCCTGCTCCATCACCAGAGCAGCATTGCGGCAATCGGCGGAGCTGCGTGCCGGCGGACTGCTTACCGTGCCGATCCACGTCGCCTCCGCGGGCATACCCGCCTGCGCCAGCGCCGTCTGGCTGGCCGCATTCACCGCGCGTCCCACCGCCCGTCCAATCGTGCGATAGCTCACGGCAACCTGCTCGCCTGCCACCGGCGCAAAGCCGCTGTAAAACGACAGCCTGCCGCTGCTCGCCATGTGGCACTCACCCGCCTCCGCCGTGGTGCCGACTCGGCGCGTATAAGCTCCGCCGCTCGGCGGCGTACTAACTACCCACCCCGAGCCGAGATTGGTCAGATTAAATGCGCGCATACTTCCAAACAAATTAATGCTGCTTGCCGCCACCACATTGCAGGCAGCGGGCAAACTGCTGATGGCGCCATCGTAGAGCGTCACAGGCATCGCACCTACACCGTTGACATACTGTTGAATCTCCATCTGTACGCTGCCCGCCGCCGCATTTAGCGCGCCGCCGGAGGTAATTAAACCGCTATCTTTATACGAGTGATAGATGGCCTGCGCGCGCTCTTCTTCCGGGCAATGCACGCGCACCCGCAAGGTGTACTGATAAGCCGGATTGGTTGTATAAGTCGCCCCCGCAGGGCTTCCTTGAATCAGCGGTTGTAATGTTACCGTTCCGGTGCCTTGCTGCGCGGTAACTTGAAAGCCCGCAACGCAGGTGAATTGTCTGTCCAAACCTACAAAGAATCCCGCCAGAGCGCCAATGCTGCCCGGCGTGAGAGTAACTCCCACGGCCTCCAGCAGCAGCGTTCCCCCCATCTCCACCGGATCAAGCCAGCTAAGCAGTGTTTCGCCATCTATCCCATTTCCGCCCGCCATCGTCAATCCATTTGCGCCCTGCGATAGATAGCCCGCGCCGCCGGTAACTCCCCAGACGCTGCTATTGATTTGAGGCGCATTGAATAACTCGGTAATTATTTTGGATTTTGAGGAAGCAGGAAAGTATGCATCAGCCGAAAGATAAAATTGCGTAGTTACACCATCACCCAGAAAGTATTCGGTAACATACGCAACCGGCTCATGCTCGCCGCACACAGTAACATCATTCGCCAGCGCGCGCTTGACGCTAGACGTGAAGCCAAGGTTGGCCAGAGTCAAACTGCCGTCGCTTTCATTCAGCGGATGCACCGTGTTCTGCACCGGCGAAACCGTCAGCGCACCATTTAGCGCGCGATACGCTGCCCGCGCCATGCCTGCCACTTGTCCGGCGCTCTTGCTCCAAGGCGCGCCGGGAGCGGGAACAAAGTTGCTCACCGCGGTGTTCAGCGACAGTCCTTGCGTCGAAAGCCTGGTAACTCCCGTGCGCGTAACCAGCGCAGTCAGTAACTCCCCGACATCTTCTCCCGTTGCGCCGGCGCTATATGACATCAAATTCTGGTCCAGCAGAATTTCGTCGCTCAGCGCCTGAATCGCAATTCGGTAGCGCGGCCCTTCCATCGCAAGGCCGGCATATTCCGAGAGAGGAGTTACCGCGATATAACCGGTAAAGTAATAAGTACCGTTATCGCCGATAATGATTAATGACTGGTTGCGCAACGGCATTGCTAGGTTGCCGTTAGTGGGAAGGCTCAGCCACAGTTGGCATATCGAGGGTTCGTTAAGCTTGCGCTCAATCGTCAGCGGTCGCACTGCGTCCAGCGCGGTCGTGTAGTCTTGCCCATTGATCGTTATCTTCATTGTGACTCTCTACCCCGCTAACTCGCTGACTTAGTAACTTGCTTATACCAACGCATTGGTTGCGGGCAAGAAGCTGCGATAACATACCACCCGCTCGCCATCCAATGGATCCATCACGGGCAGCGCCAGAAACTCGCCCTTCAGTAACATCCGCGATAATCCTTCCTTGTTTTTTCCGTCCAACGGCTGTGCGACTTCCTGCGCGCTGGCCATGCTTTGCAGCCGTGGATAGTGAAAGAAGATGCGCTCGCCCTGGCCGCCTTCCATTACAAACAGCGCCGACCACTCCTGATAGAAGCTGCCGCCCTCGCGATCCACAAATCCGGTAACTGCCTGTAACTTCGATCCCGCTGCCGGTGCGCCTGCGGGCAGCGGCTCAGCCAGCGTCAACCCCGTCGAGCCGGTGATGGAAACCGCCGAGACCAGCGCCACGTTGTAAGTTACGCGCCGGATGTAATCAACATCCGTCAGCACCGTCCGCAGATACGCTCCGGAGACCGGCGCGCCCACAAAGCCCGTCTGTCCCGTGTAATCGGCGTCCAGCGCAATCATCGAGCCGGTAGCGAATTTCGCGGCGTCCGTCGTGGCCAGCGCAATGAAGTTCGCCGTCGAGCCGTTGAGCGTGGTTACCGCCGTGGCTGCCTGCGCACCATCCGCGGCTGCCGTGGCGCCGCTGGCCGGAGCCAGCAGGTTCATGTGCTGCGATCCTGTGGCCAAAGCCATCGTCAGCTTTGTCCAGCTCAAAAAGTTGCAGCTTACCTGCGCCTCCAGCGTTTCGCGCACCTGCTCCAGCGCACTGGCCGGAATGCCCGTCATCACCGCCGCGCTCTTGCTTGCGGGCTTGCGAGTAAACTCCTGAATCCATCCCAGGCTGATCCACGGTGCCGGCGGCGTCTCCAAGCTGAAGCCGCCCTGCTCTGCCGGATCAAAGAGTACCGGCGTCTGCGCCGTGCGATTCACCGGCGCAAAGTATCCGCGCACCCGCCGCGCCACCGGTGCGGGAGCTGTAAACCAATTCGTCGCCATTTACTCTCCCTGCTCCTGATAGCTGTAGACCATCACCTTTGCGGAACGGCTCAGTTGATCCCGTTGCGCCACCGCCGGACCAAACGCAGGCTCATCCCAAAAAACCTTGGTCAGCATGGTTGCCGGAGGCGTCGCCGTGTAGTTGAGCTTGGGCGTCCAGAAGGGCTGCAACATCGCCGTCACTTCTTCGTCCATCGCGCTCATCAGCCGGCCGCGATCCAGCCCGCCATAGCTTTGCGAGCCGCACGTCTGGTAAACAATCTCGCACTGCTCGGCCACCATCGTCGATCCGAGATTCACATCCACGCCCAAGCCCAGCCAGCGCAGAACAAACACGTCATTGGGAAGCTGGCTGAAGGGGGCCTCCGCCTCCTCCACCAGAATCCCCGGACGCACCGCGCCGCGCAGCAGGATCGTGCGCTCCGGATTGATCGCTGTCAATCGCGTGCGCAGCGTCATATAAAACGAGTCTTTCGCATTTTGCATGGAGTACTACCTCTTGTATCCTGCGCTCTACGCATGAAGTGTCGGAGGACAGAAACCGACAACTGATCACTGACAACTGTCCACTGTTCTCACACCGCCTGCTGGCGCGCTTCACGCAACAGCAGCCGGTACATATACACCTGGCCAAAGGCCTCGTTGGCGGCGATGGATTCAATCAGATAATCCTGCTCCGCCACCGTGACCATGAGCGTCATGGCAAACAGCGCCTGCGCCGATTCCAGGTCCAGCGTATCCACCTGCTGCTGCACCCCGGTTGCCGATACCAGCAGCTCACACTTGGCCTCGCCGCCTTCCTTCCATGCAGGCTTCAGCGTGCGCATCACCACCGGGCTGATTGCCACGCTGAAAAAATTCGTTGCCACCAGCCCTACTTCCGATTGGCTGGTGGTGGTATTCGTGCTCGTCACCCGCAGAAGAGCCGTGGTGCCTGCCACGCTGCGCAGCAAGGCATCGGCCAGCATCCGCGGCGCTCCCACCGGGTTGCGCGCTGCCGTATCGCTCATCGCTCACCCCAGCCTGTTCGCAATGTAAGGACGCAGCCACGCCTGCACTGTTTCGTCCACCAGCGAACTCGAAAAATACTGCATCTGCATCGTGTCAATCTTGGTCTTGCTCGCATTCAGCGCCGGCGTCGATTGCGCATTGCGCACAATCTGCGCGCACGCCGTCTTCACGTCGTCGCCAATCGTCGCCAAGCCCGCCGTGTAGGTCACCGCGACCTCGTTGTAAGGCAGCCCCAGCAGATTCCACGGCAGCATCAGCTCGCCCGTATTGGGATCAAAATCCACCGTGCCGGGATCAATCGTCGTCCACTGGCCGGGCAGAGAAAACGCCAGCGCAATCTCCAGCAGCGGCTCGTTGGGAAGCTCTCCTTGCCGCGGCCGCGCATAGCGCCCTTCAATGCCGACGATCGGCGTGGTTGCCGCGCCCAGCGGTGCCAGCGGAAGATAACTCAACAACACCGTCTGCGATCCGCTGGTCAGCCGCAGCCGCTCCGTGTACTGGATCACATTCAGGTCCGGTCGCCTGCAGTAGCTGTTGATCAATGCCGTGGCGGCTGTGATCCAGTCCGCCGTCGTGCCTGCCGGCAATCCATAATTCGGGTAATCCACTGGCTGCAGATATGCCATGCCGTTTCCTTTCGAAGTACAGGGAGTAGGGAACAGGGAACAGGGATTAGAAAGTAAAGACATTCGTGCGCGCCACGCCCGCTGCAAAAAGTCGAGCAGCATTTTCACCGCCATCAAATTCGGTGAAGGCAATCAGGCTGACTGTCCTCTACTCCCTGTTCCCTGTTCCCTACTCCCTGTGTTTTTACCGGTCCACCAACACCTGGTAGTGTGCGTAGTTGGCGCCCTTCACCACCGGCGCGCCGAACTTGACCGCGACATACTGATAGGCCAGTGAATTCGGCAGCCCCAGTTGGAAGACGCGCGGCGTCGGATCGCCCAGCCAGTGGTACTCGATCAGATCCTCGGTCACGATGTAGGCCGGAAGCACCGCGCCCGAACCGATCGTGCCCGTATAACCCAGGCTCCAATCAGGAATCAAAGGCAGATCGCCCGCCTGCGTCGAAAGCATCTTCACGCTGATGCCGCCGGTGATCGGACCGGTATTCATCACCACGTTGAACTCGGATTTCATCTCCTGGTCGATCAGGTCCAGCAGAACCGGGTTGGCGTAGATCGCCGTGGGACGCACATAGTAGCCGTTGCTGGCCACCATGTTGGCCACCGCCGTCTTCAGCCCGTTCACGATGGAGGCCGTCGAACCGACAGTAACCGTATTGCCGGCGATGCCTGCGGCTATGTTTGCCGCAATGCCCGCCTGAATCTGCGCGGTCACGCCCATGTACTGCGTGGTCGTCGGATTGCTCAGGCTGGTGTCGTTGCCGTTCCACAAAGCCACGTCGTGCGCCAACATCACGCCGCTGACTGTATCCACCAGGTCTTTGGCCTGCAGATAGGCAAACTGCTTCTGCTGGTCGCCCAACTCGATGTCGAAGAGGTTGTAGTTGATCTGCGAAACGATCGCCTTCAACGGTACGCTCCGCTCCGTGCGCGAAGGGCTGACCACCGCGGGCGTGATGCTGCGGGGATTCACAAAGCCGGCCGTGCCCGGATTCGGGATTGCCGTCTCCTCAAAGAACCGCGACGGATGTCCGGTCGCCGGTACTTGCTTGATGCGCTGCCCGAAGGGGCTCGAACGCCGGCAGATGTCAAAAATCTCGGTCTGGTACAAGGGAACTTCAACTGCGCCCGGTCCGATAAAATCTGCTGCCGCGTGAATGTCTGCAAAGTTTGCGTTCATAGGCTCTTTCCGCCCCCTCCATGGGGCTGTTACTTGAGTGGTCAGTGGTCAGTGATCAGAGATCAGTGATCCGTTAACGTCAATCAGCAGTCAGGGACGTGGTCACAAAAACGCTGACCACTGACCACTGATTACTGAAAACTGCCTTTAGGCAATTGCGCCTGCCCGCAGCAGTTGGCTCTTGACCGCGATGCGCTGCTCCAGACTCAATCCGGACAAGGCTGCGTCCAGCGTGCGAACGTCCACCGGACCATCACCAATGCCGTGCTTGGCCAGCATCTCGCTGGTGGTTGAGGGCAGCGTTCTGCGCAGTGGATTCAAGGCATTTTGCGTCGAACCCGCCTTGACTTCGGCCAGTTCCCGCTCCACCGCGGCCAGCTTTTCCGCCAGCTCGGTCTCACGGCGGCTCTGCTCCACCGTCGCCGAAATCCTCTCCACCTCGCCGGTCAGTGCGCCTTGCCGCTCTTCCAGCCAGCCCAGCGTCCGCTCCAGCAATGCCGTTGCGGCCTCCAGCCGCTCCGCTATCCCGCTCTCTTCTTTTTCCATCTCATTCCTTTCTTCAGTTGTCCGTTGTCAGTGATCCGTTGTGAGTTGTCGGCGATTGCTGTTTGCTGACAACTGATAGCTGATAGCTGTCTTTCGCTAACTCGCCATGCGGAAGCTCGTGGCCCGGTAGGCCGCCTTGTCCCGGAGCAGAATCGCCGCTCCGGTAAAGGTCACGCGGGTCAGCTTCCATATTTCAGCCCGCATATCTTCCACCCGCGCGTCGGCCAGCTCATAGCTCATGCCCATCGCTTCGGGCGAATGCGCTTGAATGGCTCCCGCCACCTCGGGAAAATCCCGCGCGTACAAATAACCGCGCACCATCAGCCGCTGCCCCACCAGGTCCGCGTCGGTCAGCAAACCGATCTTGCGCCGCGCGTCGTGGCCGTCCCACCCCGGCCGGTAGTCCACCGCCATGCCCAGCAGCGAAGGCAACGCCTTCTCCGCCGCATCGCGCGTTAGCATCACCCGGTGTCCGCGCGCCCCCGCGGGCGCCTTGTCGCTGGCGGTATTCACCATCGTCAACACCCCCTCGAACGGCACCCGATTGGGGTGACCGTCCACGTGGGGAATCTGTACTGCCATCGCTTCCAGTCTCATGCGTTCTCCACCTATCTGCTCTTGCAACCCGGTCCTTGAACCGCGTTGCAGTCCTCTACAGCATTTCGATTCTGGTGTTGACAGAATCCTTGCAGCAAAGTGGATTTTTCCTTAAGAAAAAGCCACCTTCGATGCTGTCGTAATGTTCACAAGTGAAGCGAAAATGCTCTAGCCCGCCTGCTCCGTTGCCGCTGCGCCCATCAACTGCGCCGCCGTCCCATCTTTCTTCAGCGGTCCCAGCCCGCGCATCGCCCGCACCTCGTCCACCGTGTACACCCCGGCCTTGAGCAGTTGTACCTGCACGGCCAGCTCTGTCTCCTCGTCCCGCGCGTTCAGTTCGTTGAAGACAAACTCAAACTCCCGCCAGCCCACGCATTTGCCGAAGAGGTCGCGGGTAATGTGGCCGGCCAGCAGCATCGCCAGCGGCGAAATCGCCCCGCGGAAGGCCTCGTCGGTCATCTCCGCGGCGGTGGACTGGTTGACATCCGCCTCCAAGCCCAGCATCAGCGGCGGCAGCCCGAAGGCGTTGGCCACCATGCGGATCAGAAACTCCTGCCACTCCAGCCGCATATCCGCGTCCGTGCCCTGGGCAAAGCGCAGCACCTCCGGCTTCTGCTCGGTGGAGAGGATCGGCACCCTTCCCGTGCCCTCAATCTCGTCCTGCCACCAGCGAATCAGCCGGTCATGCTGCGTCGGCGTCGCCTCGTTCAGCCACAGCGCATACTGCGCCACCGCGTTCGAGGCCAGCTTGCCCGCAAAGCGGTGCGCGCTCAGGAACTGGTTCACCGTCTCGAAGGCCACCTCCAGCGCTCCCAGGCCAAAGGGCGTAAAGCTGCGCGGATTCATGCGCACATACATCAGTTGGTCGTCGCGCAGATCAATCGCGCTCGACTCCAACTGTCCCGGCAGCGCCTGCGCATAGCGCGGCGACTCCGGATGCCCATCCCATCTCGGATTGATGCGGATCGAGGCACCATCCACCGCCCACAGCATCGCCGGTCGCTCCGCGTCGCCGGTCGGCTCCATCTCGATGGCGCCGAAGCCGCCGGTCAGCATATCCTCGATCACCTGCTCGATCAGCGTTCTGAAGCTGTCCGAGGCATTCGGCTCCTCCAGCATCCGGCGCAGCGCCCGCAGCTTGTTCTCCGCCGAGGCCAGATCCCCCGGCTTCACTCCCCGCCGCACCCGCACCTGCCAGTCCATCGCCGCAATGCGATCCTTGATGACGTTGATCGCGCGCCGCACCACCGGCGTCTCCGCAAAGCGGCGCAGATTCGTCGGCGTCGGCTTGGGCAAGTGCTGCCCCGGAAACTGCACCGGAGTCAAGATCGAAGGCAGCGCCAGGGTCTTGCGCTCCGCCTCCGCATCGGCAGCATGGGCCGCCACATCCGTTGCACGGCCGCCCGTCGCCTGCCGCCAGATTCCCCGCAACTGTTCTCCTACCTTCACGCGCACCTTCCTTCTTCCGCACCAAAACAAAAAAGGCACAACCCCCAAAGGGGCCATGCCTTGTCTTCGCCAGAGATCAGTGATCAGAGATCAGAGATCAGTGATCCGTGGTTCGTTGTCCGTTATCCGCAAAGACTGCAAAACTTGCTGTCGTTCATCAACAAAATCAATCCTACCGCAAAGTGATTTAATTATCTGCAATTCTTCGATAGAAACTTTGATGACTCAAACGGCGGCTTAAAGCCACCGCACCATCTCTTCTGGTCTTGACAGAATTCTTGCCGCAAGGCAAGCTCTTCACTAACCCACTAACCCACTAACCCACTAACCCACTAACCCACTAACCACTAACCACCGGCTCGTCCTCACACTCGCAGCTCGCGCCGCGCCGTCTCCGCCACCCGTCCCAGGTCGGAGGTCGTCAGCACCCGGATCTGGTGCTCCTCCATCGTCTCCACGCCAAACCGGTACATCTCTAGCCGCTCCGGCTCCTCGTCGCTGGCGCCCAGCCGCGCCGCCGGCTCAATGATCGCCGTCAACTCCAGGCCGGCCTTCTCCACCCGCTCCACGCCAATCCGCAGCCCCGCCGCCGAAAAGGCCAGCACCTTGGCCATCTCCACGCCCGGCTCCAGGCTCACCGCGTGAAACATACGAATCACGCCATTGGGCCGGTAGCCCGCGTCAATGCGCAGCGGATCCCCGGGCCGCGTGTACTCCGAGGCGGCGATACGCTTGCGCATCAGCTCCCACACCCCGGCCCGCTCAAACTCCGTGCGCATCTTCGCCTGAATCGCGGCGCGCCCGCTCAACCGCTGCGTCTTCTCGCGCGGCGGCGGCTCCACATACAGCCGCATCAGCTCTTCCATCCCCGCCGGCAAACTCTCCGCCAGGTACGCCTTCGGCTCGGTCATCTGCACATTCAGCGAGAGCGCCTCGCTCAGCAGTCGCATCAGCCGCCCCTCGGAGTCAGATTGGAAGCGCTGCCGCAGCTCGCTCTCCATGCCCTCCAGCACAGCCGTGTCAGCCTCCGGGTCCAGACAGCGCACACGCCGCCAGTCGCGGGTAAACCGCACCTGCGCCGGCTCCCCGCTCCCCTGCTCGCGCAGAATCACCCCAATATGAACGTACTCGTTCCTGACCGCATCCGGCACATACCGGAGCAGTTGAAACTCGCACGTCCGACGCTGGCTGCCGCTACTCACGCGTTCTCAGTTCTCTGTTCACAGTTCACAGCTTTCATCTCCTAGCTGCTCCCTATTCCCTTGGTCCCTTGGTCCCCTTGGTCCCCTTGGTCCCCT
>Ga0181529_10002007_pt1 | contig 25095 bp, 15 predicted proteins | sample PEATcosm2014_Bin_36_FD_119763 | JGI IMG/M metagenome (GOLD analysis project Ga0181529, IMG submission 119763) | Peatland microbial communities from MTU Mesocosm Facility, Houghton, MI, USA - PEATcosm2014_Bin10_30_metaG | ecosystem: Environmental > Terrestrial > Soil > Wetlands > Peat | place... | reverse complement strand
GTCCTGCTGCCCACCAACGAAGTTCCGTCGGTCAGCTCCAGCAATCGCGCGGTGGCCGACGTGGCCGCGCACGTGGTTCTCGATAGCACCGGCCAAGTCGTTTCCGGCACGGTCAATGTGATCAGCCACGTCACCTTTACGGCAGCCGTAGCGGTCACCGGGATGGATATCTGGAAAGGCGCATCCGGTCAAAACGGCAGTGTGGTGATTTCCACCGGCTTTAATGCGTCCAACGCCCCCACCGTGCAAACCGGCGGCGATCTGGTGCAGGGCCCGGCATCGGTTGCCGCCTCCAACGCCGTTGCCATGGCTGCTCTGCGCGACCTGCTGCAGAATCCCGGCAACTATTACGTCAACATCCTGACGGCGACTTCGCCGGCGGGCGCCGTCCGCGGCCAGTTGCAGCCGGCGCAGACCGCGGTTCTGCTGGCCATGATGTCCACCGCGAACATGAATCCCGCGCCCAGCCTGCCGGGCTACGGCGTCGCGCAAATCGTGGCCATCGGAACGCAAAACGCGAGCGGCGTTTGGACTTCGGGTGAGCTCTTCTGGTCGGCCGCCTATTCTACTCAGGATCTTTCCTCGTTCACCAGTTTTCAGATCCACCAGGGCACGGCGTTGCCCACCGCGGCCGGCGCCCTGACGGCGACGCTTCCCGGCGGCTTGATGCCCGACCCCAGCGGCGCCGGCAATTTCGGCCCGTACTACAGCGAAATCACCACTACCACGGCCGCCCAGACCGCGGCATTCACGGCTTTATTCACCAACCCCTCGTCGCTATACGTGGATCTGCATTCGGCCGCCAATCCTTCCGGCCTGATGCTGGCGCCGCTGCGGCAAACCGACGCCATGTCTTTCCCGGTGGTGATGAGTTCCGCCAACAACCTGTCGCCTCCCTCGGTGACCGCCAGCGCGCCCGCCAACTTCACGCTGTACACCCTCCGCGGCGCCGACGGATCGGTGCTGGCGGGAACTGTGCTGAACGACGTGGACTATAGCTTCCCCGGCGCCACGCAGTTCATCGGCCTCGACCTGCAAACCGGATCGGCCCAGCAGGCCGGACCGGTGGTGATCGAATTCGCCCCGGATTTCTACGATCCGACCGGCATCGGCAACTACTACCAGTGGAGTCCGCCGATTCAGGACATCAACACCCTGGCCGCAATCATCGCCAACCCACAGAACTATTACGTTAACCTGCACACTACAGCCGACCCGGCGGGCGCCATCCGCGGCCAACTGAGCGCGGCCTCCAGCGCACTGCCGGCGATCGGCGGCGTCCTGGCTGCCGACCTGGATACCGCAGCCACCACGCTCGCGCCTGGTGAGCTATTTTCTATCTTCGGCTCCCGCCTGGTGAATGTCGGAACGGGGCTGAACGGGTGGGCCGGCCAGACGCTCCCCATCTCGCTCAACGGCGCCAGCGTGAGCGTGGCTCTCCGACGGGCCGCACTGCTCTTCGTGGCACCGGGACAGATCAACGCGCAGGTGCCGCTCGATACTCCGCTGGGACCGCAGACTCTGGTGGTGACCAGTCCCAATGGAGCAACCGTTGGATTCACTGTGCAGATTGCCGCCGCGGCTCCAGCCATCTTCTTCTCGCCCCTCACCGCGGTGCTGAACAATTCCAACTATTCCCTGGTGACCACCGCCAATCCGGCCAAACCGGGTGACACGCTGCTGGTCTATTGCACCGGACTGGGACAGACCAATCCCGCGCAATCCACCGGCGTCATTTCGTCTACCCTGGCCTATACGGCCAGCGTGACTGCGACCATGGGCGGCAAGCCCGCTACCGTAATTTACTCGATTGCCTCGCCCAGTTTTCCGGGTCTCTACCAGGTTGCCGTGACGGTTCCCGCCGGACTCACGGGCAGCGTCCCGCTGGTGCTGCAGGAAGGCAGCGCCACTTCCAACTCGGTACCAGTCGCCTTGAAGTAACGGGCGCGTTATCGTAAAGGGGATGAGTGTTCCGTCTGAACCACCCCTGTGGGAGCGCTATGCCAGCCAGTTCCCCGTCCGCGAGCGGCTGATCTATCTGAACCATGCGGCCGTCTCGCCGCTTTCCCAACGGGCCGCCGCCGCCATGAAGGACATGGCCGACGACTGCCTGCAATTCGGGAGTCTGCACTATGATCGCTGGCTGGCGGCTTACGAAGGCCTGCGCGTCGCCACGGCCAAACTGATCGGTGCCGACCGCGGGGAGATCGCACTGGTGAAAAATACCTCGGAGGGCATCGCCACCATCGCCCTGGGGCTGGACTGGAAACCCGGCGACCGCATGGTCGGTTTCCGCGAGGAGTTTCCGGCCAATTACTACCCGTGGCTGCGGCTCCAGCAACGTGGCGTCCAGGTCACCTGGCTTTCCGTTACCGATCCGCTGGAGCGCATCGAAGAGGCCTGCCGCGGCGCGCGGTTGTTGGCCATCAGCTTCGTGCAATTCCTCACAGGCTACCGGGCCCCTATTCGACAGATAGGTGAGATTTGCCACCGTAACCATTGCATTTATCTAGTGGATGCCATTCAGGGACTAGGAGCGTTTCCCATCGACGTCCGAGCTTCACATATCGACGCCCTCGCCGCCGACGGCCACAAGTGGTTGACCGGTCCGGAGGGGTGCGGAGTGCTGTACGTCAGACAAGCCCTTCAGGATCAAGTGGAACCCGTGGAGTTCGGCTGGACTAACGTGGCTGGCTATGCCGATTACGCCTCGCGTGACATGGCCCTCCGCCCGGACGCCGGACGGTACGAATGCGGAACTCTCAACACCATTGGCTGCTTTGGTTTGCGGGCGGCAATTGAACTGTTACTGGAAGTCGGCCCAGGACAAATTGCTCCGGTTGTCCAGAATCTCGGCGACCAGATCGCAAATGGCGTGAAATCAAAGGGATATGAGGTGTTAGGGGAGCGAACGCCGGAGACCGGCGCGGGCATCGTGAGTTTCCGCAAACCGGGCGTCGACGCGGTGGAAATTGTGCGCACATTGCGCGCCGCCGGCATCTGTACCGCGCCCCGCGCCGGCTGGGTACGCACCTCGCCGCATTTCTATATCAGTCCCGCCGACATCGACCGCATGCTGGACGAATTGCCATGATCGCGTGGCTCCGGAAACTCCCGGTAGCGATCTTCCTCCTTCTTCAAGCTTTTCTTTGTCTTTGGCGGCTGAACTTACTGGCTCCATGGGGAGACGAGGTCACTTCGCTGCATACGGTGCAGCTCGATGTTCCGCATCTGGTCGCCGCCGCTGCGAAGGACATCCACCCGCCGTTGTACTACCTGCTACTGCATTTCTGGCAAGGCCTTCCGCTGGGTCTCGATGCTGTGCTGCAAGCCCGTTTGCTTTCCGTGCTTTTCCTCCTGGGAGCTACAGTAGCAGTGGAACGATTCTGGGCGCGTAAACTGCCCGGCCGGGGACGGGTGGCCTTCCTGGCAATCTGGACGCTGTCTCCCTGCCTGCTGCTCTACGGCCGGATGTGCCGCTCCTACAGCCTGCAGCTACTGACCGCGATCCTGGCGGCGGCCTGCATCCGTAATTATGCGGAGCAGCGCACGCGGAAGTTCCAGGCGCTCCTGGCAGTCTCGCTGGCCGTCGCTCTCTACACGCACTATGTCCCAGGGATTGCGCTACTTGCAGCCGCTAACCTGATGTTAATTCAGAGGCTCCGATGGCGCGATGCGGCCGAGATCGACGCTGTGGTCGTCTTGGCCTACCTGCCCTGGATGGGATGGCTCTGGCAGTCGCTTGCCCGTTGGGGTAATCATCCTGAATCCTATTTCCTGACAGGTACTTCCATTTACGATCTTCCAGTGAAACTTGCATACTGGCTGGCGTCGTTTACCCTGGGTGAGTCGCAGCCGGATCTGGTTCTGCTGGCGGGGATTCTGCTGATTCTGGCGGTGCTCTGGCTGGCAGCCGTGGGAACGGGACGGGATCGCGTCCTGGCGTGGATCGCCATTCCCGCCACGCTGATCGGTATCGTCGGGGTGGGGCGCTGGGTATCCTACCCGTTTCTGCCCGCGCGCCTGCTGTTTACCTACCCGTTCCTGCTGCTGCTAGCCGTTCAGGGTGGACAAGTCCGCCGGCGGCTCGGCCAAGCGGTCTGCATCGCGACCATCGCCGCGTCCGTAGTCGGAATCGGCTGCTATTTCCAAAAGTCGGGATTTCGCAACAAGGAGTATCCGCTGCCCGTTCGGGAGATTACTGCGTATATCGAGCGATATTCCACGCCGGCCGATTCCCTGGTGCTGGTGGATTCCACCAACTCCGATCCGCAGGCTTTGGCCTATGCCTTGGCTGGCTCGCGGACCCTGCTGGAGACCACTGGCGCGGGAGCCCCGCAAGCCCTGGACCGATTCCTTGCCGACCCTAACATCCGTAGCGTCTGGTTCCTGCGCAACACCCACGACATCTCCGTGTACCGCCTCGACGACCAGTTCGACCGCCAACTCCGCGCCGCCATGACGCCGACGGTCCACTCCTACGAGCGGTTTTCTCCACTGGAAACCTGGGTGATACGCCGCATCGGCATCGACCCACCGCCCGCTTGGTTTACCGAGCTTCTGGAATTTCGGCGCCCGACGCCACGTTAGAATATCCAGATGCGATTGCGCAGTGCGGCGGTTCTGTTGACCGCGTGGTCGGCCCTGGCGGCCGTGCCCACGCCCCAAAGCTATTTCGGCCATCCCATCGGCCAGGACAACACGGTCCTCGATTGGGACAGAGTTGTGGGCTATTTCCAGACTCTGGCAAAATCCAGTGACAAAATCCGCGTGGAGGAATTGGGCAAGACCGCCGACAACCGGCCGTTCCTGGCAGCCACTATCGCCGATGCGGAAACCCTGCGCCATCTCGACCGGTACATCGCCATTCAGCAGAAGCTGGCCGACCCGCGCAAGACCACTCCCGCGGAGGCCGAAAAGCTGATCCTGGAAGGCAAGAGCGTGGTGCTGATCACCTGCTCCATTCATGCCTCGGAGATCGCGTCCACTCATACCGCCGTGGAATACGCCTACCGCATCCTCACCGAAAACACCCCACACCACCGCGCCATCCTTCAGAACACCATCTTCCTGCTGGTGCCGTCGCTCAATCCCGACGGCGTGGACATCGTCACCCGCTGGTACCGCAAAACGCTGGGGACACCCTACGAAGGCAGCCAGCCGCCCGAGCTCTGGCACAAGTATGTGGGCCACGACAACAACCGCGACTGGTACATCTTCTCGCAGCCCGAGACGCGCCTCACCATTTCCAAGCTGCACAACGTCTGGCACCCGCAGATTGTCTACGATGTCCACCAGCAGAGCGCCAACGTCTCGCGCATCATGGCACCGCCATGGCTCGACCCCGTGGAACCGAATATCGACCCGATCCTCATGCAGGAGATGAACCTCTTCGGCCTCATGATCGCCACCGATCTAACCGCCGCGGGCAAAACCGGCGTCTCCATCCACGCGGCCTACGATTTCTGGTCGCCCTCGCGCCATTACCAGGCGTTTCACGGCGGCCTGCGCCTGTTAACCGAGTCGGCCAGCGCGCGCATTGCCTCGCCCGTTACCTTAACTCTGGACCAGATGTCGACCAATCCATTGGGCTACAACGCCCAGGAGCGATCCTGGAATTTCCTCGAGCCGTGGACCGGCGGCACGTGGCATTTGCGCGACATCATCGACTACCAATTGATCGCCTGGGAGTCGGTGCTGTACAACGCCGCGCTGCATCGCGAGGAGCTGTTACGCAATTTCTATCGCGTGGGCCAGCGGCAAACGGCGCGCAGCGATCCATGGGGGTTCGTGATCGCCGCCAACCAGCGGGATCCCGGGGCGACGCGCAAACTGATCGAGACGCTGCGCTTCGGGCAGGTGGAAGTCGGCCAGGGCGCGGACGGCAGCGCCGTGATTCCCATGCAGCAGCCCTACAGCGGCTGGGCCAAGGCGCTGCTGGAGCGGCAGCATTATCCGGAAGACCGGCTGTATCCCGGCGGTCCGCCTAAGAAGCCCTACGACACCACCGCCGAAACTCTGCCGCTGCTGATGGGCGTGGATGTCCACACCGTCAGCCAGCCGGTGCCCGTATCGGGCGACTGGAAAGCTCCGGCGCCGGCCGCAGGACCGCTGTTCGCCGCCGCGGACACGGAATCCTGGTTCGCCGTGAATCGCGCCTGGGCCGCCGGCAAACCGGTCTGGCGCGACGCGGCAACCGGCGACTTCTCCATCGAGAGCCGTCCCGGCTGGAAACCGCTCGCGCGGCCGCGCATCGCCCTGTACCAACCCTGGCAGGCCAACATGGACGAAGGCTGGACGCGCTGGCTGCTGGAGCATTTCGGCTTCGCCTACACCACGGTCCACAATGCCGACCTGCAAGCCGCCGGCCTGCGCCAGAAATTCGACGTCATTATCGTGGCGGACCAGGCGGCCAACAGCATCCAGAACGGCTACAGCGCGCGCGCCATGCCAGCCGAGTACACCGGCGGACTAGGCGCGAAGGGCGCCGAGGCGTTGCAGGAATTCGCCGCGGCCGGCGGCACGCTGATCTTCCTGAATGAAGCTACCGATTACGCCATTGAGCACCTGGGCGTGGCCGCCAAAGTGGTGACGCCACGCGGCAACTCCACCGAATTCTACTCGCCAGGCTCGCTGCTGAACGCCCATATCGACACCCACAGCCCGCTGGCGTATGGCGTCCCCGCCGAGATCACCATCTGGAGCGAGCACAGTCCCGCCTGGGACACGCAATTGCCGGTAGTGGCGCGGTACCCCGATTCGGCCGTTCTGGCGTCCGGCTGGCTGGTGGGCGAGAAGACCATCACCGGCCGGGCGGCCCTGATCGATGCGCCCCTGGGCACGGGCCACGTGGTGCTGTTCGGGATGCGTCCGCAATATCGGGCGCAGAGCTACCTGACGTTCAAAATGTTCTTCAACGCGCTGGTGCGGTAGGAGGTAGGACGCTTAGCGGCTTCCCTCGCCGAGGCGCGGTCCATGGGAGTGTAAAGCCGTGCCCGTTCCCGTCCGCGGAGATTTGCGCGAGTGGCGCTGCTTGGAACCGCGACCGCAGGGAGCGGCCCGACGAAGAGTTACACCCTCACCCGCAGGAAGAATCGAGAAGCAGGGGTTGCCTCACCTGCCGGTCGGCCGCTCCTTGCCGGTCGCGGTTCCAAAGCGGCGCCCCGACGCCGATTTTGGTTGCCGCTATTCTGCGAGGACGTCGGGAGCACAGCTACCTGACGCTCAAAATGTTCCTCTTCGTGCTGGTGCGCCAGGAGGGAGGGCCCGTGCGAGGTCGCGCTTCCGGTGGCCGCGCCAGTCGCCAAGAGCCGCCAGAAAGTCTTCGATTGGCTCATCTTCCGGCCAAAAGTCGCCGTGCAGCACCCTGATGTCATCGACGGGGCCTTTGCCCTGCTGAGCCATCAAATCCTCGATCGTCGGGTTGGCGTCGAAATCGTAGCTTGGCACGACGTCTTCCCACAAAAGGAGGTTCAAGGCCACAGCCTCGAAGGGCGGCACGGTCACTCACTGTCCAAATCTATCAGGCATTGAAAAGCAGGCGTAACGAGCGTAGAGTTGGGCGTACAGAGTACTGGAGGTGTCCTTGTGAAAGCTGTTGAACTTTTCTCCATTGCTCGCCCACCGTCGCTTGCGATTCTTTGCGTTCTCCTAGCCGCAGTCGCATCGGCGCCAAACGCCAGCGCGGGACCGATCTACCCAGAGCCCGTGCTGGTTCTGTATTGGGATGGCAGCCAACTGATCCCCATTGGTCCCTCGTCGACTTATGTGATTCCCGCTGGCGCCCTCTATGCTATGGACGAGTTGAACGGGGTCGGATTGATCTTGTCCGCTACGCCGGGCGAGAACTCCCCCGACCCCAACACCGTTCCACCCTTTAACGTATCCGCTCCGTCGATCACCACGCCCAACGGCACAACGTTTTCGATACCCGATGCCGCGAACATTTCGAGCATCGTCCAGAACGGCGCGTACGTAACCGTGACCTACAATGATGGATCGACCGCTACCACGCCCGGCACATACGTGCCTCCGGGCAGCCCGCCGCCAACGCAGCAAGCCCCGGCGCAAACGCCAACTGGCACGGATTTTCCGCCGCCCGATTCGCAGTTCCAGGCGCCCCTTGCCGCCGACCTGCTAAGCGAACCTTGGATTTCGACGTTTCTCGGCGCACCTTTGAAGCCTGCCAACGTGCCGCCTGACACATTTACTTCTTTCTTCGATGTCTATTTTGACCTTAGTTTTGGGCCGGTCCAGTTCAACGGCACGCCTGAAACCGGGACGGTGATGCTAACGCTCGCCGGCTTGGGCATGGTGGCGGCTTTGCGATACCGAGCCGTAGTTTCGCGGCGAATTCGTGTGGTTTGAATCCGCGGCAACCATTCCCAGCGGCCCCAGCGCGGCGACTGGCGGCTTCCGTTCCTCGCCCACAACATTGCCCCCGGGACAGGGATAGCTTGCGGGGCGCCGAAACTGTATTGCTAATCTTTCCCTCCTCTGTCGGAAAAACACCGCCGCCGTTGTCTTAGAGATGAGCGGCGGAAGAACTTCGCCGCCGGACGCGGCCCCGGCCGTCGGTTGCACCTGCCGACGGCCGGGTTTTCTGTCCACTACCATAATAAGGAGAACTTATATGCGCTCAATTCTACTCGTTACCGCTGGCCTGGCCCTTACGGGACTCCTGCCGGCGCAAGTCGTTTCCACGCCCGCCCAGCCGATTCCGCCGACGTCGCCCACCTCGGCCATCGCCACCCTGCAGCAATACCTAAGCTTGACCGACTCCCAGGTTTCGGCGCTGCTGGCCATCCAGCAGCAGCAGCAGACGGCGCTTTCCCAGCTCTATACGCAACTGGACCAGGACCAGCAGACGCTGCAAACCCTGCTGCAGGCCGCCAACCCCAACGCGCTCTCCGTCGGCCAGACCATGATCGAGATTCAGAATCTGGAGAACCAGATCGCGCAAACCGGCATCAGCCAGTATCAGACGCAGGCGCTGGCCGTGCTCACCCCGGCCCAGTTGACACTGCTGGGCAATCTCAATACGGCGCTGCAGTTGCAGGCTACGGCGTACCAGGCGGTGAGCGTGTTCCTGCTCACTGCGCCGACGTCGGTGTGTAGTGTGGCGTCGCTGGGGGTGCCGTTGCCGACATGCCCGCCCGTTCCGGTGACATCCGGGCTTCCCGGCGCGGCTTCGGCCGTCCGCACCTTGCCGGCCATCTTGCCGCGACACCAATAAGCCGTTCCGCCATCCCTTCATGGATCCGCGGGAGCTCATTTCACAACTCTATGGAGAAGCGAGAGACGACGTGTTTCGTTATCTGCTAGCGATGGGGGTCCTGCCAGCCCACGCACAGGACCTCGCCCAGGAGAGCTTCCTCCGGCTCTACGAGAAGCTGGCCGAAGGCGAGACCATCCGCGAACCGCGCGCATGGCTCTTCCGCGTGGCCCACAACCTCGGCGTCAACGCCCACGCCAGCGCGCAGGCGTTCGAACCCTACGACGAGAGCGTCCACGACGCCCTTCCGGAACGCGCGGCCGGGCCGGAGGAAGGGCTCATCGGACGGGAACGGATGGAGCGCGTGGAGCGCGCCGTGGCGTCGCTCTCTCCGCAGCAGAGGCAAGTGCTCGCCTTGCGGGCCAGCGGGCTGCGCTATCGCGAGATCGCGGCCACCATGGATATCGGCGTCTCCACCGTTTTCGAGTTCGTCACGCGCGCCGTGGCCCGATTGCGTCAGGCGGCGGGCGGAGGCGGCCATGAGTAGGCACCTGAATCCCGAGACGCTCCTGCGCTGGAGCGACGACCTGGACGCCGCCGGGCGCGCGGCCGGTGAGCGCCATCTCGCGGAGTGCGCCGAATGCCAGACGCGCCGCACCGAGATCGCCGAGGGGTGGAGCGTCTACCTGGAGTATCGGGATCGCGTCCCCACCCCATCCGCGTGGGACAACCTGGAAGCCGGAATGGCCCGCATCGACGGCCGGATTCGCGCGCGTCGCAATCCCCCGGCGCGCTTTGGCGCGGTGCGGCGATGGGCCGCTATCGGCTTGGCAGCGGCCGCCCTGCTGGCGCTGTACTATCGCTACCGGCAGATTCCGTCGGTCCAGGCCGCGGGACTGCTGCGCAAAGCTGTGGCCGTGGCGCAACCGCCCGCGCCGGGTGCGCGCATCCGCCTGCACACGCGTCGTACCGACCTGGTACGCCCCGCGTCCCTGCCGCAGGGCGACGACTCCGCGTGGGCGCGCCTCTTCGCGCAGGCGGGCTACGATTGGGCGTTGCCGTTTTCGGCCCGCTCCTTCGACGGCTGGCGCGGCCGCCTCACGGATAAGAAGGACAGCGTCGAGCTCCAGCCGGCGGACGGCGACACTGGGGCGCCGGTTTATGTGATTCGCACTTCCAGCGAGTCGAACCCCCTGGCCAGCGCGACCCTGGTGCTGCGGGCCAGCGACTACTTGCCGGTGCGCGAGACCCTGGAGTTTCGCGGCAGCGATGCTCTGGAGATTACCACCGCCATTCCATCTACTGCCGCGGCGGCGCCCGCGCCGCAGCCGCTACCGGCATTGCCCCACGCCGCCGCGCTTCCGCTGGCCATACGCGAGCTTCGGGCTCTGACCGCTCTGCACTCCATCCACGCCGATCTGGGAGAAGTGGAGATGTCCGCCGCCGACCAGACGTTGACCATTCGCAGTGTCGGCTTGGGCGAAGCCCGCCGCGACCAGATCCGGCAGGCGCTGGCATCCGCCGATGGCCTCGATGGCGTCGAGCTCTCCTTCGACAACGATACCCACTTGCCCGTGGAGGGCGGACGCGCAGAAAATCCAGTGAGATCCGCGCCGGAGAGTTCCTTGCGCGCGTCCCTGGCGTTGAAGCTTGGGTCCGGCGTCTCCATCGACGAAGCCATCGACCGCATTCTGGACACCAGCGACGCCATGCTGGCGCAGGCGTTCGCGCTGCGCTCGCTGGCCGCCCGGTTCCCGCCCGAAGCAGAAGCCGCCCTGGCGGAGTCCGACCGCCGTACCCTGGCCCAACTGCGCGACGACTACTCGGGCGAGTTTCTCCGGCGGTTCGATCGCCTGGCGCAGTTGCTGTCTCCCCTGGTCGCCGCCGTACCGCCGGTAAAGCGCGACCCCGCGGCGTGGCAGCTTCGCGCGGCGGCCATGCTGGCAGCCGCCAAGTCGCTGGACGCGGCGCTGAGCGCGGGCTTCGCGTCCGCCGGAGCAGCGGCGCCGCCCGACCTGATGGTGCAGCGGCTCGAGCAGGCTCTGCGGGAAGTGTCCGCCGCCGCCGGAGGACTGCGATGAGGCGCCTGGCGACCTACGTGCTGGCCGCCATCACCGCCGCTGGACTGGCGTCCGCGCAGCCGCGACCGGGTATCTGCGGCGCCGTGCGCGATGCCACCGGACGCGGCATGGATGGCGCCGTGGTCACCGCCTGGAATCAGGAAGACGGCCTGCGGCGTACCGCGTACACCACGCCCGATGGCGATTTCCGCATGGACTCGCTGGCGCCCGGGCCGTACAAGATCTCCGTGCGACGAGTTGGGTTTCAGACGCAAGTGCTGCTCGACTTCGTGCTGCCGCCCGCCGGCAGCGACTGCCTGGAGTTTCGCATGCGCGTCGGCAGCATGCATGAGGTGGTGACCATCCACGGCGGCGCGGCCGCCCTCAACACCAGCGACGGCACGCTCGCGACGGGCGTCGATGCCGACTCCGTCCGGCGCCTTCCGGGCGGCGAGCGCGGCGTGTTCGCGCTGCTGGAACTGGCGGCGGGCGCCGTCGTCACTCCGGCGGCATCGGGCGAGGCCGGACAGTTCAGCGTCTCCGGCCAGCGTCCCAATGCCAATTCGGCCGAAGTCGACGGGGTCAGCGCCAATTCCGGAGTGGGCGGAGCCGGCACGGCCGCGCAATTCTCCGGCGCCACCCTGCCCGCCATGACGGCTTTCGGAAGCACACAGACGCTGGCCGCGCTGGACGAAGTGGATGAGGTGCGGTTTCAGACATCGTCTTTCGCGCCGGAGTTCGGCCGGCTGCCGGGCGCGGTGGTGTCCATCTGGACCCGCGGCGGCGCCGACCAGTTCCACGGCGCGGCCTCGCTGGACTGGCGGAATTCCGCCCTGGATGCCAACGACTGGTTTGCCGATAGCGCCGGCCTGGGGCGCGCCGCCGCGACGCTCACCGATTGGAGCGCGTCGCTGGGCGGTCCCATTTTCCGCGGCCGCACCCATTTCTTCGCCGTCTACCAGCGGCTGCGCCTGGACCAGCCGGGCTCGCTCAACGCCGCCGTGCCCTCGCTCTCCTCGCGTGCCTCCGCGCCCGCCGATGTGCAGCCGTTTCTGGCCGCCTTTCCCCTGCCCACCGGCGCCTCGCTAGGCGGCGGACTCAGCCGGTTGAACGCCGTATATTCGCGCCCCCTGGCGCTCGACCTCGGTTCGCTGCGCATCGACCATTCGTTTTCCTCGCGGCTGGTGGCCTTCGCGCGCTATCAGCAGACGGTGTCGTCCGAGCAGTCGGGATATTCGCAGATGGAATCGTCGCGCTTTTCCACGGCTAGCGCCACGCTCGGCATCACCGCGGTGGCCGGACCTTCCGCGGTGAACGACACGAGGCTGCACATCTCGCGATCGGCGGTCTCTTCGGACTGGACATCGCTGGGCAGCGGAGGCGCCCCGGCGGCCGATCTGGCCAGCCTCTTCGCCGGTTCAGCCGTCGCCGTGACAGGGCCGGCGCTCTACGGCTTCGCCATCGGCGGCGCGGGCGCCCTGTACGCGGGCTCGACCGGGCCGTCGCGCCAGGGGCAGATGCAGCTTGCCGATACCTGGTCGTGGAACGGCGGCGCGCACGCCATCCGCCTGGGAGTTTCCTACGAGCGCCTCACGCCGGCGCGGGACGACGCAGCCACGGCCATCGCCGGCGCTTATTGGAACCTGTCCGATGCGCTCGCCGGCAATTCTCCGGTGCTGGACGTCTCGCAGGCGTTGCAAGCTTCCAGCCTGATCGAGATGCTCTCGGCCTTCGCGCAGGACACCTGGCGCATTCACCCGCGGCTCACCGTCACCTACGGAGTGCGCTGGGAGCTCACGCCGTCGCCCGCCGTGCGCGCCGGTTCCGCTACCAGTTCCAGCGCCGGCACATCTCCCGTGTTTCCAGTGCTGCCCGGCGGAGTGACGCCGCCCGTCGTGCCCACGCCGCCGGCTTCGCCGCCCGATTCCTCCACGCCATTCAACCTGGACAACGTTTCGCAATTGTGGCCCACCCGCTACACGCAACTGGCGCCGCGCATCGGCGTGGCCTATTCGCTGGCGCCGGACACCGTGGTACGCGCGGGCGCGGGCGTCTTCTATGATGCCGCCTTCAGCGCGGCCACCGATCCCGTGAACGGGACGCCGTTTAACCGCTGGCAGTTCGGCGCCGAGCCGGTGAGCTCCGGGACGCTGCAGGCCGGCCCCTCCGCGGTGTACGGCGTTTCCTATGCGCCGGGGCTGCGCCTGCCCCAGTCGCGCGAGTGGAACCTCTCGCTGGAACATCAGTTCGCGGGATCGCGCCTGGTGCGCCTGTCTTACGTCGGCTCGGCCGGCCGCGACGGTCTGCGGCGCGAATCCGCCGCCGCGCCCCAATCGCAGTTGATGGAATCGCTCGAAACCACCAACGACGGACGCTCCAGCTACCATGCGCTGCAGGTCCAGTTCCAGCAGCGCCTGACCGCCCATCTGCAAGTCATTGCGTCCTACAGTTACTCCCACTCCATCGACAACGGATCCTCCGACAACGCGGTCTACTATAGCGAGTGGCCCTGGACGGCGGCCAACGACCGCGGATCGTCGGCCTTCGATATCCGCCACAACCTGACAGCCGCACTGGACTGGGCGTTGCCGTTCCATGGCCGCCTGTGGGGCAACTGGCGCCTGGCGGCGATCGCCCGCGCCCGGTCCGCTTTCCCGCTGGACGTCGCTGGCGCGGAGAATCTCCTGGGGTTGAGTTTCGACGACGCGCCGCGGCCCAATCTGCTGCCCGGGGTTCCGCTGTGGATCGCCGACGCGCAGGTGGCGGGAGGCCGCCGCCTGAATCCGTCCGCCTTTGCGCTATCGTCCACTTCGCTGCAGGGAAATCTGGGACGCGACGCCATCCGCGGTTTCGGGATGAGCCAGACCGACCTGGCGCTGGAACGGGAATTCACACTGGGCGAAGCCAGCCGCGTCGCCCTGCGCATGGACGCGTACAATGCGCTGAACCACCCGGCATTCGCCGATCCGGTCGGCTACCTGGACAGCCCGTTCTTCGGCGTCCCGGCCAACGCGCTCAATTCCATGCTGGGCCTGGGGACGCCGCATAGCGGCCTGGCTCCCGCGCTGCAGATCGGCGGCCCCCGGTGCCTGCAGGTTTCGGTGAGCGTCCGCTTCTGAGGCCGGGCGAGGCAAACCTAGAACCGCGACAGTCAGGAGCGACCTGGCTCCGGATGTGGTCGAAGACCACCCCCCTATTGACGGTATTGCCTCATTTTCAACTTCGCTGCGACAGATTCGGAGATTATTAATTGATTTAGAAAGTGTTAGTATACTGCACCAGGAGGGGAATTCAGGTATGTTTGCTCCACAACGAACGAACTTTGAAACCAAAACTCTCCCTGGCGAGATCTTCGGCCCGTGGGCCCGCGCAGTGCACGGGACACTAACAATTACAAGGCGGGCCAAGACGGCAGCGTCACCGCAGATCAATTTCACATTTTCCCTGCTTCCAGTAGGCGGCGGGGCGATTGCGGCCCAGTGCCATGCCGCCGCGGTCAACAACGACGTCGATGTGTTTTTCCCGGCTCGAATCGGAATGGGTGGCGCGGCTAGCCCGAAAACCGCGAGGGCCGGTGCATCCTCGATTGGTTATGGCGACATCGATTTAGGAAACCTGGGCGGCATGGGCATCATCTACCTGGTGCACCACCTTATGGGTGAGACGGCGGTTGCGCTGGGAGTTTCCGCATTCGTGGTCACTATTATTATCAACCCCGCGCTGAACCACATCTGCACGTTATGCGGCATGCGCTTCGCTAACCACCCGACAGGCTGGCAGGGTCCCGGATCGCAGGTTTCGCAGCGCGCGTTGGCCGAGGCTGGATTAAGGGGTTGGTAAATGGACGCCGCACAGCGGCCAAGCGGGGCTTTCCCGGCAACCTAACGCGCGCCGCAACCGGCCGGTTTCGACGGGGTCACCATGGCGCTGTTCCGGTTCAGCATCTCGACCAGCGGCCGGTACTGTTCCGCGTCCGCACTCGCCCGCCCGATCAGGTCGCGGACCGCCGGCCAGTCTCCCTTCACCGGATCCTGCACCGTAGCATTGCCGTCCAGCCCGCCAAATTCGACGTTCCACCGCAGCACCACAAGTTCGGTGGCCGCGGCGTGCGGCTTCAGCCCCTTCGGCGCGTCCACATGGTGCGCTTTGAGGACAGCCTTGCCCTTGCTGCCGGTCCAGTAGCTCAGATCCGCGCCGCCTGTGCCGCGGACGGTGCAGACGCTCGGGAAATCGATATCCTTCACAGCATCGCGGTCCTTGAGATGCACCGTAACCGCCGGACTGCCTTCGGCGGAAATCGCGTATGTGGGGTCGCCATAGGCCGGGTCGGCCGCCAGCGACAGGCGGAAACTCCCCGACGCGTCGGTCGTGGCCTTACCCGATACGCTTCCGCTGTAGTTGACTGGCCTCCCGCCGATGCCCGGTTCGCCGGGGTCGCGCTTGCCGTTGTGGTTGACGTCCAGATAGACTGAGCCGGCCACCGTGCCGCTCAGACATCCGGGAACGCGGAACGCCCCGATGCGGCTGGTGTAGGCAGTGGCGTCCTTCTTCAGGTAGTCGCCCACGTACCAGAACGTGCAGTCGTCGGTGGGATCCATGGCGGTGGACGCGTAGTCTTCCCAGCGCAGCGTGTTGGTCTGCGCAGCTTCGCCCTCCACCAGCACGGTCTCGTGGAAACCGAGTTGACCCAGCGGGTCGGAGGCCAGCCGCGCGGCGAACCGCTGCCCCGCAAAATTCGGCGCGCCGCCGAACGAATAGCCGATGCCGATGTTGCCCTGCCGGTCCATCCCGGGACTGGCCATCCAGCGAAAGAATGCGTCGGGCGCATAAGTGCTCTGCTGATAGAGGTACGGGTCGCGCTTCGCATCCAGCCGGAACTCGTACCAGCGGACGCCGCCGCCGCCCGGCGACGTGTTGATGGAATGCACCGCCAGCAGGGATTCGTGGTCGCCCGAATTGCGGTACACCAGCCGCTGCATGATCTTGTCGCCCTGCGCGTCCAGCCGGCGGGCGGTGCCCGGCTGCGGAACGCAGCTCGTCAACTGCCCGTTGCACAGGTAATGATAGGGCGCCACCGGGATCTTCACCGCCTCCGAAGCCTTGGTATTCGCCGGATTCGCCCAATCCACGTGCAGCTTGTAGACGAAGATGCCGTCGTCGTCGAAAATCTTCTTCAGTTGCGTGCCTCCCGCCGCCATCATGATGTTGGGCGCGCCCGCCGGCGGCGGATTCGGCCCATCCACATCGGCATTGTTCAGGAAGTTCACGCCGTCGATGATGACGCACTGCTCGGTAGCGTCGCCGCCGGTCAGCATCTTGGCGCGGTCGGCGATGCAGGCGTGCTTCTGGATCACTTCGTCGCCGGTGCTGGAGGGGATGTAATATCCGTCGGGCCAGACCGCCGGCCGCGGATAATCGGGGAACAGCTTGCGGCGGAATTCGTAGCGCGCGTAGGGCCCCAGCGGGTCCTCGCCGGTGCTCACTGCGTAGCACATGGAGTACGGCTCCTCGGGACGTTCGGTAATCCGGCTGAAGATGGGCATGACAAACAGCCAGCGATGCGCCAACTGGTCGTAGCGGACCACCGCGTCGCCGTTATTGCGCGCTTCGCATGTGCCTCCGAAGCCCTTGAACACGGTGTTAGTGGCGACCGAGCCGTACACCACCTTGCCGCTCTTATCGAACACCGCAAAGCGCGAATTGACGATCTGCACCACGCGATCGAGTCCCACTGCCAGGCTGTTGTCCGATGGATTGCTCATCCGTCCGCCGCCCTGCGGGCCGTCGAAACCGAAGCCCAACCCGTCGAAGCTGGCGACCGCCTTCACCGCCGACCGTGACCCCTGGGATTTCTGCTCTACCGCCGCCCCCGCAGCCGGTACCGGCGGCGGAACTACCGGGGGCGGATCGGGCCGGCGAGCCTGCGGCGGGGCATCGGGATCGTCAGGGTCCGCGGGCGACACACCGCAGCCATCGTCGTCCGGATCGCAGTCGGCCCGGCCGGTCGCGGTTCCCGAGTCCTTCAGCGACGCAAGCGGCGGAGAGATATCGTGCCCCGCCGCGCGGTGAACGCTGATCTGCATCGTGACCGGTTGACTGGGATGGACAAGAAAGACCGCCGCCGTCATGGCAGTGAGCGCGACGCCCGCGGCAGCCGCGGCTGAAAGCGTTTGCATGATATGGCAATCATATACGCCGAAGCCCGCTCCTGCAAACTCCCGCCCCCGCGATCTGGATTGTTGCAACGCATGAGACGGTAACTCGTTCGTGGGCCGCTCCCTGCGGTCGCGGTTCCATGGCCCGCCCCTGCTACCATAGAAGAGTGAGGACCGCTGTACTGGCCCTCGCGAGCGCCCTCCTGGGGAGCGCGGCATTGGCGGATCCGCCGCCGGCCGACAGCCCCGCGGCCCTCGTCGAGCGGGGCTACGATCACTTTTACAACCTGGAGTTCGACGAGTCCATCGCCGATTTCGAGCGCGCCATCGCCCTCGACCCCAGCGTCCCCGACTATCACAATCACCTGGCCCACGCCATCGTGTTCCAGGAAATGTACCGCAACGGTGCGCTCGAAAGCGAGCTGGTCTCGGGCAGCAATTCCTTTTTGCGCCGCGCCAAAATGAATCCGTCGCCGGCCACCGAGAAGCGCTTTCTGGACGAAGTCGGCAAATCGATGCAGTTGTGCGAGGCGCGGCTCGCCAAAAACCCCAACGACATGGCGGCGCTCTACGCGGAGGGCATCGCGTACGGGTTGCGGTCCGATTATTACTGGGTGGTCAAGAAATCGTGGCGCGACTCCCTCTCCGACGCCACCGCCGCCCGCCGCCTGCACAACCGCATCACGCAACTGGATCCCAGTAATGTGGACGCGCGCATGGTGGAGGGACTGCACGATTACATCGTGGGCAGCCTGCCGTGGCATTGGCGGATGTTCGGATTCCTGGTGGGCATCCACGGCGATAAGGAGCGGGGCATTCACACCGTGCAGGATGTGGCCCGCAACGGTAAGGACAACAAGCTGGACGCCACCATTTTTCTATGCGCCTTGTACCGGCGCGAAAATCGGCCCAAAATGGCAGTGCCGCTGATTCAGGAGTTGATTCGCCGCTTCCCGCGAAACTACATTCTGCGGCTGGAGCTGGCGGAAATGTACAGCATGTCGAACGACAAAGACGATGCGCTGTCCACGCTGGCGCAGGTGCGCGACCTGAAAACCCGCCACGCCCCCGGCTACGACCGCCTGCCGTGGGACAAAATCTTCTTCCAGGAAGGCAGCATCCAGTTCTGGTACCGCGACTTCGACCAGGCCCTGGACAACTTGACCAAGGTGACCGCGCACGCCTCCGAGGTGGATCTCAACACCGGCGCCTATGCCTATCTGCGTATCGGACAGATCTACGACATGACGCACCGCCGCCAGCAGGCCCTGGACTCGTATCGCAAGGCAATCGCCTATGCGCCCGAGGCGGACGCGTCACAAGAGGCCAAAAAGTACCTCTCCGCGCCCTACCACCGGTAGGCGCCGCGGACCCGCCGGGCCGCTAATTCGTCCCCGCCGCGTCGATGGCCACCTTCACCGGCTGCTCGATTAACTGAGCATCCTTGCCTGTGGTCAGCACCATCACCGCCATCCGCCCCACAGCCTTGGGCGGGATCTTGAACTTGATCGTCGTGTCGGTCTGCTCGAGTACCACCACCTGCAAATCGTTCTTGCCGTCGGTCAGGTACACTTTGGCCACATTGGCCTTTTGCAGGTTTTCGCCGGTTACGACGATTTCATCCCCGATCTTCCCGTTTGCTGGATCGACTGAGGTCATCCGCGGCAGCACCGCCTGTGCGTAGCTGGCCAGGCAAGCCGCCCCGAAGAGCAACATCATAATTAAAGATCTTTTCATCTGATTATCCGACCCTTCGATTCAATGCTATGACCATTCGTCGCCGAATTCAAGGGGATGTGTTGAAATATTCCACTCGGGCATTCGGAGACCCCAACAGCCCCCCGACGGCGACTTTGGAATCGGGATTGCGTTTATCTGTCCGGTATGGTACAGTTCGGCAGGTTTTGCTTCTTACCTATCAGGCCGACCGGCGCACGTTGTCCTACGTGACTGTCACCACAGCGCTGCTCGTCCTGCAATGGTCGCTCCGCTCGTTCCAGCCGATTTTGTACATCTGGTGCCTGTTCATGGCGGTGTCTGTGGCTGTCATCGCCCATAATCACAACCACGTGCCGCTCTGGCGATCGCGCTTCCTGAACGTCCTGACCGATTTCTGGCTGACACTGTTCTACGGCTTTCCGGCCTTCGCCTGGATTCCCACGCACAACAAGAACCACCATTTTCTGAACAACAAAGCCGGCGATTACACCATCACCTACCGCATCAGCGAGAAGAACAACCTATGGACGCTGCTCAGTTACCCGTCCATCAGTAGCTTTTTTCAACAGAAGCCGATCCGCGATTATCTGAAGAGCCTGTGGCGCAGCAACCGGCCGAAGTTTTATCTGGCTGTCAGCCAGTACCTGCTGCTGGGAGTGTACTACGCCTTGGCGCTCCTGGTGAACTGGAAGAAGGCCGTTCTGTTCATCGTGATTCCGCATCAGGTTTCGCTCTTCAGCGTACTCATTTTCAACTACGTGCAGCACGTCCATGCCGATGAAGAGTCGGCTTACAACCATGCGCGGAACTTCACCGGCCTGATCAACCTGATGCTGTTCAACAACGGCTACCACACCGTCCATCACGAATCGCCAGGCATTCACTGGAGCCTGACCCCCGCGGCCCAAAGGGAGATCGATCCCCTGATCGATCCTTCGTTGAATGAGCGGAGCTTCTGGTGGTACATCCTGCGGGTGTACTTCCTGGCGCCTTTTCATTCCGGTTTCGGCACCGTGTCCAAGCGCCTGGAGCGGATCAGAGCCCTGCCCTTGCCTGCCCTCCCGTCCGCCGCCCCGAGTGCCCCGCCCGAAGCGCCCCACGCCGTTTGAGCGGCCATCGGCGCCAGCCGATTCCCAATCGCGCACTTTATCGCTTCAATTCCGTGAATTGCCGCGCCGATGTTGAATCCTCCAGCCGGTAAACGATATCATTTGTCCTATGTCTGCTTTCGTGGGAGCCGCACCACTGGTGTCCGAGAGGCAGCCCGGGTGGATTTATAAGCCGGGATGGGACCTGCCTCTCATCATTTTCAGCGCTGTCCTGGTCCCCCTGCCGTTTCTAGCGGCCTGGGGCGCCCAGATTTCCGGCTGGATGAATCAGCGCCAGGCCGTGGATTTAATCAACATTACCGTCGCGCTATTGATCGGCGGACCTCATCTTTTTTCCACCGTCACCTTCACCTTCATGGACGGAGGGTTCCGCTCCCGCTACCCTTGGTACGCCAGCCTGGCGTTCCTGCTGCCAATCGGGGTGGTGTATCTGGGCGTGTTCCACTACGAATTCCTGGTGACCTTCTTCTTCTCCTGGGCTTCGTTGCACGTGCTGCACCAGATCATCTACCTCACCGATTGCTACCGCGCCCGCGCCGTCTCGAGCGAACCGAAGTGGTCGCGGTTCGTGGATTACGGACTGATCCTCACCGGCATGTACCCCATCGGAATTTACAAGTTGTCGCTGCGGCAGTTCTATGTGGGCGGCGTAATCCTGCCGTACCCGGACTTCCTGAAGCGCCTCCCCTTGCCCGAAGTGGCGGGCGTGGTCTTCGGCGCGTTCCTGGTGGTGTGGCTCTGGAAGACCACGGTGGAGTTCCGCGAACGCCGCGCCAGCGTGCCCAAGACGCTGCTCATCGGCATCACCACGGTGGTCTCGTTTTGTCTGCCGCTGGGATCCAATCTGGATGTGCTGTTTCAGGGGTACAACACCTGGCATTCGTTCCAATACCTGTTCCTGCTATGGCTCATCAACCGCCTGCGCGACCAGCGCGGCGAGATCGCCGACGGCGTGGTGCGGCGGATTGTACGGCGTGACAGCATGGGAATCTACTACCTGTGCTTTCTGGCGGCCACCGGCGTGCTCGTGCTAATGACCCTGGTGGTGCGTTCGGTCACATCGCTCTCGCCCGACAGGAGCTACTTCGTAGTGGTCCTGAGCGTACTGCTCATGCATTACTATTTCGACCATTTCCTGTTCAGCCACCCGCGCATGATCGAGTAGCGGCGACTGGCAGCCGCGAATCCTCTGGCAAAAGCCGGCCGGTCCTGCCATAATGAGCGAGGAGCGTGTCTGCGATGCATGTGCCGGTCCACCTATTTTGATCCAACACTATCAAAATAGGGAGTCCGACTCGATCTCAACGCGCTGGTGAGCAAGCTCCTGGCGGCTAGCCGCATAGGGAGAAGCCTAAAGGCGCTCGGTGGACACCCACCCCGTGTACAAAACGAGGGTCAATAACGGGGGTCGGTACGGCCGAGTGGTACGCTCCTGATTCTCTCCCGCACACCCATGAAACGACTCGTTCTTTTTTTGGTCCCTGTAATCTGCTGGGCTGCCTCAACTTCCATCACGGTCGACCAGTTGCTCGCCATGGCGCGCTCCGCGCCCGGTGAGTTCGCCGCCGAGGCGCTCGTCCGCATTGCCGGCATGGACAAGGTGGAAACTCCACGCAAAATCGCCCTCCTGGAGGAAGCCTTCCACCGCGCCGGCGAGGCGCAACTGCCCTACAAGCGCAGCGTGTCGATCATCAAGGTTCCCGGTCCGGCCAGCGTGTACCGCCGGGTGTATGCGCAGGACCTCGACGCCATGTCCCTGCGCCTGAAGGCGGTCGGCGCCATGCTGCCGATCGACGCCCCGAAAGCCCGCGAGATGTTTCTCCGCATCCCCGCGATCAAGTTGCCGCGCCTCACCTGCGAAGAGTTCCTGGTGTACGATGTCGATGGGTTCTACGATCTGCTGGGGCGGATTGCCTCGCAGAGCTTCACTCCCGCGGAAATCGAGAAGGGGGAGTCGTTCCGGTTGCTTCAGCCCTACGTGGCCGCCGTCTCGTCGGCGGCCCAGGTTCCCGCGGCGGCGCACCTGATAGCCACCAGCAACGTCAGCGATGCGGATTTCGGCTTGTTGCTCAGCGCCTATGCCAAAGCGATCGGCAAGATTTCGGGCGACGACCGCACTTTCGTCCACGCCGCGTCCGGCCCGCAGATCCGCGACCTGGTGCAGGTGGCCCAGCGGCGGAACGTCGCGGTGCTTCCCCTGCTCGAAGCCTACCGCCTGTATGTCGTCAATAATATGGCCGGGCCGCGCTGCGCCGACGACGAATTGATGCTGAACGATGCGCAATCCCTGGGCTTCGCCGACCCGCGCCTGACCGACCAGCAGGGTCCCGACGCGGCGGTGTACTTCAATGCCCACCTGCGCATACCGCCGCTGCAGGAAATCCAGGAAATCGAAGTCACCCCGTCCGGAATGGAGGGCGCCGCCATGGGATTGCGGGGATGCGACGACATCAATTGCAAGGCCATCATCCAGAAGTACAGCGATCTGGTTTGGGACAACACGCGGACTCCGTATTCCGCGGCCCAAAAGGCCTCTCCCGAATGGCAAGCCAAGTTGCAGCAGTTCCTGGCGGCCATTGCCGCCTGGAAGCCGCAAAGCCCGGAGTATGCCGCCGAGCACTTCCGCGAAAAATCGGCGCTTTATAGCGATGTGGCCAACATGCCGCCCGACGCCGCGGGCCGCCAGGCGGTGCTGCGCGCCGAGCTGGAATACGTGGTGAAGAACAAGGCCGGGGCCGAGAACCGGGTGCAATGGTTTTTGCCTGTCAGCGGCCTCATCGGACGGGTGACGCTCGATCCGTTCGGGTTGGGCAAGCTGGCTGACGATCTGCGCAATGTCGGGGACCCGATCATCACGCTGTTTGTGGAATTGGACGCGGCCGCTCCGCGCACGCCGGACCGGATTATGCCGTTGATTTAGGCTTCACGCCCGTTCCCGCACCGCCGAAGCCGCCAGCCGTTCGACGTCCAGAATCAGCGCCAGGGAACCGTCTCCCAGGATGGTGGCGCCGGAAACTTCGTCGATATCCCGGAATAGCCGGCCCAGTTTTTTGATCACCGTGTGATGGTCTCCCACCACGCGGTCTACCACGAATCCATAGAGCCCGTCGTGCGTCTCGGCGATGATCACTTCTTCGTTGGCCGGCGGGTCGCCGGGAATACCGAAGCGCGCCCTCAGCGATATACACGGCACCAGCTCTCCGCGCACGCTGACCAACGATTCGCGGCTTGACGAGCGGTCGCCGCGCGCCAATTCCATGCAGCCGGAAACGTTGGACAAAGGCACTACGAAGCGGGAATCGCCGGCTTCCACCAGCAGTCCATCGATGATGGCAAGCGTCAGCGGGATCTTCAGCGTGATCACGCTCCCCTTGCCCGGCGTGCTGGAGATCGACAGGCTGCCGCGCATGGCGTCCAGATTGCGCTGCACCACGTCCATGCCCACGCCGCGTCCGGAGATTTCGCTGATGCTGCTGGCGGTGGAAAACCCCGGCGCGAGGATCAGCGCATCGATCTGCTGCTCGGTCAGCACCGCGTCGGGACGAATGAACCCGCGTTCGATGGCGCGCGCCCGGATGGCGTCGCGGTCCAGGCCGGCTCCATCGTCGGATACGCGAATCTGCACAAAGGCCCCGGTGTGCGAAGCCGCCAGATGAATCCGCCCCACCGGCGGTTTGCCCACCGCCGCGCGCCGCTCCGGCGATTCGATGCCATGATCGGCGGCGTTGCGGATGAGATGCACCAGAGGATCGCTCAATTGTTCGATGACGGTCTTGTCGAGCTCCGTATCGTTGCCCGAGGTGGTGAGTTCCGCCCGTTTGCCCAACTCCGTCGACAGGTCGCGCACCAGGCGGCGGAAGCGGTTGAAGGTTTCGCCCACCGGCAGCATGCGCAGGCTCATGGAAGTTTCGCGGAGCAGCTCGGTGAGACGCTCCACCTCTTCGGAGATGAAGTTGACCTCCGCTTCGCCCGATGCCAGCGCATAGCTGCTCAACCGGGCCTGCACTGTCACCAGTTCGCCCACCACATTGACCAGGCTGTCCAGCCGGGCGGCCGGCACGCGCAGGCTGGCCGATGTTTCGGTCTTCCGCTGGCGGTCGCGCAGTTCGGTCAGGTGCTTCTGTTCCAGCACCGCCGCTCCCACCAGGTCGGGCGGCACCAGCCCCTGCTTCACCAGCATTTCCCCTAACCGGAGCGGTTCCGGTTGAGCGCCGCCTTCGATGGCGGCAATCGAGATGGCGGCGCGGTCTTCCACGAAAATGAAGACGTCGCGGATGGCGTTCTCCCCGGCGCTGGTGGTCAGGATCAGGTCCCAGCGCAGATAGGTCTGCTCCGGATCGAAGGCGTCCAGCTCCGGAATCCGGTCCAGATGCACCATCAGACTGCAATCGCCCAGCCCGCGGAGTTCGCTCAGCAGCCGCAGTGGGTCGTTGCCGGTCAGCAGAATATCGGGATTCGGTTCGAAGTGGATGCGATACGTGCAGAGCTCCCCGGAAGGCGGGACCACTGGCGCCGGATCCGGCTGCGGAGGCGCTTTCTGTTGGGACGCGAGGGCGTCCGGGGCGGCCTGCCGCAGACGTTCCAGGACTCGCTGTCCCTGCGCGGCCAGTTGTCCGGCGGCCGATTCCGGCACCTGAAAGAGGGCTTGGATATGGTCGCGCGCCGCCAGGGTGGCGCCTACCAGCGCGGGAGTCACCGCCAGACGGCCGGTTCGCACCGCATCGAACGCCGTCTCCACTTCGTGGGTGAAGCCGGCGATCGCTTCGAATCCGAACATCGCGCCCGACCCCTTGATGGTATGCAGCGCGCGGAATACCCGACCCACCAGTTCCGCGTCG
>Ga0181529_10002006_pt1 | contig 25096 bp, 20 predicted proteins | sample PEATcosm2014_Bin_36_FD_119763 | JGI IMG/M metagenome (GOLD analysis project Ga0181529, IMG submission 119763) | Peatland microbial communities from MTU Mesocosm Facility, Houghton, MI, USA - PEATcosm2014_Bin10_30_metaG | ecosystem: Environmental > Terrestrial > Soil > Wetlands > Peat | place... | reverse complement strand
GTTTGGAACGTGATTCGGGCCGAGCGGCACGGCGACCGTCACCTCGAGAATGGTGTTCCTGCCGCACGGGATCTGTCGCTCGGAGATGATCTGGGCTCCATCCACGAAGCCATGCACTTCCGCCTTGATCCGGTCCTTTGCATCGAGGCCGGAATTGGTGGCGGAAGAGTCGATGCGCACGTGGTTGATGCGCATCACGAGATTGCGCAGTGCGTCGAGTTTGGCGTCGTTGCGCGCTTTCAGGTAGGCCGCAGCGTCGTTCTGCTCCTCGTTTCCGATCGCACCATAGCCGGTTGCGTAGGCCGTGCCTCGCGCGGCGACGTTTGACGAGCCGGCGGCGAGGGGCTTCCTGTTGGTCTTTCCCGCAGCGGCGGGGATCGAGAGAGATGCTGCCAGTACGAGGGCAGCGACCGCTTGTATGAGAGTGCGATGCATGTGCCGGTCCTCCATCTCCTGGCCCATCCGAAGGCGGCGGGCCGAAAACACGGAACGCTGAAGCAGGCGCAATGTCTCGGGTCCGCCGGCTTCGTCCGTTTACGAAGTCACGAGAATCCATAACGTGAGATGTGATTATGCGCTTCTCAAACGGCCGGGCCACCGCCGGGGGCATGGCGGGCTGAGCCGGGCGCGCTTACGGGGGCGACACAAATTCGGGAACGTGCCCGCCGGCCATTCGTGACGCCGTGCGCCCGACTCTCTTTCGCGCGAGCCGTCTTGCACGAGCGCGTCCGGGCGCGCGGCCACGGGAGGCCCCGCTGCGGCCACGTGAGATTTGCAGGTGCAGCGCGCCTGCGCTTCATACCGATAATGGTAGGAAGAACAGGCAATCGGCGGAGGTAAAGGCGCGCCGCGCGCCGCGATCCCTCCGCCGCCACACATTTCGACACTCTTCGATAACTGGATAGATCCCGGAACGGCCGCGATGCGGCCGCGCCGACGCTTCGCCGGAAGGGCCGCGAGGCCCCTATTCCGGCCTGGGAGTTGGACCGCCGATGTCCGATATCGCGCAGACGGGTCGCGCTTCGAGCCGGCAGGGCGCCGTTCTGCTGGGCTTGCTCGCCTACTTCGCCATCCTATCGAGCTGCCAGATCTACGGCATTCATGCGCCGTTTAGCGATTTCCGCGTCTATTACGAGGCCGCGCAGCGCTCGGCGGCGCATCAGCCGATCTACGTGCCCGGCCTGTCGCACCCGTACGGCTACTCCCCGCTTCTCGCCTACTGCCTGAGGCCGCTTACGAGGCTTCCCTTCGAGACTGCCGACAAGCTGTGGGTCTTCAGCGCCATTCTGCTGCTCGCGGCATCCGTCGGCGTTTACGCGCGGGCGGCCGGGCTACGAGCGAAGAATGCCGTCGCAATCGGCATCATGCTCCTCATCGGCTTCCGGACGGCGCCCAGCGTCGTGGACCTTATCGTCCGGAACTGCAACATGCTGCTGCTTTTCATGCTGTGCTGCATATTCTACGCCGAGAGTCGCGAGAGACCGTATGCGCAGGCCGCGATCATCGCTCTGGCCGCGCTCTTCAAGTTCTGGATGCTCGGCCTGCTGCTCTATCTCGCCTGGCGGCGGCGCCCGGCTGCCGCGCTCTTCGGCGCCGGACTGTTCTGCGCAGCGCTCACAATGCTCTTCGTGCCGTGCGGGTTCCGTGAAATGGGCGTCTTCTTCCAGCTTCAATCAGGCTATGCGGCGCAGAAGCTGGGCCAGGTGGCCGTCTTCTTCTCCATTCCGGGGCTCGGGCATATGCTCTTCGCGCGCAACATCGCGGTCCGGCCGCTCTTCGAAAGCCACGCCGCCTTCTCGGTCTTCACCGTCGTCCTGGCCGGCGCGCTGCTGCTGGGATTCGCGCGCGTCGTCGTGCGGCGGTCGCAGATCGAGACCGGCCGCCGGCTGGAGCTGGCGTTCTGGGTCATGACGATGCTTCTGCTGCTCCCGAACTCCGAGCTCCACTATTTTGCGCTCGGCCTGCCAGTATTCTGGGAGCTGTTGGCGATCGGGCAGTGCCGCAGCGAGAACCGGCCTCCGGCCGGGGCAACGGCGATATGCGGCTTATCGTGTCTGCTCTTCCTGCTGCCGGTCTTCTGGAGCTCGCGCATGAACGCTCCGCTCACCTACGCGGTGAACCTGACGCGTTACGGCGCGATCTTCCTGCTCTGGATGGCGGCAGGGAGAACGCTGCTGCGCTGGAGCTCGGAGACGGCGCGCGTGGACGCAGGCGCGCAGGACGGCGGGATCCAGCACCTGCGCCCGGCGGCGCTCGCTCTTTCCGGCTCGATGTGGGCCGCGCCGGATCGCGGCCCCGCGGCAGAGCCGGCGGAGGCGGATACCGGATCGCAACCCGGCACTGCGGCAGGATCGACCGGAATAGAGCCGTAACGTAGGATCGTCACGAGCGCATGGAGGCGATGGATGGAGGCGGAAGCTCTCAGCAGGCGATCTACAAACGGCGGATGGCGCGGCGTTGCTCTGATTATACTGCTCAGCGCGCTGGCGCTGCTGGCAGTCCTACTCTCGGCCCGGCGTGCGCTCAAGGTCGATCCCTCGCCTGACGGAGCGGTGGTCTACTACAACGCGCGCGTTGCGCTCCGAGGCCAGAACCCCTACGACGGCCAGAACGAGACCGACGATTGGAAGGCCGGCGGAGGGCCGGCGAAATTCCTGCCGGGCCACGACAACCTGCCCTTCTGCGCCTACCCTCCCAGCTTCATGCTGCTGATCGCCCCCGTGGCGGCTCTGCCCTGGCAGACCGGAATCCGCGCCGTAGTCTGGCTGAACTATCTCGCCGGGTTCGGCTGCCTCTTCTTCCTTCTCAAGCTTGCAAACCGGCGCTGGAGCCCCGCGGCGATTCTGCTTCTCGTCGTATTCTTCTTCGCCAACAGGCATATTCGCAGCGAGATCTACGTTAACCAGACGACGCTCCTTATCTGCCTTCCGATGCTCGCCGGAATCTACGCCTTCACACGCAAGCGCGATCTGCTTGCCGGAGCTCTGATCGGGCTGTCTCTGGCCAAGTTCACGCTCACGCTGCCCGTGCTGGCGCTGCTGGTCTACCGGCGAGAGTGGAGGGCCGCGTCGGCCGCGCTGATCACGTTCGTCGTCCTGAATGCGGGAATGGCGATGACCTGGGGCGGGCTGAGGCAGCTTCCGGCCGACTATCGCAGCGCCGTAAGCAAATCCACTTTGCCCGGCGCCGCAAACGACGTGAGCACGCTCAAGTACACGGACATGATCTCGGCGAACCACCTTGTCTTCGCGCTGTTCGGCGAGGAGCGGCGCTCGCCTGCCGGCAAAGCGGCGCTCGTGCTCGTCGCCGCATGCGGCCTCCTGGCGCTCTGCGCGCTGCGGCCTCGACCCGGACAGGAGCGTGCGTTCGAGAATCCGCTCGATATCAGCATCGCGATGCTGGCAAGCCTCTCCCTCTTCTATCACCGCAGTTACGACCTTGCCGCGCTGCCCATCGTGCTCTGGGGCCTTATGGATTACAGGTTTCGGCGTAAAGGCCCGATGCCGGCCGCATGGAAGATCGCCGTCGGCGCAGTCGTCGTGCTGGGCTTCTGCGTCTCCCGGGATGGAAGCCTCTCGCCGTTCGATTCGAACGGCGTCGGGCGCGCGCACGGCCTCATTTCGCTGGTATTGACGATCCTCGACGGCGTGGCTCGCCACACCATCGGCGCCCACAACTTCAACTCCGTCCCGATGCTCGTTCTGCTCCTCAGCGTCATCTGGCTTCAGTTGACGACGCGCCCGAAGCGAGATGTGCCGGAGGTCGAGCCGCCGGCCGTCCCCGCCGGAGCGGCGCAGGCAACCTGATTCGGCCTATCGGACATCGTGATTAGCGGACGAAGCGGTACTTGATGAGAGTCCAGATGGCGTCCACGCCGTCCGTCCAGCGGATCTTCTTGCCGGCGGCGATCGTGCGCGCCGTGTAGCGGATCGGCACCTCCACGATCTTGCCGCCGTTCCGGATCACCTTCGCGGTGACCTCCGGGCAGAACTCGAACCTGCGGCAATTGAGCCGGACGTTCTGAAGATCTCGCGTTCTGAAGGCCTTGTAGCAGGTCGCCTCGTCCGTCATGGGGGTTCGGAAGAGCACGCGGACCATCCATGCGAGCAGGATATTCACGATCCTGTTCGGCAGGCGCATATCGGGAAAGCCGTTCATGAAGCGCGAGCCGTAGACCGCCGTCACCTCCGGATCGGCAAATCCGGCAAGCATCGGCAGATAGTCCTCGGGATAGTACTCCAGGTCGGCATCCTGCACGATCGTGAACTCGCCGGCGGCGTACGGAATGGCGGTTCGGATCGCCATTCCCTTGCCCTGGTTCGTCTCGTGGTAGAGCACGCGAACGTTCGCGAAGCTTCCGTCGACGCGCTCGCGCAGCAGTTCGCGCGTGCCGTCCGTCGAGCAGTCGTCGACGATAACGATGTCGAGCGGAATGGGAACGGCGCGGACGCTTTCGATCAGCTCGATGAACGTCGCCCGCTCATTATAGACCGGTATGATGACGGTAAGAACGCCCGGTCTGAGCGTCTCCGTCGCAGCCCGTACGGGTTCGGCAACCATGCGTATCCGATCCTCCCTGTCAGCGTCGCGCATCGAGTACACCCTGCTCTTCCCCGAGTCCCGCAGGCAGTTCCGTCTGCCGCGCAGGCTCAGAGGCTGCGACGTATCTCGCCGCAACAAGATAGCAGAGGCCCAGGAGCGCCAGTCCAAGCCATGCGTTCACCGGCGTCAACAGCAGCGCGCCGTGGACCTGCAGCCGGCGCGACAGACCCTCAGACAACGGCTGCACGGCAAACACGAACAGAAACAGCGCAAGAACGGCTCCGAAGAGCTTGAAATCCGGTCCGAGCCGGATCGTTCGTGCGCGAGCGAGATTCCAGAATGCCGCCGCCACGCCGAAGACGAATACGGCGTCGTAAACATGATGATAGACGCAGGTCAGCATGAACATCGTGGAGACGGCGAAGAGCCAGTCCTCATGCTCCTCGTCGCGCAGCCGCCACGCAAGCCACACGAGCGCGCCTCCCGCAGTTACGAGCGTGAGGCGGCTCAGCACGGACGTTACCGGCGAGCGCTGCCCGAACGCCGTCGCGTACAGCACGACCCAATTTGTCATATGCCAGTTGCCGACGCGTTGTGAAGTGCCGATGCTCGTCGCCTCCTGAGCTACGTGACTGCTGAAGTAGCGCATGGAGTCCGGGATCGTGTGCAGAGCGGTCCGGAACCCGATCGTCGCCATGACGATCAGGCTTCCGATGGCGATAAAGGCGATTCCCCACGCGAGCGAGCGCCAGCCTCTCCGCGCCACCAGGATGACGACGAGCGGCAGCGCGAGCGTGAACTTCATGCAGACGGCAGCGAACATCAGTCCTGCGGCGGCGTGGCGCCCGCGGCGAGCGCAGGCGAGCGCGATGAGCGTAAACGCGAGCATGACCAGCGCCACCTGGCCGCGATAGGCCACCGACTGCACGAGCCGGGACTGGGCCATCAGGGCAATGAAGAGATACTGCTCGGCGCGCGTCCAGCTCTTGCCGAAGAGCGAAACGATGAGCGCAAGCGCCGCCACCATCGCGCCGAAGCTTACCAGCGTCCAGGTCGTGTCGATCGCCTTCCAGCTCATCCAGGCGATCGGCGCCGTCATAAGAAGGCTGTGCGGAGGAAGCGGGTTGGCGTAGAACCAGTAGGTCGATCCGGGCACTTGCCGTCGCACCTCGGCGTCGTAGCGCACCCAGTCGTAAGGGTTGACGTGCTGCAGCCAGAGCCGCGCGGGCATGACGTACTGGGGCAGGTCGATGCTCGCCCTGCCGTTCCGATAGAAGCTGACAAGGCAGATTGAGAGGCTGACGGCGCAAAGGGCAGCGCAGATCGTCGTTTTCAGATCCGGCTGCCGGCTATTAGTTGCCGTTAGGTTGCTGACCACCGATTACGTTCCTGCCTCCCGATGCTACGCGCCCTCCGCCCAGCCTCTCGGAACAGCATGCCGGCACGCCGGGTCTCGCCGGCCGCGAGCGGCTCAAGCCCTGGGCCGCACGCTCAGGGAGCCTGTCTCGAGACAGGACGGATCGGCACATTCTGCGCATCGCTCGCACTATTTTCGGCGGTGGCGACGCGACAACCTAGTTTTGCAGCGGATTATTTTAAGCGATTTGGCAGGCCGGCTCCCGGCAGGCTCCGCGGCGAAGCAGGGAATAACGGGGAGTGGGGCCTATGTGAGGAAGTTGCGAAGAAGGTCTTTCCCGGCAGGCGTGAGCGCCGATTCCGGATGGAACTGAACGCCTTCAACCGGAAACTCGCGGTGGCGGACGCCCATGATCTCGCCCTCGTCCGTCTCTGCGGTCACCTCGAGGCAGTCCGGCAGCGTCTCCCGCTTGATGACGAGCGAGTGGTAGCGCGTCGCCTCGAACGGATCCGGCAGCCCCCGGAAAACGCCCACGTTCCGATGCCGGATCAGGGACGTCTTGCCGTGCATGATCCGGTAGTTGCGCACGACGTCGCCGCCGAACGCCTCTCCGATGCTCTGGTGGCCGAGGCAGACGCCGAGGATCGGAATCCGGCTTGCGAACCTCCGGATCAGCTCGACGCTCACGCCGGCCTCTTTCGGAGTGCATGGCCCCGGCGAGATGACGACGCGTTCAGGCTTGAGCTTCGCGATCTCGTCCAGCGTGATCGCGTCGTTGCGCCGCACAACCGGGTCGCCGCCCAGCTCGCCCAGATACTGGACCAGGTTATAGGTGAAGCTATCGTAATTGTCGATGACCAGAATCATGCAGTTGATCGCTCCGCACGTCAAGTCGAGACGTGCCTGATAGTGTACCGCATTCGGGTTGCCGCACGGCTCGGAAGGAGCCCTGTCTAAGGTCCAGATTCAGGCAGTACAGGATGGATCCGGCGGCGCTGCAGACGGGCGTGCCCCGCGTTCTCGAGAGCTCGTCCAGCAGAGGACGCGCAGCCGCGCGCTCATACTTGCATGCCCAGTTCCTATCGCAATCCTGCGGATACGTGCCCAGCACGAGGTACGACACGTGAAGGCGGCGCAGGTCGCCGATCAGCCGGTCCATCGTGTCGTAATGGACGGAATCCTGGAGATCGTACGCCGACTGCATCGCGATCTGGTGAAAGAACGCTATCGGCGGACCATGGTCCACGAGGACTCCTGCGCTGGCCAGCAGATGGGAGTTCGCGTAGTCGAGCAGGTCGCAGTCCTTGACATGTTCGTGTTGGAATTGCCGCTCGGAGATACCGCCCAGCGCGAAGCGCACAGCTTCCCGGGTGTCTGCCACGCACTGTATCGGCTGCTTCAGAATCAAGGGGACGGCGAAGACCAGGGCGACGACGGCGGTGACTATCCTCGTAGCGATCCCGTCGCGAAGGCGGGCTGCCGGAAGCGCGATGCCCGCCAGAAGCACCGGAATTACCGGCAGGACGAACCGGCCGTTGAGATAATTGCATGAGGCGATGCAGGCAAAGAAGACTGCAAACCCGATCCACAGAACGAAAGTGCGGCGCTTCCAGGCCAGCAGGACGATGACGGCGGCGATCGCACACCCCAGCGCGGCGATAATCTCGTGTGTGGTGTTCAGCACTCCTGGCGTCGCCGGATAACCCGGCGGTGTGTTGAAGATCAGATGGCCGAGCCTGAACCTCTCCCAGCCGCCGGCAGACCATTCGTACCCACCGAATATGCGATAGAGCATCGGATACACGGGATTTCCGGTGAGGACTATCGACTTAATGAACCACGGCGTCACGGCGACGAGCGCGATAGCGACGAACCGCGCTGCAAGCGCTGGAACTCCCTTTCTCCGGAGCCTGACCAGAATCAGGCAGTAGAGGAGGCCGGCCGTAAAGATGGACCACATCCCCGTCAGCTTGATCGTCGCGGCGAGGCCGGCAAAAGCCGCCGCCAGCTCGCCCCACGGAACGCGATCCCGGCTCTCCTTCTCCGAATAGAGGCACTGCAGGCAGAATATCGACAGGACGGTGAACGCCGTAAGGGCAACGTCGACCCGCGCAGTGGGGATCTCGCCCCAGAAATCCCTCACGAAGACCAGGAGGACCAGCGACACCGCGCCGACGAGCGGCCCGCCTATCTGCAGCCCGAGCAGGTAGAGAGCTCCGCAGACCAGCAATCCACTCACGAACTGAGCGAGGCCGGTCGGAGCGGAGTGGTAGATGCCGAGGAGCAGCGCGTTTATCATCTCTGCTCCGGACGGCCAGTTCGTATAGGTCAGGGTAGGGAGGTAGACGAAATGGCCGGCGGCGAGAGGCCGGAGGGTGGCGACGATGTGGTAGGTCGTCGCGTCGCTGGGCAGCGGCGGGCAGATCGCTCGAAGAAATGAGCAAGCTAGGAGCAGCACGTACGCCGGAAGGACCGGGAGCAGCGGGGTCTGGCGTGCGAGAGCGCGGCCCGATGCAGCGCAGAGCTTCGCCGCCTCGACGATTCGCGGCGCCAGAATCAGGGTCAACAGCGCCGGAAGTCCGCGCGCAGCCCACGTGTTGCCGATGCCGACCGCAAACATGAAAAACGGCAGGAACTGGAGCGCGCCGAATCCCAATCCAAGCGCAAGCACGATGCGCCGCATCGGGCATTCGATCTTCCCGCCGAACAGCCTGAGAATCTGCAGGCCGGCGGCGACGGACACCAGCAGCAGCCATATCGACAATGCCAGGTCCGGAATAATCGGCGGCATATCGGCAATCCTTCGTACTGAATTGTCTTCCCGGAGGTTCGCGGAAGGGGCGACTCCGCTACAAAGGCCGACACGATCGAATTCGAAAGCGACAGGTATACGGGAATAAGTGGTTTGAAGGATGCTTCGTCGCGGGCTCCTCTCACACCTCCTCGATTGCCTCCAGGGCATATGGCCGCGGTCCCTCGTCAAAGAGCAGCAGGAGCCGGCGGGCTGCCGGGCGAAGAGTTACCCGGGTCGTTCGGCGGACCACATCACTCCCGGGAGGGTGGATCGACATGTTGAGCGCGATTGCCGGTTTGCTGGGTCTGGCAGCTCTTGGAATGGCGCCGTCGTCCGGAAGGGCGCAGGATGATGCCGGCGTCGTCGACGTGCGGCAGTACGGCGCGAAGGGCGACGGCAAGGCGGACGACACAGGAGCGTTTCAGGCGGCGATGGCCGCGCTGGGCAAGGCCGGCGGAACGGTGGAGGCGCCGCGCGGAACGTACCTTTTCCGGGGACATCTGGACGTGCCGGCCGGCGTCACGATCGAGGGCGCCTGGAAGTCCGTTCCGGCTCACAACGGCATCCGGGATCCCGGACTTCCGAAACCCGGCGACGACGGCACCACATTCCTGGTTACCGAAAGCGCAGGCAAGGAAGACGGGCCGCCGTTCATTACTCTCAACACCAACTGCACTCTCAAAGGCGTCGTCCTCTACTATCCCGATCAGCGCCCGGACGACGTACCGACTCCCTATCCGTGGGCGATCGCGATGCGCGGCAAGAACCCCGCCGTGCTGGAAGTGGAGATGCTGAACCCGTACAACGGCATCGACGCCTCGCAGAACGAGCGCCATCTGATCCGCAACGTCTCCGGCCAACCGCTTCGCCGCGGCGTGTGGGTCGACTCGATATACGATATCGGTCGGATCGAGAACGTGCACTTCAATCCCTGGTGGAGCTTGCAGCCGAAGCTCTTCGATTGGCAGCTCGCCAATGGCGAGGCGTTCATTTTCGGCCGTACGGACTGGCAGTACGTGCTCAACACCTTCTGCTTCGGCTATAAGGTCGGCTACCGATTCATGAAGACCGCAGCCGGCGCGACGAACGGCAACTTCCTGGGAATCGGCGCTGACGACTGCTTCAGCGCCGTGCTCGTCGAGCAGAGCGCTCCGTACGGCATCCTCATCACCAACGGCGAGTTCACGTCGTTTAAGGGACCCGATCCCACGATGGTGCGGGTCGAGAAGACGAACTCCGGCAGCGTGCGGTTTGTCAACTGCGCGTTCTGGGGTCCGTGCAACCAGATCGCGCAGATCGCCGGCAAGGGAACAATCGGCTTCGGCGACTGCACGTTTGTGCAGTGGGATCGGGCGAAGGAGGGCCGCGCGGCCATACGCGCGGAGAGCGGCACATTGCTCGTGCGGGGATGCGAGTTCCGGGAGAAAAAAGCGCAGGTCGAGCTGGGCCCTCTGGTCCGCCGGGCGGTGATAACCGGCAACATATTCACGGGCGCGCCGCGCATCGCGAACCACAGCCTGGGGAGCGTCCAGATCGGCGACAACGCGAGCGATTGAGACGCCCGCACGGGCCTCGATCCGGAGAGCAGACGAATGAATCCCATCGGAATCGCATTTGGGCTTATTACAGCCCTGTCCGCGGCCGGAGCCTGCCTGGCGCAGGCGCCGCCGCGGGATGCGCGCGCCGGCGAGTTCAAGACCTTCCAGATGCCGGACTTCAAACCGGTCGAGCGCACAAACGGCCGCTATCCGTTATCGGATCAGTCCAATGCAGCGGGCTGGACAATCTACAGGCCCATGACGGACGACTTTCGCGGAAGGACTCTCGACCCGACAAAGTGGCTGCCGACGAACCCGGGCTGGAAAGGACGCCAGCCGGCATTCTTCAATCCGGCCAACGTGACGGTCCGCGACGGCTGCCTGCGCCTCACAATGCGCAAGCAAGATGCGCCGACGGACCTGAAGCCGCTGGGCTTCCACGACTACTCGTCTGCCGCCGTGCAGAGCGTCGGCAGGGTGCTCTACGGCTACTTCGAGGTCCGGGCGAAGCCGATGCGGTCGGCCGGATCCAGCTCGTTCTGGTTCTATGGCGCCGACCCGAACGAGTGGACCGAGATCGACGTGTTCGAGATCGGCGGCCGCGCAAAGGGCTACGAACGCAGGCTCAACATCACGCTGCACGTGATGAAAACGCCAACCGTGGAGCGCCACTGGCAGATCGCCGATATCTGGACCGCGCCGGCCGATCTCGACGCCAATTTCCACGTCTACGGGCTGGAGTGGGACGCGAAGGAGCTGAAATTCTACTTCGACGGCGTCCTCGTGCGACGCGGTCCGAATACCTACTGGCATCAGCCGCTCACGCTCAACTTCGACAGCGAGACCATGCCGGACTGGTTCGGGATGCCGCGCGACGAGGATCTGCCCTCCACCTATCAGATCTCCTATATCCGGGCGTGGAAGCGCCCGGGCGACTCAGGCCAATGAAACCGCCTCTCACGCAAATACGCAACGAAGAGCTTTCACGCAGGAGACCCCGCGCCGTGAAATTGAAACAGCTTGCCGCGATTCTTCTCGCCGCTTTCGCGCTCGCCGGCCCGGCCGGCGCACAGCGGGCAGCTCGTCCTCTCACCGTGCGGGTCGATGCCTCTTCCGGCGCGCCGCGGCTCCTTATCCGCGGAGAGCCGAGGCGCGCCCGCGTGTTCTGGGGCTCGCCGTCGCCGGGAACGCTGCGGCTGCCGGAGAAGGGAGGCGTCGTCTCCTACGAGTTCACGCCCGGCGTGGACGAGCCGGCTCACGCGACGATGCACCTCCGGTTCGGGCATATGCCCGGCGACATCTTTATGGACGACATCCGCATAACAGACCTCGCCGCCGGTAAGGACGTGCTGCCGCCGTGTGGCTTCGAGGGAGGCGAGCAGGACTTCACTCGCGAATGGCATGTCTGGCCGCCCGCTGAGCGGAACACCGTGGGAACCGTGCACGTCGAGCCCGGGGCGGGCAGCGGAGGCAGCGCCGGTCTTCATATCCACATCGTTCAGCCGCCGGGAGGCGACTGGCCGGATTTTCACATCTACCACGAGGACAATCTGGCCCTGGTCGCCGGCCATCGATACCGCGTGTCGTTCTGGGCGAAGGCCGCGCCTGCCCGCGATCTCACAACCGCCTTCTATCGTCCCGGACCATCCTACGTGTATCTCGGAGGGCCTCCCGGCCACTTCGAATCGCAGATCCGTCTGGCTGCGTCGGCCGGCGTGGATCTGGTGAGCTATGAGACTCCCGTTCCCTGGCCCGCGCCCGGCGAGCCGGAGGATTGGCGAGCCGTGGACGCGATCTGCGAGGATATTCTGCGCGCCAATCCGCACGCGCTGATGATCCCGCGGATCGGCCTCTACGCGCCGCAGTGGTGGAAGGACGCGCATCCGGACGAGCTGATGCGCTGGGAGGACGGGGGTCTTCACGGCGGCATAGCCACGCCGGCGTCTGCGATCTATCGACGCGATGCGGCGGCGCGGCTGACGGCGCTGGTGACGCACCTGGAGCGGCGGTTCGGGGAGCACATGGCGGGCTACCACCCCACCGGCCAGAACACGGGCGAGTGGTTCTACATGGATTCGTGGGACCATCCTCTGAACGGCTACTCGCCGCGCGACGCACGGGCCTTCCGGGATTGGCTTCGGACTCGATACGGCTCGGAAGACGCGCTGCGGAGGGCCTGGTCCGATCCATCGGTCGATTTCGATCGGGCCGAGGTCCCGTCGGCCGCCGCCCGTCACGCGGCTCCTGCCGGCATTTTTCGCGATCCCGCCGCCGAGCGCCCGCTCATCGATTTTGTCGAGTTCCAGCAGGAGTCGATGGCGGGCTGCGTCTGCGAGCTTGCGCATGCTGTCCGGACCGCCTCGGCCGGGCGCAAGCTGGTCCTCTTCTTCTACGGCTATCTCTTCGAGTTCGGCCCGATGCAGACCGGCCCGGCCTGCGCCGGCCACTACGCACTGCGGCGCGTGCTGAGCTGTCCCGATATCGACGTGCTCTGCTCTCCGATCTCCTACGGCGACCGCGGGCCGCTCGGCAGCGCGCCCAGCATGAGCGCGGCAGAGAGCGTCGCGCTGGCGGGCAAGATGTGGCTGAACGAGGACGATACGCGCACCTATCTCGTGCGCGACAACGATCTCGGCCCCGATAACGTGGTCACGACTCTGGCCGCGACGAACGGCGAGCTGATCCGGAACGTGGCGCAGGAGGCGATGCGCAACTTCGCCACGTGGTGGATGGATCTCGGGTCCGCCGGCTGGTACGACGATCCGGGCATGTGGGCGGAGATGAAGCGCCTCGGCAAGATCGATAATGAGCTGCTGCGACACCCGGCGCCGTTCCGGCCGCAGGTCGCGCTCGTGCTGGACGAGCGCACGATCACGCGCCTTGCGGAGGGCTGCAGCGTCGCCTCGGCGCCATGCGTTTACGAGTCGCGCGCCATGCTCGGCCGGATGGGCGCGCCCTACGGGCAATATCTTCTGGACGACGCGGCTCGCGGCCGGGTCCACGCGAAGCTCTACGTCTTCGCGAACGCCTGGCTTCTTACTGCCGCGCAGCGCGCCGCCCTGCGCCGCGCGACCTCCGGAGCTGCCGCAGTCTGGTGCTATGCGCCGGGCTGGCTCGATTCGGACAGGAAGTCGACGGAGGCGATGCGCGAGCTGACCGGCTTCCGCGTCCGGCCGATCTCGCAGACGGATGCATGGGCGACGCCGACGGCGCAGGGTAGGCGGCTGGGGCTGACCAAGCCTTTCGGGGTCCATGCGCGGCCACGCCCGCTGTTCGCCGTCGTGGACGCCCGGCCGGAGGAGGCGCTTGCGACGTATGCGGACGGATCGGTTGCCGTTGCGCTTCGCCGAGGCTCGGGCGGCGCATCGCTCTTCGTCGGCGCTCCGGGAGTCACGCCGGAGCTGTTGCGCATAGCGGTTCATGCGGCCGGCGCGCATCTCTTCACGAGCCGCGATTGCTGCGTCTACGCCAACGGTCCGTTCGTCGCCCTGCACGCAGTTTCGGACGGCCCGGTGCAGGTGAATGTTGGCCGAAACGCGCCGGTCTTCGATGCTCTCACGGGCCAATCGCTCGGCCGCGGCCCCATTCTGTCCGTGTCGATCCAGAAGGGACAGAACCGTATCCTCCGCATCGGCCGTCCGCCAGGATAGGCCCGGATTGGTCCTTGACAGGGCCGGCCTTTGGGCGTAGACTGAGATCGACGTAATTTCAAGGACGGTGTTCATGCCATCTCATACCATCAAAATCACCGGTGTATCCGATGAGCTTTTGAAGCTCCTGGATGAGCGTGTGCGGCGGCGCCACGCCATCGGGCGCTCTGAATATATACGCGAGTTGATACGCAAAGACGTACTGGAGCGCGAAGACCGCAGTCTCGCTGAAATCCTCGCCGCAATTCACGCGGAAAGCCGCTCGCTCCCGGATACCGACGACGAGTTGGATGCCTTCTTCGAGGAGGTGCGAAACGAGGTCTACGCCGAGCGCGAAGCAGGTGCAGCGCGTGTGCGCCAATGAGCGGCTCTCCGGCTGACTCTGTTCCGGTGCACCGACGACCTCGAGTCGTGTTCGACTGCAACATCTTCCTGCAGGCCGCGGTGCGCGACACCGGGCCTGCTTTTGCCTGTATTGCCGCCGTTGAAGCGGGCCGGGCAAGCCTGTTTGTCTCGCGGGCAATATTGGCTGAGATAGGCGAGGTCTTACTGCGGCCGAAGACGCGGCGGAAGTTTCCTCAACTCGGCCCGGCGTCTGTGAGGGCATTCTTGCTCCGCATTTCAGCTATGGCGGCCCTGGTCGATTCAGCTCCGGAGATCGTGCGCCTGCCCCGCGACCCGAAAGACGAGCCATACCTGAACGTGGCACTTGCCGTCCGGGCCGAGTACCTGGTCACGAGAGACAAGGACCTGCTTGACCTCATGAGCGGGCCGACTGAGTTCGGGCCAGGCGCTCTGGCGCAGGTTCCGAGGCTCCGCATTCTTGACCCCGTCGCATTCCTACACGCGTTGGCGGCTGAGCTGCCGGAGCAATAGAGGTCTTTCCGATGGTCCGTCGCCGCCGCGAGGCATGGCCGCCGGTCTTTGGCGCCCTCACCGGCCAGCCGCTCGGCCGCTGCCGGCAATTCATGCGAGATGTCGACGAGGGGAATCTGGAAGCCCACGTCATACTCGGCCCCGATAGGGCCGTGAAACTCGCAGAGGTGCTTCCCTTTCACGAATGGCCGAGACCGGTGGACATGAATTCACCGATCTGACGGCCGCCGCGTGCTGCGTTGGAGCCAGATTACTGGGCGCGCCCTCCAAGGACGCGGGCGAGGATCGGAGCGAGCGCCTCCGCCTGCCGCTGCATGCCGAGATCGCTCGGATGGACGCCGTCGACCGTTCCCTCGCCGTCTTTGCCGAGTAGGATCGCGCCGGGCACGACGAAGATCCGCTTAATCCCTTCGTCGCGCAGGCGGCCGGCGACCTCTTCCTGGAGCTGTGACGCGTGCGTCGGATGTGCTTCCGGATGGATGTTCGACTGGCCTACCAGGAAGATCGGCGTATCCGGATGCGCCTTGCGCAGCGTCCGGACGAGCGTTTCGATGCGATCGGTCAGAAGCCGGTCGTCGAAGCCGGCCATGTTCCACAGGCAATCGACGACGAACGCCGCCGGATCGAGCTCGGCGATGCAGTTGTCGACCTCCGGCTCCATCCTGCCGCTGCCGGAGAAGCCGAGATTGACCACCGGGCGGTCCAGCATGCGTCCGAGGATCGCGGGCCATGCCATCCCGGGCCGTGAAGCGCAGCCGCCCTGAACGATGGACGTCCCGTATACGACGATCGCGCGGCTCTTCGAGTGCGGCCGAGGCTCGTCCGTCTCGATTCGAGATCCCGGCGCCGCTCCGATCTCGACCTTCGCCGCGCCGTTGTACAGCGGAAGATAGAGGAGGCATTCGCGCGGGACGCCGTTCGCGGCGCCCGTATCGAACGCGGCGACGTTGCCTTCGCGCCGCTCCGGGCGGCCGTTTGAGACGTAGAACCACTTGCCTCGAGCCCCTCGTGCGTAGAGGTCGACCCCGCTGACTCCGGTGGCCGGCATGTGCGGCATGGCCAGGTTGTCGCTTGTGAGCGACCATCGGACGAAGATCCGGCCTGAGGCGCGGAAGCGGACGCAGATCCCGGCCGAGTGCTTGCTCAATCCCCAGACGCTCGCCGGCACGACGCCCTTCGCGCTTGCCGGAAGGCGATCCCACGCTGCCTCGGTCTGCGTCCAACCCCTGCCTTCCACGTCGAACTGGGCGGCGTCGCGCCATTCGGTTGGCTGCGGCGCCGAGGCCTGACCGGAGGAGACCGGTGCGAGGATGGTCAGGAGCGCGAGCGCAGCGCAGCACAGCAGAGACTTCCGCATTATTGGTCCCTTTCGGTTGGGTTGGGCGCGGCTCAGCTTCAGGTCGACAGGCGGTCGCGCACCGTCATCGCGGCTGGAACATCAGGCCGAAAAGCTGCGTCACGGTCTGAATCTCGTACTTCGCGTGGCCGTCGACGAACGCGCAGTTTGTGCTGGACATCTCATTCGCGGCTATTGCGGCGGGATCGCGGCTGTTGTCCCGGCCGGTTCCCATGTGGACGCTCCAGTAGTCCTCTTCGAGCATGATGCAGCTTGCCGGATGGCTGAAGGAGGCGAGCGGCTGCCCGCTGACGTCCGAGGCTGCGGCCGTTCCCGGCGGAAGATTGTAGCTCGCGTCGGCCGTGGCGTACGCGATCGCCTGCGACGCGCCGCCGAAACCGGTCCACCAGTCCGAATAGTCGTAGTGGCCCGCTGCGCCGGGATCGAGCGACGCCATCGTGGGACAGAGCCAGATCGCGTTGTTCTTGACGTACGGGAAGATCAGGGACTCCCAGCTCGGACGCCACGTGCCCGCCGGCAGTCCCCATCCCCATCCGAACATCGTCGTCTGGCTCGGCCAATTGGCGGCGCAAGCGGGGCTGTATGGGAAGCGCACGGTCCAGGATGGGTTGGAGGCGACGCTCGTGACGTTCTGGAATCCGGCGTCCAGGCAGACGTCGCTGGCGTCCCAGTAATTGATGGCCGCCGCCGGCATCGTCTCGTCGTAGTCCTGGACGTAGAGCATGATTCCCGTCGTCGCTTGCCTTATGTTGCTGAGGCAGACGGTCTTTCTCGCCTGCTCCCGGGCGCGGGCGAATACCGGGAAGATGATCGCGGCGAGGATCGCTATGATGGCGATGACGACGAGCAGCTCGATGAGCGTGAAGGCTCGCGCTCCGGCATAGCCTACTCGACGGGACCCGCGTAGCGTCTTGCCGAACACTATTGCGCTCGCATCCCGGCCTGCGCGGCGTCATGCGCGTCCGCCAGATCCTTCGCGGTCACGCCGAGCGCCTTGAGGAGCGTGAAGGCCATGACGCGGTTGCCCAGCGGGTTCATGTGCACGCCGTCGACCGTGAGCACCAGGTCGCCGGAGTTCGTGCCGGCGCGGTAGTCGGATATCAGCGCGCGGAACGGCTTCTGATAGTCGACGAAGAGCGCGTGGTGCTTCGCGGCGAGATCGCGCAGGGTGCGATTGTAAGGTTCGGCCTTCCGGTTTTCGGGTCCGTCGAGCGTCTCTTTGATGACGGTAGCGGAGAGGATCACGACGCGCGCTCCGGCCTTTTCGGCGCCGTCGATCATGGCTTCGACGTTCTTGCGGTAGGCCGGCAACGGTATGCCGCGCGGACCGTCTCCCGCCGGGTGGTTATCCATGAACCCGTGCCAGACGTCGTTCACTCCCACGCTGATGGTCACCATGTCCGGCTTTTTGTCCAGCACGTCGCGCTGAAACCGCGCCAGCATGTCGTTGGATTTGTGTCCGGAGATGCCGGCGTTGATCACCTCAATGGGATGATTCGGGTACATGGCCGCCAGGTAGCGACGCACCAGCCAGACGTACCCGCCCGGCTGCTCCCCGCCCGCCGTAATGCTGTCTCCCAGGCAGACGATCCGATGCACCGGCTCGAGCGCCGCCGGCGGGTCGGCTGCCCGCGTTGCCTGCGCAGACCCCACAGCCATCGCAAACCCGATCAGAACCGTCCTCACGCCATAACCCCTCAAACGCATTCTCGCTTCCTCCTCAACTCGTGGCTTCCCGCCTCTAACCATTGGCGAATCCCCGCTCCTGTTTCCTGCCGCTTCACCGTATCCGCCGCGGACGGCAGACGGCCGGTATTCCGTTCTCTTTTGGCGGTGACGTGCGCGGAGTTCCTGGGCTCGGCGAGGCGAGCGATCGCGACTCTTCAGCCGGATGATCTCGCCACGACGCGGATCCATCGCTTCAGCGGCAGGCAATTACCGTTGAGGCGCAGCGGATAGAAGCCGGGATCGGCCGTCTGCGGCGCATGGATGCGGATATGGCCCGGAAGCGAGAGCCGTTTCGGCCGCACGTCCAGTCCATCGCATGAGATCGTCGCAGAGGCATGGTCCGTCGCGGTTCGCCAGGGCCCGAAGAGGCTCGCGGATACCTCGACCTCGCCGCCCGGCGTTACGTCGGGGATGGGGCCGTCGATCCGGAGCAGCGGCGGGCAATCCGGACGCGGCAGAAGCACGGCGCCGAAACTGCCTGTCATCGTCAGGTAGATTCCGGTCGGCTCTCGCCGGAGGCGAGCGTCGCGCATCTCCAGCGTGGCGGCGTCGAACTCGAAGGCGTGCTGCACGTCGGTGGGAAGCTCCGGCAGGCGGACGGTGACCGGTTCGCCCGGCGGCGACGCGTCCAGACTTCCGCCTACCAGCAGCCAGTAACGCCGGCCCTGCCAGAGCCGGCCCACCCAGCGCGGCGCATTTACGGCCGCCGGATCGGCCGGCGTCACCTCGCCATCCACAACGGCCTCCGGAAAGCTCGCTCGCAGCTCCTGCCACTTCAACTCCGGGCCGGGGCCGGGCCCGTAGTCGGCCGGACGGCCGATAAGGCCGCGATGCGCCCACGGCCACTCCACGCGCCGGGCAGTCGTCTTGCCGCCGACCCAGCCGTTCAGAGCCGACTCCACCGCGCCGGGATGATATGCAAAGCCCACGTAGCTCGGGATGGCCACCCGCATCGCGTCGATATCGCGGCCGGGTTGGAACATCTGCAGCGCGCCATCGCACGACTCGTGCAGGTAGTCGATCGGCCCCTCGGTGAAGAGGATCGCGTGCGGATTCACCTCGTCCATCGCGGCCCGGACTTTGCGCACGAGCTCGCGCAGCCAGTTGTTGGAATCGAAGGGCGTCCGGTGATGGTGAGCCGGATTGAAGCAGGGCACGAAGCTGCCGAGCTCGTCCAGCCGGATGCCGTCTGCCCCCGTCTCCGCCAGAATCCGCTTTGCAGTCGCCGCCAGATGGTCCTGCCACGGCGCATAGCCCGGGCAGACGCTCATGCCGTTCGGATATCCCACGTCGAAATTCCGGCCCGGCCTGTCCATCAGCATCCAGTCCTTTAGCGCCGTGCCTTTGAGGACGGTGCTGTCCTTGAGGATGCTGTTGCCGGCGACGTAGAACATGACGCGCCTGCCGACGGCGTGCAGGCGCCGCACGCCCTCCCGCATCGCCTCCGCGCCGCCGAGATCGCGCCGGAACTCCCAGACCCCGTCCGCCATGTACGCTCCGTAGGTGGCCGGGTTGGCCCGCACGCCGTCGTTGTACTGAGCCCACTCTTTGAGATCGTACTGATCGCCGAGGTAGAGGCGAGGCAACTGCGCGAAGGATGTAACGCCCCGGCTCTCCGGATGGGCCGCCGCTTCGGCGACCTCGCCGGCGCTCGGCATCCATGCTCCGGAATAGAGGTCGATGCTCTTCAGCCACGCAGGCGGCCGGCGGAGCTTGAACGCGCGCCGGAACCACTCTCCGTATCGTTGCGCCAGGACGCGCCAGCAGCCGCGATGCGCGATGAGGCGCGCGACGGGGAAGCGATGCGCCTGGCCGGGCAGGAGCCGGATCGAAGGGATGTAGAGCGCCGACATGCCGCCGGGAGCGAACCGGCGGAGGAGCTTCGGCTGCAGATCCGGGTCCATCACGATAAACCCGAAGCCCTCGTCGCACGCCGGCTCATAGACGGCCTGGAGCTGCATCGTGACCTCGCGCCCGTAGAAGCCGCCGCCGTCCGTCCAGGCGGGGACGCCCGGCGTACCGTAGCTGGCGAGCATCAGGCCCAGATTCGTTCCGCGTTTCGGCCCGAGCTGGAGCCCGGCGAGGTGCGGAAACGCGGTCATGACGGTGTGAGGAGACGCGCCCAGATTCCGAACCGTGAGCGCGCAGTCGGCCATGTCCTCGCCGTCGCCAAGGCGCACGTCGAGCTGGACCTGCAGGCCCGTCTCCGCGTGACGATAGACGAGCTTGAGCGCTCCGACCCTCCCGCACCGCCGGAACGCGGCGCTCGCGAGCCGGCAGTCGGCGGCATCCACGATCCGGCCGCCCATCGCGCCCTCGATCCTGCCGGACCACCAGTTCGGATCGACGGCGGGCCGCGGAAGCTCGGTCGCGTCCACGTAAAGGCGGAAAGGATTGCCCTCGCGCCCGGGATCTTTGAGATACTCGTCACCGCACGCGATGTTCCGGAGGCTGACGAGCGCGCCGGTAGTCCTGTCGAACCGGAGCGATATAACGCCGTTTTCGATGCCTACGCTCGCGGCTGCTCGCGCCTCACGCGTGCCCTGATCCGGCGCGGAGGCGGCGAGGACCGAGCCGGCCAGGGCCGTGAAGAGGAGGGCGAGAGCGGGCAATGACCAGCAACTCATTCTGTTGATATATCCTCTGGGGAATCGAACTGTTATGGTTTTTGGGCGGGATGCCGGCCTGAAACCCGAAGCCTACCGCGCAGGAACAGGTCCGGATGGTGACCGTAGTAGACGCCGCCGAGCTCGCGCGCGTCCGCCTCGCCGCCGAGAAGGATGATCTCGTCTCCATGCACGAGAGTGGTCGAGAGATTATTGTTGATGGGCATCGTGTCGGCCGTGCCGAACTTCCCGGTTACGGTGTCGTACACGAAGACGTCGCCGAAATACTCGCCTTTGCCCTCCACCTTCGTCGGCGTCCCGTACGGCGCTCTGAAGGTCCCGTCGGGATTGGCCACCCTTGCGTACTGATATCCGCCCGGAAGCAGGATGAATCGGCCTCGGAAGGCGGATGGGCCTTTGGGGAAGTTGCCGCTGGAGATCGGCAGATCCGCGAGGCGCGTCCACCGGTCCGATGCGATCTCATACGCCCAGTTGTCGACGACCGTGCAGTAGCCGACGCCTGGCACGTCGCCCGTCGCGCCGCCGATCACGTAGAGCCTGCCGCGAACGGCCGCCATCGCGCAGACCCACCGCGGCGTGCCGGGACATTCGGCGCGAAGCCGCCATCCTTCCGCCGGGTTGCGAGTGTCGAACTCCCATAGCTGCGCGCCCATCCTCGGATGCTTGCCGGCGCGATCGGACGCCGTGTAGAAGCGCTCCGAATCGTAGTCGGCGCCGGCGAAGAGGAAGATGCGCGATCCGACGGCGCTCATGGCCATCGCGCAGAGCGGATAGGGGAGCGGCGGAAGCGGATCCCATCTCCACGCGCCGCCCTGCAGCGAGAGCCGGTAGCCGTCCGCATAGCAATAGGGAGCGTCGTAGTTGAAGCCGCCCCAGACGTAGAGGCTGCCGCCGGCCGCTGCTCCGACCAGTCCCTGCCGCGCGACGCCTGGGAAGTCGGGAAGCGGCTCCCACTTCGCGTCCGGCCGGGCCAGGTCGATCCACCAGCCCTTCTTAAGGAAGCCGCGCGGGTATTTCCCGGGCTTCTTCGCGTCGTCTCTGCCGCTGCAGAAGCCGCACACCGTCACGAGTCGTGTCCCGAGCACGACGGCCTCGCTGTCCTGAAATCCCTGCGGCAGGTCCGGCCCGCGCGACCACTCGATATCGAGCATCCGCGGCAGATCGGCCGCCGCCAGCCCCGGGTAGGTCTGATCCGCCCCGGCGCGCGTCGTCGCGGAGAGAAGAAATAGCAGGACGAGCGTCCCGACGGCGGCCGGAAGGCCGCATATACGCTTCGCCGGCTCGGGCCGGATTCTGCCCGGCGCCGCGCCATCCCCATCGCAAATCATTCGCGCGCCTCCCTGTTCATAGCCAATACCGAACGCCCAACTGAATCGACTTCCACCCCACCCGAGCGCCACCGTCCCATACGAACGCTTTGCCGGGAAGCAGGCAACTTCCTCCCTCGATCCCTCTCGTACGATTCAGACGCCGGGCTTTCCGTGACCGAGGATCTTGCGTGATCCAAGCGCTCATGTTTTGCCCGGATGCGGCGAGCATTCCCGCCCGATGTCGAACCTCCATGACGTAAGGACGGCGCTCGTGGTATCATCGGGACATGGACGACGAGTTTCGTCCCTGCCCGATGCGGCGGCGGCCCATAGGATGGGCAGGCAGATCTTGCGTGCAGCCTGCTGCGGGAAAAGATGGAGGAACAAGACCATGGGCGTGACACTTGCGATTGAGTTGACGGACGAAGAGGAGGCCCGCGTGCGGGCGAAGGCCGATGCGCAGGGTAAGCCGGTGCAAGAGTTCCTCCGCGGCCTGATCGAACAAGCTGCGCCGGACGAAGAGCCGGCTCCGCAGGCGACACCGGCTCCGAAGTCGGGAAGTCTCGCAGAGCTGTTCGAACAGTGGCGCAGGGACGACTATACGGAAGATCCGGAGGAGTTGCAGCGGGCTCAGGAGGAACTGGACGCCTTGAAGGCACGCTTAAACGCAAACCGCGCGGCGACGGGCGAGAGGCCGTTATTCGCATGAGCGTCCGAATCGTCGTTCTCGACGCCGGGCCGCTCGGGCTTGCGGCGAGCCCGGCCCGCACGCAAGCGGCGCTCTCCTGCCAGCGGTGGGTTGCAGCGTTGGAGGCGGCGGGAGCGCAGATTGTTGTACCGGAGATCGCCGATTACGAGGTTCGGCGCGAACTGCTGCTGGCCGGGAAAACAGCCAGCGTCGCGCGCCTGGACTTACTGAAGGCGCGATCAACCTACCTGCCGATCAGCACGGCCGTCGTGTTGCACGCAGCCGATCTTTGGGCACAGGCGCGCCGGGCCGGCGTGCCGACCGCCGATCGTCACGCGCTCGACTGCGATGTAATCCTCGCGGCTCAGGCGCTTTCGATAGGTGCGCCCGCTGGCGGGATCGCCGTGGCTACTGGGAACGCGGTGCACGTATCCCGCTACGTTACTTCGGCGCGCTGGGAGGACATCAGACCGTGATAGGCGTCCGCGCGCTCGTCCAGAGAGGAATCGGCGCGGGCTGATCCTGATGCTTGCCACAATGTTCCGGCCTTCGGGCACGGTGTTCGGCGTGAGAACAACACGAACCAGATCTGCAGATTGAATCGGATCGCCGCGCCGGGCGTCTTCGTCCTGCCAATGAAGGCGCCTCAGGCGCGGGGCCACCGCCTTCTAACCCTTCTTGAAGACAGCGATGCCGGGGAGCAACTGAGGTCCACGATTTGGCCTCCTCGTGTGAGCCGCGCACTTCCGGCGCGCCGGCCTGTCAGATAGGATGTAATCTGTGGAACTGGAGGCGCGGCATGTCCGGACTCTTGAATTGGCAGCCACCCGAACGAGGGGGCGCGGACCTGTTTGGATGTATAAGCCGGCGAATTCGGGATATTGAGCGTAACGAACCTGGCACGGTGCCGGATCTGCGGAAAAGCGAAACGCTGTTCGTCGGATCGGACTATGGTGGCGAGCACAACGGCGCGCCGTTCAGAACCCTATCGTTCCTGGTCACGGACAACCTATCGACGCCAACCTGGATGGCAGCGACCAGGATAATACGGCAGCACATCTTGGGAAGACAACAGCGGAAGATCTCCTACAAGGACCTGAATGACGGCGTCGTGAGACGGTACTTGCCGTCGTTTCTAGAGTCCGCGTACGTCCTCAACGGACTACTGCTTACCCTCGCCATTGATAAACGCGTTACATACGTCGCGCCGGAAACCCGTGAAATGGCGTCGAAGCAAGCTCCCAACGGGATGTCCCGCCGGACGCTAGAAAAGGCGCTCCGCGTTGCGCATATGATCGGTGTGCTCGTTTCCGGATTGTCGCGGGCCGGCCAGGACGTCTATTGGGTCACGGACAACGACGACATCGTAGCAAACGATCGATTCACCGAGTGGATGATCGAGGCCGTGGCGGGAATAACAGGTGTCTATCTGCCGCACACGATGGGCGAACTCAGATGTGCGACGAGCGGGAGCAGCCGCAGCGATCTGGTGGTCGAGGATTTCCTTGCGATACCCGACGTCGTTTCAGGTTGTTTGTCCGACGTTCTCGCACATAATCCGCCGAACACAGCTAGTCCCAATTGTAACGTGATCGAGCCGCTCAAAGGTGAGTTGTCCGACAAGGCAAAACAGGTGCTCGGGTGGTACGTGGACGAGGCCCAACCCCTGAAGCGCCTCCTGATCGAGGTATGCCCTGGCGACGCGGACCAGCCGTTTGCGGTGTGCTTCCGCAAGGTTGTACGAACCGGCGTATCGCGGTGCCCGCATGTCATGCGCGCGTATGCAGTGTCGCGAGATAATGCCGCCATTTGGCGTATTTGGCGTCCGTGACCAGGGAGTTACGCTGCCGATCCGGCGGAAGACGCAAGGTCGGCTGATAGCGACGTTCCCGCGAACCGGTATGGTCACCAAATCGGCGGCGTCTGCGTCGCGAGGTGAGTCATGATGCGATGCGCATGCCGCTCGGTACGCCGTATACCGCGAAGAACGCCGTCGAAGTAGTGTTCCGTCCAGCCGTCGGCCCGCTCCCGGACGATTTCGGCCGCCCGACCTTACGCCCGCGAAAGGGATCAAGTCAGCACAGGCGAAGGCGACGTGATGGGAAACAGCCTGGAGTCAGGCGATACCGCGCAAATAGGCGGGCTGTAGCACATGGAAGAAAGCAGACGGCCCGCGGCGTGTTGACCGAGGTCGTGGCGCGAGACGGACGCCGGCGAAACGCTACTCCTGTCGATCCGGAAGGGTCTGGCCGCCCGAAATTCCGTACAATTCATAGGCGGCCTCGCGTGCTCTCGCAAACGATCCCCACCGAGCGATATACGGTCTTTGACTGAATCGGCCCTTAGCGTTCATTTCGTTCATGGTCACGGGTCGCCCGATCTCCTGAGTTAGCCTGACGATCTCGAGCAGATATGCCTCACCCGAGATCTGTTTGCGTCGCGACGGAGACAAGTCCGGCGGGATCGGTAGCAGCCCCGCGGCCTCGACGGCCTGATTCCACGTGCCAAACGAGTCCCTGACTGTGGTCAGGTCAATGGTTGCGCGCGCCTTGAATTCGTTCTGGCTGAGGCTTTCCGCACCATGGGCGATGGGCAGCATTTCCTCAATGACTTTCCGCTTATCCAACGC
>Ga0181529_10001999_pt1 | contig 25166 bp, 19 predicted proteins | sample PEATcosm2014_Bin_36_FD_119763 | JGI IMG/M metagenome (GOLD analysis project Ga0181529, IMG submission 119763) | Peatland microbial communities from MTU Mesocosm Facility, Houghton, MI, USA - PEATcosm2014_Bin10_30_metaG | ecosystem: Environmental > Terrestrial > Soil > Wetlands > Peat | place... | reverse complement strand
TCCCGGACAGTGGGGCAGGGGACGATAAGGGTCGGAATGAAGAAGGCCTCGCACATTCCCCGGATGAGCTCGAGCTGCTGGAAATCCTTCTCGCCAAAATACGCCCTGTCGGCACCCGCGATCTGAAGCAGCTTCATGACGACCGTCAGGACTCCCGTGAAATGCCCGGGGCGGTGCGCCCCGCAAAGTTCGCCGCTGAACGGCCTTTCATTCACGGTGTATCGCTTGCCGTCCGGGTACATCTGGGCCTCCTCCGGCGCAAAAACAAAGTCGACTCCCGCCGCGTCCATCCGCTTGCAGTCCTCCTCCAGGCTCCGCGGGTACAGCTCGAAATCGCGCCTTTCGTCAAACTGGGTCGGATTGACGAAAACCGAGGCGAGCACGATGTCGCATTCCCTCTTTGCCGCCTTGAAAAGCGATTCGTGCCCGGCATGCAAGGCCCCCATGGTCGGCACAAATCCGACCGAACGCCCAGCCGATCTCGATTCGGCCCGCAGGGACCTCCACTCGGACACCGTTTTGACTATCGTGGGCATCGTTCGGCAAAAATCCGTCCGGCCATCAGAAACTCTCCTTCTTCGAGGGAAACTTGCCGCGGCGGACCGCATCGGCAAAATCCTCCACTCCCTTGTGCACGAGCGAGGCTCCGTCGGCGAAGCGCCGGACGAAGCGCGGCCGGAAGTCCGGATTGAATCCCAGCAGATCGTGCAGCACGAGCACCTGGCCGCTGCACCCGGCGCCCGCGCCTATTCCGATCGTCGGAACCGCAAGCTCCGCCGTGAGTTCTCGCGCGAGCGATTGCGGAACGCATTCCAGGACGATCGCGAATACGCCCGCGGCCACAAGCGCCGCGGCATCGGCACGCAATCGCGCTGCGTCCTCCTCGCCCCGCGCCTGGACGGAAAAGCCTCCGAGCGCATGAACGGTCTGCGGAGTCAGTCCGAGATGCCCCATGACCGGAATCCCCGAATCGACGAGGTGCCGGATGACATCCGCGTGCCCCCGAACCCCCTCAATCTTGACCGCGTGCGCACCGGCCCGCAAAAGCTCGGCGGCACAGTCGAGCGCATGGCTGGCGCCCTTTCGGGCGGCGAGAAAAGGCATGTCCGCAACGATCAGTTTTCCCGGCGCACCGCGGACGACCGCCCTTGTATGCACCGCCATCGTTCCCACGGTGGCTCCGAGCGTGTCCCGCTCCCCGTGCATGACATTCATTGCGCTGTCGCCGACCAGAAGCGCGTCCACGGACGAATCGGCCAAGAGTTTCGCGGACCACGCGTCGTACGCCGTGACCATCACAATCTTGCGGCCGGAAGCCTTGGCTGCGGCGAATTCGCGGATGGATGACATGTGGAATTGAATACCCAATCACACTCGGCAAAAAGCTCAAGCTTGCGATTGGAAGGATAGGTGTACACTTACCCCGCTTCTGCAGAGATTAGGTTGTCCCAAACCCAAAGAATCCCATGGCCTCCCATCAACTCCGCTGGGGCATCCTCAGCACCGCAACGATCGCCCGCAAAAACTGGCAGGCCATTCGCAATTCCGGCAACGGAAAGGTCGTCGCCGTCGCCAGCCGCAACCTCGACTCCGCGAAGAGATTCATCGCGGAATGCCAGGCCACGGCGCCTTTCGACTCCCCGCCGCGCCCGATGGGCAGCTACGAGGAGCTGATCGCCTCCCCCGATATCGACGCCATCTATGTCCCGCTTCCGACCGGAATCCGCAAGGAATGGATTCTTCGGGTCGCCGCGGCGGGCAAGCACGTCCTTTCGGAGAAGCCCTGCGCCGTGAGCGCCGCGGACCTACGGGAAATCACGGATGCCTGCCGCAAGAACAACGTGCAGTTCATGGACGGAGTCATGTTCATGCACTCCACTCGCCTGGCGTCGATGCGTTCGACGCTCGACGACGGCCGCACGGTCGGCCGGCTCCGGCGCGTGTCGAGTTCCTTCAGCTTTCGCGCGGACCCCGAGTTCTTCAGCCAGAATATCCGCGCTCACAGCACGCTCGAGCCATTCGGATGCCTCGGCGATCTCGGCTGGTATTGCATTCGCCTCTCCCTTTGGGCCGCGGGCTGGCGGCTTCCCAAGACGGTCACCGGACAGTTGATCGGAAAGGTCGGCCGCCCCGACAGCCCCAATCCGGTGCCGACCGAATTTTCGGGCGAGCTGATCTTCGACGACGGGCTTTCCGCCGGATTCTTCTGCTCTTTCGTGTGCGAACTCCACCAATGGGCGCACCTGGACGGCGAAAAGGGCAGCCTGGTCCTCGACGATTTCGTCGGACTGCGCGCGGGCGAGGAACTCTCCTATCTGGCCAATGGGCGCCGGATCGCCATCCCCGAGCATGCGATGAATCACCCGACCGCCCAGGAGACCCGGATGATTCGCACCTTCTCCGATCTCGCCCTGAGCGGAAAGCCGTCGGATTTCTGGCCCGACATAGCTTTGAAGACGCAGCAGGTCATGGATGCTTGCCATCGCTCGGCCCTGGCCGGCGGCAAGCCGATGACCCCGGGCTGACGCTCGGCTGGTCGGCGAAACAGAAGCTAACCCGGCGTTTGCAATCGGGAGCTTCTTTTGTAAGCGACTCCTGCCCTTCATCTTAGTTTTTAGCCGCTTCCTCTTGTGCGCCCTTGCGGTGCTCCACCACATCGAGTCTCCGTTCGTTTTGGAAACGGCCGGCTGCTGCTTGTTGAAACACCATGTCATTCCCATGAAGAAGCTCGAGTTTTACAGCCGTGCATTGGAGGAGGTCGAGTTCCGGCGCGAACACCTTGCCGATGCACGAAGCCGCAAGAAGGCCGGTATCGGGATCCTATGGTTCTTGGCCCTGGCTGGCATGGCGTCCGCCCTGCTCGCCTGCTTCGGTAAGATCCGATGGGACACGGCTGCAGGATGGTTCCCGCTGGCGTTGATGGCGGCTTTTTCCTACGAAAGCGTTTGCACCCAGATCGCCGTGCTCGAAGCGATGGAACGCGAGCCCGATAAACCGCCGGAGCAGGCAACCACGTCGGTCCGAACGATCGCCGGGCAGGCAATACGCCAGCCGTAGGGCGCTATCTCAGAAAAGCCACCGGCGGCGGGAGGCGCAGAAGCTTTGCCTTCTGGTTCTCGTACTCGGGCTCCGAAATCGCCCCCGAGTCCCTCGCCTTCTGAAGGTCGATCAACTGCTGCCCAACCGTGGGGTTAACATGCGCCTGCGGGTGGGCGCCGACGACAATGCATCCTCCGAGGAGGACCAGCAGGGGAAGCGCGCCGAGAATGACAAAACGGTGATATGTTTTTTCCATTGGGAGTTCTGTGTTCACAGCCTTTACGGAATCCGGCCGGGGATCTTGCGCACAATTTTCAATCCCGTTTCAGGACGAGTGCGGCCTAAGCCCGCTGTCTTCGCTTCGCCGACCGGATCGGCACCCCCTGCAGTTCGTGATGTGCTGCTCGACTTGGGCAACCGACAGCGAATTCAACCTCGAAAGAACCGAACTAGACCTTGAGATGCTACCAGACGGCGGAAACGGCCGAAGAATCGCAAATAATGGCGTCCTTTGCGATGAGCGGCAGCCGGTGAATCTTCGCCGTGGCTGCAATGATCCGGTCGAATTGGTCGCCGTGCGGCAGGTTCAGCTCCGGCGCGGCAATGGCGATAGCCAGAGTGATCGGGAGCATCGTCACGTACTCGAGCATGTTGCCGAGAATCGCTTCAGTCCTGCCAGTTCTCGACCTTGAGCCCGGGGATATGGGCGAATTCGCGGACATTTCGCGTGACAACGGTCGCCCCGAGGCGCGCAATCGTCGCGGGTGAACGACTCGACCGGAAGGGGCTGGGCGGCAGGGCGGTTTCAGCTGGAAAATCCAGGCCAACGACGGTCAAAGGCCGAGCAGACGCTGCACTGCGGCAAGGTTGTCCACCACGCAGTTGTGGCTGGCGCGCAGCCGGGCGGCCGGGTGGTGCCCGGAGGCGACAAGGATACATTCCACGCCCATGTGCCGGGCGACGTCGAGATCGTGCAACGTGTCGCCCACCATCAGAACATCGGCAGGCGGCAGTCCGAGTTCGGCGATCCAGGCGCGGCCGAGCTCCGCTTTGCTATGGGCAAAAATGTTGTCGAGACCCGTGAGGCGCACGAAGTGATGCTCAAGACCGAAATGCGCGACAATCTCGACGAGCGTTTCATGGCGATAGGCTGAGAGGATCGACTGGGTGGCCCCGCCGCGGGTGACGGCGGAGAGCACCTCCGAGGCGCCTCCGTGAAGGCGGCAGTCCCAACGCCGCGCATCGTAGGCGGAGATGAACTCGACACTCAGGCGCTCGAAGCTTTCCTTCGCAAAGTCGAAGCCGAGTCGGGAATAGTAATCGCGCACCGGAAAATCGAATCGTTCGTGGTAGCGTTCGCGGTCGAGCAACGGCAGGCCGCGGGGCGCGAGCATGCCGTTTATGACCTCGATGCAAACGTCGAGGTCGTCGAGCAGGGTGCCGTTCCAGTCCCAGATGATATGGCGGTTACGCAATGGAGTCCCTTGTCTAGGCGATATTCGGCGGCAACTCCCGCGATATTTGCAACGAGCGGAGTCTCCCGTCAATGACATCACCCCAGTTTGGCGAGATAGAGGGCGACGCCCTCGCCTTCGGATACGTGCGGGCCGTTGACATTGCGAGCCATGTTTGTAGCCGTGGATTGGGCTGTGTAGGACAGAATCAAAGCTTGCCGCGTGAAAATCCTGATCATCGAAGACCATCAGCTTGTCCGTGACATGCTGATTGGCTCGTGCGGCAGCCTGGTGCCCGGCTCGGAAGTCATCGGCGCACAAACGGCAGCGGAAGGAGAGAGGATTTGCAGCCAACGCAAGCCGGACATCGTGCTGCTCGATCTCGTGCTGCCGGACGGCGACGGGCTCGACTGGTTGGATCGGATTTTCACGGCGGCTCCGCGGACGAAGATCATCGTGCTGACTTCACACGCGGACGAATTCACACTGCATCGGGCATTGCGGGCCCGAGTGCACGGGTTCGTCGATAAGACCGAGCAACCGCTCCATCTGCTTGGTGAAGCCATAGCAACCGTTATGTCCGGCCGACCGTATTTCTCGTCCGCAGCCCAGCGCATCCGGTCGGCACTGCGCGGAGACCCTGCGGCATTCGACAAGATCTTGTCGGACCGGGAGCAGGAACTCCTGGGCTACTTCGGCGAAGGCTTGTCAAACGCGGAGATCGCCGAACGCGTCGGCCTGACACAGGGAACGGTGAAACTGCACCGCAGAAACATCATGGGGAAACTGAACGTGCACAGCACTCCGCAGCTAATGCGCTATGCGCTGGAAAAAGGCTTCACTCATTCGAAGAGCTGATCGGTGGCAGTTCCGCGAGTCGCATGCGCACACGATGCCATTCGGCCAAAAGATCGTGTTGTAACGAGGCAAGGGAAGCCGTCTGACGCGTCCGCGCCACCGCTTCCAATCGGCGGGCGAGGCGCACACACTCGGCGGCCCCGGCGATGCCGCCGAGCGAGCAAAGTCTGTGGGCGGCAAATTCGGCGCGGTCGGCGTCCCGCTTTGCAACGGCCTCCTGAAGAACGTCGAGTTCGCTATCCACAGAGGCGACGAACAGCTGCACGGCTTCAGCCGCCCGCGCGGGCACGGCACGGGCGTAATGCGCAAACGCCTCGATATTCAACGCGTCTTTTGGGCTCAATGCCTGCGGCGTGGAAGACTCGGCCCCGTGAATGCGGCGAACTCCGAGCGTCTTGATCATGTCGCCGACCCGTTCGAGGTTATAGGGCTTAAGCAGGAATCCGTCGATTCCTGCCTCGCTGCAGCGGCGCGGCATGTCCTCACCGTCGTGCGCGGTCGTGGCTATGATCAGCGGTGCTTCTCCTCCGGGCCGAGACCGAATGAATCGAGCAATATCGCCGCCTTTGCCATCAGGCAGTTCCCAGTCGAGAAAAACAACGCCAAATGCGGCCTTTTCAACAAGTGCGATCGCATCTCGGGCGGACGCGGCGGTTTCAACGGCATAGCCAAGCGAGAGCGCAATGCCTTTCATGACCGTTTGGTTGTAGGCTTCGTCGTCCACGACCAAGGCGGGCAATCCCGCTGTCGGCGGCGCGGGAAGTTGCCGCCCGGCTTCGGTTGAAACGGTGCGTGCAGCCGGACAGGGCGCCGCGGCGGCGCGGGTGACAAGGAGGCGGACATAGAAGGTGGCGCCGTGTCCTGGTTCGCTTTCCACGCCTATGTCCCCGTTGAGCGCACGGGCAAGCACTCGGCAGGTGGCAAGGCCAAGGCCGGCGCCGACAACACCCTGGCGGGCGGCGGACGAGCCGCGGACAAACTTCTGGAAGATCAATTCCTGCTCGTCCAAAGGCACGCCGGGACCGTGGTCCGTAACCTCGATGAAGAGGTCGATTGCGCCGACCGCCGCAGGCCGCACCTCGGCCGAGAGCTCGATTGGCGAGCCGGGGGCATATTTCAATGCGTTGCTTACGAAGTTTCCGAGGATGGTCTTTATTTTGCCGGCGTCCCCCTCAAAGCCGTCGGCAAAGTCCTCGGGCAGACGGATGCGGATCGATCCCCCTTGCCGCTCGGCTTGGGGTGAAAACAGGTCCGAGAGCCCGCAAAACAGGTCCCCCAACAAGAACGGCCGCCGCTGCACGGACACGGAACCGTATTCGAGCTTTGCATAACCGAGCACCTCCTCAAAAACTCGCGTAAGCGTCTCGGTGCAGGCCTTGAGAAAACGGACCGTCTCGACTTCGCGCGGTCCGAGTTGGTCTTCATGCATCAATTCGAGCAGTCCGCTCAGTCCATTGAGGGGATTTCGGAGCTCGTGACTGATGTTTTCCAGGAAATCGCCCTTGGCGGCGTTTATCAGTTCGAGTTCCCGCGTGCGGTCGGCGACAAGCTGGTTAAGGCGTTCGTTCTGGCGGCGCAGTCGCAACAAGCGCCACCGGACCAGCCCCGCGACGAATAACACTCCGGCGAGCGAAAATGCAATGAGAGCCGCAGGACGGCGGTGCCAAGGAGCGAGCAGGAAGAAATTGCGCGAGAGGGTCGGACCGGCGCGGCCAAAACGGTCGAGAGCGCGGGCAGCGAGTCGGTAATGGCCGGGCGCGAGTCCGGTAAACTCGCGCATCGGGTCTGCCGTGGGGGCAGACCAGGATGGCTCCACTCCCTCGAGCCTGGTTTGATAAAAAAAAGGATCCGGAGCGCCCGTTTGCGCTGCGAAGAACCTGTACGCAATCCGCCGTGTGCTTGGCGGCAACTCATGGGATTCCGCGGCGTCCAATGAAAGCGGTTCGCCGTCCGCCTGTTCTCCTCGCAGGCCAAGGGCCGGCGCATCGGTTGCAAGTGTCAAAGCGTCGATGGGCAGTCGGAGCAGCCGCCGGCTTCCGCCGATCCAAATGGCTGGGCCGGCGGCGGAAGTCGCAATGTCGAAGGCGGTGACTTGTCCTCCTGCTTCCAGAGCCGGCGCTTCCACTGGAAACCATCGGGGCGGGACGCCGCCACCAGCGTCCTCGACACGGATGACCGCGGGAGGCGCAATCGATCCAAGGCGGCGGGAGTTCACGATCCAGTATGCGAGGGCGGCATCCGGCGATGCCGGTGCCGCGGCAACGCCGATAAAACCCTCGAAACCAGGCGCCGGTTCGAAAGCCGTCCGGGCTTCGTTCAATACGAGGATGTCATTCGAGCAAAACGCATAAAGCCTTCCGCCGAGAATCGTGAGACGCGGGTGCGACTCGGAAAGAGGGAGTCCAAGACCTTCGCTATAGCGAGCGAGCAAGCGCAGCACCGGAAAGGCGCCGGGTTGATCAACCCATGCGAAACGATGAATTCCTCCTTCAAGCGTGGAAACCCAGACTTCACCCCGCGTGTCCTCAAGGAGCGACAGCGGAGTGTCATCGACCCGGGGTCCGAGTTTCCGAGGCACCCAGCCGTAAGGCCCCTTCTCTAGAGCCTTCAATTCGTAATTCTCGAGGAAAATGACGGCGCCGGGGAAATGGGAGGAGCCGATGATCCGAGTGACATCGGCGGAAACGTAGTGTTCGTGGATGCTGCGCGTGCCGTCGACGGTCCATAGCCCGCCGAAGCCGCCGATCCAGACGCGTCCATCGATCCTTGCGGCATCCCACAACACCGGTTGCGGTTGAATCAGCATTGGGAGCGATCCGGGCGCGACGGCATAGAGCGTCTTGCTGGTCAGCACCTCCTCGAAGGGCGCGGCGCCCCCTGCGGACAGCACCTTGAGCGGAGTTCCCTGCGCCAATCCTCTTTCAACGTCGAATACCGTAACGCGCCGTGGCGATTCGATCATCGCGCAGCCGTTTCCCAATCCCGCCCATATCCGGAGATGTTCGTCGGTACACAGCGCGTAAACAGCGTCGTCGCCCAGTCCGGCATTGCTGTCGACAACCGCCTGGATTGTGCCGGAGGTGTCCGCAATCACAACGCCGCGTTTGAATGTGCCAACGGCGACGAGGAGGTCCGCCGTCTTGACAGCACAGGTGGGCAGCGCATCGCGCAACGTTTCGGATAGCGCGGAAAGCCGTTGAAATCGGCTCGTTGCGGGTCCGGCTTGGCTGGCGGTGCGGAGGAGGTAGGCGCTCTCGCCGAGCCCGAGCATCGCGGAGCCGTCGCCAAGCGCAACGTACCATGTCACGGGTTTTTCGGGGAGATCGTGTTCGGCAAACTCCAACTCGGGCGCGCCGGTCGCACGAAGGCGCATGAACCCGGTGCCAGCTTGGTAGATCAGCAACGAATCGCCATCCGTGAAAGCCTGGAGTCGGATCTTGGCGGGCAACGCCCACTCTTCGAATCTGGCGCCATCCCAGCGCAACACGCGATCGGACGTGACGAAGGCCGCACCGCGGCCAAGGGGGCTTGCATGCCAAATGTCCCCGGGGTCGCGCACATCGGACTGCCGGAGCATAAGGAGCAGCGAGTGGGTTTCCCACCGCCCGGTCATATTCCGTTCAAGATAACCGAGCGCGCCGCGGGCGCCGTACCAGACACGACCGTCTGAGCCCGCGGCAATCGCGCGGAACGCATAGGCTCCCGATAGATCGAATGTCCGCCACCGATCGCCGTCATCGACGGCAAGGACATTGGAACCGATCCAACGGGTGCCGTCGTTGCTCCGCGCAAGAGCCCATGCAGCTCCCATGATCGGAACTTCGCCGGATTCAAGTCGGTGGACTACGGGAGCACCTGCGGCAAGCATCGCCGTCGGCGACAGCCATTCCATCGCACCGGCAAGGACGACGAACAGGGCACAATTGCGCATCGTGGGGGACACCGGCAGTGAATCGCAGGGCCGCGCCGGTGGCCAGTCGTAAGCGCTCCTGCGGCTATCCCTATTGTGATAATAAGCGGAATCGCCTGCCGGGCCGAGTTGCGCTGGCATACGGCTCAATCCAGCGGTCCATCCCGCCTGCCATGCGATCCATTCCATCCATCTGACGCCTCCATGAGTCTATCTCAGTCATGGTTTGTGCCACAATCCATTCGGGGCGCCGCATTCCGACTGTCCTACCGCGTGTTCGCAAGTCTGCTCGCTATCGCGAGCGCAAAGTTCGTCGCGCCCATGGAAGCGCAGATCACGCCGGCCATCGACGCAAAGGCGCAAGATTCCGGTGCCATCACAGGCACGCTGCGCCGCGCCTCGATCGACCGGCCTGTCGCCTACGCGAGCGTGCAGCTTGCCGGCACGAGCCTCACCGCCGAAACGAACGGCACGGGCCGTTTCGAACTCCGTCCGGTGCCACCCGGCGTGCAGGCGCTCGTAATGAGCGCGCCCGGATTGATGCCCGTGCGCATCGTGGATGTGGTGGTGAAGCCCGACGAGACTACCTCAATCGGCACCGTCGATCTGCAGCTCGCCCCGCTTGAAGACGGCGTGCAACCGCTGGAAGAGCTGGTAATCCGCGCAACGCAGCTCACCGTTACGACATTGCCTGGCATGGGTCTGGTCGACGCACCCGCCCCGCTCTCCCAGGTCGTTGTCACACCGAGCAGCTTTGGAATCGCGGATGAACGCGGGCCGGCGAGCGTTACGCTTACGAATCGGGAATTGCAGAACCTGCCGCAGCTCGGCGAAGACCTTTATCGCACCATCAGCCGTTTGCCGGGTTTGGCTGCAGACGACATCTCCAGCGCGTTCTGGGTGCGCGGCGCGCCGAACAGCCAGATGCTGGCCCGGTTCGACGGCGTTGATTTGATCGAACCGTTTCATCTTAAGGATTTCGACGGCACGCTCTCGATCATCGACCTCGAGACCATTCGAGACATCGACATCGTCACGGGGGGCTTCACAACGGATTACGGAGACCACCTCGCGGGCGTCCTGACGATGGAGACACAGGATTCATTGAGGGGCGATCCGCGCACGACCCTTGGCCTGAGCGTAACCAACATGCGCGCCACAAATCAGGGCGCATTCGCCGGCGGGGATGGACAGTGGATGGTTGCGGCGCGGCGCGGTTATCTCGACCTCGCCTTGAAACTCGGCGGCAACAACAGCGGCCTCTCGCCGGATTACTACGATATCTCAAGCAAGGTCGAATATCGGATAAACCCGCAGCAGACCGTCTCTATTCACGTGCTTTGCGCGGGAGATGCGCTCCATCAGGCGGTTTCCACAGACGACGTCCACTATCACAGTTCCTATGCGAGCGAATACGTTTGGGGTCGCTGGCAGGGTTCTTTCGGAGACCGGCTCACAAACGAGGCGGTGCTGTCATACTCATATCTCGACTGGAACCGCGGCGGCACCGCGCTGTACTACGGTGTCGACCCGCTCTCGCTGAGCGACCAGCGCAGGCTCGACGTCGCCGATCTGCGCGACGATTGGACCTTGAAACTGACCGAGCACGCGCTTTTGCGGGGCGGCATAGAGGGCCGGTCCGGGGAGGCGCACTACGATTACGATCGGACCTTTGCGCCCTATGTCATCCAGAACGGAATATGGGTCAGAAATCCGGAAAACGCCGCGGTGGAACTCGCCCCAACCGGCGACTATTCGGCCGCATATGTCGCCACACGCATCCAACCGTTCACGCCGCTTGTGATCGAGCCGGGATTGCGATTCGAGCAACACGATTACATCCACGATTCCGGCTGGAGTCCGCGCTTCAACGTCTCGCTTTCGCTGACGCCGCAAACGACCCTGCGGGCGGCGTGGGGTTTGTATCGCCAGGCGCAAGGCCTGCAGGATCTGGACGTGCAAGACGGCCTGACCAAGTTCGCGCGTTCGGAGCGGGCGGAGCAGCGGGTCATCGGCTTGTCGCACCGTTTGCCCACAGGGGAGAACCTGCGCGTCGAGGCTTATGAACGCTTGAGCTCCGACCTTCATCCTTACTATTCGAATCCCATCGATCCTAATGAGTACTTTCCCGAAATGCGATTCGACCGGACCCTGTTCGATCCCTCAAATGGCAGGGCGCGCGGAGTCGAATTCATTGTGGATAAACGCGCAGGCAAGCGCTTCGGCTGGTCCGCGAGCTACGCGCTGTCGCGCTCGGAGGAGCTGATCGACGGCCGGTATGTTCCCGTCGCGAGGGATCAGACCCAAACCTTCTATACGGACATGAGCTATGCGCCAGCGAGGGATTGGCGGATCGGGATGTCCTGGCAGTATCATACAGGTTGGCCCACCACGGCGTTAAACTACTCGATGGTTGGGTTGGCCGATGGCACATTCTACCCCCTGGCCAGCATCGGCGCCCTCAATGCGCTGCGACTGCCAGCCTATCACCGGCTGGATTTGCGGGCAACGCGCCGTTATGCCCTCAAGCAAGGCGAGCTGCGCGTATTCGTCGATGTGTTCAACGCCTACGACCGGCTCAACCAATCCGGCGCCTCCTATACACCCGTCGTGAGCGGCAATACGGTGACATTGATAAAATCTCCCAACACCCTCTTCCCAATCCTGCCGACCGGGGGCATAAGTTGGGAGTTCTGAATCGCTGTCGTTCGGTTTTTCCAGATCATGAGAAACCGATGACCCCGGGAAGATCGCATCCTTCAGCCCGGCAGCTGTCGCAGCTTTTCACATGGATCCAATGAGAACCCCTGCCAATTCCCCGCCTGCGCGTCCCTCATCGCCTCATCTTCCACCGCATCGGATCCTGCCTCTGCGACGGCCTGTCTCCGCGCTGCTGCTGGCTTTCGCTGCCGTCGCGCAATCGCCGATCCACGCACAAACATCCACGATCTTCGACGGGTTGACCGCGGAAAAACGCGCATCCTGCCAGGCCTCCGGAATACGCCTCTGGACAGGCTCCGCCCCAAAGGCCAAGGGCGATGGCTTCGAAGACACACCGATAATCTATCCGGTGCTGCCATCCAAGGCGCCGTCGCCGGTTGGCGCGGTGATTGTGTTTCCCGGCGGTGGGTACGACTACCTTTCCGCTCACGAAGCGTTCCCGATCGCGGAGTATTTCCGCTCCGCAGGCCTCGCCGCCTTCGTCCTAAAGTACCGGCTGGGCTCCTATGGCCACGACGTGTCTCTCCTCGATGCCCAGCGCGCCGTGCGATTCGTGCGGGCTCGTGCAACCGGATTCGGCGTCGATCCGTTGAAAATCGCGGTCATCGGCTTCTCCGCCGGCGGACACCTGGCCGCCAACCTCTCCACCCACACCGATGGTGGCAAATTGTTTGCTGCAGATCCGGTCGATCGGCAAAGCTGCCGGCCGCAAACCGCACTGCTGATCTATCCCGGGCTGATTCGCGTTCCAATCCAGCGGAGCAGTCGGCTCGATCGCACCATGGTCAGCATCCTTTACCTCGACGGCCTGCATAGGGATGTGGACGAGCGGACGCCGCCAACCTTCATGGTCGTCGGTTACAACGATGACATGGCACCCTACGAGAACTGTCTTGCCTACACGGCAAAACTTCACGAGTCCGGTGTGCGCTTCGAGCTCCACGTGCTCGGCACGGGAGGCCACGGATTCGGAATGCGCTCGCCCGACCCCCGCCTTCAGGTCTGGCCGCGGCTCGCCCTTAACTGGCTTGCGACATGCGAATTCCTAAGCCTGCGCGTGGGAGACAAGACCTTCACCGGACCCTTCTGAGCTTAGACGCCGGAACTATACAGTTCATCGAGCCGATCCGGCCCAATCTGCTTCCCGCCTCGGGCTTGCGACGCCCGCTCGACATACCTTCGGGTATGCCTCGGGCCGCCTCAGCCCGATCCATCTCGCATCTTGGATTGTCCGCCAGCGCCGAAGGCGGTGGCTCACATCTCCAACTGCGGGCGGGTCGGCTCGGGCCAGTCGATATGGAAGAACTTGCCCCGGGGCTTGTCGGTGCGCTCGTAGGTATGCGCGCCGAAGAAGTCGCGCTGGCCCTGGAGGAGATTGGCGGGAAGGCGGGCGGAGCGATAGCCGTCGTAGTAGGCCAGGGCGGAACTGAAAGTCGGGACCGGGACGCCGCACTCGACGGCGAGGGAGATCACCTTGCGCCAGTTGGCCTGGGCATTCTTTATCGTCTTGTTGAAATACGGATCGAGGAACAGGTTCGCCAAGTCGGGCTTGCGGGTGAAGGCGTCGGTGATCTTCTGCAGGAAAACCGCGCGAATGATGCAGCCCCCGCGCCAGATCTGGGCGATTTCGCCGAAGTTGAGCTTCCAGTTGTATTCTTTCTGCGCCTCGCGCATGAGCTGGAAGCCCTGGGCGTAGGAGCAGATTTTCGAGCAATAAAGGGCGTCGTGGATTGCCGCGACGAGGGCTTTCTTGCTGCCGCGGTATTTCTTGGAGGGGCCCTTCAGGATCTTGGAGGCGGCGACGCGCTCATCCTTGATGGCCGAAAGGCAACGGGCGAAAACGGCTTCGGCGACCGTGGGAGCGGGAACGCCCATGTCGAGGGCGCTCGTCGAAGTCCACTTGCCGGTCCCCTTCTGGCCCGCGGTGTCGAGGACGATGTCGACGAAGGGCTTCTTCGTCAGGGGATCTTTCTGCTTGAGGATGTCCGCTGTGATTTCGATCAGGAAGCTGTCGAGACTGCCTTGGTTCCACTCGGAAAAGATCGCGCCCATCTCGGCGGGTTTGAGGCCGAGGAGCCCCTTCATGAGGGCGTATGCCTCGCAGATCATCTGCATGTCGCCGTATTCGATCCCATTGTGGACCATCTTGACATAGTGGCCCGCTCCATTCTCGCCGATGTAGGCTGCGCAAGGCACTCCGCCCGTGACGGGCTTGCCAGGGGCTGCCCCTTCGATCGGCTTGCCCGTCTTTCCATCGACCTTGGCGGCGATCGCCTCCCAAACGGGCTTCAGTTCAAGCCAGGCCGCAAATTCTCCGCCGGGCATGAGTGCGGGGCCGAAGCGTGCACCTTCCTCGCCGCCGGAGACGCCGCTGCCGATGAATCGGAGACCCTTCTCGCGGAGATCCTTTTCGCGGCGGATCGTGTCCGTCCACTTCGAATTGCCCCCGTCGATCACGATGTCGCCCTTGTCGAGCAGCGGCACGAGGCTGTCGATCACCGCGTCCGTGCCCTTGCCGGCCTGGACGAGGATCACGATCTTGCGCGGCTTGGAGAGGCTTTTGACAAACTCCTCGAGGGTCTTCGTTCCGACGACTCCGCCCGGCGTGTTCGGGTTTTCCGCAACGAACTTGTCGGTCTTTTCCGTCGTCCGGTTGAACACCGAAATCTGGAAGCCGTGGTCGGCGATGTTGAGAGCGAGGTTCTGACCCATCACGGCGAGCCCGATGAGTCCGATGTCAGAGAAGGGTTTGGCCATAAAGAAGGGGAGGAGACTAGGTCGCCCCCCGGCAAAAACCAATTTGTTTTTGACGGTTCTTCCGCATCTTCCGAATCGATCAAGGCTTGGCCGACGCGGACCCGCCGCGTGTCGCGCAGTTTATCCATTCGCTGGACCCGTCCGCGTAGCGCTCCCTCTTCCATATCGGCAACCGGGCCTTGGCCTCGTCGATCACATACCGGCAGGCATCGAAAGCGGCCGATCGATGCTGGGAGATGACTCCAATCCAGACCGCGAGGTCGCCCACGGCGAGGACGCCGGTCCTATGCGTGCAGACCACGGCCAGAACGGGGTATTTCTCCATCGCCTCGGACACGATCCGCAGCCCCTCCTTTTCGGCGAGCGGAATGTACGCTTCGTATTCGAGCGCCGTGACGGGCCGGCCTTCGTTCGAATCGCGCACCCAACCCTCGAATGTCACGCATGCTCCGGCCCGGCCGCGGTGCAACTCGCTCGAAAGCGCGGCGATATCGATCGGCGTGGAGGAGATCTCGAACATCGGCTGATGGCTCATCCTCCGGCAATGGGAGGAATAAAAACAATGCGGTCGCCTTCCCGAAGCTCCGTCCCGGGACCGGTGAATTCGTCGTTCAACGCGGCGCGCACCCGGTCGCCCGCGAGCGTGAATCCATGGCGCACCCGCAGCTCCTCGTAAAGTTCCGCGGGCGTCGCGGCCCGGGTGACAAGCCTCTCGGCCTCGATCCCCCGCTGCTCGCGGAGAATGGCATAGTAGCGGATGTGCACCGTCTTTTCCGTCATGCGGTGCGGATGCCGTTTTTTCCGCCTGTTTTTTCGAGGAGGCGGATCTCGCGGATCACGATCCCGCGGGAGACAGCCTTGCCCATGTCGTACAGGGTCAGCGCCGCGACGGTCGCCCCGGTGAGAGCCTCCATCTCGACGCCGGTCTTGGCATCGGTTTGCACCCGGCAATGGATCTCGACCGAGGAGCCGCAGCCTTCCTCCGATCCGGCTTCGCGGATGTCGATTTTGCAGTCGTCAAGCGGCAGCGGATGGCAAAGGGGGATGAGTTCGCTCGTCTTCTTGGCACCCATGACGCCGGCGAGGATGGCCGTTTGGAAGACCGGCCCCTTCTTGGTCGCGATCTCGCCGTCCCGGAGCAGGGCGGCGAGGGCCGGGGGAAGCCAGACCACCGCGACCGCATGCGCGGTCCTGCGGGTTACGGCCTTGCCGCCGACATCGACCATCTGCGGGCGATCTTCCGCGTCCAGGTGCGAGAACATGGCGGGACTATCGTCCGAGGCTCCGCAACTTTCAAGCGCTTGGACGGGCAATGGGGGCCCGTTTCGGAGGAATAACCTCGAAGCGGCTCTTGTTGGCCTCTTCCACGCCTCTGTGGCGCGGAGGGAACTCACGGCAGAACCGTGAGTTTCCCCAGCCTGTTTGGCGTGGATTCTGGGTCTTGGCTAACTCGAGCCGCGGAGTGGGTTGTTCCTCCGAAACGGGCTCCCTCACCGCATCCACGGGTAAAAAATCGCAAGATAACCGGCGGGAAAGTCGCTCTCGGAAGCCGGCAATTCGACAAATCCGTCCGTACCGACGAGTCCGGCGAAGTCCCCGGACGTGTTTCCAGGAACGGGCTCGGCCAATAGCTCCGCCCTCGGGCCGCTCGAAATGCGAACCGGCATCAGGCAGGCGAGCTTGTGCTTGGATGCCACCGGCGAGGCGAGCGCCGCGGTTCGGCGAGACTCCGGAGCCAGGCCGCAAGCCCGGTCGAGGGCCGGAAGGACGTATCGGTGCAGGCAGACGTACGACGATACCGGATTTCCAGGAAGCGCGAACACGGGCGCGCCGCCAGGCCCGATTCCAAACCAGAATGGCTTTCCCGGCCTTTGCGCAACGCCATGGAACACATTCGCGACTCCCTGCTTCTCAAGCTGGACAGGGAGGTGGTCGAATTTCCCCTTCGAGACGCCGCCGGTGAAGATGACGACCTCGCACTGCGAACGAACACGCCTTAGGCCCTTCTCCATCTCGGCCGGATCGTCGCGCCAGGAGTGGACCTCGGCATCCGGATACCCGCCTCCCGCAAGGGCTGCGCAAAGGGCATACTCATTGCTGCGCCGGATCTGGTGCGGCGCGGGGACAGCCTCCACTTCCACCCGCTCGTCTCCCGTAGCCACAACCGCGATCCGGGGCCCGCGGCCGACGGACACGACCGCGCAGCCGCAGGCTGCGGCGACGGCGATCTCCCGGCCCGTCAGGCGCGTGCGCGCGGGAACGATCCCCTCGCCGGCTCGGCGGTCGCTTCCGCGGCGATGCACGGCAGAGCCCGGGACTATTTTCCCCGGGGACTCGGCAATCGTAACGAATGCGCCGTCTCTGGCCGTGTCCTCGTAGCCCGCCACGCAGTCGGCTCCGTCCGGAATCACGGCACCCGTCATGATTTCGACGCAGGCGTCCGGCTTCGGGCCAAGCGCCACGGCGGCCACGCCTGCGGGCTGCATCGCCTCAACGCGGAAAACCCGATTCCCCGCCGCAAGCGAAGAGGCCCTGAACGCATAACCATCCAAAATCGCGCGATCAAAAGGCGGAAAGTCCCGGTCGGCGCGGATTTCCTCGCGCAGAACGCGCCCGTGGGCCTTGGCGAGCGGACAGTCCTCCCGAGGCCACTCGGGCATGGCCTCCTGAATCCGTTTCTCGGCCTCGGCTGGCGACATCATCCCCCCCACCATAGGGCGGAAAGACACAGGCGAAAGTGTAAACGCGCGCATTTGAGGGGTCGCGATTTGCCAAAGGCATTCCCTTCGGAGTAGCTGCCTCAGCCGCCGTCTCCGGGCCGCCATCCGGCCTGCATTGATTGCAGGCGGTTCTTCGCGGCCGGCCTTGACGACGGCTCTGGGGCTTGGCAGCTCCCGACGAAGGAATGCCTTAGGCAAATCGAGACCCAACCGGATGCCTTGTCTTTTCCGCACTCCAACATCCTATTGCGTCGATACCAATGCCCGTATCAGACCAGTTCCACCGCCGGCTGCACGATCTGCGGATATCGGTGACCGATCGGTGCAACTTCCGATGCCCTTATTGCATGCCGAAGGAAGTGTTCGGCGCGGGCTATCCATTCCTGCGCGATTCCCAGCTCATGAGCCTTTCCGAGCTGACCCGGATTGTGCGGGCCTTCACGGTTCTCGGCGTGGAGAAAGTCCGGCTGACCGGCGGAGAACCGCTCCTTCGCGGCGATTTGCCCGGACTCGTCCGGGTCTTGAAACACGACCTGGGCGTTCCCGATGTCGCCCTCACGACCAATGGCTGGCTTCTCCAAAAAATGGCGCCCGCCCTCAAGGAGGCGGGCCTCGACAGGCTCAACGTCTCCGTCGATTCGCTCGACGAGGCCACCGCCGGCCGGCTGAACGGGCTTGGCCTGCCGACCGGCCGGGTCCTGGCCGGAATCGACGCCGCGGCCGCGCTCGGACTGCCGATCAAGATCAACTGCGTGGTGCAACGGGGAGCGAACGACCGGGAGATCACCGACCTGTGCCGTTATTTCCGCGACCGGGGGCACACGCTACGATTCATCGAGTTCATGGACGTGGGCAACATGAACCATTGGACGCCGGGAGCGGTCGTGTCGGCGCGGGAAATCATGGAACGCATCCATGCGGAGTGGCCCCTGGAGCCGGTCGGCCCTTCCTACCGCGGCGAGGTGGCCTCGCGTTATCGATACAAGGACGGCCGCGGGGAGATCGGACTCATCGGCTCGGTCACCGAGCCGTTCTGCCGGGATTGCCATCGCGCGCGGCTTTCGGCGGACGGAAAGATATTCACCTGTCTTTTTGCCTCGCTCGGATGGGATGTTCTCGGCTGCCTGCGGAGCGGCGCAGACGATCCGGAGCTCGCCCGTTTCATCAGCCGGATCTGGGAGGGACGCATGGACCGCTACAGCGACGAGCGCGCCGGGATCCTGGCAAGCGGGGAAGCCCGCGCAAAGATCGAGATGAGCTACATCGGCGGCTGATCCGCCGCCGGTTTCAACTCCCGGTTGCGCCGTCCAGGCATTTCCTCACAGCCGCTACCAGGTTCTTCATTTCGTAGGGCTTGGCCAGATACACGAAATTGGATTCCCCGGAGACTCCCGCCTTGCGCAGATCGACGCTGTAGCCGCTCGTGACAATCACCTTCAGTCCGGGTTTCGTCACCTTGAAGCGCTCGGCCAGCTCGAGCCCCGTGATTCCATTGGGCATCACCATGTCCGAGAAAAGAAGGTCGATGCCCGGTCCGTGCTGCTCCCAGGTGGAGATCGCTTCGCGGCCGTCGGCGGCCTCGAGCACGCGGTATCCGAACTTCTGGAGACAACGGGAGGCCATCGTCCGCACCGTCCGCTCGTCCTCGACGAGGAGAATCGTTTCCTTTCCCCCGTAGGCATGCTCCACCAAAGGGCCGGGCTCCGCGGCATCCGGAGCGACCCGCGACGGAAGAAAGACGCTGAACGTGCTGCCGCTTCCCACCCTGCTGGCGACTTCCACCCAGCCGTGGTGCTGCTTCACGATTCCATAGACCGTGGCCAGACCCAGCCCCGTGCCCTTGTTGACCTCCTTGGTCGTGAAAAACGGCTCGAAAATATGCTGAAGAACTCCCTCGTCCATCCCGCAACCCGTGTCGGTCACGGAGAGGCAGACGAACGAACCCGGGCGAGCCTCGGGATTTGCCCTGGCATCGGACTCGGTCAGGGTCCTCAGGCGTGTCTCGATGAGCAGCAGGCCCCCCTTGGGGGTCATTGCATCGCGTGCGTTCAGGCAAAGATTCGTCACCACTTGTTCGATCATCGCGACGTCCCCCTCGATCCACAGGGGTTGTCCGCCCTTGAACTCCAAGCCGATGTTTTCGCCGAGAAGCCGGCGGAGCATCTTGAACAGTTCATCGAGCATCGCGTTGATATCGAACGCCCGGCTGCGCATCACCTGCCGGCGGCTGAAAGCCAGAAGCTGCCGGGTGAGGCTCGCCGCGCGCCTGGCCTGCTTTTCAAGGTCCTGCAGGCCGGACTTGGCGTCCGGATCCAGGTCCGTCTCCCCCATAAGGAGTCCGAGCTGCATCAGGATCGCCGTCAGAATGTTGTTGAAATCGTGCGCGACGCCGCCCGCCAACTGGCCCACCGCCTCCATCTTGCGCGCCTGAACGAGTTCCCGGGTGCGTTCGGCGATCCCCCGTTCGAGCCGTTCGTTCTCCCTGCGAAGCGCGCTCGTGCGCAACCGGAAAATGGCGAGGGCGAGAAGCGCGGCGGCAGCGGCCGCACTGACGTAAAACCACCAGGTCTCATAGAACCAGGGCTTCTGAACGAGGCCGAGGACCGCGCCCGTATCGCTCCATACCCCGTCGCAATTGCAGGCCAGCACACGGAAACGATAGCTCCCCGGGCGGAGTATCGTGTAGTAGGCCGTGCGGCGCGGACCGGCCTCGATCCATTTGTCCTCGTGCCCCTCCAGTTTGTACCGGAAGGCGATCGACTGCGGTCGGACGAAACTCGAGGCCGCGTAATCGATCGCAAGACTGCGGGTCCCGGGCGAAAGCCGGATTTCATCCGTCAGCTCGACCTCGTTTCCGTCGACAGTCACCTTCTCGATCTCGACGAGGGGCGGCGTCGTGTTGAACGGGATGTTCTCCGGATTGACCTGCACAAGACCCTTTTGGGTGGCGAACCAGATGCGCTTGTCGGCGGCAACGACCGCCAGGGGCTGGGAACCGTATCCGACCGTCCCGGCCTGGACCCCTTCATCCTTGCCCGCCCAATGGATGTCGGCCTTGGATTCGCCGAAGGCCGTCGAACGAAGCGATTTTTTGGGGGCCCAGACGATTCCCTTAGCCGTGCCGAGCCAGAGATTCCCCCGGGTGTCCTCGACGATTGCCGTGACGAGGTCGCCAAAAGGCTCGCTGAGGCTCTTGGGCTCGAACCAGCGGCCTTCGTGCAGCAGCACGAGGCCCCGGCGCTTCGTCCCGACCCATACGTCGCCTTCCGCGTCGGCGTATACGGATCGTATTCCAAACCCGGATATCGTGTCGCCGGGATCGCACCGCGTCGCCTTGCCGCCGGCATATTTGACGAGCCCCGCGTCCATGCCGACGTACAGGGTCCCGCCGGGGTCCTCCCCGAAGCATTTCGCCTCCGTCAAGGCCGTCCCGAGCGCCTCGCCCATGGCTTGGAAACGGCCGTCCTTCCACCGGACGATTCCCTTTTCGGTCGAGCTGATCCAGACCGCGCCGGAATGGTCCTTGTAGAGGACCATCGTGTTGGTGTAGTCCGGAAAGCGCTCCAGTCTGCCGTCCTTCCACGCGTAAAGGGCGCCGCGCGTTCCGATCCACAACCTGTCGTCCGCGCCCGCCGTAACCGACCAGACGTCGCGGTCCCGCCCGAGCCCGAGCTGGATCGAAGCCAGCCGGCCATCCGGAAAGATCCGGTTGGCCCCGTACGTCACAAGCGCGGCCCAGATGCTTCCGTCCGCGGATTGCGCGACCGATCGCACGCCGTTTTGCGGAACTCCGGCCGGCAGCGCCGACCAGACTCGGAACGCGGTTTCGCGGAGTTGCAGGACGCCCCTGCCGACGGCGCCGGCCCAAATGCTTCCCTCCCGATCCGCCAAAAGCACGCGGCAGACGGCGTCCGGCGGGCGAGGCACCTCGACAAACGCGCTGGCCTGCGCGTCCACGGCCCTATACATCCCGCGCGCCGCGATCCAGAGCCGCCCCGAAAGATCGGTGGTGAAGCCCGTGACGTCCTCGTTTCCGAGCCCATCCGCGAGCCCGACCGGGCGGAGCTGACCGTCCTTCAGCTTCAAAAGCGTCTTTGCCGTGGCAAACCAAAGCGTCCCCCTGGGCGATTCGTAGATCCGGGCTACTTCTCCCATTTCCCTGCCAATCCTGTCGAATTCCCTGCAGATCCCGTTCTCGAAAAAATAAACGCCGCCGTGCTGGCGCGCGATCCACAGGTGTCCGCTCGAATCCGAATAGAGTCGGGTGATATCTGGCAAACCCGCGAATTGCGGGTCCGCGGCATGGGAGGTCAGCCGGCCGAAGCGGTAATCCAAGAGGCCCGCACCAAGGGTCGCGATCCAGACCCGGTTGTCGGAATCCAACGCCATGTCTGCGACCCGAATACTGGGTCCTCCGATCCGCTCGATCTTTCCGTTCCGGTACCGGGCAAGCCCCTGCTGGGTGCCTATCAGGACCGACCCGGAACTGTCTTCGACCAGGCATCGAACAAGATTGTCGGGAAGTCCTCCGGATTCCGAAGCGCGGAAAACCTCGAACTTGGCTCCGTCATATCGCGCCAAACCGTCTTCCGTGCCTATCCAAAGGTAACCATCCCGGCTTTGCAGGAATGCGCTCGTGACATTGCTCGGCAACCCCGACTCCAAGCCGAATTCCTCCGTCGCAAAATCGGGCTCGGCTGTCAAAGGCGGAGCCGCCGGAGCCCGGCTCGCAAAAAAACCGGCGAGGATGCATGCCGCCGCCCGCAATTGCAGTCTCATGCGGCCTAATATCCTTTTGCCGCGTGCGGCGTTGGTACGCGGTTGCAAAGGATCGGGACCCGATCGGTCCCTACTTGGCCATTCTTCCAGCAGAGTGGGGGTTAACTCGATGTGGTACAATATGTGAAACTTCCCGCCATTTTCAACCATCATAACCTGAAGTTGGCGGTCCGATTGGGAAGACCCGCTGCGGGTCTTCCCAATCGGGCTGACTGGAAGTGGAATGGCCGGCGCTAGCCCTTCAAGGCGCCGGCCGCGACTCCCTTGACGATCCGGCGCTGCAGGCAGACGTAAACGAACAGGATCGGAACGGTCACCAGCACGAGGCCCGCGAAAAGCATTCCGTAGTCGCTGCGATACTCGGCTGTGATCGACAGGTTGGCCAAGCCCAGGGGAAGCGTGCGGGACCGGCCGCCGGGGTCCCCGCCGAGCAGCATGAATGCGTAAAAGTATTCCTTCCAAACGCCGATGAACTGGAAGATGGCGACCGTCACCAGGCCGGGTTTTGCCAGCGGGAGCATCACGCGCCAGAAGGCCGCGAATTCCCCGCAGCCGTCGATCACGGCCGCCTCATAGAGGGCGCGCGGCAGGGTCCGAAAGAAGCCAGCGAGGATGAAGATCGAGAATGGCAGTCCGTTCGCCGTGTAGACAAGGATGAGCCCGAACCTTGAGTTGAGGAGGCCGAGCGAGCGCATTTCGAAAAAAAGCGGCACGATCGCAAGCTGCGCCGGGATCATCAGGCCCGAAAGGAAAAGCCAGAAGACCGCCTTCCCCAACGGGTGGTAAAACCGGGCGAGTGCGTAGGCAGCCATCGCACCGAGGCCGACGATGAGGGACACCGAGGCGGCGGTCACCAGGACCGAATTGAGAAAATAGTCTCCCAAATGGGCCTCGTTCCAGGCCCGTCGGTAGTTGTCGAAATGCAGATCGCCCGGCACCGGAAGGGCGAAGGTGTCCCGGAAGATCGCAGCGTCCGGCTTCAGGGATGAGTACGCCATCCAAGCCATTGGAAAAGCCAGCCAAGCGGCATAGCCAAGAAGCGCGGCGAAAAGAAGGCCGCGGGATATCCGCAACTTGCCGCTTGGATTCATCGCTCCACCTCCTCCCTGCCGAGGCCCCGCAGGACGGCCGCGCTGCCCGCAAGGACGAGGACGAACAACACCGAGGCGAGGGCGGCCGCCCGCCCGATCTCGAAGTCCCTGAACATCGTGGTGACGAGCAGCGTTCCAAGCGTGTGGCTCGCCGTCGAGGGGTCTTGCGCGGTCAGAAGCCAGATCATTTCAAACGCGTTCAGTCCCCCGATGACCAGAAACACCGCCGAAATCACGAGCACTTCGCGGATCAGGGGAAGCGTGATCGCGAAAAACTGCCGAAGAGCCGACGCCCCGTCCATCTCGGCCGCCTCATAGAGCTGCGGATCGATGCCTTCCATCGCCGCTAGATAGAGGATCAGGTTGAACCCGCACGCCATCCACAGATAGATCGGAATCAATGCGGCGTAGAGGTGCCCGGGCGAAAGCCAGGGAAAGCCGTCGAAATCCGCGAGGGCCGGCGAGTGGAGGAGCCGCCCCAGGGCGGAAAGGCCGGCGTTGACCAGACCTCCGTGGGGTTCGTAGGCGGCGAGCCACAGAAGCGTGGCCGCGATCCCGCCCAGCATGTTGGGAAACAGAAAGATCACGCGAAATGCGCCCGCCCCCCAGACGCCGCGATGAAGAAGGGCGGCGCAAAGAAGCGCCAGAGGTATCACGAACAGCGCGGGGACCAGCATGAGGAAGGCGTTGTTGCGAAGCGCAGACCAGAACACGTCGTCTTCAAAGAGGAGCCACTTGAAATTGAAGAGGCCCGCCCACTCGCGTGGTCCGATTCCGTTCCATCGAGTGAATGCCCACCCAAAGGCGGTGAGAGCCGGGGCGAGGACCAGCGCCGAATAAAGAAGAAAGGCCGGCCCGGCAAAGCCGAGCCCGACGGAAGTGCGCAGCCGGGCCCGCCGCTCCGGTTCGGCTGCGCCCCGGGAAACCGAAGACGCGGGTTCCCGCCGAAACAAACTCCGCAGAAAGCCCGCAGGCCCCCGGTAAAACGCCCATCCAAAGATTCCCGCAAGGGCAGCCAGCAAAAGGCAACCGGCCGCCGGGTGTCGGAATCCCACCCGGTATGGATCGCCCGCGCGCGCGCGATCCACCGCAGCCGCCGACTCCAGGCGCTCGCCATACTGCCTCGGGGTCATCCGTCCGGTCGTCAGGCGCTGGTAGCAATCGACCACGACCTGCCTGATCTCCGGCGGCTGCATCATGAGTTGGGGCATGGGAAAAGCCTCCCTTGCGCGGAGGATCATTCGCGCCGTGTCCTGCATTTGCTCGGAATACGCGGAGAGCGGCACGCCGCGCACCGCCACCGGCGAATTGAGCTCGCGCACGAAGGCTTCCGCCCGGCCTCGCGAAGTCAGGAACCGCAGAAAATCGATCGTGAGGCGCTCCCGATCCGGGTCGCCGGTCGCAAAAACAAAGAAACAATCGCTTCCGGTCTGGATCGCGCTCGGATCGGCCGCTCCTTCGGGAAACACCGGAAAGTTCATGGCCCCAAGGTCGAATCCGGCCGGGATTTTTCCCGCCATTTCGTTGACGAACCACGAGCCGGAAACCGTCATGGCCGAGCGTTCCTGTAGAAAATCGAGCTCCGCCCCAGTATGGCTCTCTCCCTCCCAGCCCCGCAGCGCATACCTAAGCATCACGCGCTGCTCAACCTCGGCCGCGCGGATAAACCGTGGATCGACGCGGGCGCCCGGGACAAGCGAGTCGAGCCTCTTCCAACCCGCGGCGCCTTCCAGATTGAAGCAGGCCGCCCGGAAGAAAGCGTCGGGGTAGAGCCAGTTGACTCCGGGAACGCTCAACGGAGCGATGCCGGCAGCCCGGATTTTTTCGCACAGGTCGT